>OIXX01000049.1_pt1 | contig 92667 bp, 69 predicted proteins | sample 1588161 | NCBI WGS metagenome assembly OIXX01 (sample SAMN03283274) | human gut metagenome | biome: human-associated habitat; material: feces | host: Homo sapiens | place: Peru | collected 2012 | reverse complement strand
GCGGCGATGGTACTGCACTCGAGAGGGTGTGGGAGAGTAGCACGCCGCCGCATTCTTTCGTTGGAGGATCCTCCGGTCGAGCCCCGTGGCGGGGTTCCCGGAGGATCCTCTCTTTTGTCTGTTCGCACGGGGTTCCCGTCGGGCGTGACGCCCCGGGAACCCCCTTTTTTTGTTTTGCCGGCCTGCCGGCTGGACCCGTTGCCTGGGGTTTACGGAAGGCTTTTCCTGTTCCCGGTCGGCTCGGTCTGTTTCGGGCTTCCAAAGGGAATTTTTGTTATTCCACAAAGACTTCTGGTGAACAGATACTTTTTTCGGAACGTGCTTTTGACACGGTATATGATACGGTTTGTGAAACGGAATCGGTAAGGATGGTAACGATGTTTCTGAACATCGATCAGCAGCTTGCACGATGTGAACGAGTTATCCGGCAACGTGTCCGCCCACATATTCATCGCGCCATAGAGCCTCTCTCCATTGAAGCCTTTGACATTCCCGGAGAACCGATGCCTGCGACAGATTTTTTCGTACATGAATCCAAAGGCGATGTGCCATTCCGACCGTTCGCTGTAGGTTCCGCATGGGGAACTACTTGGGGCACCACTTGGTTTCGGCTGAGAGGAAAACTGCCAATGGGATATCCGAAAAGCAAGCCCTTGGAACTGTCTATTGATTTAGGATGGCTTGATCATTCGGTAGGTGGACATGTTGAAGGCATGGTCTATCGGTCAGATGGCATGGTTCTCAAAGCATTGCATCCGCGCAATCGCTGGGTGCCGTTCATTGATGCCGATGGAACGTGTCATATGGCAATCGGGAACGATGACATGTTCACTGTGTACGTTGAAGCGGCCTGCAATCCGCTGATACTCGGTATCACCACTTTCGATGAAACCGGGCTGGGGGATCATGCCACTGGAAAACCTGAGACGCAATATGTATTCCGAACCGCTGAACTAACCGAATACGATGAACGCTTCGAAGAATACCACTTGGATTTAGACGCTATCCAAGGATTAATGAAAACCTTGCCGGATAAGGAATCCACACGCTATTACCAGCTAGCCAAGGCTTTGCAACGTTCTTTGAACATCTTTGATGAACAGCATCCGGATACCGTTGTCGAAGCACGTGAAGCGTTGTCTGAAGTGCTGTCTAAACCGGCCAACGCTTCCGCTTTGCATGTCGGTGCTGTTGGCCATGCGCATATTGATTCCGCATGGTTGTGGCCGGTGCGTGAGACCCGCCGCAAAGTGGCACGTACCGTATCGAATGTGCTCGCATTGATGGATAAGTATCCTGATTTCACATACGCGATGAGTTCGGCGCAACAGTACGCCTGGCTTGAACAGGACCATCCGGAACTATTCGTCCGCATGCTGCAACGTATTAAACAGGGACGATTCATTCCCGTGGGCGGTATGTGGGTTGAGTCTGATGGCAATCTCCCAGCCGGAGAATCATTGATTCGCCAGATTGCCTATGGCAAACGGTATTTCCGTGAACATCTGGGAGCTGAACCACATGGCATCTGGTTGCCAGATAGTTTCGGTTATACGGGTGCATGGCCTCAGATCGCGCGAAGGGCCGGATGCGACTGGTTTCTTACGCAGAAAATTTCATGGAACGATACCACTGAGTTTCCACACCACTCCTTCCAGTGGGAGGGCATCGACGGTACGCGTATCCTTACGCATTTTCCGCCTTCTGATACTTATTCGGCTTGTGTAACTGCGGAAGAACTTATGTATACGGAACACAATTTCCGTGATAAGGATCTTTCTGATTGCGCCCTTATGTTGTTCGGTTATGGTGATGGCGGCGGCGGTCCCACGCGCGAGATGCTGGGCCGTCTGAAACGCTTTCATGATCTTGAGGGTTTACCTAAAGTCGAAACCAGTGGGCCTGACGAACTTTTCGATATGATACGCAAGCAGATTGTAGACGAGGCAGGTGAAGAAAGTCCAATATGGCATGGTGAACTTTATCTGGAGCTGCATCGAGGCACGCTTACCTCCCAGCAAGAGATGAAGCGCGGATGTCGTAACGAGGAAACGTGGCTACGGGCGGTGGAGTATTTGTGCGCCGCCGCGGCCATTGCCGACTCATCCTACACGTATCCAACCGACGAACTTGACGAAATTTGGAAAACGCTGCTGCTCAACCAGTTCCATGACATCCTTCCCGGCTCCGCAATCGCATGGGTGCATCGTGAAGCCCGTGCGGATTATGCGCGTGATATCAAACGACTTGAAATGATTGCTGATTCGGCATGTGCGGTACTGCGTTGCGCCAGACCGGACGCTCCTGTGCTGGAACGTGCGCGAATCGCAGAATATCGGGTCGATGGCAACGCATGGAGGGCGGTTCCCGCCGAACCTGTGGCTGGTACGCAAGTTTCGTTGACCCATACCACTACAGGAGGTGTCATCCTGTTCAATGGTCTTGTCGAGACCGTCATCGAGCCTGACGGCACCGTTTCATCTTTGAAGGATGTTCCGGCTGGCCGTGAGCTCGTCCCCGATGGCATGAGGCTTGGCTCTTACGAATTGCTGAAAGACGAGCCGTCCGTTTGGGACGCTTGGGAGATTGAGCGCGATGCGTTTCTTCGTTATGAAACCTTGGCGAGTGGCTGCATCATTTCCGCGGAAACAGGGGATGACGAGGCCTATGTGGTTGTACGCACCAAATTTGGTCAGAGCCGTATCGACACTACGATAACGTTGCGTAGTGAAGCCAAACAGCTTGATTTTGCCGCTCACGTCGACTGGCACGAGCGGGAGCGTTTCCTCAAAGTCGGTTTTCCGTTGTCTGTTGTTGCGTCCATCGCGCAGTACGATTGCCAATATGGTCTGATTGAGCGGCCGATACATCGCAATACTCCTTCCGACGAAGCGAAATACGAAAGCTGCACGCGTCGTTTTGTACGTTTCAACGAGCCGGGCTATTCCGTAGCGATTGCCAACGGTTCCATATATGGTTCCGATGTGACGTCCATCGCCACGAATGGATCTACCGGTCGTGTGAACGGTACGATGTTCCGACTGTCATTGCTATCCTCACCGGTGTTTCCGGATCCAAAAGAGGATATCGGACCGCATGATTTTCAATGGTCCGTCATACTTGACGCGAGTCTGGCCCGTACCCTTCACGCAGCAGCGGAGCTTAATGCGCCGATAATTGGCAATGTTCCTGTATTCGATCCTTTAGTATCTTTGGAAACCGTGTCTGGCATGCCAATCATCGATTGGGTGAAATTGGCTGATGATGGTTCGGGAGATCTTGTAATACGACTGTATGAGGCCGCGGGAGGCCATGCCGAAGCCATGCTGCATCTGACGGAAGCGATTGGTGGTGGCCTGATAAGAGAAACCGACGTTATGGAAGGTGACGGATTGCCTGAGGATTTGCCGATTTGTCTCGAATCCCGCGAACCGATGATTGCCCAAGGCGCCCATATTCATCTCGCCCCGTTCCAGTTGGCCACGCTGCGTATCTCGCACTACTGACTCCGATATGAAATACGTAGCATGGAGGCAATATTGGAGACAATATGAAAAATCAGGTGTGCGATTGTGTCCGGTCGCCGTGGAGTACAATCGCACACCTGTTGATACGATACGTTTTTGCCTACAGTGTGAGTGAGGAATGGAGCGCGGCACGTTTGGAACGCGCTCAGCGCATCATCCGAACGGGGATTGCATCCGTTGACCGTTGTCCAGCCGGAATACAACATGATGAACCGGCATATCGGCTGAACGTAGGATGCGTATGGCTGAGGGCTGAGGTGAGTTTTCTTTGCCTTATCTCTCAGCCTTGTTGGCTCTTAGCTTTTAGTCTTGCCATGCCTGAAGTTTCAGATGATTGAGTGCGGTGTTGGGGTCATATGTGTCATCTAAACGTCCCTGATACATCGCAATCAATTCGTCGCGACGTCCTAGTGCTTCCAAAGCTGCCTCGCGAATCGTCTCCCACTCGTAGGGCACCACTTCTTCGGGGAACATCATCGTGACCTGATTAGGTTTGTCTCGCAATACCAGATCAACAAAATTGAGCAGATCCTGCCAACGTTCGGCAGCAATCAGACGTGCCGCATACGCATCGGCGAGCGGTTCGGAAGTATGATTGTCACGCAGGAAACGATCAGCCTCATCAATGTCACCGCTGATCCGTAGCAAGTCATGTCGCAAAAACTGTACGGCATGATCGAATTGATTCTGCGCGGCCTGCGCAATCTCCTTTTCCGAAAGCAAAGCAGGATCAAGCATCGCGAGATTATTCAAATCTTCTGCGGATAAGGAATCATCGTCTTCAAACAAACTCAAATCGGTTTTCGCTTGCGCAACAGGCTGCGAATCAGTTTGTATGTCACGGCTGTTGGAATCATCTGCCGAGTTTGACAACGTCGAAGCAGACGAGGCGAAATCACTCATCGTGGCAATGCCCTTATTCAACGCATCGTAAGCGAACATGCGAGTATCATCCCACTGTGCGAACGACAATCCGCACGAGAGCAGTTCCACCATCTGCATGGCGTTGAGTCGAAAATCCTCGTTGCAAGCTACCTGCGTGATGGTATTCAGCGCCTGCTCGCCGGTCATGGGATCCGCATTGCATGCCACCGCATCCATGTATACGCGAACGGTCTGAATCAGATCCTTCAAATAGTCGAAACCCTCATTATCACGGTCAGCCACATTGCCAACGAAGCGAGCCGTCATTTCCACGGCTTTGGCGAGATTGCCGACAGCATCCAGCCAGCGTGTGCTTACGATGGCATTGCCGACCACCGCGTCCACGCCGGAAAGCGCCTGCGAATCAAGCTGGAAAGTCGGCATGTCGATTCTCGGAATTTCCACGCCAGTATCGCTGCGTTCGGCTGTGGGCACCATGGCGGCAATGGAATCGAAATACCACTGCATGGGCATACTGATTACCATGTCCGCGTCGGAAAGCTGTGCTACGGGCACATTATTGCGGTTTTCGGCGTCTTCCTGACTGGCTTCACGGATCATATGGTTCCATAGGAACGTGGGACCGTCGAATTCGCCGGAATGCAGCCAACCATTATTGATGTACTCGGTGAGATCTTCGACTTCCTGCAGACGGTTGATCCTACCGTGTTCGTTGCTCATTGCATGCCTTTCCTCAAAACACGGATTGTATGTGCCGCGTTGGCGATGACGCTTCGCAGAACAAGCATATCCTCATTCAGCCTATATCATGCTGCCGTTGTTGCGCATGCTCTTTTCACACGAAACCCAGACGTTTTTTAGATAGCTGTTGTGACGGTGCTACGTTCCTTTCTCGATTTCGTGGGAAAGATATAACGGAACGTTACGTGAAACAGTGTGTGAAACATGATGTGACATTCTCCCCCGCCTCTCATAAGGCGGGGGAGAATGTCACTTTCGCAGAGCAGTTCTTCTTCGATTTCGCGGTGCAATGCCTGGCGTGCGCTTTCGTGAGATTCTATTTTGCCTCCGGGAAACTCCCAATATCCGGCCAGCGACTTGCCTTCGCCACGGCGTGCGCACAATACTTTGCCATCCTTGATGATGGCCGCGCCCACAACATTGATGATCTTACGTGGCATCGTGGCTTCCTTCCTTGTCGGAAAACAGATCCAGAATACAACGGGGACGATCGCGCCAGGCCCAAAAGATTGAAACAAAATAAACGATGGCGAGGTGTTCTTAACGCTGTGAATTGCGTCGACAGTTAAAGTGGTACAATATCTTGTACAATTAGGGGAGGTCGTGGGCAATGGTTACAGCAATCGCATACAGCAACTTTCGTAAGGAACTTAAGTCCTACATGAGGAAGGCAAACGAGGATGCCGACGCGATCCTCGTTACGAATTCAGATCCGAAAGACAATATCGTCGTAATGAGTGCTAGTGACTACGACTCCCTTATGGAGACGCTACATATCTATGAGAATCCTTACCTTATGGACAAGGTGCAAAGGGGATTGGCTCAAGTTAGGTCAAGGCAGACTATTCGCCATGACCTGATCGAGCAAGAGGGGGAATAGTGATTCTCTCGTGGACAGAAGACGCATGGGATGACTATCTGTACTGGCAGAGACAGGATCCGAAAACCTTCAAACGAATCAACTTGCTGATAAAGGATGCCATGAGGTCGCCGGCTGAAGGAATCGGCAAGCCTGAACCCCTCAAATGGGCTCTTCAAGGAGCATGGTCACGTAGAATCGACTCGGCGAACAGGCTCGTCTACACAATCGACGATGACGGCATCACTGTTCTCTCCGCCAAAAGCCACTACAGCAAGGAATAGGAATAATCTGACCTCACGAAACGAGTGAATCGTGAAGCCGAATCTTTTTGTTACGCAAGGCGGTACTCAAGAAATCAGTAGAGTTCCTTCCAGACTGGCATGAATGCATGCTCGTACCGATAGGAGAGCACTGCTTTGTAATATTCGCGGAATCCTTCCGGAAGAATCAGGACCCCAAGGGCTTAGTTCGGCTGAAATCCACGAGATCACAACAAGCTTCCAAGCTGAACCGGTCCATGAAGCGGAGTAGGGCTGCGGTGCAATCGCCGTCCTGTCCGGAGGGGATATACTTCAGTCCGTATATTTGCGATTCCAAGAACTCCGATATGGGAGCCGTGGCGTAGGAGGGTACGGAGCCTTAGAGCTTTCCCATCGGACCAGGGAATTTCAGAATCCAGTCGGCATCCCTCCAGCGAACCCCGACCTTTCGGCCGGCGTTGCCGGAGTAGAATCTTCCGGACTTGGGTAGATCCTCAAAATCGGCAAACCTGATCATTATCTTTTCCTTAACCTCAATCAATGAAGCAACGTGCGTTACGCACACAGTATAGGGTATGCAGACATTGGCGAAGAGCTGGAAATGATCTTTGGAAGCAAAAAACTTTCACATCACGTATGCCACGCTTATTTTGCTTGTTGGGTGTAGCGGCAGTTCGGGAAGCCGGTGCATCCGTAGAATGAGCGGTTCGGATCGTTGCGATTGTGCCGCAAGCTTAGGGCTTCGCCGCAATTCGGGCATTGCGGAGGAAGTTTGACTCCTCGGAAAATGTTCGGGCAGATCTTGCTATGCAGTTCATACATGAATCGTGACGGGCGGGTCTGATCCACGATGAAGAACAGTTTCTTCTTGCATCGGGTCATCGCCACGTAAAACAGTCGACGTTCCTCCGCATGTGGGCATCGCTCCACTTCCGGCAGTAGCAGACCAAGCAGCGGCTCTTCGGGAATCGTGCTTGGGAAACCTTTCAATCCGCCGGAACAGCACAGCAGAAATACGAAATCGCGTTGCAATCCTTTGGAAGCATGAGCGGTCATGAAACGAATATCCATATCCGGTTTTTCAAGAAAACGAATATTCCCAGTGCCCTGGTCGATGGAGAACAGACCGTCTTGATCGCAACGAATCATGAGATTGATGTCACTGCGATACCGTCCAAGCAACAGTACGGACGCGGTTTTCGGCAGTTTACGCAACTGCTCGACAATTGCATTGAATCGTTCTTCCTCAGTATGCCCGCCAAGTGCTTTCAACGAATAATCTTTCTTATCGCTGGGATTATGCAAGTGTTTGACATACAGATTGGTGTCACGCATCACGAATGCTCCGCTTGCATCGATGAGACTTTGTCGGAAGCGCCGTGTGGTGGTGATTTGGAACATGCGGGTCGGACCCCAGGCGCGCCAAATTCGGTCGAAATCGAGAATGAGATGAAGGTCGCTGCCTGCAAAACGATAAATCGACTGCCAATCGTCGCCAACGCAGAATAGTGAGAAATCATGTTGCAAACGAAGCGCACGGATTAGCTCATAACGCGGTCGTGACATGTCCTGATATTCGTCAATCAGCACATATTTATATGGATGACGGTACGAGCCATTATTGACGCAACTGATGGCATCAACGATCATTCCCGGAAAATCAATACCGTTATTGGTTGCGAAATTCTGCATATAGGCGTGATAAAGCGGTTCTATAAGCTGCAGCATCTCACGATTACGACCGATGTTTTTACCGCCATAACGTTCGTTAAGAGCTTGCATTCCAGCAGTGTCAATATTGTTTGACCGCATATGCTGGATAATGGTTTGTGCGGTATCGATAAGATTCTGACGATATTGATTGAATGCATAATCGTCTGTTGGTAACTGAAAATTCTCAAGTCGTGCAGCTGCGGAATATTTATCGAGCAACTGTTGCGACATGAGTTTAAATGCCAGAAGACGATAGGAAACATTGCGTTCAAGCAAGTATTCAAATGCGTTACGTACCACATTGTTTGACGTGTGCCCGTCAATAATTGGACGATTGGCAATAGTGGAGGAACGGCAGATTTCCAGTCCGAGACTATGGAATGTGCATGCGCGAATGACTTTGCCGGTGCTTTGCGTGATGCGACTCGCCATTTCGTCGGCGGAAGCTTTGGTGAACGATAACACCAGAATCTCTTCGGGGGTGGCGGTTCCTGTGTTCAGCAACCATGCGATATAGCCGACGATAGTAGTGGTTTTGCCGGTTCCCGCACCTGCAAGCACCAGCGTATTGTGACCAGCTCCAGCGATGGCGCTGATCTGCTCGTCGTTCAAATCATGCTTTTCGATTTTACCGATGATATTCCGCGTCCGCTCAATCTGATCGGCGGGAAGCAACGGTTGCGGCATAAGCTTCTGCGCCGGTTGTGAATTGGCATGAGATTGCGCTCGCGAACGATTCGTTGTGACGGAAGTATTGCGAGCTGTGGTTTGTGTTTGCGCGCGGTATGACGATCGCGCCAACTGTGATGATTGGGATGGTTGCGTGAGCTGTTGCGTTTGACGTGATTGTACAGTGGACTTGCGTTGCATCGTCTGCTGTTGTGTGGGCTTGGGAACGTTTTGCTGAGCGGTCCTGAGGACGGGCTGAGTCGCCGTTTCGGAGACAGACGGTTCTCCAATAAGCGCGTTCATGAACTTGCTCAGCAATCCCATAATGTTCCTCCTCAACCAGTGCAAGGAGAAATTATATGTGCTGCCAATGAATGCTTCAGCGTCGGCTGTTTGAACGGAATCACAATCCGCCGACGCTGAAACTAATATTGGAGCTCAACGTTCGAAGGGGTAGGTGAGGTTCCAGTCGCGGCGCAGGGAATCCATGAGTTCCATAATGCGCAGGGTGTCGGCGTGGGGCATTTCCTCGCATTCGGTGCGACCGTCGATTACGGCCTGTGCGGCGGCCGCCACCTCGTACTCATAGCCGGTGAGCTGGGCGGGAACATCGTAATGTGCAACAACCGTATGATTGCCGTCATACACGTCAATCGCCTCAACATTATTAATGTTCTGGCACACCATATAACCATCGGTTCCCCACACGGATCCCATGCGGTCGCTATGGCATAGAATCGAACTTTGCGCGGTCGCCATCACACCGTTCTCGTAATAGAACGTCATGGAATTATGCGCATCCACGCCGGTTTCGTACGCTCGCATCGACGATTCAATGCGAGCGATCGGCACATTATGCATGATCATGTCGATGAAATTGATCGGATACACGCCAACATCCAACAATGCGCCACCGGCAAGCGCGGGATCAGTGATTCGTGCCTTCGCGGTGGTGGGGTAGCACAGGTTCGCATCGATCGCCTGTATTTCGCCAATCGCACCGGAGGCGAGAATCTTATCGATAATGGCGCGGGACGGCATGTATCGCGTCCAAATCGCTTCCGCGCACAGCATGCCGGTTTCTTTTGCAACGGCTAACATCTCACGGGTCTGTGTCGCATTCGCGCCGAACGCTTTCTCCACCAGCACACCCTTGCCGGCCTTCATGCACAATATCGCCTGTTCCGCATGAAGATTGTGCGGCGTAGCGATGTACACCAGATTCACGTTTGGATCGGCCACAAGTTCCTCATATGAACCGTATGAAACTGGAAAACCGTATTTCGCGGCGAAATCAGCTGCACGCCCCGCATCTCGTGCGGCGACGGCATACGGTTTAACCAAATCCGCATAACGGCTGTCCGCGGCCATCTTCACCAACGTGTCAGCCATATGTTGTGCAATCCGGCCTGCGCCGAGAATCGCGACATGAATACGAGCCATATCAACCCCATCTTTCGTAAACTGCCTGAATAGTGTTGATTCATTTATATTGCTGCGTTGCAAGTTCCAGCGTACGCCATGCGTGATCGCAACGCGCGTTGATCCGTATCTCACTTGCACGCGTTCGTCCGGATGCTTTTCTGATTTGCCGTATTTTGCCGGATCTTGCCATAATGGTGTGCTGTGGCAGCGCAGGAACACGTTAAGAAGACCGGAAAACCTCGGAAATCCGCAAAAAAAGAGAAATACGAGCGTGGCACGAGAAGCTACATTATGTCGCATATCCGAGGCAAAGACACCTCTATCGAAATGATGGTACGCAGTTTTCTTTTTTCGAAAGGCCTGCGATTCCGCAAAAACGACAAGCGGTATCCGGGGCATCCCGACGTGGTGTTGCCGAAATACCGTACGATGGTGTTCATCAACGGCTGTTTCTGGCATATGCATGAAAACTGCCCGAAAGCCACGCGCGTGCCGAAATCGAATGTGGAATTCTGGAGTGCGAAACTGCTGCGCAACCATGAACGAGATGTCAGACAGCATGCCGAACTTGAAGCGATGGGCTGGAAAGTGATCGTGGTGTGGGAATGCGAGCTCGCCAAAAAAGTGCGTGAGGAACGGTTGGAGAGACTGTACTGCGAAATCGTCGAAGCGTGATTCTTGCCACTGGCGCATGATGCTCGTGGTTCCAGCTTTACATGACATGTGATTTTCTGTTTTTGAAACGATACGCAATGGCGGTGAGACGGTACTTGCGATTTGTCGCGTCTGAAGAATACAAACGAACTATGGGAAATGCTGAGAACAGCGCGCTGCCGCAGATGTCGCACCGCGCCCAGATTGCTAATCCGTTCCGTGCCATGGTGTTTGGTGCGATGGCCGACGAGATGATCGCCGCAGGTACCGATGTGGTCAAGTTGAGCCTGGGGGAGCCGGATTTCGGCGCTCCGCCCGCAGTGCGTGATGCAATGCGCGAACAGTATGATGGCCGTCCATTGCCATATACCGCTGCAATGGGCTTGCCGGAATTACGTCAGGCGATTTCCGATTTCTACAAAGAACGCCACCATGTGAGCGTCGATCCGAAACGTATCGCGATTACGGCCGGAGGTTCCACGGCACTGCTGCTTGCCGCCGCATTGACGGTGAACGAGGGTGACGAAGTATTGATTGCCGACCCGTCGTATCCGTGCAATCGCGAACTGGTCCGCGCGTTCGGTGGCAAAGTCGTGGACGTACCGACGAATGCGGCCACCCGATTCCATCTCACGCCGGAACTGTGCCGCGAATACTGGTCGGATCGCACCAAAGCGGTGATGATCACCTCGCCGTCGAACCCGACCGGCACCACCATCGCCTTCGACACTCTGAAATCCGTGTGCGATCTGGCGAAAGAACGCGGCGCATGGCGCATCGTCGACGAAACCTACCTTGACCTAGCCGACCGCGAACCGGATGGTTCCGACGTGCAGTCCGTGCTTGCCTGTGACCCGGACGCCATCGTATGCTCCAGCTTCTCCAAGTTCTTCGGCATGACCGGCTGGCGACTGGGCTGGATGGTCGTGCCTGAATGCGCGCTCGAAGCCATGGATGATCTCGCCACCAACTTCTTCCTGTGCGCGCATACACCCACCCAGCATGCGGCGCTCGCATGCTTCACTCCGGAAACGTTGGCTGTGTGCGAGGAACGCCGTCAGGAGTTGCTGGAGCGTCGTCGCATTGTGGTCGACGGATTGGCTGAGATCGGTCTGCCGTTGGAGGTTGAACCGAATGGCGCGTTCTATGCGTATTTCAATATTTCCAGCACTGGTCTTGATGCGTGGACGTTCTGTGAGCGTGCGCTGAAGGAAGCGCATATCGCGCTGACGCCTGGTCGTGATTTCGGCGAGGCGACCGCGGACACGCATGTGCGACTGTCGTATGCGGCCTCGCGCGAGGCATTGCGTGAAGGTTTGAAGCGGCTTGGCGATTTCGTAGCCAAACTGCGCAAGCAATGATTTTGAACGTCTTGCAAACGTTATAAGCGTTATAAGCATTGTGGCTGTTGGGTGACCGCTTTCAGCGAGTGGAGTGGTCGCCCAAGTAGTTGCAAAGGTTGTCAAGCATGTTGGACGAAGAAGTCCGTTTTACATTGGGAATGTGACGTTACCGTTACCTGCAACGGGGGCCTATAGTCCGTGTTTGGGGGTATATTGAATCGAGGCTGCCGTGGCGGACATACCCCTTATGGGTATTGTCATGGTGATATGTACGACGCGATGAACGTTCAATACTGGGGGTCTAAGCATGATTGCGCGATTGATACGGCTGGTGACGGTGGTTGCGTCAATCGTCGGCATGGTTGTACCGATTGCTACGGCTGAAACTGTCGATGGGGGGGGTTCTGTCGATGCCGCACAACAGGCACCGGTGTGCGGCCATCCTTGGAACCAGGACGAACAGGGCACTACTGTTGATTCCAGCCAGCCTTCCGGTCGATTGGTCGGCTGCATCAGCAATGCCGCAGTGCAATATCGATTGCAGAATTCGACGCAATGGCAGAACGTTCCCGCGGATGAACACGGCAATGTCTCATTCGATTACAGCACGAAGATAGCGCAATTCCGTTTTGACGCGCAATTCGTCATACCCCAAGGAAGCATCACCGAAGACAACCATGTGTTCCGATACCATATCGCGGGATTCAACGGCACCGGTACCACCATGTCGGGCACGCTCGGCGACAATCTCGGCACGTACACGATTGATCCCAACGGATTGGTGACCATCGTCTTCAGCGAGCAAGCCATCAGCAAGAACGCCGCCACCCCGCTGGACAATGGCCGACTGTACATCGAAGCCGATCGCAACAAGGTAACCGGCAATGGTCCTGGACAGACCGTATTGGATTTCGGCAACGGCCATACCACCACCATCACCATGTACCGCAGAAGCGCCAGCACCTCCAAGAAGGTCGTCGGCACGCCGACTCTGCAATCGGACGGAACGCTCAGTATCAGATGGCAGGCGCAATACGTCAACACGGGAACCATCGACCAGCCAATCGTGAAGATCGAGGATTGGATGGCCTATGAGAACGTTGCGGAGCAGAACGGTTCCACCTCGTCAAGCCGAGGATGGTACACGGCTGATAACATCAACAACCTGTACCAAACGTTGACCGCAACGATGGGACATGGCACGCTGACGGTATATAAAGTCACGCTGCCGAGCTACCAAGGCGGTGCCGCCGTCACATGGCCGTCCGGAGGATTGGCCACGGGAACCTATTGGAAGTGGATTTTCCAGCCGGATTCGTATTCGATTCCCGCAGGGCAGACGTTGACGCTGCAATACGATTCGACGTTCGCCAATGACGTGCTGCATCCCGCTTCGAAAAACATTTCGCGGTTCGTTCGTTCCAATAACGGAGGCGACTATTTCACCAACAACGCAATCGCCTGGAATCCGCTGCGGCCAAGAATCTCACTCACCAAAACGACAGGCGAGCAGCAGATCCCCTCGGTGGAGCAGTGCCGGACCATGGGCGTGGCGGAAGGCCATTGCGGCCTTGCATCGTGGAATGTTTCGGTGCGCAATGCCGGCGACGGCCAGCTACCGGCGGGATGGGTCATGCAGGACACTGGCAGCGGCGTTTGGTACACGAAACGACTACTGCAGGACAGTCTGCGCGTGACCGTCGACGGTAAGCAGCTGGCCGGGACGACGCAAGTGTCCTCCGACAATGGCAAGCATTGGGTAGACCTTGACAAGGCGCAGGAATCACAGCGTTACACGTCTTTCCGGTTCGTGGCCGACAACGCGCTTACCCCTGGCGCAACCGCGGCGATCGCCTATCAAAGCCTGTTCGATTCCAGTGAAACGACCGTGCGTAAGAATTCGGCCACTGCGGGAACCGGCGTCGGCGGATCGTTCGTCAAACCCGTCACCTCCAGTGTGCAAGTCGCCTCTTTGGTCAAAGACGGTTGCGGCGAGCCGGTTGACGGACAGGGGAATCCCAAATTCACCTCTTGCTCGGCCAACGGTGCCGACTACACACGTACCGCCACCCCCGATCCGGTGTCCGTGAGGCAAGTGGGATGGCGTATCAGTGCGCACGTGACCGACAATTGGCGTCGTGCGCCGATCGTCTTCACGGAAACCCTGCCGGAGGGCCTGAGCGACGTGAAGTTCGCGTTCTCCGATTATGGCGACCGCAAACAGTGGCTTACCGTGGGGGAGACGCGGTTCACCAATACCCAGGGTGTGCAATATGTCGTTACCGTCAAGCAGACCGGTGATCGCGCGTACCAGATCACCATCCCCCAACAGGCGACCGACCTCATGAACGAGGGCAACGTGTATCTGTATGTGGCCGCACGCACTCCCGACATCAACGACGGCAAGTACTGGGCGGAAGGCAAATACGATGGCAAACGGGGTTGCGTCGCCGATCCCACGCTGAAAAACGGTGCCGGCGATTGCCTGACGGCCAAGTACCGTAATACGATTTCCATGGGATCCGGCAGCATACCTTCCGTGTCCACGTCGGAAACCTTCATCGATAATTTCCAGAAAACCAATACCGGCGTCGAAGACAAGCAGAACGTCGACAGCGGCTGGTCCTCCGACGGCAAAAGCTTCACCCGAACCTATTATGTGCGCGCCAACCGGTATGGACTGAACATCGATGCCACGCATGCGAAACAGGATGACGTCCCCGATACCGATATGCTGCCCATCAAAGACACGCTGACCGTGCCCACCATACCGGAAGGCAGCAATCCGCAGGTCACGTTCCTGGGAAACGTGACCGTGTGCCTCGCCTGGATAGGCAACGGACAGCCCTGCCCGGCCGGCAAAACGTACCAACCATCCTCGGATGCGATCGTATATCAGGAAAACGACGCCAAACTCGGCGGCATATTGACGGTGTACGTTCCCGATTCCACCCCGGTGACCATCAGCTACCAGTACGGGTTCAAAGGCTCTGCCGGATTCGACGTGGCGAACACCGCGCAATTCACCAACTCACCGTGGTCCGATACCGGTGCGACCAATGCGAACGGCGCAGCCATCAGCAGTAGCGGCGTCATCGTGCAGACGTCGACGATGCTGTTGCATAAAACCGATGATGATGCATCCGGCTACCGGGATCTGGCCGGTGCCAAATTCGAACTGCTTGAATGGGACGGCCATGACTATGTATCGAACAAGCCCGCGCCCATTACCGCGGTGACGGACAAGAAAGGCATGATCGTCGTCGGCAAAACCCACGGATTGCAGTGCGGCACGGCGTATCGGATCAAAGAGCTCCAAGCGCCGCTCGGCTATGAGATTAACGACGAGCAGACCGATTTCTATCTGACGAATTGCGGCGGAGGCGCGTACTTCGGTCCGACGAACGAGGATGGCAGTCCGCAGGCGTCGGTGCATCAATGGACCGGCGGCTATACGGTGACGATTCGAGACAAGAAGATCACCGGCTCGGTGTCGTGGAGCAAGGTGGACGCCGACCATCACGAGGAATATCTGTCCGGCACCACGTGGCGGCTTGAACGACGCAACGATGACGGTACGTGGAACAAGGTCAACGATTCCCTCTATAACTTCGCCGATTGCGTGGGCGACGGTAATGCCGCCTGTGCCGGCACCGGAGACAAGGATCCGGCCGTCGGCAAACTGACCATCGACAATCTCGACTGGGGTACCTACCGGCTGACGGAGATCACCGCGCCCGGTGGATACCGGTTGCCCGACAGTAACCGTACCTGGGCCGAGTTCACGATTCGCCGGGAGGATCCCAAGGCGAAAGCCGTGCTGCAAGGACGAGGTGATTGGGCTGGCGTTACGGACAATCGTCTGACCAATCGGCCGCAACCGGTTTCCGCGCTGCCCTCCGCGGGGCGTCGTGCCGCGTGGGTGGTGACGATTGTCGGCATGGTGGCGTCCGGAGGGGCGTTGGCGGTGTTGGCGATCGCCGCGCATATCAGAAAACGTTCATACGGGAACCGTTCCGTATGACCAATATGGATTCATCCATATTCCATAAGGAGGAGAACAATGAAAGCAAAATCATGGATGGCGGGAGTCGCTGCGGCGGCCACACTGTTTGTATCCGTAATTGCGCCGGCTGGCGCCATGGCCGAAGAGACGACCGCACCGAGTGCCCCCGCAACTTCCACGACTTGCGCGACCAACGGCAACACCATCACGGTGAAGGGCACGGATGCGGACGCGTTCAAGATGTGGAACGGAAATACCTCTTCGAGCAACCGTACGTTCAAAGTGGCGAAAGTCGCCGACTACAAGATTAGCAACGGCACGTCCGGCGGCTCGGTGCATCTTGAGACGGTGAAGGAATCGAAGGATGACATTATTCGGGCGATGAGAGAACTGAAATCCAATAATGGTGAATCGCTGTATATGAGTGAGGATCAGAATGGAGACCCGATGAACTGGCTTGCCAACACCGGACAGGATTCGTTGATCCGTACGTACGCGAATCATCCGGGCGTCAACGGTACTGAGCTTGACAAGATGCAGGTGAATGTCGACGACAAGAACGATACTATGACACTCACCATGCCCAAGCCCGGCCTGTATGTGATCTCCGACGCCACGGATCCAAAGAAGCAGACCAAAGACACTGGCGATACCACCGTTGATTATTCAGGCTTCAACAATATGCTCGTCGGCACTCCGCTTGAGGGCTGCAACGTGTCGAATAACACGGGCGTCGTGGATCTGACGTCCGAGGCGAATGCCAAGACCGGTTCCACGACGACCGCGCGTGGTGGCTTCAAGTTCATCAAGGTCGGTGTGGGAAGCGACAGAACCGGTTTGTCGGGTGCCACATTCACCGTGTACTCTGACGAGAACTTCACGCAGATTTTGAAGGATGCCAAGGGTGTGAAGGTCGAAGCCACGTCCGTCGGTGAAGGCGGTCACGTCGATTTCAGCGGCTTCAAGCTGAATGCCGGTACCTATTACCTCAAGGAGACCAAGGTGCCAGATGGCTATTGGTCCGGTTCCGCGGCCAAACTGAAGGTCACGATGAAGAAGAACAGCAAGGGGGAGATCGAGCTGGAGTCGATCACCGACATGAACGTTCCCGCCAGCGGACTGCTCAGCTATGGTGAAGATAACCTTTGGGTGTACCGCAACATCAAAAGCATCACCCAGCTGCCGTTGACCGGTGCCATGGGCATGGCCATCCTTGGCGTCATGGCGGTGCTGTGCATCGGTGGCGCCTCGATCATCATCGTTCGGGCCCGCAAAACGAAGCGTAGCTTCGCAGCCTGAGCATAGGGCAGAATGACGCTGGTGGCACCTTCGTTCGAGCGGCTGGTCGACGTTGCCCAAGAATACCGGGCGTATGCCCGCATGCGGCGGCGATTGCGCGTGATGTACGCCGTCGCGGGGATTTTGATCGCTGTGGCGGTGATATGCACGGTGGTTCCGCTGCTGATGCAGTATTCGTCGCAGACGTCCATGTCCGCGTCGGCATCTTCCGCCGAACGGCAGGTACGACTGTGGCCGGAAAGCCGGATCGACGACGAACTGCGGGCGGCGCGTGCCTATAACCGAGATCTCGTCCGATCCGGCCAGCCGGTGCTGGGAGCCCAAGCCGACCCGTTCAGTAACGGGGAACGCCTGTCCTCCCAGTCGGCACAGGATCAACGCTACGGCAGGCTGCTCAACGAAGGTCACGGCATCATGGGCCGCGTGTCCATACCGAAGATCTCAGTAGATCTTCCCATCTACCACGGCACCGGAGACAAGCAACTGTCCTTTGGCTCCGGGCATCTGTATGGCACGAGCCTGCCGGTCGGCGGCAACAACACCCATGCGGTCATCACCGGCCATCGCGGCATGGTGCAGGCGCAGATGTTCACCAGATTGGATGAAATGCGCGAAGGCGATTTCATCTACATCTCAACGATGAACAGGACCCTGGCCTACGAAGTCGATCGCATCACCGTGATTGAACCAACCGATACCTCGCAGCTGCGCATTGTTCCCGGGCAGGATCGGCTGACGTTGATGACCTGTACGCCATACGGCATCAATTCCCACCGGCTCCTGGTCTCCGGCCATCGTGTGAGCATTCCCGTTCCCGCCCCCAATCCGACCGATCTGCATGACGGCCGGACCGCCGGCGCATGGGCGTGCATGGCGGTGCTCCTGTGCGGTTGGGGCGGCATTGTGGCGGTCCGTCGGCGTAAGCGTACGCCGGAAGGGCCCGTGCGCCATGCCGTGCGGCTGCGATAGGCGATTGCAATCTGCGACACGCCGTGATTTGGTGATTGAGGCATGTGTGCGTATTATTTCATCTTGCGGTGATCAGAGCCTAGGTGAGACGCCCGGTCCCATTCCGAACCCGGAAGCTAAGGCCTAGCACGGCGATGGTACTGCACTCGAGAGGGTGTGGGAGAGTAGCACGTCGCCGCACTTAAACTTTTTTGAATCCCGAGTCGAGCACCGCTCCTCGGGATTTTTCATTACGCGATTCGCCCAAGTCCAATTATGGTCCGATTATGTGCGAAGGCGAATCCGGCGGTCACTGATTGCGGCGCTCGGGCAACGAAAACCACCAACAGAACAATGCCGTTTCAACAAAAATGATGGGTAGCGGTATGAGCCACCACCAGCCTGTGGTGCCGAATTCGTTCGCGGGCGCAATAATCCAAGGATGCGAGCCCAGCCACCCCAAGAATACGGCTATGGTTGATCCCAACGACATGGTTATTCCCAAAGGTCTGAACAAACGCATGAGCTGGAATCGTGATGCACCGAATTCTTGAAGCGTCCAGCGTAATGTTGACTGCGATTGACGTGTTGATATGGCCAATGCGGCGAATGTCAGGCCGCTGATAATTGTGGCCAAAGCCGGCATGGCAATGGCGCGTGCCATGTAGGAGCGGTAAGAGGTGGTGTCGTGTTCGGTAATGAATGCATACCCGCAACGGTTAATGATGTCGGATCGAATCGAATCGCGAACGCCGGAAGCGATTGACGGGAAATCAGTAATAACGAGAGTATGCCGGTTGCTCGGTGCAAGTCCAAGCGTCTTTGCCTGCGGTGAGTCGATTCCAAGAACCACGCCAGGCATGGTGTAATCATTGAGCAGCGAATCGGTGCCCTCGGTGGATACTTGTGCTGCTTGAGTTATTTTTTGGGTTGCGGGATCGATGAGAATGATGCCAGTGTTGCCGCTTTCAGTAATATGAACGTCGTTGGTTTTACCGGCCAAAGATGAGTTGCTATCAACAAGCATGACAGTGGTTTCATTATCGGAATCTGAGTAGCAATCCGCATCGTCGGAGCCATGTTGAATGACGCAATCGTAAGCATGGGAAGTCGCGGCGCGGACCAGGTACCGGGATTCATCCGGTGCCGTGAGCACGATGGCTTTGTCTAGAGTTTCGGGATATTTGCCGACAAGATAGTTCAAGTCATCCTGAGTCAAATAATCGGCGATGAACAGCCCGTTATCCGAATTGCCTGTCGCTATCATCATTTGCCCGCTAAACAATGAGCTGGCACCTAACAATAAGAGTGCCAATGCACATACTGGGGCAGACAAACTTCGTGTACGTTCTATCGCACTGCATTGTGCTGGCGTGCGGAAAAGCCAAGGTAGTGAAAGGAGCAGAGGTCCCAGAGCGCAAGCCCCCATGATCGAGCCCACTGATCCGCCAAACGGCCATGCGGCTGCATGATAACGTTCTATCGCCACACAAGAAAACAGCAGAACGGCCGAGGAAAGAATGATGTACCATAATGCGTTTCTGGTTGTGATGTCATGCTTAAAGGACATGCGGAAGAACAAAACCAACCATGTCAAGCATAGCGAGCACAGCAAAATCGCTGCGACAAAAAAGATGGACAGCATGGAAGTTGCGGATGGTTGCCATTCCCAATATTGGGCGAATATGTTGCCTATGGTCCTGTAACTAAGACCGAATACCGCATATCCGGCCGCGATGCCAATTGCGGCTCCAGGTATTGTGCAAATAAGCAATCCTCGGAACACTGTCCATCTGCTGGTGGTGAGGGGGAATCCGCAAGCTACCAGAGCTTCTACCACAGCATCTCCGGAACACTGACTTGCTCGGAAGAATGCCGTCATTACTGCGATATGTACGCACAGCAAGCAAAGGAACAGAACTATTCCGTACCATTGGCATCCTGGCAGATCGCGAGTACGAACCGTTTCTTCGGCATTTCGTATTGTCGATTTGATGTATCCGATATTGACATTGTTGGTTGCGCTCTCTTTTGCGACTTCTCCCTGATTTACGGTAGCGTCATCGTCGGTGAGCCACATTTGTATGTTTTGGAGATTGTCTTTGGAAGACACTGCTGTTGCGTACACGGTGTTGGTGTTCGCAGCATCGACGGTGATGCCAATGAGCTTATAGTCGCCTGATAATGCGGAATCGTCACATTGCACGGTGACTATATCTCCCAGCTGGGCGTCAATTTGTTCAGCTGCGGCCCGAGACAGGGAGATTTCGCTTTTTTGCGACGGCTGATGCCCTTCGATGAGCGTGCCATATCGTGAGGGGCCTGTTAGAAAAGTTATGTCTGCGATGGTGTTTCGTGAAGAGCCGCTGGCGGAGGTGAGGCCTACTGATCCTTGTGCGGATTTGACGCCGATGGCCTTACCGTTTTGGACTTGTTGCCTGAGTTCTTCGGCTACATCGTTGCTGCCTCCTGAAATTTGGTACGTGTACCCTCCGGATTGACCTGCTGCGCCTTCTTTGGCGGCCTGTACGTATAGATTCAAGCTGTTCAAGGCCACCACGGGTAGCATCGCCGACAATAATGCCACCACAAAGAGTGAGATGGTGAGCATCGGATGGAATCTCAAATATCCAGAGGTAACGTGCCTCGTGATTCCAGTGCTGTGGTAAGGCATGCCATTCATTGCTCCACCAACTTGTGATCCTGAATGCGAACAATGCGGTCACTGTGCTGCGCGACCGTAGTGTCATGCGTTGCGATTATGACAATGGATCGCTCTTTGTGGGCAATATCTGAAAGCAATGTTGCGATTGCCTGCGTATTTTCCTCATCAAGCGCGCCGGTGGGTTCATCCGCGAGAATCACACGTGGTTTCATGGCGATCGCGCGTGCGATGGCCACACGTTGCTGCTCTCCTCCTGACAATTGGCCAGCCAAATGGTTTGCATAGCCTGCTAAATGCACTTCTTCAAGCAAGTTATCGATTGTGTTGTTTTCAGCGCAGGAAGTTTCCTTAATCTTGGTTTGTCCGAGGTTCTTATGCGCCGCTTCAAACGCCAACATGATGTTTTCTCGCACGTTAAGATATGGAATGAGCCTGTAATCCTGAAATATGCGCATGCATAAAGATCCGAGAAGATTTTTTCGATCAATGGAATTGACATTTGCGCCATCAATGGTGACGGAGCCAGTGTCTGGTTGTAAAGAACCGTCCATCAAACGCAGCAAAGTGGTCTTTCCTGAGCCGGAAGGTCCCATTATTGCCGTTGTCGAACCTTCTTCGAATAATACGCTCGCATTGTCTAAAATCAGACGTTTTCCATACGAAAACCCCACGTGATCAAGTTCCAGCATGGTATAGCCCCCTCTCGGTATACATGAGCAGCCATTGCTCTTGCGTAAGGCGTCGTACCCCCATTAGTTACGATTTCTTATGTGTCCAGCGTAATAGTATTTAATGGTTGGGGCAAGATGGTGATTTTTTGTGTTTCGATTGTTTTTCGTTAAATTTATGGAGACGATTGCGACTATTTGCCAGCGAATGTGGAAGTTGGGGTACTATGAAGCCGCACTATTGCCGATGGCGTTCGTCATGAACTCGGTTTTGATGGCTGATTTGATGATTGATGTATTGACTGATGGAACGCAATGCCCATGTTGGAGGATGTATGGCACGGTCTGGTACGCCTACGAAACCGCGTACGGCGCAGGCGAAGGCTGTTAAGCCTATTCGCACGTTGAAGAAAACTAAGTCGCATCGCGTGCGCAATATCATATGCGGTTTTCTGGCTGGCATTCTGTCGATTGCGGCTTTGCTGGGCACTGTTTCGCACATACTGCCTGCTGAGATTCAGGCGTGGCCGTATGTTCCCATTATCGTTTCGTTGGTGCCTTGGTTTGCGATTCTTGCGGTGATTGCGCTGATTTGCGGCATTGTTTCGAAACGAACAATGTCGGTATTGCTGGCGATTGCGGCGATCGCGTTGCAAGTATGGTGGCAGTATCCGTTTTTCTACAATGAAACGAAGCTTCCGCGTGCCGCGATTGCAGCGGTTTCGGGAGCGTCCGCCAATACGCAGGATGATTATGCTCGTTTGATGACATGCAATGTGTTTAAGGGTCGTGCCGACGCGCAGGAAATTGTCGATGTGGTGCGTAGCGAGCGTGTGGAAGTGCTGGCATTGCAAGAAACGACCGATGCTTTCGTGGACGAGTTGAACAAGGCTGGTATTGGCGATTTGCTGCCGTATGCGCAGGTGGCAAGTTCAGACGGCGTGTATGGCAATGGTTTGTGGTCGGCGAGTCCGCTTGTTGATCCAGCTGATGATGATGTTGATTCGAGTGCGTCGTTCATGCCAGGAGCCACGGTTGCATTCAATGATGGTCAGACGCAGATCCGTTTCGTTTCGGTACATACCACGTCTCCGACCGATGGATATTGGCAGCAGTGGAAGCGTTCATTGGATGAGCTTGGACGGCTTCGATACGATACGTCTCGCAGGTACGTGTTCATGGGTGATTTCAATGCGACCGACGATCATACGCCGTTCCGCAATTTCTTGGGAGCGCGGTTTACGGATGCGGCCAAGCAGGCGGCTGGTGGATTGGTGTTCACGTGGCCTGCGAATATCGATTATGTGCCGACGTTTGCGGGCATTGACCATATCGTATTGGATTCCGGCATGTTGGCCGGTCGGGTCAAATCGTTGAAAATCGATGGAAGTGATCACAAGGCGTTGCTGGCAACCGTGCAATTCGACGTGTGAGAAGAGTGTCGGCGCAACTACGTATCGACGTATCGGCTGCGTATCCGCATAAAATAAAGTGCCCCAGATAGGAATCGAACCTACGACACCTTCTTTAGGAGAGAAGTGCTCTATCCACTGAGCTACTGAGGCAACGAATCTTCATTCTACACACATTCCGGACGAGTGTGGTGCCGAAATGAAGAAATCCGAAATTTCTGCATGACTGTACGCCATATAACGCCTTGTAAAAACGTGTGGCGCACAGTCATGGAAAATGATGTATTGGCGGTATTTTCAGGCCAGATTGTCTTGCGTTCCAGCGGTATTGGCCGCAGTGGCCTGTTCCGCCTGTGCTGCGTCAAGCTTGGCTCGTACTTCGCTGAGCAAACTTTGGGCGCGCTTGGCAAGAGCCTCGCCAAGCTCCCACTGGCGCATGGACTGGTCAAGGTTAAGTCCGCCGGCTTCAAGTGCCTGCACGGCCTGAATGAGCTGATCTCGAGCCTCTTCATAAGGCATTTGTGCGATGGCTTCGCGTTCCTTGTCGGTCAGGCTGGATGCGGGGGTGGTTTCGTTGGTCATTGCTACTCCTTCGTTACGGTGGTGACTTCGGACACGATCATGCCGTGCTTCAATGTCATGGTGAGTTGGTCGCCGGTGTTCACAGCGTTCGCATCGTCGATTACATGGCCGTCCGCTCCCTGCACTACCGCATAGCCTCGGTTGAGGGTGGATTGTGGGCTGAGCGCGGTCAGTGAAGCGTGCGCTTTTTCGATGGTGAGACTTGCGTCGTCAAGAATACGTGTCAAGCCGATTCTCATGCGGGTTCTTGCGTCGTCGATGAGACGCTGATGCGGTTCCAGCATGGTGAGCGGCTGTGTAAGGCTTGGACGGTTCGCATAGCCTTCGATCAGTCTTGTTTCATTGTTGACGGTGGCGTCGATGCGCATGCGCATGCGTTCGATGTTCACATTGATGAGTTGCATCTGCTCACGAACGTCTGGCACGACTTTCTTTGCCGCATCCGTTGGCGTGGATGCACGCAAGTCGGCGACCAAATCAAGCAATGTCCAATCATCCTCATGACCGATCGCGGAAATCAACGGCGTATGGGCGGCTGCCGCGGCGCGCACCACACCTTCGTCGGAAAATCCGATCAGATCTTCGAAAGCGCCGCCGCCACGGGCCACAATGATTACATCGACGTCGGGATCGGCATCCATCTGCGCGATCGCCTTGATCACATCGGAAGGGCACTGCTCACCCTGCACATGCACATGCGTTACTTTGAAATCGACAACAGGCCAACGCAATCTCACATTGGTGATGACATCGCCTTCCGCGCGGGCCTGCGGGGCGCAAACCAAACCGATGCAATGCGGAAACTCTGGTAGTGGCTGCTTGCGGTCGGCGTCGAACAATCCTTCGCCTTTAAGCTTCTTGCGTAATTCGTCGATCATGGCTTTCAGGCTGCCGCCCGCGCCTGCGGGGATGATGGCGTCACCGCGTAAAGACAGGGAGGTGCGTTTCATCCACAGATTCGGTTTGCCGTGGATGATGACACGATCGCCCTGCACGAAAGGAGTGGCTGCTGCGGCGAACTGTCCGAAGCCGTTGACCTCCAACGCAATGTCCTGATAATCATCGCGCAACGTGATGTAGGCACTGCCCTGACGTCTGGTGTTGATTTGCGTGATCTGCCCGGCCACCCAAACCGATGGCCACCGTTCAACGGCCATGTGGAATTTCTCGCTGAGCAGACTTACCGGCCAGGGGTTGTCAGCGGTGGTTTCGCCGGCCAGTCGCGGCAGCGGTTTGCTGTTCGATTGCACTGCCGGGGGTGTGTAAGCCTGGTTCCAAGTCATAGTTCAAGACTCCATCATCTTGCGGACAAATGAAACACATGTTCGAATCGTGTGAGGGTACCCCGCCTTGTATAGTCCCTCTTCGGTGCCTGCGTCAAATCGACACTCGGGCGACACTCCGTGGCGAAATCGTTACCTTTGTCACACAGGTTAAGGAATGGCGGAATCAAGCCAAAAATGGAATATATAGTCTTACCGTCGGCGTGCCGCTACTACATTTAGTGCTGGCTATGGCGTAGAGTCTATGGACGTAGAAAACATATGGCATGCGAAACAAAGCATGAAAACCTGGTCGGATGGGGTCCGACCCGGAAAGGATGATGAATGGAAACGCAGGCTCTGAATGCCGTCTCCGCAACCGTTAAAACGGGAACCGGTAAGGTGCTCGTCGAGAAGCGCGACGGTCGTGTGGTCGACTTCGATCCGATTAACATCATCAGCGCGGTGAAGTCAGCCTTCGCTGATCTTGATAAGAAGATTGGGCCGCAGGAGGAACAGCTGATCCGTGACATCGCCAATCAGGTCGAAGCTGAAATCAAGGATCGTTACAACGGTCCCGCCAAGATCGAAGACATCCAGAATCTCGTTGAACACGGCCTGATTGAAGACCACCTGTATGATGTGGCGCGCACGTACACCAACTACCGTCTGAACAAAGACATCGAACGTGCCAAGGCCACCGACATCAACGAAGCCGTCAAGCGTCTGGTGAACCGTGACGAGGCTCTGGTGCGCGAGAACGCCAACAAGGATTCCAACGTCTACTCCACCCAGCGCGATCTGCTGGCGGGCGCGGTGTCCAAGGCGTCCGCCTTCTCCATGCTGCCGGATGCGGTCTCCAACGCCCATATGAAGGGTGACATCCACTTCCATGACGCCGATTACTCGCCGTTCACCGCACAATCCAACTGCTCTCTGCCGAACTATTGGGATATGCTCGCCAACGGCTTCACCCTCGGCAACGCGCCGATGGGATCGCCGAACAGCATTTCCATCGCCGCCACGCAGATCACCCAGATTATGAAGGACGTGGCTTCCAGCCAATACGGCGGCCAGACCGCCAACCGTGCCGACGAGCACTTCGTCGAATACGCGCGCAAGGATTACGACAAGTTCCTTGAGCAGGCCCATGAGATCATGCCTGACGACTTGCCGATCGAAATCGCCGAACGTCAGGTGCGCTTGGCCAAGGATGTCGAACCGAAGCGTCTGCATTTCGAAAAGGACCGTCCGGCCCTGCCGATGGACGAGCCGTTCAACAAGGATGCCAGCCGTTTGCAGCAGCTGCGTGAGGTGTGGGCGAAGATCCAGACCCGCAAGGCCATCTACGACGCCATGCAGACCATGGAATACCAGATCAACTCCAATCGTGTGTCGAACGGCCAGACCCCATTCGTGACCGTTGGCTTTGGTTTGGGTACCGACTGGTTCGCCCGCGAAATTCAGCGTGCCATCTTCCTGAACCGTATCCGCGGCCTCGGTTCCGAACACCACACCGCCATTTTCCCGAAGCTCGTGTTCACCATCAAGCATGGTGTGAACGCCGATCCGGGCGATCCGAACTACGATTTGAAGCAGCTCGCCCTCGAATGCGCCACCAAGCGCATGTATCCGGACGTGATCTTCTACGAGAACATCGTGAAGATCACCGGCTCCTTCAAAGCCCCGATGGGCTGCCGTTCCTTCTTGCAGGGTTGGATTGATCCGGCGACCGGCAAGGATGTGGAAGACGGACGCATGAACCTTGGCGTCGTCACCGTGAACGTTCCACGCATCGCACTGGAATCCCACGGCGACAAGGATCGCTTCTGGAAGATCTTCGACGAGCGTATGGCCGTGGCTCATCAGGCATTGCAATTCCGTATCATGCGTTGCAAGCAGGCCGCGCCGGTCAATGCGCCGACCCTGTTCCGTTTCGGAGCCTTCGGTCGCCTCGGCGCCAACGACAGCGTCGACCAGCTGTTCCGCAACGAACGTGCCACCGTTTCCCTGGGCTACATTGGCCTGTATGAGGCGACCAGCGTGTTCTACGGCAAGAACTGGATGCGCGACCACGGCTGGGATCCGCAAGGCAAGGAATTCGCACTGTCCATCGTCAAGCGCATGAACGAGCTGTGCAAGGAATGGAGCGACGCGGAAGGCTACCACTATTCCGTGTACTCCACGCCGGCCGAATCCCTCACCGATCGCTTCAACCGTATGGACCACGAGAAGTTCGGCGACGTGGAAGGCGTGACCGACCACGACTTCTACACCAACTCCTTCCACTACCCGGTCTGGCTGCAGCCAACCCCAATGGAAAAGCTCAACTACGAGAAGGACTTCCCGTACTACGCGTCCGGCGGCTTCATCAACTACTGCGAGTTCCCGTGCCTGCAGTCCAACCCCAAGGCACTCGAAGCGGTGTGGGATTACGCCTACAACATCGGCATCGGCTACCTGGGCACGAACACGCCGATCGACCGCTGCTACGATTGCGGATTCCAAGGCGACTTCGAGCCCACTGAGGAAGGTTTCAAGTGCCCGGAGTGCGGCAACTCCGACCCGGACCACTGCAACGTGACCAAGCGCACCTGCGGCTACTTGGGCAACCCGGTGCAGCGCCCGATGGTGCACGGACGTCACGAGGAGATCGCGCACCGCGTCAAGCATATGAGCGGCGAAACCGGTCATGTCACCTTGAGCGACGGTTCCGAACGTGAATGGTTCGAGGAAGCCAAGTAAGGGTCGCGTCGGCAGCAAACATAAACGAAATATGAAAGAGGGTGGTTTTCCACCCTCTTTCATTCTGTGACAATCATGAGGCAAGCAGCAATCGCAAAAACGCGACGTAACGGCAAAACGTGAAGGGACAACGTATGATCAGCAGCGCGAATCCAGCAATTCAACGTCGTGACTTTGCGGCGGACGAAACCAATCGCGGGCCTTTCATCCCCACAACTCGTTCCAACAATCCCAAAGCAGGGCAATGGACCAACCGCATGAGCCGCAATATGATTGCCGACTACAAACGGTTCCTCATGACCGATGGAGAAGGCATCCGATGCTCGTTGTACGTGTCCGGCTGCCCGTTCCATTGCGAGGAATGCTACAACACGTCAATCTGGGATTTCCAAGCCGGCCACGAATACAACGACAAGCTCGAAGCGCAAATCATGGATGACTTAAGCCAATCGTATGTGCAAGGCATCACTTTCCTCGGGGGCGAACCATTGCTCAACACGGGCGTGCTATTGCCCCTTGCGCGCAAAATACGCGAACGGTTCGGTAATACCAAAGATATTTGGTGCTGGACCGGCTACACGTGGGAAGAGCTCATGCGCGAAGGCGAAAGCCCCGACAAGCGCGAGCTGCTCGAACTGATCGACATTCTCGTGGACGGCCGTTATATCAAAGAATTACATGATTCCCTGCTGCAATTCCGCGGAAGCAGCAACCAACGCATCATCGACGTACCGAAATCACTGGAAAGCGGACAAGTGGTGATCTGGCCGAAATTACATGATCAAACACGATTCATTCCCGAAATATACGGCAAAGACCGTTCTGCAGGGGAAGGCAGCGCATCCTGACATGGAAATGCTTGGAAGGGTTTGCGATCTCGACATTCGTCGAGCGTCCAGATACATAATTAGGCACGTTGACTGGATTAGTTGTCTAATTTGTGCGCTGTGTCGTGCATTTTATGCTGATTGCGAGCATTTACAAAGCACTTAGGCGTGGGCACAGACTACGATTACATGATTGGATAACCCGGGGTAGGGGCTTCCATGCCTGCCATGGAATGCAGCCCGGCGGATAGAACGATAGAGGTTGAGACATGGTTGAAGCAGCAGAAGCCGTGACCGAAACGCACGGCACAAAGCCGTTGCGTGTAGGTCTTGATATCGGTTCCACTACTGTGAAGGCGGTGGTGCTCGATCAGTCCGACGCGCTCGCGGACGCGCTGTTCTCCGATTATCGGCGTCACCACGCGAACGTGCGCGCCACCGTGGCCGGACTATTGGCCGACATCCACCAGGAGCTGGAAAAGCTTGGCCGAGGCGACGAGCCGATTCGCCTGGCCATCACCGGTTCAGGCGGTCTTGCCCTCGCAGACAGCCTCGACGTGCCCTTCGTTCAGGAAGTTATCGCCGAAACCGAAGCCATTGACAAGGAATATCCGCAGGCTGACGTGATCATCGAGCTTGGTGGTGAAGACGCAAAAATCACCTATCTCAAGCCGACTCCGGAACAGCGTATGAACGGTTCCTGCGCAGGTGGTACCGGCGCATTCATCGATCAGATGGCAACACTGCTCGACACCGACGCCGCTGGTCTGAACGAAATGGCCACGCAATACGAAACCCTGTATCCGATCGCATCACGTTGCGGCGTATTCGCCAAAACCGATTTGCAGCCGCTTATCAACGATGGCGCGGCCAAACCGGATCTGGCCGCATCGATCTTCACCGCAGTGGCCACGCAAACCATTGCAGGCCTTGCCTCCGGACGCCCGATTCACGGAACCGTGATCTTCCTGGGGGGGCCGTTGTTCTTCATGTCCGAGCTGCGAGCTGCGTTCAAGCGGGCGCTCGACGGCAAAGTGGACGAATTCATTGTTCCGACCGACGCTCACCTGTATGTGGCATACGGTGCCGCATTGCAGGCCGATCAGGATGGTGACGACCTTGACTAAGCATTACGAAGCACGAACCTGCGCCGACCTTCTGGCACGACTGGACGAACTGGAAAACCTGCCGTCCAACACTCCGACCATGCCTCCGCTGTTCGCCACCGAAGCGGATCGTACCGCATTCAACGAACGACATCATCGCGAGCATATCCATCAAGGTACGCTCGAAGGAGCCCAAGGACCGCACTTCCTGGGCATAGACGCCGGTTCCACCACCATCAAAGCGACATTGGTGAACGACGATCGAGAAATCGTATGGTCCTCTTATGCGACCAACGAAGGCAGCCCGTTGACGGCAGCCGTGCAAATCGTCAAAAAAATCCAAGCCGAACTACCTGAAGGCGCATGGATCGCACGATCCTGTGCGACCGGCTACGGCGAAGGCCTCATCACCACCGGCCTGCACCTTGACGAAGGTGTAGTGGAAACCATGGCTCACTATCGCGGTGCCGAAATGGTAAGCCCGGGCGTTACCGCCGTCATCGATATCGGCGGCCAAGACATGAAATATCTCGCCATCAACGATGGCGTGATCGACTCCATCGCAGTGAACGAAGCATGCTCGTCCGGCTGTGGATCGTTCTTGCAAACGTTCGCCATTTCCATGGGTCTGACCATTCAGGAATTCACCCAAGCGGCGCTCAACTCCACCCATCCGGTCGATTTGGGCTCCCGATGTACCGTGTTCATGAACTCGTCCGTGAAGCAGGCGCAAAAGGAAGGCGCGTCCATCGAAGACATCGCCGCAGGCCTGTGCTATTCCGTAGTGCGCAATGCCCTCTACAAGGTAATCAAACTGCGTGATTCCGGCGAACTTGGCGACACCGTGGTAGTGCAGGGCGGCACGTTCCTCAACGACGCTGTGCTCCGCGCATTTGAACTGCTCACGGAACGTGAAGTGACCCGACCGAATATCGCAGGACTCATGGGCGCATACGGTGCCGCACTGACCGCACGCATGCACTATGCCGACGAAGCGGAAGACGAAGACGTCGATACCACCGACACCAAAGAAGCGGTGATCGCAGACGTACGCCATACCGCATCGAACATTTTGAGCGGCGAAGAACTCGACAACCTGTCGATGACCTCCGAACGAGACGTGTGCAAGCTGTGCCAAAACCACTGCAAGCTCACCATCACCACCTTCCAAGACGGATCTCGTTACGTGACTGGCAACCGCTGCGAACGAGGCGGAGACGCGAAAAAGAAGCGCTCCGATCGCCCGAACCTCTACGATTACAAGTACAAGCGTTGCTTCGCCTACCGCAGACTCACCGACAAGAAAGCAACCCGCGGCGAAATCGGCATTCCGCGCGTACTCAACATGTACGAGAACTATCCGTTCTGGTTCACACTGCTCACCTCGCTCGGCTTCAAAGTGATGATTTCCGGACGAAGCTCGCACGAACTGTTCGAAACGGGCATCGAATCCATCGCATCCGAAAACATTTGCTATCCGGCCAAACTTGTGCACGGACACATCAAATGGCTGCTGAACAAGGGTGTGAAAAACATCTTCTACCCGTGCGTCAGCTACGAAGAGAACCTGGTACCCAACACCGACAACCACTACAACTGCCCGGTGGTAGCCAACTATCCCGTGGTCATCGGCGCGAACATGCCCGAACTGCGCGAAGAAGGCATCCGCTACATGCGCCCATACTTCAACATGGCCAACCATGAACTCATGGTCGACCGTATCGTCGAAGAATTCGCTTGGGCCAACGTGACCCATGAAGAAGCCGAAACCGCAGTCAAAGCGGCATATGCCGAAAACGAAGTCTTCAAGCACGACGTGCAAATGGAAGGCCTCAAGGCACTCGCCTACATGAAGGAACACGACTGCCGAGGCATCGTGCTCGCAGGCCGCCCGTACCATATCGATCCGGAAGTCAACCATGGCATTCCGGAAACCATATGCTCGCTCGGCATGGTGGTATTGTCTGAAGATTCGATCTGCGAACTGCAGCCGGGGGAGAAGCTCAACCTGAGCGAATTCCTCGCCGCCGATGAAGGCGATCCACGTAAGAAGAACACAGACGGCTTCCGCCATGTGGAAGACCGCAAGGTCACCAAAATGCCATTGCGCGTCACCAATCAGTGGGCCTACCATGCACGCCTATACTCGGCAGCCAACTTCGTGGCCTCCTACCCAGGGCTTGAACTCGTACAACTCAACTCCTTCGGCTGCGGTCTTGACGCCATCACCACCGACCAGGTGGGCGAAATCCTCGCCGACAAGGCCGACGTGTACACCATGCTGAAAATCGACGAAGTCTCCAACTTGGGTGCGGCGAAAATCCGCCTTCGTTCACTCAAGGCAGCCGTCGAAGAGCGTGAACGCAACCATCGCCGCGCTCTGGCCGGTGCCGTGCCCGGCAAGCAGGATCAGCCGGTGCAATCGGATGCCGTGGCTGAAGCGAAAGCCAAGCTGGAAATGGCTCAGGCGCAGCTCGCCGAAGCGCAGGCCCAGCTTGAATCCGCCGAAGCCAGTGCCAAGCGTGGCGAATTCCGCAAAACCGGAACCGAAGCGCCGACTCCGGGCCGCCAAGTCATGCTTGATACCGTGATGAAAGCCAATCCGAAACTCACCGAAGCCGTTAAAGCCGCATCCAAGCGTGCCGCGGAAAACGGCGTCGGCGAAGCGAAGAAGTCCGCACACAATTCCGCCACCATGTCGAAATACGCCAACCGCGTGCCATTCGGCAAAGACATGAAGGACTATACCATCGTGGCTCCGCAGATGAGCCCGATTCACTTCTCCCTAGTGGAATCCGTGATCCGCTCCGGCGGCTACAAGTTCGACATTCTCGAACACGCCAGCCGCGAAAACGTGGAAACCGGCCTCAAATACGTCAACAACGACGCCTGCTACCCGGCCATCATGGTTATCGGCCAGCTCGTGGACGCGATTCTGGACGGCAAATACGATCCGGAGCACACCGCGCTCGCCATCACGCAGACCGGCGGCATGTGCCGAGCCACAAACTACTTCGGTCTGATTCGCAAGGCGCTGATCGATGCCGGATATCCGCAAATTCCAGTGATCGCCATTTCCACGCAGGGCATTGAAGACAATCCGGGCTTCAAAGCGACGCCGGCATTGCTTCATCGCGTCATCAAGGCGCTCATCATCGGCGACCTGCTGATGAAATGCCTGTACCGCGTGCGCCCGTACGAGGTGACGCCGGGCAGTGCGAATCAGCTGTATAAGACATGGAACACCATCGTGCGTGAAACGCTCGAGAACCACGGTCGCTCGAAGACGGCAAGTAAGTTCATTGGCAAGGGATACCTGCCATATTCGACGCTCGTCAAAGAAATCGTCAAATCGTTCGACTCACTGCCGTTGAAGGACGAACCGCGCAAGGTGCGCGTCGGCGTGGTGGGCGAGATTCTCGTCAAGTACCAGCCGGACGCCAACAACCATGTGGTCGACGTGATCGAATCGCAGAATTGCGAGGCTGTGGTGCCGGGCATCATGGAATTCATGACCACCCGCCCGTACATTTCCGACTGGAACGAGCATTACCTCGGCATGGGAGGCAACAAGCTTGGCTACGCGCTGATGCGCAAGGCGCTTGACTTGTACAACGCTCCTGTACGCAAGGCGATCGATTCGGCACACGGCAAGTTCTCCCAGGACCTGCCGATGCCGGAACTCGTGAAGAAGGCCGACGAGGTCACTTCCGTGGGTGTGCAGGCTGGTGAAGGCTGGCTGCTAACTGCGGAAATCCTTGAGCTCATCGAATCCGGCTGTCCGAACGTGATTTGTGCGCAGCCGTTCGCCTGCCTGCCGAACCACGTGACCGGCCGAGGTATGTTCGGCAAGATTCGCCGCCTGCATCCGGAAGCCAACATCGTATCCATCGACTACGATCCGGGCGCATCCGAAGCGAACCAGCTCAACCGCATCAAACTGATGATCGCAGCCGCCAAGAAGGCTCACAAGGCTGCGCAACAGGGTGAGACGGCACAAAGCGAAAAATCCGCCTGATCATAGGCGGATAAATCAATAAGCACTGACTGGAATTGACTACAATACCGACGCTGGCAACATCTTCAGCGTCGGTATTTTCATTTGATATATACGAACAATTCTTCAAATAGTGGCAATTGCTTCTGACTTTATTGACAGCTGTTAATTATTGTAGGTCGTCTTTGCAGAGCATATCTGTTTTAATCGAAAAATGTGTATTCGATTCGGGATACGCAAGAGTTGGCTATCAGTTTTTCGTATAGCGATCGCGTCGTGCTCATCAATGAGTTTCGATAGGATTGTCAACATGACAACGCCACGAATTTCTTATGCACACCTGCTTACCGAGCCGAATCCGAAGCATGTGGAAAGTCTGGTCAAATTCTTCGAATCAGGCTGCCAAGAGCGCGGAACTGGCGGTTTCGGTGTGGAAATCGAGCATCTGCCGGTGCATAACAGCGACGATACCGCCGTGAACTATTACGAGGAGAACGGCATCGAGGCGTTACTGAACCGTATTCGCCCGTATTACGACGAAAGCAAGGAATACTGGGAGAACGGCAGGCTTGTTGGCCTTGGCCGCGAAGGTATTTCCGTGTCGCTTGAGCCGGGCGGTCAGCTGGAATGCTCGCTGGGTATTCTGCACAAGCCGGAAGATCTGTGCACGATTTACGGAGCGTTCCGCCGCGAAGTCGATCCCGTGCTTGACGATCTCGACTTCCGCTTGGTCAATTACGGGTATCAGCCGAAGTCCGGCTATGCCGACATTCCCGTCAATCCGAAGGACCGTTACAAGGCGATGACCGCGTATTTGGGGCGCGTCGGCCAGTTCGGTCCGTGCATGATGCGTTGCTCCGCTTCGACGCAGGTCAGCATCGACTATGTTTCCGAACAGGATGCGATTTCCAAACTGCGTTTGGGCACGGTGGTCGGCCCGATTCTCGCATGGTTCTTCCGTAACACACCGTATTTCGAAGGCGTGGAGAATCCGTATCCGCTGCTGCGCCAACGCATGTGGGATTATTTGGATTTGCAGCGCACGAATGTTATTCCGGGATTGTTTGATCCTCGCTTTGGTTGGGAAGATTATGCGGTCGACGTGTTGAGCACGCCGATGATGTTCGCTGATCTGACACACACTCCGGAAGCGTTAGAAACTCCCGGAACTGATCTGCATCATCCTGCATTCTATGAGAATGCGAATGACGTGTATCCTGATCGAGAACTCAACGCATACGAAATCAATCATGTGATTTCCACGCATTTCAATGACGTGCGTTTGAAGAACTTCATTGAATTCCGTCACTGGGATTCGCTGCCTGTGTCGCGTGCGGAACGACTGACGGAAATCATCGGATCGCTGTTCTATGATCCGACGAACCGTGAGCGTCTCGAATCGTATTTCGACGGCATTCGCGAGGAAGACGTGCTTGAGGCGAAGGCGAACCTGCAGGCGCGTGGACATCAGGCCGCTCCGTATGGCAATTCGCTGGAATTCTGGCAGGAATTCTTAGGGCTCGAAGGTGTGCTTGCCGACGAACCTGGCGATCCAAAGCATCCTGACGTGTTCCAGAAGTAAAACTGTTTTTCGAATATTTTTGGTTGGTCGAAGCTGACTGAATGTGATCTCGAAGTGGTTTTGAATGTGGCAAGAAGTACATCGTCCGCTTGGAGTGGGAGACCCGCGAAGGCTATGAGAAGCCCGTCGACTGATCCCGCCCGGCTGGTCATCACGATCATTCAACGACCCTGATCCGGTCGTGATCCGATTCCGAGCGGCCGTGTGGCCGCTCGCGAGGCACATACAATGGACCAAGGAACGTTGCGAATGACGCATGGTTCCTTGGCCCATTGGGCCGAATGGGTTTTGCCATGGGTTGTGATGGACGGAAGCAAAAAGTCGGGCAACCCCCGAGCGTAAGGGCGGTGAGACGCATGGTGCTAGGCATCGACGAGCGAATCGACGGCGTGAACCTCGGCAACTGGCTGGTGCTGGAGAAATGGATGGATCCGAAACCGTTCACCCGCAGCGCCGAAGACGATGAAATCTGGATGCACCGCACGCACGTATCCCTCTGGTCCGAACGGAATCTCGCCGAGGAACTGCGCCGGCACCGCGAAACCTACATCACCCTGGAGGATTTCCGTATTATCGTCGGTCACGGAATCAACCTCGTACGCATTCCCATACCGTATTTCATCTTCGGCGACTGGCCCGGGCATCCGGGCTGCATCACGTACCTCGACCACGCGTTCCGTTGGGCGCGGGAGACGGGATTGAAGATTATGATTGACCTGCATACCGTTCCCGAATCGCAGAATGGTTTCGACAACGGCGGTCTGACGGGTGTGTGCAAATGGGCGCAGAATACGGACTTGGTGGAGTACACGCTGAACGTGCTGGAGCGATTGGCTCGCCGATACCGCGACGAACCGGCCCTGCACAGCATCGAAGTACTCAACGAACCAGTGAGCTGGTCGGTGTTCCATAGCACGTCGAACACGGCGAAAGACTCTCATGAGGCTTCCGGTAGCACGTATGTCTCACTGCGGTTTCTGAAGCGCTTCTACCGCGACGCTTACGCCCGGTTGCGCGCCGTGCTGCGTCCGGAAACCGTGATCGTATTCCATGACGGTTTCCGACTACTCCGCTGGGTCGGTTGGTTTCGTCGTGCTGGCATGCGCAACGTCATGCTCGACACCCATCAGTATCTCATCGCGATGGAGGATCCGCTGTTTTCGGGACCGGCACGCCGGCTGTACCTGCGATCGCGGCGACTGCCATGGCTGTACCGGATGCTGGTGGGCGCGAGTGGCATCGCCATCCGTTTGGCGGCCCGTCGTATTCCCGTGCTGGTGGGCGAGTGGTGCGTGGAGAATCAGTGGGCCCTACACAGCCAAAACCGATCGGCTGCATACCGCCAAGTGTCACGATTGCAACGCGCGGCATGGGACGTGTCGGCGGGGCAGATCTATTGGAGCTACCAGCTTGCGCGCTCCGCGAAACCGGGTAGTGGCGAAGGGAAACCGCCGCGGGATCCCCGCAACGGCGGCAATCTTGAGGCGTGGGATCTGACTCGCGTATGGCGTCATGGATGGATTCGGGCGGATACCTCTCACGATGACGTGCCATAGGCAGTCAATCAACGGCAATCGACACAAGGTGCATTAGACTCGGAATCATGGCAGAGGAAGAGACTCCGAAACGTATCCGAAAATCACCGCAGGAGCGTCGAGCGGAAGTGCTGGATGCGGCTGTTCAGCTGATCAGCGAGCGTGGGTTCAACGGCATTTCCATCCAGGACGTGGCCGACAGGGTCGGCATCTCCAAACAAGGCGTGCTGCGATACGTCGACAACAAAGACAATATGCTGGCGATGGTATTCAACGAATATTACGGTGAAACGGGCACCCCTGAGGATTTCTTCGCATCCGGTATGCCTGGCAGTGATCCTACCGCGCCGCTGTTTCCCGCATACTTGCGTTATTTGGTGCGGCATAATTCGCGACGCCGCATGATGGTGCAGCTGTTCACCGTGCTGTCGGCGGAATCGTTGAATCCCGAACATCCGTTGCATGATGAATTCACTGCTCGTATGGACGATATTTGGGAGAATTATTCGCGATATCCTTGGCTGATTCCTCCGCAATTGGGTTCGTGGGAGTCGAGTATGCGTCCGGTGGTACGTAAGTCCATGGAAATCATGGATGGCGTGCAATTATGGTGGTTGCGCGAGCCTGAAGTTGATTTGTGCAAAGAGTGGGCTCAGATGGAAAACGTGCTGTTTCCATCTCCGTTGTGGGATGCGTATCGTTGATTTTGGATACTTGTTGAGATTGCATTGCATGCGCGTGCGAAAAGGTGAGGGGCTGATGGTCCCTCGCCTTTTGCGTTGATGGGGTTATGTCGAGTTGCGGATGCGTATATGATATATTAAACTACCGATTGGTAATTAAAGGAAATCGCTTCAATGAGGAAAGTGAGCAATCCATGGCCGAAACCATTGAAAACACTGCGAATCTGCCGTATAAGAATCCGGAACTTCCGACCGAGGAACGCATCGCCGATCTGCTTGGCCGTATGACCCTCGAAGAAAAAGTTGGACAGATGATGCAACTTGATGCACGAAGCGGCGACTTGGACGATCTGATCGTCAACAAGCACGTTGGTTCCATTCTGCACACCTCGCCGTCCGATCTGCCGAAAGCCGTGGAAACGGTGAACTCCAAAACCCGGCTCGGCATTCCGCTGGTGATCGGCGACGACTGCATTCACGGCTATTCCTTCTGGCCGGGGGCCACCATTTTCCCGGAACAGCTAGGCATGGCAACCACGTGGGATTCCGAAAAGGTACAGGCCGCGGGCCGTGCCACCGCCGAGGAAGTGTCAACCACCGGCGTGCATTGGACGTTCTCCCCGGTGCTGTGCATCGCGCGAGATACCCGTTGGGGCCGCGTGGGCGAAACCTTTGGCGAAGATCCGTACCTGATTGGCGAAATGGCATCGTCCATTGTCAAGGGCTATCAAGGTGGAGCCAAGGCGGGCGAGCCGCTCGCCAAAGATGCGATCCTCGCATGCGCCAAGCATTTCGCAGGCTATTCCGAAACACAGGGAGGGCGTGACGCTTCCGAAGCCGACCTGAGCCACCGCAAGCTGGAATCTTGGTTCCTGCCGCCATTCGAACGCGTAGCCAAGGAAGGCTGTGGCACCTTCATGCTCGGCTACGAATCCATCGAAGGTGTGCCGGTCGCCTTCAACAAGTGGCTGCTTTCCGACAAACTGCGTGGCGCTTGGAACTATCAGGGCACGCTCATCACCGACTGGGACAACGTCGGCCGTTCCGTGTGGGAGCAGAAGGTCAAGCCTGACTATGTGCAGGCTGCTGCCGATGCGGTCAAGTCCGGCAACGACTTGGTGATGACCACGCCAAAGTTCTACGAGGGTGCGATCGAAGCCGTGAAGGCCGGTCTGCTTGACGAATCGTTGATCGATGCCGCCGTGGCTCGTATTCTCGCACTGAAGTTCCGTCTTGGACTGTTCGAAGATCCACGCTTGCCCGACCAGAAGCGTATCGATGCAGTGATCGGTTCCGAAGAGCATCAGCAGCTCAACCTTGAAGTGGCTCGCGAAGCCGTGGCATTGCTGAAGAACAACGGTTCGCTGCCGTTCAACGTGGCCGGTGCGAAGCGTATCGCGGTCGTTGGCCCGCTCGCCAACGACGCCCAGACCCAGTTGGGAGACTGGGCCGGCAGCTCCGGCCAGATCAACTGGATGCCTGACGGCCACCCGCGTGAAATGATCACCACCGTGCTTGATGGTTTCAAGCAGCTCGCTCCGGAAGGTTGTGAGGTCGTGTACTCTCGCGGTGCCAACATCGTGGATTTGGTGCCCGATCCGGAAGGCGAGTCCTACCCGGATGGCCAGCCTCGCCCGAAGATCGGCGTTTCTGCTAAGCTTGACCGCGTGCTGCTTGACGAAGCCGTGGAAAACGCTCGCCAAAGCGACCTGATCGTGGCCGTGGTGGGCGATGTGATCCAGGCCATTGGCGAAGGCTGCTCCACCGCCACGCTCGAACTGCTTGGCGGACAGAATGCACTGATTGATGCACTGTCGAACGTGGCTCACGAAACCGGCAAGCCGTTCGTGGTGGTGCTCGTCAGCTCCAAGCCGCAAGTGCTGCCGGCATCCGTGATTGGCACCAACGGCGTGATTGTTGACGAAACTCCAGCCGAAGGCACTTCGGCTCTGCTGTGGGCTCCAAGCCCGGGCATGAAGGGCGGCCAGGCCATCGCCGAAATCATTCTCGGCGAAACCGAACCGAGCGGACGCCTGCCGATCACCTTCCCGCGTCACGCAGGACAGCTGCCGGTCTACTACAACCAGATTCGAGGCCAGCACGGCAACCGTTACGCCGACCTCACGCAGAATCCGGCATTCGCATTCGGCGAGGGTCTGAGCTACACTACGTTCGAATACGGAGATCCGACCATCACCAACGTTCCGGAATCCGGCATATTCGCCGAAACCGACACCGTGCATGCCGAAATCACCCTCACCAATACGGGCGATCGCAAGGGCACGGAAGTAGTGCAGCTCTACATCGGCGACATCGTGACCTCCTACAGCTGGACTGATCGTGAACTCAAAGCATTCCAGCGCGTGGAACTCGAACCAGGCAAAAGTAAGACCGTTGCCTTCGACATTCCGGTTTCCGATTGCACCATCGTCGATTCGGAAGCTAACCGAATCGTCGAACCGGGCGAATTCGAAGTGCTTATCGGCCATTCCAGCCGTCGCGAACACTTGAAGCGCACCACCTTCACCGTCGCGTAAGAGCGAAACGAAATAAGCCGTGTCGCAGAGCCCAATAATCGACACGCTAATCTGATGTGAGCCGACTACGAAATGCCGATCGTGGGCGACTCACATGAATGGGTCATTGCCGTGGCGTACGCACTGTTTATGGCCGCTTCCGGATTCATGTTGGTGTCTGATCAGACGCATGCGTTGAACTAGTTGCCATCGTCAATGAACGCCGACTGTTCCGCGGTGATGAACGCCATACAGCAGCTTGCCGGCGCGATTGTGCTTGCCACTGGCGGTTACACGGCTTTGTTCCCGATCGCTGTGGTTGCGGTGCTACGGGGCACGGTGTTTATCATGCTGATTCGCAAGGTGAAGTAGCTGCAGGTATTGCAGTAGCCGAAGCAACGCGCAGTGTGCCGGCGATTGCGGCACATGTGATTTCGACATTGCGTTCCGTGTTGTCGATCAACGTCGCAAGATCCGCCGGCCCGGGTGCAATGCCGAACGTTGCGACGATGCCGGTCTCGTTCAACGCTTCGATGGTGTGTGGATCGCGGGTTACCGTTCCGCCAATGGCAATAGTTGGTTTTCCTTGCGATTGCGCCAGTTTCGCAATGCCACTCGGCACTTTGCCGTACGGTGTCTGACTGTCAATGGAACCTTCGCCGGTGATGATGACGTCGGCCCATGCGCATGCTTCTCGACCATGCGCAAGATCGAGCACAAGTTCGATTCCCGGCCGCACTGTTGTATTGAACAGGCCGAGCATCCCGCCGCCGGTACCGCCCGCGGCGCCTGTACCGGGAATGCGCTCAATATCGCGGCCATTGTATTGTATGATCGCGTGTGCGAGATTCGCAAGTCCCTGATCGAGGAGTTCGACCTGTGCTGTGTTCGCGCCTTTTTGCGGAGCGAACACATGCGCAGCACCTTCTGGTCCGGTCAAAGGATTGATGACATCGCAGGCGAGAACAATCGGAACATTTTTTACAAAATCGGGAACTTCCGAATCGTCAATCCTCTCCAAATCAACAAGAGAACCGCCACCAAGCGGAATATCATGACCTGCCGTATCAAGAAAACGAAATCCAAGCGCGCGAGCCAATCCCGTGCCACCATCCGTAGTGGCACTGCCGCCCAAACCAAGCACAATACGATTCGCGCCAGCGTCAATCGCAGTACGAATCAGCAAGCCGGTGCCGAACGTGGAAGCAGCCAACGCATTGCGGTCGGCGGGGGAGACCCGTTCAAGTCCGCTTGCCGAAGCCAACTCGACCACGGCGGTGTGGAGAATACAAGAAGCATGATTATTGCCAAGAAAGCCAAACTGAGCGGTAATCGGGCGGCCGATCGCATCAACTGTCTCAACATTGTGCAACGTGCCGGCGGTGGTATGAACCAAGGCTTGTGTCAATCCTTCGCCGCCATCGGAAAGAGGTATGAGCCGGCATTCCGCCTGCGGATTGCCACGCTTAATACCGCGAGCCATCGCCTGTGCGATTGCTTCAGCCGAAGCGGCTTCCTTGAACGAGTCCGGTGCCAGCAGAATCCGCATACATGTCTCCTTTTACGTCTGCATCCATACATTAATGCAGTGCCGGGGCAGAGGTTCAGCGGTAGCCCTTCCACATGGGCAGGGGGAACAGGGCGTCTTCGCATTCCGCCCACATGGAGTTCAGATCCTGGCCGGGCGTGCGCAGCCAACGCAGCTGCACGCCGTCCATCATGGAGAATCCCGCATTAAGCAGCCGATGTGTGTCAACACCTTCGGGCACTTGCCAACGGATGTTGAGTGCGGTGTCGGCATTATGCAGTTCGCGGTTGGCGAAGTACTCGTGTGCTGGGTGGTTCGGGTCGATCGCTTCGGCGCTCAACGTGGAAAACATGTGCACCTGAATCGGTCTGCGTGCGTTCACCGCCACGATTCTGCGCCACATGTCGGCAATCAACGGGCGTGGCTCACGTACTATGTCGGTAAGAATGTCTTCCGTCTCGGAATCGTAGACTTCGTCCAGCGCGGCTGTGAGCAGTCCTTCCTTACTGCCGACATAATGCAGCACGCCAGCCTTGGTGAGTCCTACGCGATCGGCGATTTTCTGCAGGGAAGTGCCGTAATAGCCGAGCGTTCCAAACAGTTCGACGGCCGCATTGAGAATCTCCGCTCTTCGGTCGACTTCTTCGTTGGCCATGATGATTCCCTTTCTTGCCTTTCATTGATGGCGATTCATGTGCGCTGCAATGCTTATGAATCGCCATTTCTCTCAAGTTGTAAATACTGCAGTTACTTTACGGTCGGTTAACTGATTTTTCAAAGATGATTGGTGTGTTGCGATGTTGTTTTTGATAAAGTACTTACCGACCGGTTAGTAAAGATTTCGGGGTTGAGATTCCACAAGCCGGTTAACCGATACGAACTCAAGAGAACGATGCGAAAGAGGAACGCATGAGCGAAAAAACCTATCCTTCCGTCAATGACCTGACGCTTGAGGAGAAGGCATCCCTGACTTCCGGCGGCGACGCTTGGCATCTGCAGGGAGTTGAAGCCAAGGGCATTCCCGGCTATATGATTACCGACGGTCCCCACGGCCTGCGCAAGTCCAACTCGGCCACCACTGGCGAAGTCGATCTGAACAACAGCGTGCCTGCCACCTGCTTCCCTCCTGCTGCGGGCCTGTCCAGCTCGTGGAATCCGGAGCTCATTCACAAGGTCGGCGAAGCCATGGCCGAAGAATGCATTCAGGAGAAGGTTGCCGTAATCCTCGGTCCCGGCGTGAACATCAAGCGCAACCCGCTTGGCGGCCGCTGCTTCGAATACTGGTCCGAAGACCCGTATCTGGCAGGCCATGAGGCCATTGGCATCGTCGCAGGCGTGCAGTCCAAGGGCGTGGGCACTTCGCTCAAACATTTCGCCGCCAACAACCAGGAGACCGACCGTCTGCGCGTCAGCGCCAACATTTCCCAGCGTGCGCTGCGCGAAATCTACTTCCCGGCATTCGAACACATTGTCAAGGAAGCCCAGCCGTGGACCATCATGTGCGCATACAACTGCATCAACGGCGTGCATGCCGCCCAGGATCGCTGGCTGCTCACCAACGTGCTGCGCGACGAATGGGGCTTCCAAGGTATCGTTATGAGCGACTGGGGCGCCGACCACGACCGCGTGGCCTCCCTCAATGCGGGCCTCAACCTCGAAATGCCGCCAAGCTACACCGACGACCAGATTGTCTACGCAGCACGCGACGGCCGCATCCAGCCAGCACAGCTCGACCGTATGGCACAAGGCATGATCGACTTGGTCAACAAGACCCGCGCAGCCATGAGCGTCGAAAACTATCGTTTCGACATCGAAGCCCACGATGAGGTCGCACATCAGGCCGCCGTCGAATCCATGGTGCTCCTCAAGAACGATGGTGCCATTCTGCCAGTCGCTGGCGATGCCAAGGTCGCCGTCATCGGCGAATTCGCACGTACCCCGCGCTACCAGGGCGGCGGCTCCTCGCACATCACCCCAACCAAGATGACCAGCTTCCTTGACGCCCTCACCGAACGCGGCGTGGATGCCAAGTTCGCCCCAGGATTCACCCTCGACCTCGAACCGGCCGATCCGGCACTCGAAGCCGAAGCCGTCGAAGCTGCCAAGGGCGCCGACGTGGTGCTCATGTTCCTAGGGCTCCCTGAACCGGCCGAATCAGAAGGCTTCGACCGTGAGACCCTCGACATGCCGGCCAAGCAGATCGCACTGCTCGAAGCCGTCGCAGCCGAAAACAAGAACGTTGTGGTCGTACTCTCCAACGGCTCCGTCGTCACCGTGGCACCATGGGCCAAGAACGCCAAGGGCATCCTCGAATCCTGGCTGCTCGGACAGTCCGGCGGTCCGGCGCTCGCCGACGTGCTGTTCGGCAAGGTGAGCCCGTCCGGCAAGCTTGCGCAGACCATTCCCTTCGACATCAACGACGATCCGAGCACCATCAACTGGCCGGGTGAAGAGGGGCATGTCGATTATGGCGAAGGCGTGTTTGTGGGCTACCGCTATTACGACACCTACAACAAGGCCGTCGACTACCCGTTCGGCTTCGGCTTGAGCTACGCCACGTTCGAAGTGAGCGACGTGAAGGCCGTCAAGACCGGTGCCTGCACCGCAACCGTCAGCGCAGTGGTTAAGAACACCTCGAACGTTGACGCCGCCGAAACCGTGCAGGTGTACGTGGCTCCTGGCAAGGCTGACGTGGCCCGCCCGAAGCACGAGCTCAAAGGCTTCAAGAAGGTGTTCCTCAAAGCCGGCGAATCCGCCGAAGTCTCCTTCGATCTCGACGATCGCGCCTTTGCCTACTGGTCTGAGAAGTTCAACGACTGGCATGTGGAGAGCGGCGAATACGCCATCGAGGTTGGCACGTCCAGCCGTGACGTCGCCGGTTCCGCGGTAGTGGAGCTCGATGGCGACGGTAAGGCCCAGCCGCTCACCGAGTGGTCCAACTTCATGGAATGGCGTAAGGATCCGCTCGGCTCCCAGGTGCTCGAGAAGCTGCGTGCCGAAGGTGAAGCAGGCCTCATGCCGATCGTGCCCGACAATGACATGACCCGTTTGTTCCTCGACTCCATGCCGATCAACAGCATGTCGGTGCTGATGGGTGCCGATGGCAAGCAGATCTTCGAATACATGCTTGCCGAATACGCTGAACTCACCAAGTAGTTTCGCGGGATTCAAGACTTAAGGTCGGGGAATCTGATCCGTTACTCTGAACCAGTGCGGACCTGATTCCTCGGCCTTTGCATTGTTGAAAGGTTGCTCTGGGATTGTTGCTTTATGACGATTTTCAGGGCAAGTGGATACGTACGACATGCCAATTGTTGCATGTGCAACAGTTGTATATACAACGGTTTACTATGTATGCTGTGACGGAAGTGACGAACGAACAATACAAGGAACCGACTGGCTCGCGACTCTTCGAAGTCTGGGAAAGCGGCTTGACAAAGCCTCCCAGCGTGGCCATTCACTCGCTGCACAACGTGGTCAACCGGTATTTGCGTGTCACCCGCCCTGAAGCGGCGGAAGACGTCAGCAACGGCAACGTTGACATCATCGTGTATCTAGCATGGCATGACAACGAGGAAATCTTTCCTCAAGACATCGAGCAACGTTTCGGCGTGACCCGATCCACATCATGCCGGGTGCTGGGGCTGATGGAGCAGAAGGGCCTGATCGCGCGCGAACCGGTGAAACGCGACGCACGACTGAAAAAAATCGTGTTGACGGACAAATCGAGGCATATCGCCGAAGTCTTGCGGGACAATGCGAAAAACATGGAACGAATCCTGCTGGAAGGCCTTGAAGACGATCAGATCCGCCAATTCATGCACGTGCTCGACGTCATGCAGACGAATCTGGTGCAAACAGGTTTGATCGGAGACGAAAGTCGATATCCAAGTTTGGAAATACAGGAACAGGACGCAAGCAAATCGCAAGTTCCGCAAGAATCGCAGGTTCCGCAAAAAACATGCGATGACTATGCCTCGAATAATCGTGATGTTCGTGATGAGTATGTCTCGCACGTATTGCGGATATCGCAGGAAATGGCGATCGCGCGCAATCGCAAGTAACACACGTCATAGGTAAAAATAAAAGGAAAGGGCAAGTAGTGACAACGGCAAACGCAACGGCGTCCGCAACGCCGAAACCAAAGCAGCACGTCATTCGCACACTGGGCAAATCCCTGCGCGAATACAAAAAAGTCAGTCTGCTCTCCCCGGCATTCGTAGCCGTGGAAAGCGTGCTGGAAATCCTTATTCCGACTGTCATGGCATCGCTGATTGATGAGGGCATCAGCGGTGGCAGCATGCCGGCGATTTTGAAATTCGGCTTGATTCTGCTGATTTGCTCGGTAGTTTCACTGACATCCGGCTTTTTGGCTGGAAAGTTCTCGGCTATCGCAGGTGCCGGATTCGCGAAGAATCTGCGTCATGATCAGTTTGAGAAGGTGCAAGGCTACAGCTTCACCAATATTGACCGTTTCTCCACCGGTTCGATCATCACACGACTGACCACCGATGTGACCAACCTGCAGAACGCGTATTCGATGATCATCCGCATGGGTGTGCGTGCTCCGATCATGGTGATTGTGGCGTGGATCTTCTCCTTCCGCATCAGCCCATCCATCTCTTTGGTGTTCCTCGCCTGCATTCCGGTGCTCGCCATCGGCTTGTGTGGCCTGGTGGTGCTGGTGCACCCGGTGTTCGAACGCGTGTTCCACACGTACGACAAGCTCAACAACGTGGTCGACGAGAACCTGCAGGGCATCCGCGTGGTCAAGTCTTATAATCGCGAAAGCCACGAAACCGAAAAGTTCAACCGCATTTCGCAGCGCATCTTCAAGGACTTCACCAAGGCCGAACGCATTATGAGCTTCAACAATCCGCTTATGATGTTGTGCGTGTACGTGTCCATGCTGCTCATCGCATGGATGGGCGCCCGGCAGATCGTGGCGTCCGGCAACAATGCGGCCCTGGGCTTGACCACCGGCGATCTGACCGCACTGGTCACCTACGCCATGCAGATCCTCATGGCTATGATGATGCTTTCCATGATTTTCGTGATGTGCATTATTTCGCAGGCTTCCGCCGAACGTATCTGCCAGGTGCTGAACGAGGAAAGCACGGTTACGAATCCGGCTAATCCCGTCAAGGAAGTGAAGAATGGCGAAATCGATTTCGACCATGTCACCTTCCGTTATTCCGCCACTTCTGAAAAGCCGGTGCTTGACGATATTGATTTGAAGATTCGTTCCGGCATGACCATCGGCATCGTCGGCGGCACCGGTTCCGCAAAGTCCAGTCTGGTGCAGCTTGTGCCACGTTTGTATGACGTGACCGAAGGTTCGCTGAAGGTCGGCGGCGTGGATGTGCGTGATTACGATTTGGAAGTATTGCGTGATCAGGTTGCCATGGTGTTGCAGAAGAACGTGCTCTTCTCCGGAACCATTGCCGAAAACCTGCGTTGGGGCAATCCAAACGCCACTGATGAAGAGATCCGCCACGCGTGCCAGCTTGCGCAGGCTGACGGCTTCATTCAGGAATTCCCCGACAAGTACGATACGTACATCGAACAGGGCGGTACCAACGTTTCCGGCGGCCAGCGCCAGCGTCTGTGCATTGCGCGTGCGTTGCTGAAAAAGCCGAAAATCCTGATCCTCGACGATTCCACATCCGCGGTCGACACCAAAACCGATCAGCTGATTCGTACCGCATTCCATCATGAGATTCCCGACACCACGAAGATCATCATTGCCCAGCGTGTGGCTTCCGTGCAGGAATCCGACATGATTCTTGTCATGGACCACGGCCGCATCATGGCAGCCGGCACGCATGAACAACTGCTCGAAAACTGCGACGAATACCGTTCCATCTACGAATCGCAAACCAAGAATCAGGCTCAACCTGAGGAACTGCAGTGAAAGGGGGCAACAGATGACTGAACAAACTTCCGCATTGAAATCCAAGGAAAACAACAACGTGGCCAGCAAACAGCCGAAGCCACCAATGCAGAAAGCCACACCGGGCACCACCAAGCGTATTTTCGGCTACATCTTCCAATACAAATGGCGTGTGGCGCTCGTAGTAGTGTGCATTCTCATCGGAGCCGCAGCACAGGCCGGATCGTCACTGTTCCTGCAGTCGCTGATCGACACCTACATTCTGCCCATGGTTGGTACCACCAACCCTGACTGGATGCCGTTGCTGCGCGCGCTGACACTTATGGCATGCCTGTATGCGGCCGGTATTTTCTGCAGCTGGCTATGGCAGTGGATCATCGTTGCCGTGGAACAAGGCACCTTGAAGAAGATCCGCGACGACATGTTCGCTCACCAGCAGACCCTGCCGATCCGTTACTTCGACACCAACGAACACGGTGACATCATGAGCCGCTACACTAACGACACCGACACCCTGCGCCAGGCCATCAGCCAATCGTTCCCGCAAATGTTCTCATCCGCGGTGTCCGCGATTGCGGCGCTCGTGTCGATGCTGTGGCTGTCAGTGCCCGTCACCATTTTTGTGCTCGCATTCACCGTGATCCTGTTCGTGGTGGTGCGCAAGGTCGTTTCCCGTTCCGGACGTTACTTCGTCAAGCAGCAGATCGCCATCGGCGATGTGAACGCATTCGTAGAAGAAGCGGTCAACGGCCAGAAGGTTATCAAGGTCTTCAATCATGAGAACGCCACCCAAACCACCTTCGACAAGAAGAACGAAGAACTCTTCGAAGCTTCCGCCGAAGCGAACACGTGGGGCAACGTGACCATGCCAATCGTAGGCAACATGGGCTACCTGCTCTACATTCTGCTCGCCATCTTCGGTGGAGCCGCAGCGATTAGCGGACTTGGCAACTTCGGCCTGTCCGGAGTTGGTCCGCTCACCTTAGGTACGCTGATTTCGCTATTGACGCTGTCCCGCTCCTTCGTCAACCCGCTCGGCCAGGTCTCCATGCAGTTCAACATGGTGATGATGGCGCTCGCCGGCGCATCCCGCATCTTCGCGCTCATGGACGAAAGGCCGGAGGACGACGGCGGTTCCGTGACCTTGGTGAACGTGGAACTCGGTGAAGACGGCCGTACCATGACCGAAGTTGACCATGAAACCGGTCACTGGGCGTGGAAACGCGAGGAGGGCGACGATGGCACCCGTTCGCTCAAGGCCGCGCAGTCCTTGAGCCCGCGTGCTGCAGAAGTAGCGATGAAGGCCCGTAAAACCGCCATCACTTCGCCGGATGGACGCCTCACCCTGCTGCAGGGCGATGTGCGCTTCACCGACGTGACCTTCGGTTACAACCCCAACAAGCCGGTGCTGCACGACATCACTTGGTTCGCCAAGCCCGGGCAGAAGATCGCATTGGTCGGTGCCACGGGTGCCGGTAAGACCACGGTGACCAACCTGATCAACCGTTTCTATGACATTCAAGACGGCATGATTCTGTACGACGGCATTTCCGTCAAGGGCATCCGCAAGCCGGATCTGCGTCGTTCGCTGGGTGTGGTGCTGCAGGACGTGAACCTGTTCACAGGCACGGTGATGGACAACATCCGTTACGGTCGACTCGACGCCACCGACGAGGAATGCATTGCCGCTGCGAAGCTCACGAACGCCGACGGCTTCATCCGCATGCTGCCCAACGGCTACCAGACCGTGCTCGAAGGTGATGGTTCCGGTCTGTCTCAGGGCCAGCGGCAGCTGATCTCCATCGCTCGTGCAGCCGTGGCCGATCCGCCGGCCATGATCCTCGACGAGGCCACTTCGTCCATCGACACCCGTACCGAGGAAGTGGTGCAGGCCGGTATGGATAACCTCATGAAGGGTCGTACCGTGTTCGTGATCGCACACCGCCTGTCCACCGTGCGCAATTCCGACGTGATCATGGTGCTCGACCATGGCCGCATCATCGAACGCGGCTCGCATGACGAGCTCATCGCACAGAAGGGCGAGTACTACCAGCTCTATACAGGTGCCGTAGAACTCGAATAATCGAATAGTCTCCTGAATTGGAGCGATGCGAGCACACGCTAGCTACACTAGCCGCGCTTCGAGCCCTGTCGGCTGATACCGCCCTTATGGCCGGTGGCCTTGAACGGCATGGATCCTCTGGAAAATCCCTTGCTTTGAAATTGCGATTTTGAAGCAAGGGATTTCTTATTGCCTTTGGCATGCATGGTATTCGGCTGCGGCCAGCTTGCCTTCTGCGAAGGATGTTCCGTCATACGTTCATGAGACTGCTGCACGAACAACGATTATAATTGGCTTGCGTAATCGTTGCGCGAATCTTGCTTGGTTTGTCGTTATGTCAATAATAGGTTATCCTTTCATGAGGTAAACGATTTACTAAATTGGAGAGCGAGACATGGCGACGATTAAAGAAATTGCGCAGCGTACCGGGTTTTCTCAAGCTACGGTGTCTCGACTTCTGAATGGGGATCCCACCCTTTCCGTGCGTGAGGAGACGCGTCGTAAGATCATTCAGGCAAGCGAAGATCTCGGCTACAGCATGCAGACCAAACGCATCGTCGTTCCTCACGAGGTCGCATTGCTTGATAATGAGAAGTCTGAAGAAGCGTTGCGTGACTCCTATTACACCGATTTGTGTTCAGCGCTCGAACGCAATGCGGAGCAACAACGTATGGAAATGACGGTGTTCCACGACCTTGATGACATGATTGCGTGCAGTTCCAAGTTCGACGGCTTCATGGCGATCGGCGCTGACCGAATTAGTGAAAAGGACTTGGAGCGGTTGCATGAAGCCATGCCATATGGCGTGTTCATTGATGTGAATCCGGCGCCGAATCTGTTTGATTCCGTGCAACCTGATTTGCAACAGACCATACATGATGCGGTTGCGGCGTGTGCGGCCAAGGGCATGAAGCGTGTCGGGTTTATTGGCGGCAAGGGCTGCCTGATGAACTTCTATGAGGTCGATGAGGAGAACCGAGCTACGTATTTCCGCCGTGAAACGAGACGTTTCGGCATTCAGTCCGACGGGCTCGTGTATTCCGACGGACTGTTCACGGTGAGTAACGGACGCGCTTTGGGGGAGCGGTTCGTGCACGACCATAATGGTGTGCTGCCGGATGCCGTGATTGTCGCCGCCGATGTGATTGCGGTGGGCGTGCTGCAGGCGTTCAATGCGGTCGGCGTGCTGGTGCCGCGCGACATCAGCGTGATTAGCATCAACAATCAGACGATTTCGCAGTTGACCTCACCGCCGTTGAGTACCTTCTCCATCGATCAGAACGAGCTTGCGCGTGTGGCGACCTTGGCATTGGGCGACGCCATTTCCGGCAAGCGCACGATTCGCCAGCATGCGTATCTGTCGACGTCATTGGTGGCGCGCGACAGTTTCGTTCCGGCGAAATAGTGATGCTTAAAACGTTACTCGTCTAGTGATTCTTTTTACTTTTATATTCTTGTGAATCCTACTTAAGAATCGTCCATAATCATGAAAAAACAAGCGAAATAGTTCGCGCCGCATGCTATAGTGACAACCGAAATGCGAGCGATGATCCGTTATCAGCGGGGAGCTTCCGGAAGAACGGTCGTGTCAGCGGCTTATTAGACCCGGCGGGAAGGCCCGAACAGCCGAATATACGAGCGGTCGTGCGCGTAACAAAAGCATGGCAAACGAGGTGGTACCGCGGTGGCGGCGTCCAGCAGGCGCTATAGTCATCGTCCTCGTAGGAGACAAATAGTAAGAACCTACGAGGAGATACGGTGAGCGAAAACAACGTGTATCCGAAGGCAGCTGCGGGTGAGCAGAGCGCCAATGTAGCGCCGAACCCCAGTTTCCCGAAGCTGGAAGAATCCGTCCTTGATTATTGGGAGAAGGACGACACTTTCCAGAAGTCCATTGAACGCCGTCCTTCCGGCGATCACAGCCAGAACGAATTCGTGTTCTTCGACGGCCCTCCGTTCGCCAACGGTCTGCCGCATTACGGCCACCTGCTGACCGGTTACGCCAAGGATGTGATTCCGCGTTACCAGACCATGAAGGGCCACAAGGTCAATCGTGTGTTCGGTTGGGATACGCACGGTCTGCCGGCTGAGCTTGAAGCCCAGAAGGAACTGGGCATCGATTCGGTCGATCAGGTTAAGGAAATGGGCATCGACAAGTTCAATGATGCCTGCCGTGCTTCCGTGCTCAAGTACACCAACGAGTGGAAGGACTACGTGCACCGTCAGGCACGTTGGGTCGATTTCGAGCATGGCTACAAGACGCTGAACATTCCATACATGGAATCCGTGATGTGGGCGTTCAAGCAGCTGTACGACAAGGGCCTCGCATATCAGGGCTACCGCGTGCTGCCGTACTGCCCGAAGGATCAGACGCCGCTTTCCGCGCATGAGCTGCGCATGGATGCCGACGTGTATCAGGATCGTCAAGACACCACCGTGTCCGTGGCCGTGAAGCTGCGCGATGAGGAAGACGCCTACGCGGTGTTCTGGACCACTACGCCGTGGACCGTTCCCACCAACTTCGCCATTGTGGTCGGCGCAGACATCGACTATGTGGAAGTGCGTCCGACTGAAGGCAAGTTCGCTGGCAAGAAGTTCTATCTGGGCAAGCCGCTGCTCGGCTCCTACGTCAAGGAACTCGGCGAGAACTATGAGATCGTGCGCGAACTCAAGGGTGCCGAAATGGAAGGCTGGCGCTACTACCCGGTGTTCCCGTACTTCGCAGGCGATGAGAACGCCGTCGAAGGCAAGGTTCCAGGTCCGGAAGGCTACCAGATCTTCACCGCCGACTATGTCGATACCGTTGAAGGTACCGGCCTTGTGCATCAGGCTCCGTACGGCGAGGACGATATGAACACGCTTAACGCCAAGGGCATCAAGAGCGTTGACGTGCTCGACGCGGGCTGCAAGTTCACCGCGCTGTGCCCGGACTACGAGGGCATGTACGTGTTCGATGCGAACAAGCCGATTCTGCGTAACCTGCGTGCCGGTGACGGCCCGCTGGAGCGTATTCCGGAAGACCAGCGCGCGATTCTCTTCCAGGAGAAGAGTTACGTGCACTCCTACCCGCATTGCTGGCGTTGCGCCACGCCGCTCATCTACAAGCCGGTGAGCTCGTGGTTCGTGTCCGTCACCAAAATCAAGGACCGTCTGCTCGAACTGAACCAGGAGATTAACTGGATTCCGGGCAATGTGAAGGACGGCCAGTTCGGCAAGTGGCTTGCCAATGCCCGCGACTGGTCGATCTCGCGCAACCGTTTCTGGGGTTCGCCGATTCCGGTGTGGGTGTCTGACGATCCTAAGTATCCGCGCGTTGACGTGTACGGTTCGCTGGACGAGCTGAAGGCCGACTTCGGCGACTATCCGCGCGATAAGGACGGCAATGTCAACATGCACCGCCCGTACATCGACGAATTGACCCGCGTCAACCCGGACGATCCGACCGGCAAGAGCCACATGCACCGCATCACCGACGTGATGGACTGCTGGTTCGAATCCGGTTCCATGAGCTTCGCCCAGTACCATTACCCGTTTGAGAACAAGGAAACGTTTGAACAGCATTTCCCTTGCGATTACATCGTGGAATACATCGGCCAGACCCGTGGCTGGTTCTACGTGCTGCACATCATGGCGACCGCACTGTTCGACAAGCCGGCATTCAAGAACGTGATCTGCCACGGCATCGTGCTTGGCTCCGACGGCCAGAAGATGTCAAAGCATCTGCGCAACTACCCGGACGTGAACGGCGTGTTCAACGATTTCGGTTCCGACGCCATGCGTTGGTTCCTCATGAGCTCGCCGATTCTGCGCGGCGGCAATCTGATCGTGACCGCCGATGGCATTCGTGACACCGTTCGCCAGATCATGCTGCCGGTGTGGAGCTCGTACTACTTCTTCACCCTGTATGCGAACGCTGCCAATAATGGTGCCGGGTTCGATGCTCGTGCGCTGCATGCCGATGAGGTTGCCGCACTGCCGGAAATGGACCGTTATCTGCTGGCACGTACCCGCCGACTGATCGAGAAGACGCAGCATTCGCTGGATGACTTCCTGATTTCCGACGCATGTGAAGCCGTGTCCGATTTCATCGACATGCTCACCAACTGGTACATCCGCAACAATCGTGACCGTTTCTGGAACGAGGATGCGAACGCGTTCAACACGCTGTACACCGTGCTTGAAGCATTCATGCGCGTGATCGCACCGCTTGCTCCGATGGAAGCGGAAGCCGTGTGGCGTGGTCTGACCGGTGGTGAATCCGTGCATCTGGCCGACTGGCCGTTCCTCGCCGACGAGCAGACTGGCGAAGCGAGCGAACTGGGCCGTGTGCTTGTTGACGATCCGGCTCTGGTTGATGCGATGGAGAAGGTGCGCGAAGTCGTGTCCGGCACCCTGTCTATGCGTAAGACGAAGCAGATTCGCGTGCGCCAGCCGCTGTCCAAGCTGACCGTTGTGGTGGAAAACACTGCCGCCGTGGCCGCATACGACGAGATTCTCAAATCCGAACTGAACGTGAAGAACGTTGAATTGTGCACGCTTGAAGATGCCGAAGCCCAAGGCTTGAAGATCATCAACGAGCTGCGTGTGAACGCTCGCGTGGCAGGCAAGCGCCTGCGCAAGGACGTGCAGTTCGCCATCAAGGCTTCCAAGTCTGGCGCATGGCATGTGAACGCCGAAGGCGCTCCGGTATGTGAGACTCCGAACGGTGAGATTGTGCTTGAGGAAGGCGAATATGAGCTGATCAACAGTGTGGAGGAGAAGAACGCCGAAGAGGCCGCCAACTCCGTTTCCGCCGCGCTGCCGACCGGCGGCTTCGTGATCCTCGACACCGAGCTGAACGATGATCTGATCGCCGAAGGCTATGCGCGCGACGTGATTCGCGCTGTGCAGGATGCCCGTAAGGCCGCCGATCTGCAAATCTCCGACCGCATCGCACTGAAGCTCGTTGTGCCCGCCGAAGACGTGGCCAAGGTCGAACAGTTCAAGAAACTCGTCTCTTCCGAAACGCTCGCCACCTCTTTCGAAGTGACGGCCGGCGATGAGCTGAACGTTGAGGTTGCCAAGGCCTGATCTGGCTGATGGGTGGCTGGCCGCTTGTAGCAGGGGGTGTGTTTTCCTCGTTGAACTTCAACGAGGAAAACACACCCCCACCTGTTGTTTGTGTGGGAGCGGAGGCAAAAGTTACTTGTCTATTTCAGTAGGAATTTGACAGTGTGTGGATGGAGTAGTGTGTCAGGAAACTGTATGAGGTGGAACGCTACCATCGCAAGCTGGCGAAGATACTGGACGGCCGGTTTTCTGTTGAAAAGGAACAGGTTCAGGGAGAGATTGCCGCCCTGCAGGAGCAGCTGCAGGCGGTTCGCGGCCAGATCAGGGAACTCGGCTTTGTCGGGAGCGTGTCGAAGGAGTTCTTTGACCGTCATTCCGAACTCAAGGGAAGAATCGACGCACTCAAGCTGCAGAGCGAGGCCTATCTGACGCTCCTTGATCTGCAGGACGCAAGGAAGAAGGCGGATAACATGCTTAAATCGGCGATAACAAGCATTCTTGCGGATATAGAGCATGACGTCAACGCGAAGATGAAGGAGTTCAATGATTCTTTTTACGCGGACGCCCGCAAGGCTCCGAGGCTGCATTTCAACAACTACAACAGCTACACGTTTGAAACACCGGACGACACAGGAACCGGGACGAACTACAAGGGCATGATGCTGTACGACCTGGCTGTCCTCTACCTGACGGCGCTACCGGCCATCGCGCACGATTCTCTGATTCAGAAGAACATAAGCGACGGAGCCATCGACGGAATCATGAAGATCTACACGGGGACGGAAAAACAGGTGTTCATCGCCTTCAACAAGCAGGATTCCTACCGTGAGAGCACAAGAAAGATACTGGCGGACAATTCGGTGCTGAAACTCTCCGATGAAAATTCCGAGCTGTACGGGGAGTCATGGAACAAAGAGGAAAGCGAATGAAAATAAAAATGAGCTACAAGAAACTGTGGAAACTGTTGATAGACAGGGATATGAAACGCACGGATCTCCGGAAGAACGCAGGCATCAGCTCGTCTTCCCTCGCCAAGCTCGGCAAGGACGAGAACGTTACGACCGACGTGCTTCTCCGGATATGTGACTCTCTGGATGTAGAACTGAATGAAATAGCGGGAACCGTGCCGTGCGAGGAGGTTTCTGCCGAAGTGAGAAGCGATGCGGGACGGAGCGGGACACGGTTGCGCCAGTGAAGCCAGACCGTCGGTCCTATCAGGACTGCCGTCCTGCCCATGCCGTATGGGTACGGGAAACGAAGATTGTGAGGAAGAAGCATGGCAAAGGCGGATAAGCAGAGCAGCTACAATTTCATAGACCTTTTTGCAGGGGCGGGAGGCCTGTCCGAGGGATTCATTCAGGCGGGCTTCCGTCCGGTTACGCATGTCGAGATGAATGAGTACGCTGCGAAGACGCTCGAAACCCGCAGCGCATACTACTACCTGAAGAACTCGGGCAACCTGGCACTATACGGGAAATACCTCTCTGGAGATATCAGCCGTGATGAGCTCATGAAGATGATTCCTGCATCCGTGACAAAGACAGTCATCAACGAGACGCTGTCGGACGAAACGCTCCCCGTTGTTTTCAAGACCATCGACGGCATAATGAAGATACGCGGAATCAGGAAGATAGACGTGATTGTCGGCGGCCCGCCGTGCCAGGCATACTCCCTCGTCGGCAGAGCTCAGAGCAGCCGCATGGAGACTCCGATGGAGGACGACCCGCGCAACTACCTGTACAAGCTTTACGCGCGATTCCTCAAGAAATACCAGCCGCGTATGTTCGTGTTCGAGAATGTGACAGGCATCGAATCCGCACAGGGCGGCGCAATCTGGAAGAACCTGCAGAAATATCTCAAGCGGGTCGGATACAAGATTGAGTGTCGGGAGCAGAACGCGCATACATTCGGTGTGCTCCAGAACAGACGGAGGATGATCATCGTCGGCTGGCTCAAGAACAGCGGCCTAGCATATCCGGATTTCATCGAAAAGGAAGCGAATGCCGTGGTGAACGACCTGTTCACAGATCTCCCTGAACTTCATCCGGGGGAAAGCAACAACACCTACTCGAAGAAAAAGCCGAGCAGATACGTGATCGAAACCGGTATACGCACGAAGGACGATGTCCTGACCCTGCAGAACTGCCGGCCGAACATCGAGCGTGACATAAGGATATACGAGAGAGCCATAGAACTGTGGAACGACGGTCACAGGCGTCTCAACTACAACGACCTTCCCGAAGAGCTGAAGACGCACAAGAACCGCCATTCCTTCACCGACCGCTTCAAGGTCGTCGAGGGCGATGAACAATGCTGCCACACGATACTGGCTCATCTTTCCAAGGACGGCCACTACTTCATCCATCCGGACATCAGTCAGCATCGTTCCATCACTGTGCGGGAAGCGGCGCGCATACAGTCATTCCCCGACAGCTATTACTTCGAGGGACCACGCACGTCACAGTTCGTACAGATCGGGAACGCCGTGCCTCCTCTGATGGCAAGGGGCATCGCCGAGGGTATTTTTGCACAGCTTCACGGGGAGGATGCCGATGGACAGCAGTGAAAACGGAAACCTGCTCCTCGAGCAGTATGGAAGATTCAAACGAATGGAACTGAAAAAGTCGCCGTTTCATTTCCTTCTTGCGTCCGAGTCCCACATCGATCCGAACCCTCACCAGATCAACGCATTCTGCGCTGCCATCGACGCGATGAAGACGGGCGGCATGGTGATTGCCGACGAAGTAGGACTTGGAAAGACAATCGAGGCGGGCCTCGTCCTGCGCTACATGCTGGAATCCGGAGCGAAAAAGGTACTGATAGCGCTTCCCGTATCCCTCCGTAAGCAGTGGGAGCTGGAACTTGAGGATAAATTCGACCTGAGTTCTGTGATTCTGGACAGGCTCACGGTCGAGCATGATGCGAAGAACTGGCACAGGAAGCTCGCAGACAGACAAGGTGTCATGATTGTGATTACCTCCTATGACTACTCATCGAAACTGATGAAGCGGTTCCCGGATGTGAAATGGGACTTCCTCATCATCGATGAGGCCCACAATCTGCGCAACCTTAACAGCACAAAGCGTGCGAAGCGGCTGTACGCTCTTTCAGGTGGGATACCGAAGATTCTTCTGACAGCAACGCCGCTGCAGAACTCACTTATGGATCTGTACGGGCTGATTTCCTTCATCGATCCGAGGCTCTTTGGATCTGAGCAGGTGTTTCGGCAACGATATATGAAGGATGAGGACTACGACGGCCTCAAGCGCGAACTCACGCCTGTGCTTTACAGGACCCTGCGAAAAGACGTGGCGGACTACATGCATTTCGTGAAGAGGATCTGCAGAACTGTTGACTTTAAACTGTCGCCTGATGAGATCGAACTATATGAACGGGTCAACCTGTTCCTCAAGGGGGATGCCCTTTACTCCATACCGGCTTCCAACCGTGGGCTGATTATCCTCGTCATCCGCAAGCTCATGGCCTCATCCAGCTTCGCCTTGGTCGAGACCTTCGAAGTGCTGAAGAAGCGGCTCGGGAAACTGTATGAGGGCACGAGGTCGGCTGATGCGCAGGAGGGATTTGACCTGTTCTGGAGCTTTGTCGAAGACGAGATTGATGAATCCGGCTTTGAGGAAACTGAGGACGAGGACACCGCCGCGCAGAAGGCATACATTCAGGCGGAACTGGACAAGGTCAATGCCATCATTGATGTTGCAAAGCGTATAAAGACGAATTCCAAGGTGACCGCGCTGAAACAGGCGCTTGAGATCGGGTTCTCATACCAGAGGGATAACGGCATAGCTCAGAAGGCTGTTGTGTTCACCGAGTCAAAGCGGACGCAGAAATACATTGCCGCGGAGCTCAGAAAATCCGGATACAGCGAGGATGATATCCTTCTGTTCAATGGAGACTTCAATGACACGATGACAAAGGAAATCTACCGGGCATGGCAGGTGAAGAACTTCGGGAACGCGAACTATGGCAGGAGCGTCGAATACAAGCACGCCATCGTCGACTATTTCAAGGAGCACGCGAAGATATTGATCTGCACGGACGCCGGCTCGGAAGGCCTGAACCTCCAGTTCTGCAACACGGTCATTAACTACGACCTGCCCTGGAACCCGATGAAGATCGAGCAGCGGATCGGTCGCTGCCACCGCTACGGGCAGCAGAACGACGTGGTCGCCATCAACCTGCTGAATACGCAGAACGAGGCCGACAAGCGCGTCTACGAGATACTGTCGAAGAAGTTCGAACTGTTCGAGGGCGTGTTCGGCGCTTCCGACATCGCACTCGGCGCACTGGAATCCGGTACGAGCTTTGAGAAAATGGTGCTTGACATCTACCAGTCCTGCAACACGACCACTGAATTCAGAAAGGCGTTCGACAAGCTGGACAGGAAGCTGAACGCAAAACGCGACAGAAACGCGCGCAAGCTCCGTTCCATCCTGATTACGGAAAGCAGCGGCGCGAAGAAACAGGCACTCGAAGGCACAAGGAAGGATATAGACCACTACCTTCAGGAAGTCGACTACTGGGATAAGGTTGCCGAGCCGGAGGTATTCAGCGATATTCAGTACTGGAAGGTCGACGACTGGGGTGAACAGACCATCGGCGCACATGGATATCTGTTCCTCGGCGCAATGTGCAATAATACCGGCATCCTGTTCCCCGTGCTGCTTCTCTGTGATCAGGAAGGAAAATACGTCGATTTCGAGGAGGACGACCTTGTGCCGGAACTCGAAAAAATCGACGATTCAGCAGTACGGTACTTCAAACCGACCGACGATGAAAACACAATGTTCAGGAAAACCTACGGGAATCTCGTCACCGAAATGCTTGACAAACTCGATAGACAGACGGAACCCGTCAGGGAATATAACAGGCGAAAGATTGAGAACTGGATACGCATCCAGAACGAGCAACTCGTCGTGCAGTACCAGGAAATGAACGCGGAAATCGAGGAACTCCGTAAAGAGGAGAAGGCCTCGAATAATTTCTATGAAAAGATAGACATCAGGAAAAAGGCGGACCAGAAACAGAAGAAGCTCGAGTTGTTCCAGGCTTCCTTCCATGAGCGAGGCAGTCGCTTCAGAGCAGACGGCGAGAGGGAAATTGCCGAGTTCAACAGAAGCCTCGAGATTGACAATCCCATCCTTCTGATCAGCGTTGTACTGAAGTTTTAGGAGATGCAGATATGCAGAAAAAAGGAAAACTCGAGTTGACATGGGTCGGCAAGTACGACGAGGAGAAGCCGGTTGAACCGCGTATTCTCCTGGAGGATACGGAGAAATCCTACGGCGACCCTGACAGCGAGAACATGCTGATCCACGGCGACAACCTGATTGCGCTCCAGGCACTGCAGCAGGACTTTGCTGGGAAGATCAAGTGCATCTACATCGATCCGCCTTTTAACACTGGCCAGGCCTTTGAAAACTATGACGATAATCTGGAGATGTCGATCTGGCTGAATTTGATGCGAATAAGGTTGCAATTATTACGTTCCTTACTGAGAGACGATGGAACTTTGTTCGTCCACATAGATGATTCATATCTGCCGTATCTCACTATTCTCTTGGATGAAATATTCGGCAGGTCAAATCGACTATATCTTGTTACGTTTAAGCAGGGATCGGCAACCGGACACAAAGCCATCAATCCGGGGATGGTTACCACGACTAATTTCATCTTGGTCTATTCGAAAGTTAAAGCGGAATGGAATCCTAATCGAATTTTTACCGATCGTGGTAGCAGAGATAAACGATACGGGAATTACATAGAAAACATCGAAGATAAGTGCGAAAACTGGAGAATAACAACATTAACGGCGGCGTTTGCCTCTTCGCTGGATGTTTCCGTAAAAGCAGCAAGATCCATTATTAAAAACGAACCGCAGAAGATAGACGAGTTCGTAAGGGACCATTGTGGATCCGTTATCCAGCTTGTGAATCCTGATTATAAAAGTGTTGGAGCGACGACAAGAGAATACATTGATAAGTCAAATGCTGAACCAGATAGGATTTTTGTTCAAAAGCGTGATGGCCTTTCAGATATCATCCTGATTAGAGGGAAACGAATTATCTTTTATAAAAACAAATTGAAGAAAATAGATGGCAGATATGTAACTGGAGAGCCTTTAACAACACTTTGGGACGATTTACTGTCCAATAATCTCCATAACGAAGGTGGTGTGGATTTTCCCAAAGGGAAAAAACCAGAAGCATTGATAAAAAGATGCTTTGAAATAGCTACTAATGAGGGTGACTGGGTTCTTGATTCATTCCTTGGATCAGGTACAACAGCCGCTGTTGCCCATAAAATGAACCGCAGATGGATTGGTATAGAAATGGGTGAACAAGCCTATACACACTGCAAGAAAAGATTGGACTCTGTCATTGATGACACAGATACAAATGGCATCTCCAAGGCTGTCAACTGGCAGGGCGGCGGAGGGTACCACTTCTATGAGCTTGCACCGAGCCTGCTCGTGAAGAACGACAAACTACCAATCTACCAGATTAACCCGACCTATACTTTCAACATGCTGTGCGAGGCGATTTGCAAGATCGAGGGATTCAAGTACAAGCCGCAGGACGTCTTCCATGGGCATTCCTCGGAGAAGCGGTTCATCCATGTGACGACGGAGTTCGTGAATGCGGAATACGTTCGCTCCCTGTCACAGCACCTGGATGAGGGACAGTCTCTCCTGATTTACGCGACGAAGATCCAGTCGGACATGATGCTGCCGGAAAACATTGAAGTGAAGAAGATTCCGAAGGATCTCTTGGACAAGTGCAATTTTGAAAGTGGGGTGCGGTAAATGTCAGGAACGGTATCGAAAATCAAATACGCGATGAGCCTGAGAACGCCGCAGGAAGAGGCTCTGTCCTATCTTGACGCCATCAGCACCCACTGCGACTACAAGCGTGATGACAAGGAAAACATTGAGGCGGCGGCATCTGAATACAGCGAGAACAACAGGAAGGTCAGGACGAAGTTTGACTTCCCGTCTTTCTGCTACAACATGGCAACCGGCATCGGCAAGACGCGCCTGATGGGAGCCTGCATCTACTATCTGTATAAGACAAAGGGATACAAGCATTTCTTCATCCTCGCGCCGGGAAACACCATCTATGACAAGCTGCGCAATGAAGCCAACCCTGCGCACCCGAAGTACATCTTCAAGGGGCTGGAAGCTGAGATGAGCAGACCGAGGGTATGGGACGGCGAGAACTACGACCAGTACCCAGTGAAGTACGAGCAGGGCTCTCTCTTTGTTGATCAGATGTCAGAGATTCAGCTTTTCATCTTCAACATCGGGAAAATTTTCAACAGCAAGACCGACACGCAGTTCAACTTCCACAAATTCAAGGAGACACTCGGTGCTTCCTTTGCGGACGTGCTGGCACAGTTCGACGACCTCGTCATCTGCATGGACGAGGCGCACCATTACTACGCCCCAGCCTCCGTGAAAGCCATCAATTACCTGAAACCCATTCTGGGACTGGAATTCACGGCCACGCCGAAATCTCCTTCAAACGTCATCTACTCCTATGACGTGGCACGCGGAGCAGCCGAAGGATATCTCAAGATTCCGGTCGTCATGGGACGCTCCAACATCGCCGGGTACAGCCAGGACGATATTGAGGAGATGAAGATCCGTGACGGACTCACACTGCACGAGCATCGGAAGACCGTCCTGCGGGAATACTGCGCCAACAATGAACTCGACTATGTGAAACCGATCGTACTTATAGCCTGCAAGGACACGGATCATGCGAAGAAAATCCGCGCCCTGATAGACAGCGATGATTTCATGAATGGAAAGTACAAGGGTAAGGTCATCGAGATCCATTCCAAACAGACTGGCGAGGAATCCGAGGAGAACGTCCGTCTGCTTCTCTCCATCGAGAGCGTGGCGAACCCGATAGAAATCGTGCTGCATGTCTACAAGCTCAAGGAAGGCTGGGATGTGAACAACCTGTTCACCATCATCCCGCTGAACGCCGCAAAAAGCGATATCCTTGCCATGCAGACCATCGGACGCGGGCTGCGTCTGCCATTCGGTGAACAGACCGGCAACGAGGATCTGGACACGCTTGATATTGTGGCGCACGACCATTACCGTGAGCTCGTCGACGAAATCAGAAGCAGCGACATCTTTCGCTACCGTGACCTGGACAAGACCGGAGTCGAGGACTCGGAATCCGTGGATGTATCGAGCACCTTTGAGGACGGGCAACTCTCGTTCATAGACGAGGCGATCACGTCAACGGGACTCAAGTCATTCGACCAGATGCGGAACCCGCAGACACAGCTTGAAATCTACGAGGCATACGTGAAGAACTTCATGGCATCGCAGAAGAAGAACAGAAAGTCGGATAATCCCAATCAGCTGAGTCTTTTTGACATAGCTCCGGAAGTCATGCAGACCGGGGAAACTCCCGGACCACAGAGCACCGGTACTGACACTGTCTCGACGACACCGGATACGCAGAGCGGAAAACGCCCGATGACGCAAGAGGAGTTCGCGAAAACGGTCACGGAGTACTCGGCAAAAGCCATATCCGTACCAAAAATTCTCGTGCAGACAACTTCCGAGGTGAAGTTCAACCACTTTGAAGTGAAACGCACCATACAGGACTTTGAGATAGCCACAGCAAAGATCGAGCGTTTCGACGCAATCAACCAGCATCTGCTGACAGTAGTAGACGCACAGGCACTCGAAGTCGAGGATGCCCGGAACACGCTGGCATGCATGCTGCTCGACTCTATCAGTGAGCTTTCCTACGATGATGCCGACTTCATCATCGATGTTGTGGAGCAGTACCTCAGCCAGATACCAGGCGACGAGGAGGAAAAGAAGAAAATCGTCCGCCGTTACGCCGGACTGATCGTGAACGATATAAAAAAACAGATTTACACACACATGGACAGAAAGACGCAGGACATCCATATAGTCCAGAAGGATCTCATCGTCTTCCGCAAGTTCGTGAAGAACGTGAAGAAAAACGGACAAGTGCGCTACGACAAGCCTTTCACTGACAGGAGCAACATCAAGAAGTACCTGTTCACCGGATATAAGAAGTCCTATTATCCGGCAAATGCCTTCGACAGCGATACGGAGCGACAGTTCTCTGTCATTCTTGAGGAAGATCCCGACGTGATACGCTGGATCAAGCCTCCACTGAATCAGCTCGGCCTTTTCTGGAAAGCCGGACAGCAGTACAACCCTGACTTTCTCGTTGAGACGACAACCGGAAAATACATGGTCGAGGTGAAAGCTCTGAACGAAGTGAACAATGAGGAGGTCGTCTCCAAGGCGCGCGAAGGAATTCGCTGGTGCACCTTTGCCTCGACAGCCGATCCGGATCACAAGACCTGGGAATACCGGCTGATATCCGATGACAACATCCATCCAGGAAACACCTGCAAATATACGCTTGGAACGGCGCATCCCGTGAAGGAGGAAGATTAATGGCCGACAGATTCAAATATGCCGAAGTACGACAGAAAATCATAGATGCAATCAGAACCGACCTGATTGGTCCGCTTTCTCCGGAAGAAGTGTTGGACGAGAACCCTCGCTTCGCCTACCTTGTCGGAATGCTCGAGCCGCAGCGTGATGAGAATGCACCGGACGAGAACGAACAGGAAATCGATACGGATATCGACTATGGCAAGGACGAGGACTTCACCGCAGGTGAGGATGATGACAACGAGCCCGTTTCTACTACAAAGTTCCAGCTTCCGTCATCCCTCGGCATCAGTTTTTATGTGGAAAGCAGTCTCGACCGCATCTGCCTCGATGTGAGCTGGGGCGACTATGTCAGCTCGATCGAAAAGGTTATAGGAAAAGACGAAAAGGAACACAACCGCACGGTTTACAGGCGAGTTCCCGAAAGCGAAACCGTACGGGTGAAGTTCAGTGATTTCAGGCGCACAAAGGATTACCAGCTTGCGCAGGATGCAAACATACACGTTCACGTCTCACGGATTCCTCTGAAAGATGGATATTCCCTTGTCACCGCCTATGTTGTGAACAAGCGGAGCAATCCCTCAAGTGACATCGAAGGCCTGATGTTTCAGGTCGGAATCAAGGCCCATGCCGAGGATGGCTCTGCGGTCTTCATCGCGGAACACATCTGCAGACATGTTCTTGCGACTGACGAGTTCTATTTCGAGCAGCGACCGATCATGGGACGTGGCAGAGGTTGTGCCGCCGTATGGGGTAAGACCGGGAACGGCCGTACGGACTATGTGGAATCCGCATTTATCCCGGAATACGAGTATCCAGGCGTCAGTGCCGCTCTCAAAGGATTCTCACCCACATACTTTTCAACATGGCAGATGGCGGCAAAGGGCAGGAAATCAGAAACCATACTGAAGCTGAACATGCTCGCCGATTCATATGAAAAGTGGATTGACGACACGCTCGCAGGAAGCTTTCGGATGAATGATCCGAAGTTCGCGGAGAGAATCGGAAATACCGTCATCGGACGCTGTCGGGACACATTGCGAAGAATACGGGAAGGCATTCAGATCATCGAGACGGACGACATCGCATTCGAGGCGTTCAGTTTCATGAACAGCGTCATCTTTATGCAGAACAGCATAAAGAACTATTCGAAGAAGCACGGTAAGGGCATTGAATGCAATTTCAAGGATTTTGTTAATCCTAAGAATCCAAAGAATGAATTCGCCTGGAGGCCATTCCAGATAGCCTTTATCCTGATGAATCTGAAGGGAATCGTCCATCCGGAAGATCCGGAGCGGGACGTCGTCGACCTGCTTTACTTCCCGACCGGCGGTGGAAAGACGGAGGCCTATCTCGGACTCATGGCCTTTACCATCGCCAACAGACGCCTTCGTGCCTCCGAATCTGACAAATATAACCGTGACGGCGGGGTGACCATCATCCTCCGGTACACACTTCGTCTTCTGACAACGCAGCAGCGCGACCGTATCACAAAGATGGTTGTTGCTGCGGAGAACGTCAGACGAGATCCGAGAAATTATCCTCGGTACGGAACAGAGCCAATCAGCATCGGTTTCTGGGTCGGAGGCAGTGTGACTCCGAACAGATTTGATGATCTGAAAGAAAATCCGGAAAGACCTTATCAGGCAGGAAATCAGAAGAACCTGCTTTATAAGCAGCTTCTTACCTGTCCGTTCTGCGGAAAACCGCTTACAAAGGAAGAATTTTATATTGACTCGGACAGGAAGTCCGTGGAAATCTACTGCTCGGACGAACACTGCATGTTCTATAAATATGCAAAGATCGGGGAACGCATCCCGATTCCAGTATACTTGGTGGATGAGGAAATCTACGCTAAATGCCCGACCATCATCCTGTCAACAGTCGACAAGTTCGCGAGACTGCCGTGGGACGTGAGCACGAACGCTCTGTTCGGAAGAATTGATCGCAAGTGCAGTCGTGACGGATATGTTGCGATTGGTACAAAACAACATCCGAAACACAGGAGGACATCCGGTCTTCCTGCTGCAGAGATTAAGCAGGTGAAGCCGTTTCTCCCGCCGGAGCTTATTATTCAGGATGAGCTTCATCTGATCACAGGGCCTCTTGGGACCGTCTATGGTGCGTATGAGACCATCATCGAGGACATGTGCACGCATGATGGAATCAAACCGAAGTACGTGGTCTCCACGGCCACAATCAAGAATGCAGACAACCAGGCGAAGTGCCTGTATGCCAGAAAGACAACGAAGCAGTTCCCGCCGAACGGCTTTGAGATTGGCGACAGCTTCTTCATACGCGAGATTCCGGTTGAGGAAGACCCGTTCAGAAAGTATGTCGGAATCTGTGCTCCCGGGCAGTCTGTGAAAACAGCTTTGCTGAGAACTTATGCCATTATTCTGCAAGCGGTCTATACATACTCCCTGCAGGATGAATACAAGGATGTCATCGATCCGTACTACACCCTGATCGGATATTTCAACAGCATACGTGAACTCGGTGGTGCGGTACGCCTTCTGCAGGATGATATTCCCGCCAGAATAAAGCGCATTCAGAAGAGATACCATCTCGAAAAGCGCAGATATCTGAATAAGAACGATGAGATAACATCGCGTATGTCGTCCTGGAAAATACCGGAAAAACTCAACCAGCTTGAGCTGCCCTATACCGCAAAGGACCATATGGACACGGCAGTTGCAACGAATATGATTGCGGTCGGCATGGATGTGGATCGTCTTGGTCTTATGGTCGTGTCGGGTCAGCCAAAACAGAACTCCGAATACATCCAGGCGACAAGCCGTATCGGGCGTGCTCATCCGGGTCTTGTCGTGACGCTGTACAACGCATATCGGCCGCGCGACTTGTCTCATTACGAGAATTTCACCGGATACCACGCACAGCTCTACAGATTCGTGGAAGGAACAACGGCCACTCCGTTCTCTGCAAGGGCGCGCGACCGTGTTCTGCATGCACTTGTCATTTCTGCGATAAGGCTTCTGTACCCGGAAATGGCTAATAACAAGGATGCTGTGGCAATAAATTCTCTGTCACAGAATCAGATCGATGCGGTGAAGGAAATGATTCTTGAACGGGTAAAAATCGTCAAGCCTTCTGCAAGAGCTGATGCGAGCGAAGAGATTGACAAATTCATCGACGAATGGAAGTTGCTGGCATCACAGGACAAGCCTCTTCGTTATTACGTTGTGGGAACGGAAAAGTACAACAGGCTTATGAACGGATATGAGCAGCCTCATATCGAGAATGAGAAGCCTACCCTGCGGTCAATGCGTGACGTGGAAAGCGCTGCAAATATGTACTATTACACGGAGGAATGATATGGCCGGATACGACAATAACAAACTTGGCGAGCTGCGCCCGAATCAAATCATCACGACTTTTGGACCGGGGGCAGTCGTGGATGCAGTGAAAGACTCTGTGACCATTCTGGATATCCCGTACTGGAAGGGCAAGGGAAAGAAAATCATAGACGGACGGCTTGCATCCTATCTGAATGTGGATGCCTTCTATATGCCGAGGACATCCTTTGCTCATGACATACCGGTTGTGACTTTTCCTTACTGGCATGTCTGCTCAAAGTGCGGGAGGCTTTTTGATGCAAGAGGGATCATCAACGATGATCTCGACAAGTATCTGAAGTTTAGCGTTAACTGCCCTGACTGCCACTGGCGTGCTTATCCTGCCCGTTTCATCACAATTTGCGAAAACGGACACATGTCTGATTTCCCCTGGAGATGGTGGGTTCATTGCGGAGATACAGACTGCAAAGGGGAAATGAGGATGTACTCAACAGGAAACACATCCACGCTGTCAGATATGTGGGTGGAGTGCTCCTGCGGTGCGAGAAGAAGCATGAGCGGAGCCACGCAGGCCCGGAACTTCGAGGAACTGTCGTGCAGTGGCATGCATCCGTTCAGACCACACACCAGACGTGAACACTGCGAGAAACCGGTCATTCCGTCTCAGCGCGGTGCATCGAATGTGTATTTTGCCGTGACGAGAAGCGCCATTTCTATTCCGCCATGGATCAACCCCCTGTACAACCTGATAGATGAGCATCTTCGCGATATCGAACAGGCGAAAAAGATGGCCGTGAGATTCGGACGCATCGAAGAAGAAGGCCTTCAACAGATTTATGAAGAATATTTTTCTGATTATGCACGTGATGAATTCGATGCTGCCTATGAGCGGCGCATGAAAAACATCAAGGAATTCACTGAAATCAAGCGGATGGAATATGAGGCCATCACGCATCACAATGATCCGACCTATCAGTCCAACAAGAAGCATTTCAAAGCAGAGGAAGATGCTCTTCCCGAATACTTCAAGCACTACTTCAAGCGGATCATCCGCATAACAAGACTGCGCGAGGTGCGAGTGCTTCTTGGTTTCACACGGGTTGACGCTCCTGATCCGGATGCGGATGAACAGCCGAATATCGTCTACCTGACAAAAGGCAGGGATGAACGATGGCTTCCTGCAGTGGAGGTAAACGGCGAAGGAATCTTCATCGAATTCAACAGGCAGACGCTTGCAAAGTGGCTGACCGAGCCGAAGACCAGAGAAATTTCAGAGAAATATGCCGCCTCCTACAGGGAGTACTGTGAGTCAAAGGGATGGACGATAAAGGCGGATCGCAATGCCGTCTATGTCCTCATGCATACCTTCTCCCATCTTCTCATCAAGCAGATGGCCATGTCGTCGGGATACTCCTCTTCAGCAATAAGGGAGAGAATCTACTTCGACGACAAGATGGCAGGCGTTCTGCTCTATACAGGAAGCTCCGACAAGGAAGGCTCTCTCGGAGGTCTCGTGGAACTCGGTACGGCAGAACAGATGACAAGCCTCATGAGGGAAGCATTCCAGGAGGCACTTGTATGCACGAACGATCCGGAATGCATGAACACACTCCCGGCCGGGAAGAACTCAAACGGAGCCGCATGCCATTCGTGCTGCATGATTTCAGAAACCGCATGCGAGAACGGGAATCGAATGCTTGACCGGGGACTCGTGGTTCCTCTTTCGGGACGTGAAGAGACATCGTATTTCAGAGAGCTGGTGAATGAGCTGTGTCAGGTGGAGATTTAAAACAAGGAATACTTCTGAATACTATAAGGGCGGATGCTGCCAATGGCACCGGTAATGCCACGGACATCCTGCGCAGACAATATCCGGGATTGTCTCCGACGGATTACGTGGAATTAGCCGGGACAATCCGGTCTGCCATGACCATGAAAAGAAATGATAAAGTCTCGTTGGTCGTGACAGCCCCGCCATCATTCAGAATCAATGCAAAGCCTACGATGACCGTTGTACGGTCAATGATTGAGGGATCGAAAAGAAACATCCTGATAACCGGATACTCGCTTTCCTCATACTTTTCAGAACTGACGGATACCATTATCGATAAAAGCCAGAAAGGCGTGTTCGTCAAGTTCTTCATCAATAACATTGAGAAGCAGCCGGATGCAGACAAACTGCTCAGATACAGGGGCCATTTTCTCAAACTATACGACTACAGCAACGAGGACGACAAGATGGCTGCATTGCATGCCAAGGTCATCTCCGTGGATATGAGTAAAACGCTGATAACGTCGGCGAATCTGTCATATCATGGTCAGCAGGGCAACATCGAGCTCGGGGCACTGATTGAATCGGAAAACACGGCGAAGCAGCTTGACGAAGTGATGACACAGCTTATCTTCAAGAAGATATTCAGGGAAGTGTGACATACGGAGGTGATGCCGGTGTCAGACGTTTTGACGAAGGAACAGCGGCATTTCAATATGTCGCATATACGAGGAAAGGGCACCAGACCGGAGGGAATCGTCAGAAAGTATCTGTTCTCGAAAGGATACAGGTATCGCAAGAATGACAGCAGATATCCCGGCAAACCGGATCTCGTTCTTCCGAAATACCATACGGTGATTTTCGTGCACGGCTGCTTCTGGCACCGTCATCCGGGATGCAGATATGCAGCTACACCGTTCACAAACCGTGAATTCTGGCAGAGGAAATTCGACCGGAATACATCCAAGAGACAGGGATGTACAGAATCAGCTGAAAGCTGACGGATGGAACGTGATAGTCGTATGGGAATGCGAACTTTCCAGAAAGGCTGACCGTGAGGAACGGCTACGAAGGCTTGAACGGGAAATCAGAGAGTCAGGAGGAAAAGCAATGAGCAACTACGTTAAAAAGGATAGTGTCAGATTACTGCGTACTTGACACGGAGACCACAGGTCTTTCCGTCTATTATGACGAAGTGATTGAGATTGGAATTCTGAAGGTGCGCAGTGGAGATGTGACCGACAGGTATGAACAGCTGATCAGACCGAAGTACGAAATAGACGGATTCATCACCAGCCTGACTGGCATCACAAACGAAATGGTGGCGGACAAGCCGCCTATCGAAGATGTGAAGGGAGATGTCCTCGCGTTTTTTGGAAAACGACATCATCGTCGGTCATAACACGTCCTTTGATGTCCGATTCCTCGCCGCGGGATTCCAAGAGAACATCAATAACGAGTACATGGATACAGTGCAGTTTGCCAGAAAACTGTATCCTGATTTGCCTCATCACCGGCTTTCAGATTTGTCCGAGTGTCTGAATCTGACGAACAATGAACATCGAGCCATCGTGGACTGTGTCACAACGATGGAGCTGTATGAGGCGATGAAAACCGAAATGGCTCAGAAAGGACTGGGCATCAGAGACCTGTGGCAGGTGTATGTGATCGAATAAAGGTGTTCGGCGCCGGCACTTGTTTCTGTACACCGTGAGCATTCAATTTGGACATTGCCGGCGGTGACGGTGCCGGTGGAACGAGAACACCGGCATCGTCTGGTTCCTTGGTGGATTCCCGAGTGCCTGTCAACCAAACTGATGGTTCTCGGGAGGAAAGGGAATGACGACACCGGTGTGTGTCCGACAGCGTATCAGGCAGCTCGACCGCCAAGGCCTGAGCCACAAGGAGATATCACGAAGGCTCGGCGTATCGCGCACGACCGTGGTCAGGTACGCCAACCAGGGGGATTATTCACCCAGGCCATCGAATGCCGTCCTACCGGGCAGGTCGCTGGTCGACGACGGGTACGCGGCCATCGTGGACGGATGGCCGGCCGACGATCTGCGCATGCCCGTCAAGCAACGCCATACCGCGACCCGCATATACGAGCGGCTCGTGGCCGAGTGCGGGTTCACGGGCTCGTACTCGTCGGTGCAGCGTTGGATCAAGCGCTGGAGGCAGGAGCATCGAGTGCAGTCGGACGGCTTCGCCGAGTTGGAGTGGGCGCCGGTAAGCGCGCAGGTCGATTTCGGCCAGGCCAGGGCCGTGGTCGCAGGCGTGGAACGGGTCGTGCATTCCCTGGCGGTGTCGTTCCCGTACTCGAACATGCGCTGGGTGGCGGCATTGCCGGGCGAGACCGCGGAATGCGTGTGCTAGGGACTGCTGGAGATGTTCGAGAGGACGGGCATGACACCCAAGGCGGTGGTGTTCGACAACGCCACCGGCGTGGGCCACCGCAACTCCGACGGCACGGCCGCCCAGACCCGCTTGTTCTTCCTGTTCTGCGCGCATTACGGGTTCGAACCCCGGTTCCGCTACCCGTATTCCGGCCATGAGAAGGGCAGCGTGGAGAACGCGGTCGGCTTCGTGAGGCGCAATCTGATGGTGCCGATGCCGTCGGCCGAGAGCTTCCGGGCGCCGGCCCGCGTGTGGCTGGACGCGTGCGAACGCATCGCCGGATCGGACCATTACCGGCACGGCGTTCCGGTGCGGGAGCTGTTCGAAGCGGAGAAGGACCACATGCCGCCCTTGCTCGGCGTCCGGTTCGACCCGTGTGACTGGAGGAGCGTGAAGGCCGACAAGACCGGCTCCGTCGTCATCGACGCGAACCGGTATCTGGCCGGCCTGGGATGGCGTTCGATGCGTTTGCAGGCCGGGATGCGCGTCTTCGAGATCGAGCTTCGCGATCCCGATGGCGGGCACATCGTCACGTTGGAACGCGTGTGGGGGGGTCGGCGAGGACCCAGATGGACCCGGCGAGCCTGCTCGCGATCATCGTGCGCAAGCCGCGTATATGGGGCGAAAGCCCGATCAGGAACGATTTCCCCGATACCGTGCGGTCTCCGCTCGACCGCATGGGCGGACGCGTGCGGGCCGACCTGCTCGACGACATCCGCGTCGTGGCCGCCGAATGCGGGTTCGCCGCCACCGTCAAAGTGGTGGAGGCCGTCATCGACGCCGGACGGACCATCGACCGGGCCGCAATCGCCACATGCGCCTGACGCATCCTCGAATGCAAGGGCCCCTCGGGCGGCCAGGGTCTGAAACACTACGACAAATACATGGAGGGACAGGCATGAGTACACACGACGACCAGCTGCGCAAGAGTGGCGGCAGAGTGGTCGACAAGGCCACACCCGGACAGGTCACGGCCTTGGCGCGCAACCTGCCGTTGACGCACAGCGTGCTCGGGAAGGCCGTCGAGAACGTACCCCCGGGCCAGCTCGGCTTCCTCGCCAACCTGTTCGAGAAGGAAAACACGAGCCGCGCCGGGGCCAAACGGCGGCGGCTGCCCAGACAGGCCGGGTTCCCCCAGAACAAGACCCTGGAGGGATACGACCGGGGCATGGCCTCGTTCCCCGCCGACTGGGGCCGCGAACAGCTGGAAAGCCTGGAATTCGTCGACCGGGCCGAGGACCTCGTGCTCTACGGCGACGTCGGCTGCGGCAAGACCCACCTGGCCATCGCGATAGGCGTCCTCGCCTGCCAGCGCATGATCCCCGTCAGGTTCTTCACCGCCTCGAGCCTGGTCATGCGGCTGAGGAAGGCCAAGGACGAGAACCGTCTCGACCAAGAGCTTAAGACGATCGGCAGGGCCGGGCTGGTCATCATTGACGAGCTCGGCTATCTGCCCATCGACATCGACGGGGCCAGGCTCCTGTTCCAGGCCGGCGCGGACAGCTACGAGACCCGCAGCGTTATCTTCACCTCGAACCTCGAGTCCGGCAGGTGGGGCGACGTGTTCGGAGACGGGGACATGGCCGCCGCGGTCATAGACCGCATCGTGCACCACGGCAGGATCATCCGCTTCCACGGCGAATCCTACCGGAACAGACACTCCCTCATGAAATAAGCCAACCAGACAAACAACAAAGACAAAGAACCAGCCGCCGACGGCGTTCAACTTGAACGCCGAAGGTGTTCAGATTAAGTGTTGAAAGCGTCCACCTCGATTTGACGAAATACACAGTTGGGCGTGTTCCCCGCATACGTGGGGATGATCCCTCATAGGTGAATGCACCAATATCGCCAGCCAGTTCGCCGATGACTACTACCATCGTGTGCGCCGGCCATGGGCCAATCATGCCGGAGTGAGCCTTCCGGCACTCGAACGATACGGGCTCACTGACGTCGACCGGGTACTGTGGGCCATGAGGGGCGGCTTGGACAACACCGACTGGAACGGTCTGAAATACCGGGACGTGAAAACCGGAAACAACAAGGCCGTCATCACCATGAGTGACTTATGGCCAAACCTGGCCAATCCGGACGACGTCCAACAATTCATAGTCGATATGATGCGCAATGCGCTACGCCTGCAGACACAGCGTAACATTCGGCTGGATCCGAGCAATCCACGATGAGCCCGAGTACCGCAGGGCAGGACGTGCGCTTTTTGCGCGATGCTCGCCTCGCGAGGATTCGCATGCACCAGCCAGAAGGCCGCAGGCGGCGAGGGCAACTCATTCCACCACGATTGCGATTGCCGCATCATCTCGACATGGGGCGAGCAGACACTGCCGAACTACGACTGGCGCAAATACGAGCGATGGTATGAGGAGACAAAGGAGCTGCTGGAGGCAGGGGCACTTCCTATCGCGACTCCCTCAGGGAGATGCGCCGTCTACATCTCGGTGAATTCAGGGATGGCGTGGTTCCGCAGTCCGATGTCTCATGGGATTATGAGCGCATCCGTCCATCAGAAGATGAGTTGAGACGATTGAGCGATTATGAAGCTGCTATGCTTGGAGACAAATATTAATACTTCGACCTGCATAAAGCTTTCTGTCGAGCATAATGAGGAGTGCACTTACGATTACCGGTTGTATTTCGCGTCGGTAATCCGGATTCCTGATATTCGGAGCGTTGACGGCGAATCCGCGGTTGGATTCAGAAAGCGTAAGCGGATGACGGTCGATGAAATGTCGAACGACAAAAAACCTACGACATTAATTCATGCGTGGTCCGCATGTCGACCACGGGTGACGGAGGGGGTTTGTTCTGCGGCTCATCAGTGCGGGAAAATGCTTAATTATGCCGCTTATTTCGCTTACATATGGCAGATTTTGAGGTTCGTACGGAGGCTTCTCGCTTATATATGGCAGGTGTTCGTGCGAAAAGCGCCAAAAACATGCCCCCTAAGTGACTTTTCTCGAAAGGCATGTGCCATATATAAGCGAGAAACCTCCGGTCAAGATGTCAAATCTGCCATATATAAGCCAGATATCGCGGTTCAGCTTAGATGAACTGAGTGTATGTCCATGCATTTCGACGATTAGGGTGTCTCGAGAGTTCCGGTTGGTTTCAATGACAATCTGAGGGGTGAAAACGAGTTTATGGGCGCGCGTGCGGGGTCTCAGATGCGCAGGACTCCTCACGCAGCGCATATCACAATCCTAGCCAAGCACGTAGGTCATGAATTTCCTGATTGCAGATGCCGTGAGCCATTCCTGGATATTCGAAGTAGGTGAGATTGCCGGTTTGCGCGAGTTTGTTGCGCGCACACTGTTGGTCGGATAGTGGAATTGTGCGGTCTTCGCTGCCGTAACAGAGTGCGAATCGCGTGCGTCCGGTCGCGGGCAAGGGCTCAGCTGCTTCGCCTTGGAATGACGGACTCATCAAAATCGCCATATCGAACACATCGGGATGTTCCGCAATCATGCGATACGATAGGTATCCGCCTTGCGAAAACCCAATTAATACTTTACGGAACCGCACATATGCGGACGAATCCAGCAATCGTACGATGGCATCGCCCACGGCACTGCACTCACGTCGACGCTCTCTTACGGAACATTCATCTGGATACCAGTAGTAGCTTCCGATGTAAGGACGTTCATACGTGCCTCGGAACGACAGATAATTTGGATGCTGGGCAGAAGCAATGGAGTTATCCGTTGAAGATACGTCTCGCTTCGGAACATCATAAATCGCATCAATGATGCGGATCATCTCATTTTCATCATTGCTGAATCCATGAAATCCCAAGAACAGCAGATTATCGCCGTCCGTTTCGCAGGCTGTCACATCAATGCTGGTACTCACGTTCAAACGCATATCAACCTTCCATCGCATGTCGATAGTATGCGGATTTCCAACGGCACCATAACGGTGGATAGCGAATTGGACAAGGGTGCGATGCTCGCCGTCATGCTGCCGTTGGTTGAAGAAAACACCGAATATGTGGCGAAGCTTACAGCAATCCATCCGCATGCAACGCGCCATACATGCGGTCCAAGCAATCCACAAGCAGCGGATAAGGCATTGCCACATTCACGCGCACGCAGCCGGCGCCGGCCTCTCCGCATAAACGCCCGTCGGTCAACGCCACTTGCGCTTTCTCAAGGAAGTATGTGGCTGGATCGTCGATGCCGAGCGGACCGAAATCAAGCCATGTAATATAGGTGCCCTGCGGCTTGATGTAGCCGACGCCAGCGAACCGTTCACGCATTTGTTCGTCGAACAGGTCAAGATTCCTGCGCACGTAGGCGAACGCGTCCTGGAACCATGGGTCACCCTCGTTGTATGCGGTGGTGGTGGCAATCGCGCCGATGGTGGCGGTCTGATGCTCGCTCCACTCAGCCTTGACTGCCCACATGTCAAGATCCGTAGGATTGGTGAGCAGCACCTGCGCACACTTCGTGCCTGGAATATTGAACGACTTCGACGCGCTGGTGGCGGTCATCGACTGCAATGCTGCCTGTTCGCTGATGGTGGGGAATGGAATATGCTTGCCTTCGAACACAAACGGAGCATGAATCTCATCATTGAAAATGCGCACATCGTACTGCGCTGCCAAATCGCTTAGGCGCAGCTCTTCCTCCAGAGTAAGCACTTTGCCGATCGGATTATGAGGATTGCAAAGCACGAACGCATGGCATCCGGCCGCAAACGCGCGTTCAATGGCGTCGAAATCGAACAGCCACTGCGCTTCACCGGTTTCAGTGTCGCTGCTTTGCAGCATTTCGATTTCGATCACATTGACGTCATAGAGTTTCGGCACGCTTAGGAACGGCATGTAGGCAGGTGTCGGCACGATCACGCTGTTGCCTGCGCCGACCAGTTCGCGCAGGAAGACCTCATATGCTTCAAGTACGTCGGGAACCACGCGAATGATACTGGGATCCACATCCCAGCCGTAATGTGTGCGCTGCCAGCCCGCGCATGCCTCTGCCACGCGCTGCTTCCAAGGTTCGGGAATGTAGCCAAGTTTGCAATGGTCACAAGCGTTGTCGATGGCTTCCTGAATGCAGGGTGCTAGGCCGTAGTCCATTTCGGCGATGAACGCGCCGATGCAGCCGGGGTAGCGTGTCCACTTGTCGGAGCCGACTTCGGCAAGGTCGGCTGCGGTGGTGTGGTCGATGGCGTCGGCGTTAAAGCCGGAATCGGTACGATGCTTGATATCCATGATTTCTTCCATGGTTCCAGCATGACGTACGCGTTGGGTGAAAGAACAGTGTGTTCTTGTGCTGAAAGTAGAGATGGTTATGAAGTTTTCTTATATCAGACGCTTTTGCTATTCAATTATTAATCTGATTATGTCGATGCTGAAAAAATAAAGAAACATTCGCTTGCGCCAGCATCCCGCTATCGGGGAATCGGAAGCGAATCAGATGCTTTCCAAATACTGGTGCGACGCTTTTGCGATTTCGTCCTTGACGCGGGCGACCGCTGGGCGATTATCCGCTTTTCTCGTGACGAAACAGACTGTGCGGAATGCGTTGTCGTCGGCAATCGGAAGCGCGGCCAAGTCAGGCTGCGTTCCGGCGGTTGTGGCCAAACGGGACACGATCGAGACGCCCATGCCGACTTCCACGAGATTCTGCGTGGCCCAATAATCGTCGGTCGAATGCGTAATCTCCGGCGTGAAACCGGCGGTACGTGCTAATGACACCAGATTTGCCCGACAGGTCTCGCAGCCGGCGATCCACTGTTCGCTGCGTGCCGAAATCAGCTGGACCGGCAGATGCGAGCTTTCATACTGGCGTGTGATCGTGTTGTTCGCGCTGATCAGCAGCATCAGTGGATCGATACCGAAGGGGGAGATTTCCAAATCGTCCGGACCAACTAAGGCAGGCAGTGAATTGTATTGGAAGATGATCGCGCAATCGGCAAGCCCCTGTTCCAACGCGTCTATGGCCTCGGGCGGCTCCATCTGCATGAGGCTCACGCGAATGTCGGACGTTTTGCTGATATGCACGAGTACGCGCGCCACGAACGACGAGCATACCGATGGGGGAGCGACTAGGCGAATATGCGTCGATCCGTTGCGCTGGTATTCCTCCACATCTTTGACGGCCTGTGTGACGCGATTATCGATGAGCTGCCCGTGGCGTGCCAGAATACGGCCGATCGGCGTTAATTCCACCCCATGCGACGTACGTTGCACGAGTTTTGCGTCAAGTTCGCGTTCGACCTTGCGGATTTGTTGGCTGATGGCTGGTTGCGACCAGCCGGTTTCGCGCGCGACCGCGGAGAACGAACCCAAACGTTCCACATTCCACAAGGTCACGAGAATCTGCGGGTTCAGTATTTTCGTGCTGAATCCCGTGGCATTCGCGGTGATGCTGATGTCGGTGTTCGTGTTGGCGTTGTCGCGCGTGTTGCTATCGGCTGGAGTGTTCATATGAGGATAGTGCTTAACTTTTTAGGAATGCGGGAATGGCCTCGGCTGCCGCATAGCCCGCGCGGTACATGCGTTCCAAACCTTCGAACGACTTGCTCAACGTGTTCAGGCCGTACAGGCTTTCCGGCGCGAGGATGAGCACGCGGCCGTCCTGCTCGTATTCCTTGGCCAGCGCCACTTCGTCGTTGTACTTCTGATAACGGTTGAGCAGTTTTTCCGCGGCTTCGGGGTGGCTGCGCTTCAAAATCCTGGCCGGGCCGATGTCCCTCTTCTGTTCGCGTACGGTGTCTTTCGGACGGGTGAGTATCACCACGATACGGTCGTAGCCGTCATCGATGGCCTTCTGCACCGGAATCGGATCGGCGATGCCGCCGTCGTAATAGGGGATGCCATCGATCGCATACGGTTCGCAAGCTACCGGCACCGCTGATGACGCCTTCATGATGTCGAAATTGTCGTAGCCCACGTCGGACTTGCTGAAATACTTTGTGGAGCCGTCTTCGGCGTTGCACGCAACCACGGTGAAATCGGTCGGGTTGGCTACGAAAGCCGCGTAGTCAACCGGATTTTCGCCATCATGATTGCTGAGTGTGCTATACACGTAGTCGAGGTTGGCGAAATTATGGTTCTTGACGTAGCTGTCGAAGCTCGCGTACTCCTTGCGGAACGCGTACTGCGTGTAGAACGTGTGGTTGCGCCCGTGCTGCTTCGCGATGAACGAGACCATGTTGGCGCTTCCTGCGGAAACACCGTAGCAATGGTCGACGCTGATGCCGTCCTCAAGCATGCGGTCCATCACGCCCGCACCGTAGATCGCGCGGAAACCGCCGCCGGCGTCGATCATTGCCGTCCTGTGAGCCATATGCGCCCCGTCCTTTCGCCGTCCGTCCCTTTTGCGGGTTTCAATTGACTTTACGCGGTCTAATTGACGTATTTCTGCGTATTCGGTCATTTCTTAGCGAAGGACGACGTAAGATGTCTGCGAATAATCAATAAAAATGGAGTGGAGAAAGATATCAATGAACGAAGCTGCACTGCCTCAGTCGACGGTCCATATCGCCCAAGCTGATCCGGATGGGATTCTGCTGGTGATTCACGCGGGTGCCGGCAATCGTGGCAAAAAGGATACGCCAGAACGTCGTGCCCAGGTGGAGCAGGATTTGAACAGGGCTCTTGAAGCTGGCTATGCGTTGCTGGAGCAGGGGGCTCCGGCGGAGGATGCCGTGTGCGCGGCTATCCGTGTCATGGAGGATGCTCCGGAGTTCAACGCTGGTCGTGGTGCTGCGCTGACAAGCGAAGGTATCGTATCCATGGATTCCTGCCTGATGACCGGTATCGATGGCGAGGTTGGTTCCGCATGTGGTCTGACCACGTCTAAGAATCCGATCAACGTAGCGCGTGCCATCAAGGAAAAGACCAAGCATGTCATGTTTGCCAAGCCTGGTAATGATTTGCTTAAGGAGTGGGGAATCGAACTGTGCGACAGTGAATATTTCATCACTCCGGCACGTCAGGAATCCTTGCGCGAGGCGCAATCCAACGGCGATGAGTGGGAGAAGCATGGCACCATCGGCGCTGTCGCCCGTGACTCGTCCGGCAACATCGCTGCCGGCACCTCCACCGGTGGCATTACCAACCAGATGCCGGGACGTGTCGGCGATTCGCCTCTGCCGGGCTGTGGTACCTATGCCAACAACGATTCCGTCGCGATCTCCTGCACCGGCATCGGTGAGGCATTCGTCAAGGAAGTCGCTGCGCATCAGGTTTCCGATCGTGTTCTGTACGCCAAGGAGGAGCCGATCGAGGCTGCGAAGGCGGCGCTGGATGGTGTCGCCCGTCATCATGGCGATGGCGGTATGATCGTCGTTCCGGCTCATGGTGACGGCGCAATGGTGTTCAATAGCGAGATGATGAACTGCGGTTGGAAGTCTCCGAAGGGCAGCTACGTGCAGAGTTGATGCTGTAGCGGCAAACCGGCAAAACAAGCCACAAAAGTACAGTGGGGTTCGAATCCATGAAGGATTCGAACCCCACTGTACTTTAGCTCCCTATATGGCCGGCGAATCGTTCGTCCACCGGCCAGAAACATCACTTAGTGATGGTGTTGTAGGTAGGCAGATTGGTGTAATCGAACGATACGTTCTTCACGTTCGTCGCGGACACGGCGGCGACGTTATCGTTCCACAGCGGAATCACCGGAAGATCCTTGGCCAGCACTTCCTGCGCCTTGGTGAAGTCCTCGGTTCGCTTCTTTACGTCGGTCTGGGCAAGTGCGGCGTTCAGGAGCTTGTCGAATTCCGCGCTCTTGTAATCACCATCGTTCGAACCATGACCGTCAGCGGAGCTGGAGGCATATAGCGGATTGAGATAATCTTCAGCGGACGGGTAATCCAGCATCCAGCCGGAACGGAACGCGGTTTTGATGGTGCGGTTGGTCACCTGGTTACGCACGTCGCTGAACGTGGCGTACGGCTCGCCAGCGGCGTCGATGTCGAGCGTGTTCTTGATCTGGTTGCACACGGCATCGACCCATTCCTTATGGCCGCCATCGGCGTTATAGGCGATTCGGAAGTTGCCGGACCATGGCTTGATGGCATTGGCTTTCTTCCAGAGTTCCTTGGCCTTGGAAGCGTTGTATTTCAGGTTGCTGCCGTTCTGTTCCAGTTTCTTCGCATGTTCGGGGACGAGTGATGAAGTGAAATCGGTGGCCGGGGTCTTCGTGTTGTTGTAAACCTTTTTGACGACCTGGTCGCGGTTGATGGCCATGGAAATGGCCTGACGACGCAACTGGCCTTCTTCGTCGTTGCCGAAATGCTCAAGACGTTCCGGAATGATGAAGGACTGGAATGAGGATCCTGCCTGGCTGTAGGCGATTACGCCGGAATCCTGACGGAAGGTCTTCACCGCGGACTGTGGAATCTGATCCAGCACGTCGAGGTTGCCGGACAGCACGTCGGAGTAAGCGGAATCCTCATTCGTATAGACGCGGTATTCGATGCCTTTGTTGGATACCTTGCGGCTGCCCTTATAATCCTTGTTTGGTACGATGATGATGTTCTTGTCGTGGGACCAGGACTTGAACTTGTACGGACCATTGCCAATCGGAGCCTGACCGAACTTCTTGATGTCTTTAAATGCCACGCTTGGCAGCGGGAACATGGATTGGTGCGCGAGCTTGGTCGGGAATACGGAATCAGGCTTGTTCAGCTCGACGACCAGCGTGTAGTCGTCCGGGGTGGAAAGACCGGAAAGTGTGGCCTTCGGATCGACGTTCGGATCCTGCAGCTCGTCATAGCCCTTGATGGTGGAGAATCGGCTTGCGGTCTTCTGCGCGTTCTTCGCATTGGCGGCGAAGCTCCAAGTGTCGGCGAAGGAATGGGCGGTTACTGCCTCGCCGTTGGTGAACTTCCAGCCTTCCTTCAACTTGATCGTGTACTTGGTGGCATCCTCGTTCGGGGTGATACTCTCGGCGACTTCGAGATGTTGCTTGCCTTTTGCATCGAAGCTCACCAGACCTTCGAACAGGTATCGAATAACTCTGCCGCCGCCCATTTCATTGGTGTCGCTTGGAATTAGACCGTTCTGAGGTTCGCTGTTGTTCACTGAAATCAGTGAGGTGCTATCGGAACCGTTGGAGGCTGCGTCATCGCCGGACGACGAGCCGCATGCGGCGATCGACGTCAGCATGGCACCCGCCGCGGCCATGGCCAGTAGGCGACGGAACGCGTTGTTCTTCATTTTATTCTCCTTTAATGTCGACATTTCCGTCGATTATGTCGGCGAAAAACAATAGGACACAATATAGGAGTTATACAAAATTATCGCGTTATGTCTCAATTTGGAAATGAACCGCTCGCAGGCGATGGATACGGACGCCATCCTCAACTTTTTAGGAATGCGGGAATGGCCTCGGCTGCCGCATAGCCCGCGCGGTACATGCGTTCCAAACCTTCGAACGACTTGCTCAACGTGTTCAGGCCGTACAGGCTTTCCGGCGCGAGGATGAGCACGCGGCCGTCCTGCTCGTATTCCTTGGCCAGCGCCACTTCGTCGTTGTACGTCTGACAACGGTTGAGCAGTTTTTGCGGGTTTCAATTGGCTTTGCGCGGTCTATCGGAACATTCGCGGTCAGCGACCAAGCAGTGATTGCGCTAATTGTGCGATTTGCGTGGAAGTGTTGGAATTGGCCAGCTCGATGCCACCTTCCGCGTCTTCCGGAGAGAGCTTGCCCAACGATTCGAGCACCACGCCAAGATGGCGCACGGTGCCTTCGTTGCCGTCGATGATTGCCGCTGTGTCAGGCAGCAGTTCACGGAAATAGTTGCGATAGAACACGAAATGCGTGCATCCGAGCACGACGGAGTCGATTGTTGACAGATCGTATTGGTCGAAATATTGGTGCAGCGTGTGCATCACAACATCGTGATCGTCGAGTTGGCCGTGCTCGACGATCTCCACCAAACCGGGGCAGGGTTCCGGAAAGATCGTATGGTCTGTTTTAAAACGATCCATCAGCACGGCGAACTTGCGTTCCCGCAACGTCAGGGGAGTAGCTGCGACGATGACACGCTGACGATTGCCATGGCCTCGATCGCACGCCACCTTCAGCGCTGGTTCCATGCCGATGATCGGAATGTCGTATTTGTCGCGCAATTCGTTGGCTGCGGCGGAAGTGGCGGTATTGCAAGCGATGACAACCGCTTTCACTCCTTGCTCCACGAAACGTTTCACAATGGCGTCGGACAGCTTGCGTACCTGTTCAGGTGATTTGGTTCCGTACGGAGCGTTCGCGGAATCGCCAAAATACAGCACTCGTTCGTTCGGCATATCGCGGCGGATTTCGCGCGCCACGGAAATCCCGCCCAAACCGGAATCGAAAACGCCGATTGGTGCCGTTGAAGTCATACGTCCTCCCTTGTTCCGCACGCAAACATACTGCAACATAACGCACACGTGCTGCGTCCAACTCCTTCAATAGCCTACCGCGTGTAGAGTGAATCGGTATGAGCATTCCAAGCATTGTTTACAAAGCACACGCCACCGGCAACGATTTCGTGGTGTATCTAGACGCCGAAGGCACGTACGAGCCTACCGCCGATGAAGTGCGATTCCTGTGCGACCGTCATTTCGGTATCGGTGGCGACGGTTTGATCCGCCTTACACATCCGCAGGCGGTGTCCGATTTGAGCGACAAGCAGATTGCCGTTTGTGCTGTCGGCAATGCGGATTGGTTCATGGACTACCGCAACGCGGACGGCTCGTTGGCTGAGATGTGCGGCAACGGCACGCGTGCGATTACCCTGTTCGCACAACGGCAGGGTATTGCCGGTCAGCCGGGTGGTGAACCGTTCCGTCTCGGCACCCGTGCCGGTGTGAAGGTTCTGACTTCGCTTGGCGATGTGCCGACTCTTGGCAATGATGTGTTCCAGGTTGAGATGGGTTCATGGAAGTGTGGAGATCTTGATGGATACGAAGTGACGATTCCCGGCACGGCCGGTTCCGCACGCGGCACGTTCGTGGACATGGGCAATCCGCACGTGGTCGCCGTCATCGAAGACGCGTTCTCCAGCCTGCCGACCGTGGAACAGCTTGACTTGGTGACCAAGCCGGTCGTCTCACCCCAGATCGAAAGCGATCAGAACGTTGAATTCGTGCGCATCGACGAACAAAGCGAAGGTGACAACGAGGGCAGCGCCACCATGCGCGTCAACGAACGCGGCTGCGGTGAGACATTATCGTGCGGTACGGGCCTGTGCGCCACCGCCATCACCCTGCGTGCCAAAACAGGCATTGACCATTGGACGATTACCGTGCGTGGCGGCACTTTGCGCGTCGACGTGACCGACGACGATGTGAAACTCACCGGATCGGCCACTATCGTCGGAAAGATCGAACTGCTGTGAGTTGCGCATGCGGTTCGTGCGAAAACTCGCGTATGAACCGCATGCGCGAAACTGAAATCCACGAATACGTAGCATAAAGAAAGAAGCCGGCTGTTTTCCAGTCGGCTTCTTCTGTAAGCAAGCGAATCCTTACTGCTGATTGAATGTTACCTAACGTCAGTTGAACAGCATCGGGCCATCCTTGACGAGAATGATCACGATCAATGCCACAATCCATACGGCATCGACCATTAGATCGTAATTAAGACGGTAGTAAGTGCGCACGCCCTCACATTTGGTCGGAATCTCCTGAACCACCGCCGTGGCATGAGACAACGCCATGAACTGTACGGTAGTGGAGAACATCAGACACAGGCACCACGGGCATAGCGCGTTGATCACAAACAACGACTGTGAGGTCAGCCAATACGAATAAGCCAGCGCGGCCAGTCCACCCAGCCATGTGCACAACGCAAACCAGCGAGGCACGACAACCTTCGTCAATCCAATCACCGCGATCGTTACAAACACTGATTCCGCGGCGATGCCGAAGAACGCATTCGGGAAGCTCAAACCAGCGAACTTCACAATCTCAGCCTGCCACGATTCCGCAACTGTGGAACACGACATCACGGCATTCACATCACAGCTGAGCTTCTGACCGGGATTGCGAGCCAATTTCAATGTCTCGGCAGAAAGCACGAACGATACGACCAGCGCGACTGCCGAAGCGACCAACATGATCAGATACGTCCAAGTGGCGCCGTGACGCCAGCCGCGCGGCTTCGTATAATCATCGTCGAGAGTGGCGTCGGCAACCAGTTCGCCGGAAAAATCGCTCATCATGCATCCTTGAATCAAAATACGAACGTTGTCATCGCCTAGTTTACGCGGTATTGTGCCGCGTTACGGCGAAGAACAGCTTACGATGGATACATGATTCGCGTAGGCACTGCGGCACCGCCCGCTGAAGGTTGGGACATTCACTGTCATACCGTTTTTTCCGACGGTACGGAAACGCCGCGTGCGTTGCTGAAAGAGGCACGATCATTGCGATTGCATGGTGTTGCGATTGCCGATCATGATACGACCTCCGGCTGGCAGGATGCGTTGGAAGCTTCGCGACAGATCGGATTGCCGTTGTTGCGCGGTACGGAAATCACTGCCGTCGATGAGAACGTATCCGTGCATATGCTCGCGTTTCAATATGATCCGCTGAATGCCGATATCAGCGAGATGTTCGCGTCCACCCGCGAGGCCAGATTGCGGCGCACCAAACGTATGGTGGAACTGATGGCGCAGGATTTTCCAATCACGTGGGATGATGTGCTTGCGCAGGTGCGTGAAGGCAATCGCACCACGATAGGCCGGCCGCATATCGCCGACGCGTTGGTGGCTGCCGGCGTGTATGAAACGCGATCCGACGCTTTTGCCGATGCGGTGAGCGCGACGTCGAAATATTACATTCCCACGCCATCACCGACCACGCATGATGTGGTGGCCGCGGTCAAGGGTGCGGGCGGGGTGGTGGTGATCGCCCACGCCGGAGACCCCCGACGCAATCGGACATTACTGACCGACCGGCAAATCGAATCTCTCATCACCGAAGGTTTGGACGGTTTGGAAGTATGGCATCGCGGCAATCCACCAGAACAACGCGAACGGCTGCTCGCCATCGCTAACAGGCATGACCTGCTGGTGACCGGCGGATCCGACTGGCACGGCAAAGGCAAGCCGAACGCGCTGGGGGAGAACCTCACCAGCGACGAAACAGTTCAGGAAATCATCAATCGAGGCGTTCGCTTGAGTAAATAATCGTCGAAGGCGAAAATAAAAAACCGAAACGCAATCATCGATGCGTAATCGCGATATGAAACCAGGAACGAGTTGATCGACCAAAATGGAAAAGCCAGACGCGAACATCTGGCTTTTCTTGCTACGTCGAAAACGTGTGTTTCAGCTCGAAGCTGAAATCTGGTGATGCGAACGGGTCAGAGGTTGCCGAAACCGACTGCGTGCTTGGTTTCGGAACCGATGATGGCGTAGCCGAGCGAGCCTGAAGGCACTACGATGCGACGACCCTTGTCGTCCGTCAGATTGATGGTCTTGCCGTTCTCCACGGCGTCGGCGATGGCCGCATTGACCTCATCGGCGCTCTGTTCGGTGCTGAAGGTGACGGTGCGGGCCACATTCTGAATGCCGAGTTCAATATCCATGGATGCTCCTTTGTGATAATGCGCAATGCATGCGCACGTGTATGTACGGGTTATGTGCGCCTATTCTACGCGTGGCTTCTCATCGGTGGCGTCTTCCGTCTCCCATTGATTGATCTGCGCCTGCGCTTTCTGCATGGTCGCCTCATCTCGCTCCAACAGAGGAATGAGTACGGTCGCGGCCTCGCTGTGCGATGCGGGAATCGATTCCTCGTTTGTATCGTCGTTGCCGTCGGCCGTTTCCAGTCTGCTGATTACCATGGTGGAACTTGACGGCATGGATTCGTGCCGTTCTTTTGCGGAACGTTCCGGAATGAAAGTGCTGACCGAGGTCGCCTCACGCTCATTCGTACTGTCTGACGGTGCTTGTGATTGCTGGGTTCCAGCCGGTACGAACGCTTCCGTCGCGTCGTTGACGATTTCCTTCGTCTTGCGGACCGGCTGGGAGCCGGTCGCATCGAAATCGCCGGTCACGTCGAAATCTCCAGTGGAATCATCCATATCCACATCCACAGCGTCGATATGACGTTCGCCGGTCGTGTCGGAATCATTCTGCTGTGCGGCCGCGTTACGGCGACGCTCCGATTCGTTCAGCAATGTGCTTACGGTGATTGTGCTCGGCGGGCGCTGGGGACGATCCTTGTCTTCCTGCTTCGGTTTGGTTTGTGCGCGATTCTTCGCCGTGGTGACACCCAATTGGTGCGCCAGACGTTCCACCTGCGCCTTGAATTGCATAATCTTGGCGTTGTCCGCCTTGTTCAAAGCGGAAATGAAATCGCCGACCTGTTCCATCTGCAGCCACAGATTGGCGCGCAGCATAATCAGATCATCCAAACGGTTGCCCAACATGCGACCATATGCGGAAAGCAGAGCGTTACGGTGATTCTCATCAAGTTTGGCGAAAATCCAAGCCAAATCGCGGGCAGGATCGTTTACCTGCATGTCCTGCCAATTCGTGACCGCGGTGATGGACGAACCGGAGAACAGCAAATCGCCGTCACGCAATCCGCCATGCACCGGGCAAGTGGAGAACGACCATAGCCCGTCGGTCTCAAGAATATTCGCCCAACTGGTGGTGATCTCCTGCGGAACATGCCCGGCTTGGCACAATCGTTTGATCCAAGCGGTCAGCTGTGCGCGAATCTGGCCGGTGACAAACGTCGGATAGCCCGCTTCCTGCAGGAAGTCGGGGCGAAGGCGGTGAATCGCCCCCAAAGCGGTGCCTACGCTGGAGCAATCGTCCAAAGTCAGCAGCTCCAACGGCCGAGCCTGGCCCACATGATGGGTGGCTACGAGCACGGATGTGTTTCCAGTGGCGGAATGCTTCAAATCGCCGTTGGAAAAAGCCACTATGTGATCGACGGCAAAACCCAATCCGCCTAATTCGCGGGCTTGCGCGAGTGTCTGCGCAGCGCGCACGCGACCGGCAAGACGTTTACGGCCTTCAGGCGTGTTGGAGGCGAACACGTCATACAGTTTGCCTGCTGCATCCTGAACCACGGCATGGTCGATTCCATACCCTTCGTCGGTCGGGTTGGTCTGTTCGCTGGCGCGCGCGCCGGCAATGGCGGCATTGGGCATTGTCGCGCTGGTCAGGGCAGCCATCATAAATTTGCTTCGTTCGGTCACAATTCCAACCTTAATACACAATAGGGGCGAAGTGACGCCGACTTGCCCGTAAAACTGCCGGCAAACCGCCAGTAAATTGACGATACATCATATTGCGCCATCATGGCGGGCATATTGGGTGTGTCAGGCAAGACATGCAATGACATCTCAGAAAACGCATGCGCCGATGACGGCAATCTGCCACAATGGAACGCATGAGTGCAACGGTGGAAGAGATTCTCGACGGATTAGATGACGCGCAACGGGCTGCCGCAACGGCAGTGGACGGTCCGGTGCGCATCATCGCGGGCGCGGGCGCGGGCAAAACGCGAACCGTAACCCGTAGAATTGCTTATGCGTGCGCCACCAAAGCATGGAATCCACGAAGCACGATGGCGGTCACGTTCTCCGTCAAGGCGGCGGCGGAAATGCGCAGCCGACTGTCGAAGCTTGATGTCGCAGCTGACGTCAAAGCCGCGACCTTCCACTCCGCGGCCCTCCACCAGCTTCGCCAGGTTTGGCCAGACGTGTGCGAAGGGCCGATGCCGTTCATCTGCCGAAATCCGCGGGAGCTGGTGGAGCGTTCGCTGCGCCGCGTCACCACTTTCCAGGTGGATGACGACACCATACGCAACCTGCAGGCGGAAATCAACTGGTGCAAAATCTCACTGATCGCGCCGGAAGATTACGCGCGCGTTTGCGCGGCAATGCATCGTCAGCCGCCTTCAGGTCTTGAACCAAGCCAATTCGTAGACGTATACAAAGCGTATGAAGCGGAAAAAACAAATCGCAACGAAATCGATTTCGACGATATTCTGCTGATCGTATGCCATTTGATGGAAAGCGATGAAGACGTAGCCTCAGCCATCCGTTCCAATATCGCATGGCTCACCGTTGACGAATATCAGGACGTTTCGCCATTGCAGCACCGCTTGCTCACCCGATGGCTCGGCTTAAACCGCAATATCTGCGTGGTAGGAGATCCTGCGCAAACCATCTACTCGTTCGCGGGTGCAAGCAGCTACAGTCTGCTCAATTTCGCTTCGGAATTCGGCCCGCTCACCGCAGACATCAACCTCAACAACGACTACCGTTCCACGCCGCAGATCGTCAACTATGCCAATCGTGTGCTTGCGGCATCGCCGCAACGGGCCGATTATCTGAAGCTCAGCTCTGAAAGGAGCAAAGGGCGGAGGGTTGTGGAAACCATATACGGCAGTGATTGGGAAGAAGCGCAAGGCGTAGCGGCACGTATTCGCAAACTGGTGGATGCGGGGGAGTCGCCGGCCGATTGCGCGATTCTCACCAGAGTCAACGCACAGCAGAAAATCCTGTGCAAGGCATTGGGCGAACAGCATCTGAGATACCGCGTGCGCAGGGATAGCGGATGGCAGAATTCCACGCTTTCCGACGATACACAAACCAGGCTGGCCATGCTGGAAGCATTGGGTGTCGGCGCGGATTTGAGCGGCGTGACCATTTCCACCATCCATGCATCCAAGGGTCTGGAATTCAAACACGTATTCCTCATCGGCTGTTCGGAAGGGCTCATACCGTATGGGGCACCGCAAGAGGGCGACGTGCTTGAAGAGGAGCGCAGACTCATGTATGTGGCCGTGACGCGCGCCGAGGACACGCTTGACGTCTCATATGCGCGCACCCGTGAAGGCAATGAGGGTGAAAGGGCACGACGGGTGTCGCGCTTCTTCCGCTGATACTGCTAGCTGATACTGCGAACGGAATAGCGCGATTACTCGGCGTCAGTTTCGTTGTTGCTGCCGGATTCTGCGGAATCGTCAGAGTCGCTGTCATTGGTATCGGATTCGCCGCCCTTGTGCTCTTCCTCGTCAAGCAGCTTGCTGAGTTCGGCATCCCAATCGATGGTCATGCCATCGGTGTCGCCAAGGGGCTGCGATGCCATGTCGGTTGCGTTGGAAGCGGCGAACGTCGTATTTTCCGTGTTTTCCGACGATCCGTTGTTCTGCGATTGTGGGACGTTGCCATCGTCATCATTCGGCAGTTGAGGCAGCAGATCGGGATGCGACCATTTCGCATCTCGTGCCTGCGCGCCTTCTGTAGCGCAGATGTTATCCCACAATGCGGCTGCTTCACGCATGCGTTTCGGGCGCAATTGCAAGCCGATCAGGCTTTCGAAGGTGCGTTCCGCAGGGCCTCCGATGGCGCGCTCGCGTCGGAGCATCTCACGGAGCTGTTCGATGTGCGGAATATGAGCCATGCCGGCGCGCCACACTACGGTGTCTACCCAGCCCTCGACCAAGGCAAGCAGATTCTCCAGCGATTTCATGGCCTGCTGTTGTTCAGGCGTGTCGGGGAATGCCACCTTGGTGATGTTCACCGCGTCTGCCATGGAATCCGGGTCGACGGACTGCGCATCGCGGATCTGCTCCTCCATGGCGTCCAAATCGATATTGGTACCACGGGCATACTTGCCCAACAGCGCCTCGAAACGTGGCATCAGCCACGGCACGGAAGCGTACAGGCGCGAATGGGCGAGCTCCTGCAATGCAAGATAGCTCATCACCTCGGTCACGTCGATCTCCAAGGATTTGGCGTATTCGACGACGTTCTGTACAATCAGGCCGCCAGCCGGATTCTTCAGCAGCGAAATACCTTGGTCAAAACTGCCACGCACTTCATGCGACAGATCGCCGGCGGCGCGTCCCAGCTGCATGGCAAACGACGTGTTGCCGACGAAACGCATCAGCTTTGCCGGATCCTTCATATCATCAGGAATCGGAATCTGCACCGGACCGGCGAAAATGCCGGAAACTTCCGTATGAAACTCCGAATCTCCAAAGCGCTGAGACAAAATCGAAGCCAGCGCGTCACTCATCGACTCGGCTATGGGAGACGCGAACTGCGCCCAGGAATCGATGCAGCCTTCCACCCATCCAGCGCGGGTGAGCACCTGCGTCTCGCCCTGTGCGGGATTGAACTCGCAGGCGGTATCGAGCCACAGATTCGCCTCGCTGATGGCATGGCGGGCCATTTCTCCGTATTCCGCGCTCACGCTAGTTTCGGATCCCTCGCCATTGGCCTGCTGCAATGCCAATGATTTCGCCAATTTGACGTTGATCGGACCTTCCTCGGTGATGTGCTGGATGTCTTCGAAAGTGTTGAGCCCGCCCGCAGTGAACGCCTGCATCATCGACCTGACCTCAGCCGGTTTGGGAAGCTTGCTTACATCCCGACTCATCAGCTGGTCGCGCAACTCCTCCGGCATGTTGGAAAACTGGTTCCATGCCATCTCGCCCTGAATTGGTCCGAAACAATCGATAAACCATTGGCGGATCGCGTTCTCGTCCATGCCGGCCCTGCCTTTTCCTAAGCGTTTTTTCAAGTTTGGTTGGTTCCATACTATGCTATGGGAGGTATGCCCAAGATGAAGGAAACACGACGATTTTACGGCAAAAACACACGTAACTGCGCTCCGGGACGTGTCAAACGATGGCTGATAAACGCGGAAGGTTGGCTATCCGCGCGTTCATGGCGTTATCTTGCAGGGCCGGTGGTGGCGGTACTGTGCGTATTGGTGTTGATTATGCCCAGCGCGTATGTGGTGCAGGTGCCCGGTCCAACGCAGAATGTGCTCGGGGAGGTTTCCGGCAAGCAGGTCATCGCCGTTTCCGGTGTGAAAACGTATAAGGATTCAGGCCAACTGCTGTTGGTTACGGTCAACGCTTCAGGTGTGCCAGGGTACCCGGTGTCGAACGCGCAGGCATTGGTGGCGTGGGCCGATTCGAAATCCACGGTGATGCCTCAGGAGGCGGTGGTTCCTGTCGGGCAGACCGCAGAGGAATACAAGCAGTCCAGCGACAAGGAGATGACGTCATCGCAGGATTCCGCCACCGCAGCGGCGAAAAAGTTCCTGGAAGAGCACGGTTATGACGTGTCCGGCATGAAGGTGTCCATGCATGTGGACGACATCGGCGGGCCGTCGGCGGGCATGATGTACACGCTTGGTCTGATCGACAAGGTGACCGGTGAAAAACTTTCCGGAGGTAAGATCATCGCGGGAACGGGCACGATGAACGACAAAGGTGAAGTCGGCGAAATCGGAGGCATCCGTTTGAAGATGCTCGGAGCGAAACGCGACGGAGCAACTTGGTTCCTCGCCCCGGAATCCAATTGTTCCAGCGTTGTGGATCATATTCCGGAAGGTTTGAACGTGGTGAAGGTGTCCACTTTGCAGGAGGCGCACGATGCGCTGATCGCCATCCGAGACGGCAAGGGTGCATCCCTGCCGCAATGCTCCGCGGGAGAGTGATGCATTCTTGACGCATTCCGAGATATAAGAAAAAACAATCTCGCAAAGTGAGCAATTCCACGGTTCGTAACGTATATGTTCGAGCAGTGTTGGTATATTGACGAACGTGAATCAAACGGCATCTGATAACGCTGAAGAATTCGGTTTCCACGCCGGCGACCTGGTACAGGAATGGCTGTGGGACGATGATGTGGACGACTCGATCCGCGCCAAGATCGAGGAGCTGACCGGTGAAGAGCTGGTCGACGAGGACTATGATTCCGCCGTTGATGGCGTGATTATCTGGTGGCGCGACGGCGATGACGAAGACGAACTGTCTGATACCATCGTCGATGCGTATGCGGTCCTTGGAGACGATGGTCCATTGTGGGTGCTCACCCCGAAGCCGGGGCGTCCGGGCGCGGCAAGTTCAAGCACCGTGCAGTCCGCCGCGAAGACCGCCGGCATGAATGCAGCCACGCCGCTGACCGTCAGCGGTGACTGGAACGGCATCCGTCTGCGCGCATTCGGCAAAGGCCGCTGATCGTATTCGTTTTACCCGCCTCGACACGCATGGCCAAGGTCGGGCGCTCATATAAAGGCTTGAAATCACACGATTCCAAGCTTTTTTACTTGCGGAAGTAGTCAAAGAAGATGTTTCCATGAAATTGTCTATATTGACAAAAGTCATGACTTTGCTGACGTGCACGCGAGATAGTTGGGAATATCGGAAGAGCCGGAACGGCTTATTTTCTGCGGAAAACAAAAGGTGGGCGATGAGGGACTCGAACCCCCGACATCCACCGTGTAAAGGTGGCGCTCTAACCAACTGAGCTAAT
>OIXX01000048.1_pt1 | contig 93193 bp, 76 predicted proteins | sample 1588161 | NCBI WGS metagenome assembly OIXX01 (sample SAMN03283274) | human gut metagenome | biome: human-associated habitat; material: feces | host: Homo sapiens | place: Peru | collected 2012 | reverse complement strand
CGCTGGGCGTGGCCCTGCAGCTTGCCGTTCACGGACGGAACGACCTTGCCGATGGCCTTGGCAGCACCGGTGGAGTGAGGAATGGTGTTGATTGCGGCGGCGCGGTTGTTGCGAGCCTTCGGGAAGCGCGGGCCGTCAAGGATCATCTGGGTGCCGGTGTAGGCGTGGATGGTGGTCATGAAGCCAGCCTTGATGCCCCAGTTCTCGTCCAGCAGCTTGACCATAGCGGCCATGGAGTTGGTGGTGCAGGAGCCGGCGGACACGATCACGTCAGAAGCCTTCAGGATGTCCTGGTTCACACCGAAGACGACGGTCGGGGTGGTCTCGTCCTTTGCCGGAGCGGAGATCAGGACCTTCTTGGCGCCAGCGTTGATGTGAGCCTGGGACTTCTCAGCGGAGGTGTAGAAGCCGGTGCACTCGAGCACGAACTCAACGCCATCGTTCTTGACCCACGGGATGTTGTTGGCATCCTTCTCGGCGTAAACCTTGTATTCCTTGCCATCAACCACGATGGAGTCTTCGGTGGAGGTGACCTCAACCGGGGTGCCATCGTCATGACGGAAGGTGCCGTGGGTGCTGTCGTACTTCAGCAGGTAGGCCAGCATGGACGGGGTGGTCAGATCGTTGATTGCAGCGACCTCAATGTCACCGGCCTGGCCGCCACGAGCCTGCAGCTCGAAGATGCGGCGGAAAGCCAGACGACCGATACGACCAAAGCCGTTGATACCAATCTTAACTGTCATGTAATTCTCCCTTTAGGGTAGGCCACACGTGTGCTGGGCACACAGAAGCCATTGTTTACCAACGTCACCCACTTTAGTGCGTCACCTGTACTTAAGGCAACGCATTCGCGCGTGTGTTTCAGAAAACGTCGTATTTTCTGTGAGCGCTCACGCTGCATGTGGTTTCAGGCCGCATTCGACAAGCGCAGACGAGATTTGGGTGTCCAATGGGCCGAGATCGCCCTTGAACGCATGATGCCAGGAGACCTGCGGCAGAGGAGCCTCGGCTGGGAATGTCACGATGAGCGTGCCCTGGGTAACTCCGACATGCGCGGGCAGGCCATGCCGGAACTCGTTACTGACTCCGTTGACCTTGGTGCTGGTCATGAGTACGTCGCTTAACTTGTATTTCAATCCTTTTTCGCAAACGCCGACGGAAGTGTCGGAATGCGAGAAGACGGAGATCATGCGACCCGGTTTGACATCGTTTGCTGCGAAGTCGAGATCTCCATCGCATATCGCCGTCACAATGGAATCATTGCCATGCAGAAAACCGATGGCGCCATGATTGGCGAGCAATGCCATCAATTGGATGTTGGATATCGTATGGTCGATTCGTCCTCCGAGCGCACCATAGATATGGAAAAGCCTTGCACCGTGAAACCATCCGATTTTGAGGGCGGATAGCAGATCCGGATCGTCTTTTTCCGGTGGCAGCTCGACGGTGCGCTCGTCTGGTGTGGGGCGTTTGCCCGTGATCGAATCGAAATCACCTACTACCACGTCGGGCGTTACGTCAAGGGCGCGGGCATGATCGAGCCCGCCGTCCGCGGCGATGACGAACGAGTTCGCCGGAACTATTGGTGTTTCTCCGTAATATTCACCTGCCGCGAAAATCACACAGGTATTGGAATTATTTGTCATACAAGGTCAGTGTAGTATGTTGACCGGCGTTGTTGTAAGGTGCGCTTTAGCTGGGCTTGTAAATACGACACGCGGTGGTCGTGGTGTGTGGTATTATCTACAAGGCTTGAGAAATCAAGAAAGCGGGATATCCCCACCTGGAAGCCTTTCAGGGCCTCGGGTTCAGGCATAATGCCTTGTCACTGTGTTGAAACAGTGAAATGAAGAGCGTATCAGAACGTTCTTCGGCGTGCCCCTGTGGGTGCGTCTGGTATGCCATGGACTTTTGAGGCATTGAAGAACTGCCAATCTGGGAACATTCCGTCGAATGGAACATGAGGATTGGAGTCATCATCAGCGACGAACCACGCATTAACGACGAGATTCGCGTCTCCCAGGTGCGTCTGATCGGCCCGAACGGCGAACAGGTGGGAGTCATCGCGACTTCCGTCGCACTGAACCTGGCAAAGGAAGCGAACCTCGATCTCGTCGAGGTGGCGCCCAACGCGAAGCCTCCGGTTGCCAAGCTCATCGATTACGGCAAGTACAAGTACAACGAGAAGATCAAGGCTCGCGAGGCACGTCGTAACCAGAGCACTGCGGAAATCAAGGAAATCCGCTTCCGCCTGAAGATCGACGACCACGACTTCGAAGTCAAGAAGGGCCATGTTGTGCGCTTCCTGAATGGCGGAGACAAGGTCAAGGTCACCATCATGCTGCGCGGTCGCGAGCAGTCCCGTCCAATTGGTGGCGTCGAGCTGCTGCAGCGTCTTGCTAGTGAGGTGGAGGAATACGGCACTGTCGAATTCGCTCCGAAGCAGGAGGGCCGCAACATCATCATGACGCTCGCGCCGAAGGGCAAGAAGGTCCACACCCAGTCCGAGCAGCGTCGTCGTGGCGATCAGTCCCGTGCCGAACGTCAGGCTCGTCAGGCCGCACGCTTGGCGGCCAAGCAGGAGGCCCAGGCTCAGGCAGCGGCCGAAGCCAAGGCCGCAGTGACGTCCGACAAACCGAAGACTTCCGAAACGAAGTAACAAACAAGGAGGGCAGCAATGCCGAAGATGAAAACTAATTCCGCCGCTTCCAAGCGCGTCCGCGTGACCGGTTCCGGCAAGCTGATGCACGCTGGCTCCGCAATGCGCCACAACCTCGAGCACAAGTCCGCTCGTAAGCGTCGCGCACTGAAGGCCGACGGCGTTCTGGCTACTTCCCAGAGCAAGAACATGAAGAAGCTGCTCGGTCGCTGAGCATAGCGAGAGCCAATAAGAAGACTTAATAGAAAGCTGAGGAATCAAATATGGCACGTGTCAAGCGCGCAGTAAACGCCCACAAGAAGCGTCGCGTCGTTCTCGAGAGGGCTTCCGGCTACCGCGGCCAGCGCTCCCGTCTGTACCGTAAGGCCAAGGAGCAGCTGCTTCACTCCTTTACCTACAACTTCCGCGACCGCAAGGCTCGCAAGGGCGATTTCCGCAAGCTGTGGATCCAGCGCATCAATGCTGCCGTCCGCGCAGAGGGCATCACTTACAACCGTTTCATCCAGGGCCTGCACCTCGCTGGCATCGAACTGGATCGTCGTGCTCTCGCCGAGCTGGCCATCTCCGATCCGGAGACCTTCAAGGCCATCGTCGAGCAGGCCAAGGCTGCTCTTCCGGCTGATGTGAACGCTCCGAAGGAAGCCTGAGCTTCTTCGCTGATTCAGCGTGACTGATGGGAACCCTCGCTCCAGCAATGGGCGGGGGTTCTTGCGTTGTGCGTCAGGAACCATCTATCTCATAGCCATGGCAGCGGCGGTATACGATGCAAACAGGCAATCTTCGGCGGAAGGAGGATGATGAACGATTTCGAGCGGATGATCAGACAGTTTCTTGCACACATCGATGTTGAGAGAGGATTGTCAAAAGCAACGGTGTCGGCATATGGCGCCGATCTGAAAAAATATCGGCAGTGGCTCGCCAATCAGGGTATTAACGACATTATGTCCGTGACGACACAGGATGTGGAGAACTACGTCGCTTTTCTTGACGAATCCGGGGAATCCGCCCGAAGCAAGGCCCGCCGGTTGGCCAGCATCCACGCGTTCCATCGTTTCGCCGTGGACGAACATAGCGTCGCCGACGATGTATCCGCGCAGGTGAAGGCTCCCAAGGGTGCAAGTACTCTTCCTGATGTGCTGGCTATTGATGAGGTAGCCAGATTATTGGAAGCGATTCCCGTTTCCCAGAACAGAGCTCATGGTGACGCTTCGTTGGAGGTTCCGGATGATCCTGTGATGCTTCGAGACAAGGCGTTGCTTGAATTCATGTATGCGACCGGCGCGCGAGTGTCGGAGGCATGCGGGGCGAATCTTGATGACGTCGATACGGAAGCCAGAATCGCCAGACTGATGGGCAAAGGTTCAAAACAACGTCTGGTGCCTGTCGGCAGCTACGCATGCGAGGCAATCAGCCGGTATGTGCGTTCGGGGCGTCCAATACTGGAGTCGAAGTCGAAAGGTCCTCAGGAACGCCGCGCCCTGTTCCTCAACAAGCGCGGAAGAAGATTGTCGAGGCAGTCGGTTTGGGAGATCATCAGGGTTGCGGGGAAACGTGCGCACATCGACAAGCCGTTGCATCCTCATACGTTGCGTCATTCCTTCGCCACGCATCTTATCCAAGGTGGCGCTGACGTGCGTACCGTGCAGGAGCTGCTTGGACATGCAAGCGTCACCACCACGCAGATATACACGCACGTCAGTCCCGAAAACCTGATTGAAACGTATCTGACGTCTCATCCCCGCGCCAGATGATGGTGTTGCTACCGTTTTGAACGGCGGCAATGGACTAGCATGGATTACAGTGAAAGTTGACACAAGGATGTTGGTAAGGTAAACGGTATGCCTACGGATTTGCTTGGACGAGATTATGAGACGTTTCCCGCTCCGGAGCCGCTGCAGACGCACGGTCCGGCGAGGGTCATCGCCATGTGCAACCAGAAAGGTGGCGTTGGCAAGACCACCAGTTCCATTAATATCGCCGGCGCGTTGAGCCAGTACGGTCGTCGTGTGCTTATCGTCGATTTCGACCCGCAGGGTGCTGCCACGGTGGGACTGGGCATCAATGCCAATGCCGTGGAAGATACGGTGTACACCGCGCTGTTCAATCCGCGCATGGATGTACATACCGTGATTCAGCATACCGATTTCGAGAACCTCGACATCATGCCGGCCAATATCGACCTATCCGCTGCCGAAGTGCAGCTGGTCACCGAAGTGGGACGTGAACAGGTGCTGGCTGGCGTGCTGCGACAGGTCAAGGATGAATATGACGTGATCATCATTGACTGCCAGCCTTCGTTGGGCTTGCTCACGGTGAATGCTCTGACCGCGGCGGATGGCGTGATCATCCCTGTGGCTGCCGAGTTCTTCGCGTTGCGTGGCGTGGCTTTGCTGATGCAATCCATAGAAAAGGTGCAGTCCCGTATCAATCCGAATCTGGAAGTGTATGGAGTGCTCGTCACCATGTTCACGCATACTCTGCATTGCGATGAGGTGTTGCAGCGCATTTATGAGGCGTTCCAAGGCAAGGTCTTCCACTCGGTGATCTCGCGGTCCATCAAGTTGCCGGATTCAACGGTTGCCGCCGCGCCGATCACCATCTATGCGCCGAATCACAAGACGGCGAAGGAGTACCGTGAGGTTGCCCGGGAGTTGATTTTCCAAGGCGTTATCGCATAGATGTTCAAGGCTCCCCTGCGGGGCCTTTTTCGTTGGTTGCATGCGTGATGGATTTTGATGATTGACTGGTGGAACACCCAACTTATAGTCATGTTGACCATAAGTGATACACTGTGGCTTCGTAACAATTCGTATTGACGAGAATTTGAAGCAGTGAGGTCGCAATGATCATGGGAAATGTCTCGGAACGGCGCAAACAGCCGCCGCAGGTGGGCGTTTCCGTGGTCATCCTCACCTTGGGGCCGGTCCAAAGATCCGGGAATGGAAATGGGGTGGACGCTGCTCCGGACGGTATGGGGTCCACGCTGTGGATGCCGCTGGTCAAGCGTGTGCGCCAACCGTTTCTTGGCCAATGGGCGCTTCCGGGAGGCGGTCTGCGCGCCGACCATTCGTTGGAGCAATCCGCGTATGCCGCGCTGGAATCGACCACGTCGCTTCATCCGAGATATCTCGAGCAGCTGTATACGTTTGGCGATCCGGCACGCTCGCACGGAGGGCTGCCGATGGTATCCATCGTGTACTGGGCGCTGGTCGGAGGAGCGGACGCGCAAACGGAACCCATCGAGGGCAACAACGTCAAATGGTTCCCCGTCGATAATCTGCCGGAACTTGCTTTCGACCATCGTGCCATCATCGACTACACCCTAAGCCGTCTGCGAGGGAAAATCGAATATCCCCAGGTCGTCACGCGTCTGGTCGGTGAACGATTCACGCTGAGCCAACTGCACGACGTATATGAAGCCGTAACGGGCGAAGCCATCGATTTGGCGAATTTCCGACGGAAAATGCTCACATCGGGCCAGTTGGAGGATACCGGCGAAAAACTGCGCGTCGGGCGCAACCGTCCGGCTGCCGTATACCGGTACGTGCAGAGCGCGTTGCGACAATCCTCATCATGGGATTACGTCGGCAATCAGTCCGATCACGGAAGCCATGCAACCGGCAACGACGTGCTCGCCACGCTGACAACCGTCTGAAACCGCTTCAACGGCAACGATTCAAACAATCGCAAGACATTCATTATCCAATAACAGATGATAAAAACAAACTACAATGAAGGGAAGGTGCGGTATGGCCGCTACTCTGTCATCGTCATCCGTAGACGAAATCATCGCCCGACTGGGCGCGCAAAGCACATGCGATGCCGGACTGACACAGGATCCGTGGCATTTCGACACCACCCAGCCGAGCTACGGTCCGGGCGCATCCATGTTCGACCCGTTGCCGAACAACGCACCCCGACAGCAGGTGCTGCCGCAGGAATACCGTGACGCCTCCGATGAGGAACTTCAGGAACGTATCAAGGCCGCCAAGGCGCGTCTCGGCAATAAGCTGCTCATCCTTGGTCACTTCTACCAGCGTGACGAAATCATCGTGCACGCCGACTTTGTGGGCGATTCCTTCCAGCTCGCCAAGAACGCCACCGAACGTCCCGACGCCGACCACATCGTATTCTGCGGCGTGCATTTCATGGCCGAAACCGCCGATATCCTGTCCACTCCCGAACAGACCGTGACACTGCCGAACCTGTCCGCAGGCTGCTCGATGGCCGACATGGCGAACATCGACCAGGTTGAGGACTGTTGGGAACAGCTTGGCGAAATCTGCGGCACCAAGCCGGATGCTGACGGCAAGCAGCAGATCGTGCCGGTCACATATATGAACTCTTCCGCGGCGCTGAAAGCATTCTGCGGACGCCACGGTGGCATCGTCTGCACATCATCCAATGCGCATGCCGTGCTCGAATGGGCGTTCGCCCGCGGCAAGCGCGTGCTGTTCTTCCCGGACCAGCACCTTGGCCGCAATACCGCTCTTGCCATGGGTATGAGCCTTGACCAGATGCCAGTGTGGAATCCGTACAAGCCGGCCGGTGGTGCCGAAGACCCGTCCGTGTATGCTGACGCGAAGATGATTCTGTGGAAAGGCTTCTGCTCTGTGCACCAGCGCTTCACCGTCGTCCAAATCGAGCGCGCACGCAAGGCGTATCCGGGCGTCAAGGTCATCGTGCATCCCGAATGCTCGATGGACGTCGTCAACGCGGCGGATGGCACCGGCTCCACCGCGTACATCGTCAAGGAGATCGCCAACGCGCCGGCTGGTTCGGCCGTCGCAGTCGGCACGGAAATCAACCTCGTCAACCGTCTCGCCGCGCAGTATCCGGACAAGACCGTGTTCTGCCTCGATCCGGTGGTCTGCCCATGCTCCACGATGTACCGCATCCACCCCGCATATCTGGCGTGGGCGTTGGAGAACATCGAGCAAGGCAATATCGTTAACCGCATCACCGTGGACGAGGACACCGCGCGTGACGCCAAAATCGCGTTGCAGCGCATGCTGGAGGTACATCCATGATCGTCGTAGTCGGAGCGGGTATCGCCGGGTTGTGCGCGGCGCTCGCGGCAGCCGGGGATAGCCGTCTTGGCAGCGAGGGACTGGCCACCGGCGGGCGTGCGTCGATTCCAAAAAATAGCACATACCGACCGCAGGAAGTGCTGCTGGTATGCAAGGATAAGTTCGTCGAATCGAACACATACCACGCTCAAGGCGGTGTGGCCACTGCGATTTTCAATGACGATTCTCCCGCGTTGCATGCGACCGACACTATGGCTGCCGGTCATGGGTTGTGCGACCGCACCGCAGTCGACATTCTGACCGACGAGGGCGCGCGTCGCGTACGTGAGCTTATCGGCGATGGATGGCATGTGGATCGCGACAACGAAGGACATGTGCTGCGTGGACTCGAAGCCGCGCATTGCCGTTCCCGCGTGGTGCACGCTGGGGGAGACGCTACCGGAAAGGTCTTGGAACTCGACGTCTCCGCCATGGTGCGGGAGAATCCGAATATCACCGTGCTGGAGCATGCGTTCCTGAACGATGTGCTGGTGCGTGACGGTCATGTCGTCGGCGTGCGTCTGGCGGTTCGTAACGCTCAAGACGGTGTTGAGACACGTGTCGTAGATACGGACCGTGTGGTTCTTGCCACCGGTGGTGCGGGACGGTTGTTCCCGTACACCACGAATCCCGCGGTGGCGACTGGCGACGGCCTGGCCGCTGCGATTCGTGCAGGGGCGCAGGTAGCCGATCTGGAATTCTACCAGTTCCATCCCACGGCTTTGGCTATCGGCGAGCATTTCCTCGTCTCCGAAGCCGTGCGCGGCGAAGGCGCGGTACTGCTCGACGAGCATGGGCACCGTTTCATGACCGACATCGACCCCAAGGCGGAACTCGCACCGCGCGACGTGGTGGCGCGAGCCAACTTCCGTACCATGCAGGCGCAAGGCGGCAAACCGATCATGCTCGACGTTTCGCCCATGGGCACAGAGAACCCTGATCTGGCGGAATTCCTACGCAACAGGTTCCCAACCATCGACGCCTACACACGTTCGCTCGGCTTCGATTGGAGCAAGGAACCCATTCCCGTGGCTCCCGCGGCCCACTACTGGATGGGCGGCATCCGCACCGACCTGTTCGGGCGAGCCAGCATTCCCGGTCTCTATGCGGCCGGCGAATGCGCCAGAACTGGTGTGCAGGGTGCCAATCGTCTCGCATCGAACTCGCTGCTTGAAGGCATGGTTTACGGATATCGCGCCGGCCTTGCCGCTGCAAATGACATTGACGGTACCGTTTGGCAACCGCAGGACTTCAACAACAGCGCGATCGAAAACATGCCGGTCTGCCAGCAGCCGATGCTGCTGCATATGCCGGATGCCATAACGCAGCCGAATGTTGCACAATCGCTGGTATGGGACCGTGCGCGAATTGAAGACGCGATGTGGAAGCGTATCGGCGTGATCCGCGACGGCGACAGCCTGTCCCAAGGCGTACGTGAACTTGGCGAAGCGCTCTCCATGGCGAATGCGGCGGACAGCGCGGATATGTCGAAAAACATCGCCCAGCCGACAACGTATGCGGAACGAATCATCATGTGGGAAAATCGCAATCTGCTTACCGTGGGATACGTTGCGGCGGTTGCGGCAAACAACCGTTGTGAATCGCGCGGCGCGCACACACGGCAGGATTATCCGACCAACAATCCGACGATTGCACATTCCATCGCCTACCAGATGTCATAACTGCTGCGCGACGAGAGACAGCGGAAAGGACCATAAATGCTGACCCGTCAGGTCATTCGCACGGCCGTCGAAGCCGCGCTTGAGGAAGATGCACCCAACGGTGACATCACCTGCGAAACCACCATTCCCGCCGAAGCCTACGGCACCGCAAGACTCGTGTCCAGACAGGAAGGTGTAATGAGCGGCATCGCGGTGTTCGAAGCGGCGTTCGTCGCGCAGAACCCTGCGATTCGTGTGCTCGCCACCATCAGGGATGGCGAACGTTTCGAAGCTGGACAGACGCTTGCCAAAGTCGAAGGCCCTGTGCGTGACTTGCTCGCGGCGGAACGTGTGGCGTTGAACTTCACGCAACGTATGTGCGGCATAGCCACCATGACGGAGGCCTTCGTCAAAGCGGCGGACGAAGCCGTCACAACCACGGACTATCAAACGCCGCGCACCTATGCGCGCACCCGTATCGTGGACACACGCAAGACGACTCCGGGACTGCGTCCGTTCGAAAAGTATGCCGTCACCTGCGGTGGCGGACATAATCATCGCTACGGATTGTCCGATGCCGTCATGGTCAAAGACAACCATCTCGCGGCGCTCGCCGAACAAGGCATCGATATGGCCGGGGCGATTCGCCACATCCGCGAACAAGTGGGACATACCACGCATATCGAAGTGGAAGTAGACCGTTTGGAGCAGATCAAAGCCGCGCTTGAAGGCGGTGCCGATACCATCATGCTTGACAACTTCTCCTTGGAAGACACACGCAAGGGAGTTGACCTTATCGCAGGCAACGCCATTGTGGAAGCCAGCGGTAACATGACGCTGGAACGTATACCGCAGGTGGCCGCCACCGGTGTGGACGTGATTTCCGTCGGCGCGCTCACCCACAGCGTGAGCAGCATCGACCTTGGACTGGATTGGAACTGAAGCGCAGGGAGGACTGATGGAACACCTGTATCTGGACGCCGCCTCCACAGAGCCGGTCAGCGGCGACGTCATCAGCGTGATGATGCCGTTTCTGACCGAAGCGTACGCGAATCCGATGAGCGTGCACAGCGCGGGCAAAACCGCCGCACGCGCCCTCGAAGCTGCACGTGGGTCTATCGCAGCCGATTTGGACGCGCGTCCGGATGACGTGATCTTCACTTCAGGCGGCACCGAAGCGGATAATCTTGCGATTAAAGGCATTGCGATGGCCCGCATGCGTTTGCTGCGCGAAGCGTATGGCGAGCAGGTACGTCCGCGTGTCATTGTGTCGTCGATCGAACATCCGGCGGTGTTGGAATCGGCCCGTTGGATGGAACGCTGGTTCGGTTGCGAAGTGGTGGAGATCCCCGTCGACCACCAAGCGCATATCGATTTGGATGCGTTGAGGGCCGAATTGGCTCAGGGCGATCTTGACAGCAGTTCCGACAGCATTTCCGGAATGTCCGGAAAGCCTTGTAACTGCACGCTGCTGGTATCGACGATGCTTGCCAATAACGAAGTGGGCACAGTGGAGCCCGTCGATGAGATAGCACGCATCGCACACGAACATGGCGTGCCACTGCATGTGGACGCGGTGCAGGCGGCGGGACTCATCCCCATCCGTATGCGCGAATGGGATGTGGACGCGTTGAGCTTGTCCGGACACAAATTCGGCACGCCGAAGGGACTGGGGGTCCTGCTGCTACGTTCCCGAGTGCCTGTCGAGCCGCTGATGAGCGGCGGCGGGCAGGAACGCTCCCTACGGTCAGGCACGCAGAATGTTGCCGGTGCGGTCGCACTGGCCGTTGCGTTGCGTGACTCGAACACGCGAATGCATGAGATTGGACGCGCGCTGGTGGCTTCCCGGGACCGTCTGATCGACGCGGTGCTGCGTGTGGAACCCAGAGCACAGCTTACGGGGGATTCGCAACGACGGCTTCCGGGGCATGCGTCGTTCGTTTTTCCAGGACTTTCCGGAGAAGCTTTGCTGGTCGATTTGGATGCTCGTGGCATCGCTTGCTCATCCGGCTCGGCCTGTGCTGTCGGCCGTCACGAAGCGCCCGGCACATTGTTGGCGATGGGATATGATCCGATAGTGGCAAAATCAGCCATTCGTATGACCTTCCGTGAGCAGCTCACACCGGAGCAGATCAACCAGATCGCCTCGGTAGTGGAGGAATCCTGCGACTCGTTGCGTGGTGCTTCGACGGTCAGCGATCCGTCGATTAACATCCAGGCGCAACAGGCGCTCGCCTGAATGCGGTGTCGGCGAAGGTGTCGCAACGCTTCGCTAATATTGGCTCGGTTTGTGTGTAAGTACGATTTTTCAAGTACCGACAGCATGTATGTACCGAACGTTTACGCAAGAGAACGGCAATACTAAGAGAGGTTTCGATGGCGGTTCGCGGCGATATTCGAAATGTAGCGATTGTGGCACACGTCGATCATGGCAAGACTACGCTGGTCAATGCTATGCTGGCACAGTCTCACGTGTTCAACGAGCGTGAGGAAGTCCCGGATCGTGTGATGGATTCCAACGATCTGGAGCGTGAGAAGGGCATTACCATTCTCGCCAAGAACACCGCTGTGCAGTACACCGGTCCGCTGGCCGCCAAGTACGGGCATCCGGAAGGCATCACCTTGAACATCATCGACACCCCTGGCCACGCCGATTTCGGTGGTGAGGTCGAGCGCGGTATCTCCATGGTGGACGGTGTTGTGCTCCTTGTCGACGCTTCCGAAGGTCCGCTGCCGCAGACCCGCTTCGTGCTGCGCAAGGCGCTGGAAGCCAAACTGCCGGTTATCCTGTGCGTGAATAAGACCGATCGCCCGGACGCCCGTATTGAAGAAGTCGTGGGTGAATCCTCCGACCTGTTGCTCGGCTTGGCCCAGGATGTTATCGAGGAAGGCATCGACCTCGATGAAGACGCACTGTTCGACCTTCCGGTCATCTACTGTGCGGCAAAGGCTGGCTATGCTTCCGAAAACCAGCCAGAAAATGGCGGTCTGCCAGACAATGAAGATCTCGAACCGCTGTTCGAGGCCATCATCAAGAACATTCCGGCTCCGGAATATGAGGAAGGCGCGCCGCTTCAGGCACACGTCGCCAACATCGATTCCTCCGACTTCCTTGGACGACTCGGCTTGGTGCGCATCTACAATGGCACCCTTGAAAAGGGTAAGACCTACGGACTGTCCCGTGTGGACGGTTCCATTGAAAACTTCCGTGTTTCCGAACTGTTGCGTACGCAGGGCCTTGAGCGCACTCCGGTCGATTCCGCAGGTCCTGGCGACATCGTCGCAGTCGCAGGTGTGAACGACATCATGATCGGCGAGACCATCGTCGACCCGTCTGATCCGCGTCCGTTGCCGCTGATTCACGTCGATGACCCGGCCATCTCCATGACTTTCGGTATCAACGATTCCCCGCTTGCAGGTACCGAAGGCAAAGACCACAAGCTTACTGCCCGCATGATCAAGGATCGCCTCGACCGCGAGCTCATCGGCAACGTGTCCATCAAGGTGCTGCCAACCGAGCGTCCGGATGCTTGGGAGGTTCAGGGTCGTGGTGAACTCGCACTGGCCGTGCTCGCCGAGCAGATGCGTCGCGAAGGCTATGAGTTGACCGTCGGCCGTCCGCAGGTGGTCACCAAGACCATCGACGGCGTGATCAACGAGCCGATGGAAAACACCACCATCGACGTTCCGGAAGAGTACATGGGCACCGTCACTCAGCTGCTTGCTGACCGTAAGGGCCGCATGGAGAACATGACCAACCACGGCACCGGCTGGGTCCGTCTGCAGTTCACCGTGCCGTCCCGTGGCCTGATTGGCTTCCGTACCGCGCTGCTGTCCGCCACCCGCGGCACCGGCATCGCATCCTCCATCTCCGCCGGCTACGCTCCGTGGGCCGGTCAGATTGTGACGCGCCAGAACGGCTCCATGGTCTGCGATCGTAAGGGTATCGCCACTCCGTACGCCATGCAGCGTCTGCAGGCACGCGGCAACTTCTTTGTTGAGCCGCAGTCTCCGGTGTACGAGGGCCAGGTCGTCGGCGTGAACAACAAGCCGGACGAGCTTGATGTGAACATCACGTTGGCCAAGCATATGACCAATATGCGTTCCTCCACCGCAGACGTGCTCGAAACCCTGACTCCGCCGATCAAGATGAGCCTCGAAGAGTCCTTGGACTTCGCCAACGAGGACGAGTGTGTGGAAGTCACCCCGGAATCCATCCGCGTGCGCAAGATCATTCTCAGCCGTGAGGACTGGTATAAGTGGCGCGCCAAGCAGCGCCGACAGAACAACGCTCAAAATAACAAGTGATTTTTCGCGTTGCTTTTACGAAAAGAGATACGTGCTCTCACGTATCTCTTTTTCTTTTCAGGTTAACGAGAGATAGTAGAGATATGACGCAACAGATGAGGCAATCGCATGATACGGATGAATCCAATCAACGGATGGTGGCTGATGCACGATTGATGCCATGGTCGTACCGCCTGCCGATATGGGGACGATTCCTGGTCGATCTGGTTTCTGGAATCGTAGTTGGCATGATAGGAACCATGGCTCACCGTATGGGGGCGTCCGTGAACATTCCCTACGGATTACTGATCGCCTATCTCATGGTGATCATCTCAACATGGTCCGCTCGATCTCGTGACGGCGTTTCAGGACTCGCATTGCATCTGATTAGCTCTTCTCTGGCAGTCTGGACGGTGATGGCTGGGTATGGTCCCGGCGGAGATGCCATGATTCCCGTTGGATTCGGTGGAGACGATCCCATGCCGTTCTTCAGTGAGCAAGCGGGATATTTTTGGCTATACGGAGTCGTGCTCATTCCGGTCGTGATGCTGGTATTACCGAAATGTTGGTTCGTCACGCCTCCACGCAAGAAGACGCATGATGATGCGTTTGTTGTTTACCCCCAAACGAGAGGGCCCGAAACGTCTGGCAGCGCCCAGCCGGTGAAATGATTAGCAGCTGATTCCATGTCAATGAGATAAGGTGCATGGAAACACCAAGAAAAGAAATGGGGTTGAATGAGCGCACGCAAGCTGTTCTATCTGGGTCCGCAAGGCACCTTCACCCATCAGGCTGCGGTCAATGCATCGCAGGAGCTGGCCCATCTCGAACCAGAAGGGTTCGAATTGGTGGCTTTGGACGATGTGCCGCAGATTTTCGAAGCAGTGCAGCAGGGTGAGGGCTGGGGCGTCGTGGCATGGGAAAACAATGTCGAAGGCTACGTGGTACCGAACTTGGACGCGCTGATCGACGCCAAAGACCTGGCCGGATTCGCACGCGTGGGCGTCGACGTTACTTTTGACGCGTACGTGCGTGCGGAATCCGATCCGGAAGATGCCACCGTGGCCACCGCGCATTCGCACGGACTCGCGCAATGCAAACGTTTTATCGCGGAACATCGTCTGCGGCCGGTTCCAGCACCATCCAACGCCGCCGCTTGTCGAGACATTACAGCGAACGAAATAGCCTTTGGACCAAGTATCTGCGGTGAACTCTACAACGTCACACGTATCGGAACCGCCGTGCAGGATTATCAAGGTGCGCAAACTGATTTCCTTGTGCTCGCCCCGCGCAAGGAAGCAGAGAAACTGTTGGAACAGCCACGTTCCCAATCCGGTATGGAATACGAGTCCGTGTTGACGCTTATCCCGCTCATCACCGGCCCTGGCGTACTTGCGAACCTGCTGGACGTATTCCGCGACGCAGGACTTAACATGACAAGCTTCATCTCACGGCCAATCAAAGGACGCACAGGCACCTACAGTTTTATCGCGACGCTCGATGCGGCGCCGTGGGAACAGCGTTTCCACGATGCTCTGGTCGAAATCGCAGAACATGGTGATTGGGCCAAAACTCTGGCCGTATATCCGCGTAGAGAACGCCCCAATCCTCCAGTCACCTCATGGATGCTGCCTCAGGGAGGCATACGTCTTGACGAACGGCATCTACCAGACGATTGGCAGAACAGTGAAACGGTCAAAAAGGAGCTGATGTGGTGAAGCAACGTATTGCAATCGTGGGTCTCGGACTTATTGGGGGGTCTCTGGCACGCAGGCTCGTCAATGCGGGCTGCGAGGTCGTCGCGTGGAACCATAACGATCGGCCATATGAAACCGCGGAGGCGGACGGCATACGATGCGTGCCCACACTGGCTGTGCTTGCCGATACAAAGCCTGACGTGCTTGTGTTATGCAATCCGCTTAAAGCCATGCCGCAAATTCTGGGTGCGCTCAAACCGCTGATCGATCCAAGCGTCACCACGCTCACCGATGTAGGCAGCGTCAAAGGAATGGTCAGGGAGCAGGTCAGGGCCGTAGGGTTGGAACACTGCTATGTAGGGGCGCACCCCATGGCCGGCAATGAGCTATCCGGGTGGGAATCATCGGATCCAACGCTTTACGACGGTGCTCTTTGGGCCATTACCGTGGATGAAAACACTGAATATCAGCGTTTCCGCGCCGTTGCGACAATGATCGTCGACCATTGCGCGAATCGTCTCATCGTGCTCGACGATACGACCCACGATCGTTGCGCGGCATTGATCTCTCACATGCCACACGTCATTTCCACGGCCATGATCAACGAGCTGGTGGCCAATCCCAATCGAAACATCGCGGCAGCGCTCGCCGCCGGCTCGTGGCGAGACATGACCCGTGTTGCGCTGACCGATCCGGACCGTACCCGTGCAATGGTGGAAGAGGATGCGGCCAACGTTGAAGCGTTATTGCGCAACATGGCCAATCGCTTGACGCTTATGGCCAATGTGCTGCATGGCATGACCGCGCAGCAGGGCGCGCCCACTGCGGGCGATGATAAGGAAATGGCGCGTTTCTTCGTACAGGGGCAGCCATTCCGTGAATACAAGGCTCTCGCCAAAGAACCTGATTTCGTAGAACGTTGCGAAACGGTCGAACTGGCAATTCCCGAGACCGGTTGGCAGCAGATGCTTCTGGAATCGGCGCGTAGGGGAGAGCATATTGTGCGATTCGACGGCTACCGTCAAGCTATGGCACAGGTGCGTTCCGCAGTGTGACGCGTTATAGGCGTGGCCTTGTCATGTTCCGTTCCGGAATCGGTTTGACGGTGACGATGGTGTCGGCGGGAATACTGACACGTTGCTCCGGGCGTGAACCGTTGGCTGCCGCATCGCGCGTCATTTCCAACGTCTGCCCGTCCCAAGAACGTACGTGACCGACATAATCGCGGAATTTCATGCGCTGATCCTTTGGATCGACACCTTCGCAGGTGCGCACCACAATGCGTGCACCTGCTGGAATTTCGTTTGGAATCGGCATAATCTCCCCTTCGAATAGACGATCATCGACGGATTCGCTGAGCGAACGCTACTGGACAGCATAGTTGATCTTCTTCCAAGTTGTGCCGGAATTCGGTTTCTACCGGAGAATGGACACATAATGGAAAGAAATTCATGGATTCGGGCTTGCTATTGAGCTCGGGAAAGGCTGATCGGCATGCTGTTCGATAAGAGCGTAGAGGCATTCGACACATATCTGAAAGCCAACCGTGGATTGAGCGAAAACACACGGAAGGCATACCGAGGCGATGTCGAAGAATGTCTGCTTGCCTTGGAACGGCTTGGATGCAGGAACCTTAACGAGGTGACCATCGAAGATCTTCGCATGTGGATGGCGGAATCATCGAAAAAACATGCGAAAAGCAGCATGGCCCGAAAAACCGTGGCGGTACGTGGTTTTTTCGCGTGGACACATGAGCATGGCGTGACGACGACGGATCCGGCTTGTGTGCTCATGACTCCGAAAATACCTGATACGTTGCCGGATGTGCTCAGCGAATCACAGGCCGAACAGCTGATGGAACGCGTGGACGAGGACAGTGAAACGTCTCAGCCGAAGGAACGGACTATGAAGCAGCAGGCCATTGAGCTGCGTGACGCTGCAATGCTGGAACTGTTGTATGCGACGGGCATGCGTGTGGCTGAACTGGTGGGACTCGATGTACCGGATGTGGTCTTTTCCAATCGAACGGTCAAAGTGACCGGCAAAGGCAACAAACAACGAGTCATGCCATTTGGCGCTCCGGCGCAAAAGGCGATACGTCGGTGGTTGGATGATGGGCGTCCCCTGTTGGTGGGTGAGCAGTCCGCGGCTGCGCTGTTTCTTGGGAGACAAGGCAAACGCATTGATCAGCGGATGGTACGTCGTGTGGTGCACGCATGCGCGCGTGATGCCGGCGTTCCCGACATTAGCCCTCATGCTCTGCGGCACAGTGCCGCCACGCATATGCTTGACGGGGGAGCGGATTTGCGTGAGGTGCAGGAGCTCCTGGGACATTCCTCGCTGAAAACCACGCAACGGTACACGCATGTATCCATCGAACAGTTGAAAGCCCGATACGGTCAGGCATTTCCTCGGGCATGACACGAATCGGCAAAGTACGCTGACAGCGAACAGATATGTCCGTGTCCGTCCATACACACGATGCGGATAAGTTGTTCCGGCGATAAGCGGGAAAAACGGTTTATTTTACTAGATGATGAGTTTTGATTTGACTATTTTGCATGGGCTTCCCTCAGATATGGAGTGGTTGTCCCTTAATCGAGTGATAATGAACCCACCATCAGAACGAAGACGGACGTTGATGCCACGGTATTGACGCCCGCCTTCTTTTTGAACAGGGCCTTACGGCTCTGGAAATAATGGATAAGGAGAATATGAATTCCATGAAGAAGAAAGCTCTGGCTTTCGCTGCGGCCGCATGCGCATTCGGTATGCTGCTCAGCGGTTGCGGCTCTTCCAACGGTGGCTCCACCGCTGACAAGGGTTCCAACGTCATCACCGCATACAATTCCGAACCGCAGAACCCGCTCATCCCGGGCAACACCAACGAGACCGGCGGCGGCATCCCGGTCGACCTGCTGTTCGCCCGTCTGGTTTCCTACGACACGAAGGGCAACGCGCAGAACGAAGTCGCCGAGTCCATCAAGTCCAATGACGACGGCACCCAGTTCGACATCAAGATCAAGAGCGGCTGGAAGTTCGCTGACGGCACCCCAGTGACCGCCGAATCCTTCACCAAGGCCTGGAGCTACGTCGCCAACGCCAAGAACGCGCAGAAGTGCTCCTCGTTCTTCTCCACCATCAAGGGCTTCGACAAGCTGCAGGACGCCGAGAACCTCAAGGGCGACGAGCAGCTCGAAGGCCTCAAGGTCGTCAACGACCACGAGTTCACCGTCGACCTGAACCAGCCTGACTCCGTGTTCGCCATCAAGGTCGGCTACAGCGCTTTCGCCCCGCTGCCGGAATCCTTCTACAAGGATCCGAAGGCCTTCGGCGAGAAGCCGGTCGGCAACGGTCCGTACAAGTTCAAGTCCTGGAGCCACAACAAGCAGATCGAACTCGTCAAGAACAACGCCTACAAGGGCAACGAAGTGGTGAAGAACGACGGTGTGACCTTCAAGATCTACACCGATGACGAGGCCGCATACGCCGACATCCAGGCCGGCAACCTCGACGTGTTGAACACCGTCCCGACCTCCGCTTCCAAGACCTTCAAGTCCGACTCTTCTGTCCAGCCGTACAGCAAGGCCGGCTCCGTGAGCCAGACCTTCACCATCCCGGCATCTCTGGAACACTGGCAGACCAACACCGAGGAAGGTCAGCTCCGCCGTCAGGCGCTGTCCATGGCCATCGACCGCGGCGCCATCTGCAAGAAGGTGCTCAACGGTCTGGGCACCCCGGCCGTCGAATTCACCTCCCCGCTCACCCCGGGCTACTCCGACTCCCTCAAGGGCAGCGAGAACCTGAAGTACAACCCGAAGAAGGCCAAGGAACTGTGGGCCAAGGCCGAGGCCATCTCCCACTACGACGGCAAGCTCACCTTCGCCTACAACGCCGACGGCGGCGCGAAGTCGATCTACGACGCCGTGGTGAACTCCGTGAAGAACACCTTGGGCATCGACGTGGCCACCAACCCGATTCCTACCTTCCAGGAATTCCGTAACGACGTGACCAACCGCTCCATCCAGGGCGCCTTCCGCACTGGCTGGCAGCCAGACTACCCGTCCCCGGAGAACTACCTCTACCAGCTGTACTCCTCCGCGGCCGCCGACGGCAACGGTTCGAACGACGGCGACTACAAGAACGCCGAGTTCGACAAGCTGTGCTCCGAGGCCTCCGCCGCGAAGAGCACCGATGAGGCCAACAAGATCTACCAGCAGGCCCAGGAGATTCTGCTCAAGGAGCTTCCTGCCTTCCCGCTGTACTACTCCAACGCCAACGGCGTGGCCGCGACCGGCGTGAAGGGCTTCGAGATGAATTGGCAGAACCTGCCGGTCTACAACGAGCTCACCAAGTGAGGCTGATGGCGGATTCCGATCCGTCATAGGATTCACTTCGCTGTGACAAGGGAAACAGGGTACACCCTGTTTCCCTTTTTCGTATTCCGTGCGCACGCTCCCTGCTGATGGATGCTCTCAGATAATTCGCCGAATGCATTCAGCATGTGCTGCGCTCATGGAACGCATATGCGGAGGTTTTTGGTTTCATCGACTGATTTTGTCTATTTTTTCCGGTTCTCCGCCAGCCGCGCGAGAGGATTTCGCAGCCGTTGAATGGTGGATTCTCAGGATTTTTTTAGTTTGGCGCAACATAAGTCTGCCGATGCGGTAGACTTACGGGGTATTTGATTCTGGTGAGGCCTCATTCGCAGGTCAGTACGGACTGGCGGCCAACCGGAATATGGAAAAGGAGCAACCAAAAATGGGCAAATATCTTCTGCGCCGCATTCTGCAGATGATTCCAGTGGTTCTCGGCACTACATTGTTGGTGTACGCTCTTGTCTTTGCTCTTCCGGGAGACCCGGTCAAGGCCATGTTCGGAGACAAGCCCGTCAATCACGCCGTCGAAATGCAGATTCGCGCCGAGTACAACCTCGACAAGCCGTTCATCATCCAGTATCTCTTGTTCTTGAAGAACGCGTTGACACTTGATTTCGGCCAGACATTCTCCGGCCAGTCGGTGCTTGACGAGATCACGATCGCATTCCCGGTCACCATCAGGCTCGGTCTGATGGCATTCGTGTTCGAAGCCATCTTCGGCGTGGTGTTCGGCGTGATCGCCGGCCTGAAGAAGGGCAAGTGGTACGATTCCGTGATTCTGATTGTCTCGTTGCTGCTGATTTCCGTGCCGACGTTCGTCACCGGCTTCCTCGGCCAGTATTTCCTCGGCGTGAAATGGCGTATCCTGCCGGTCACCGCAGGTGCCGATCCGGGATTCTTCGATCTGCTGATGCCGGCTATGGTGCTCGGCTCCGTTTCCATGGCCTATATCATCCGATTGTCGCGTTCCGAGATCTCCTCCAACATCTCCGAGGATTATGTGCGCACCGCACGCGCCAAGGGCATGAGCAACAAGTCCGTCATGCTGCGCCATGTGCTGCGCAATTCGATGATTCCCGTCGTCACCTACCTCGGCCAGGATCTGGGCGCGCTGATGGGCGGCGCCATGATCACGGAACAGATCTTCAACATCCATGGCGTCGGTTTCCTGACCTACCAGAGCATCCTCAAGGGCGAAGCCAACGTCGTGGTCTCCGTCGTCACGTTGCTGACCCTGATCTTCGTGGTCTGCAACCTGTTGGTCGATCTGCTGTATGCCGCGCTTGATCCGCGCATCCGTTACGCGTGATAGGGAAGGAGTCGCAACTATCATGACTGATGAGAAAACAATGACCGCCCTTCCCGGGCAGGAACGCTACGTCGCCCCGATCGAGGAGACCCCGTTGCAGAGCGTCGACAACGTCGACGACTCCGTTCCCGCCACCAGCATGTGGGCCGATGCGTGGCGCACGCTGCGCAGAAACCCGCTGTTCATCATTTCCGGATTGTTGATCCTGTTCATCGTGTTCGTGGCGTTGTTCCCAGGCGTGTTCACCAAGCAGGATCCGAATTACTGCACGCTCGACAACTCCTTGGAGCCCGCCTCTGCGGGCCATCCGTTCGGATTCGACGTGCAGGGCTGCGACGTGTACACCCGCGTGGTCTACGGCACGCGCACCTCGCTGAGCGTCGGCATCCTGTCCACGCTGTTGGTGGTGCTGGTCGGCACGCTGATCGGCGCCATCGCCGGCTTCTTCGGCGGCTGGGTGGATGCGATCCTGAGCCGCATCGTCGATATCTTCATGGCGTTGCCGATGCTGCTGGGCGCGATCGTCGTTCTGCAGATGTTCCGTACCAACGATTCCATCTGGAAGGTCGTTCTGGTCCTCGCCCTGTTCGGCTGGGTCGGCACCGCGCGCATCGCGCGAGGCGCCGTGCTGGAATCGAAGAATCTGGAATTCAACACCGCGTCCACCGCGTTGGGCTCGACGCCGATGCGCAACCTGTTCCGCCACATTCTGCCGAACTCCCTCGCGCCGATCATCGTTGTGGGCACCACATCCCTCGGCTCCTACATCGTCTCGGAGGCCACGCTGAGCTTCCTCGGCATCGGTCTGCCGACTACCACCGTCAGCTGGGGCGGCGATATCTCCAGCGCGCAGTCGATGCTCCGCACCGACCCGATGGTGCTGTTCTACCCGTCCGCGGCGCTGGCGATCACCGTTCTCGCGTTCATCATGATGGGCGATGCGGTCAAGGACGCGCTCGATCCGAAGAGCCGTACGGCCTGAGAGTAAGTGAGGAATTCGATGACTGAAATGAATACCGAGAACAACCTCGAGGCCATGCAGCGCGCCCACGGGCCGCTGTTGGAGGTCAAGAACCTTCAGGTCGATTTCACCACCGATGAAGGCAAGGCCGTGCATGCCGTGCGCAACTCGTCCTTCAGCGTGTATCCCGGCCAGTGGGTGGCCATTGTCGGCGAATCCGGTTCCGGCAAGTCCACCTCTGCCATGGCCGTGCTTGGCCTGCTTCCGGGAACCGGCCATGTTGTCGGCGGCTCCATCAAGCTTGATGGACAGGAGATCTCCGGCCTCAAGCAGAAGGACTTCGACAAGCTCCGTGGCAGCAAGATGGGTCTTGTCCCGCAGGATCCGATGAGCAACCTGAACCCGGTGTGGCGCATCGGCACCCAGGTTAAGGAAGCGTTGGTGGCCAACAACATGGACATCGACCACGAAAAGCGTTCCGAATTCGCCAAGGCTTTGGCCGGCGACGAAGTGGAGCTCAAGGGCAATGATGACGAGACCTTCCTCGGCTCCAAGGAACTGCCTGCTCTGACCGCCGCAGCCAAGGAAGCTCTTGTCAAGATCGGCAAGAGCGGTGACGAACTTGACAAGATCATGGCCCGGTTCGCCGAGGAATGGGTTCCGGGATCCGAAACCCGCTGGCGTGTGGCCGATGGCCTGATCAAAGCCGGTGTGAAGGACGATGACGCATGGTACATCGCCAAGAAGTATGTGGTCGGCTCCACCATGGACGACCGCATCGCCGGTCTGCTGTCCGAGGCCGGCCTGCCTGACGCCGCCATCCGTGCCCGCCAGTTCCCGCACGAATTCTCCGGCGGCATGCGCCAGCGCGCGCTGATCGCCATCGGTCTGGCCTGCCGTCCAGAACTGCTCATCGCCGACGAGCCGACCTCCGCGCTCGACGTGACCGTGCAGAAGAAGATCCTCGACCATCTGCACATGCTGACCGATTCCCTGGGAACCGCGGTGCTGTTCATCACCCACGATCTCGGTCTGGCTGCGGAGCGTGCCCAGCATATTGTGGTCATGTACAAGGGACAGGTCGTTGAATCCGGTCCGTCTCTGGAAGTGCTGCAGCATCCGCAGCATCCATACACCAAGCGTCTGGTCGCCGCGGCGCCGTCCTTGGCCTCTCAGCGCATCATCTCCGTCAAGGAGCATGGCGGCGATGCCACCGCGGTCATGGAACACGCGGTGAACGAGGATTCCCTGAAGAAGGGCGAAGCCATCATCACGGTGGACCACCTGACCAAGGAATTCAAGCTGCCGCGCAAGAAGGAGATGTTCAAGGCGGTCGACGATGTGAGCTTCTCCATCAAGAAGGGCACCACGCTGGCCATCGTCGGCGAATCCGGTTCCGGCAAGTCCACCGTGGCCAACATGGTGCTGAAGCTGCTCGAACCAACCGCCGGCACCGTCACCTATGACGGCAAGGACATCTCCGGCTTCAAAGGCAAAGAGCTGCTTGACTTCCGACGTCACGTGCAGCCGGTATTCCAGAACCCGTACGGATCGCTCGACCCCATGTACTCCATCTACCGGTCCATCGAGGAGCCGTTGCGCATCCACGGCATCGGAGACGAGAAGAGCCGTGCCAAGCGCGTGCGTGAACTCATCGACATGGTGGAACTGCCGGAATCGGTGATGAACCGTTACCCGAACGAACTTTCCGGCGGCCAAAGGCAGCGCATCGCCATCGCGCGCGCCATGGCCCTCGACCCGGATGTGATCGTCTGCGACGAAGCCGTCTCCGCATTAGACGTGCTGGTGCAGGACCAGGTGCTTCGCCTGCTCAACGACCTGCAGGCGGAAAAGGGACTGAGCTACCTGTTCATCACCCATGATCTGGCGGTGGTACGCCAGATCGCCGACGAAGTCGTGGTGATGCAGCACGGTAAGCTGGTGGAACACGCCACCACCGACGAGGTTTTCGACCATCCGAAGAAGCAGTACACTCGCGATCTGCTGGACGCCATCCCGGGCGGCAAGCTGCAGCTCGGACTTGACTGATCGCGTCCGCCGTCTGGAAAACCTCCCTCCCTCCGAGGGAGGTTTTCTTGTATTCCGACTACTCTAAGACGTTATGACGATCACAATCACCACTTCGAATGTGAATGGAATCCGCGCGGCGAAACGCAAAGGCATAGAGCAATGGGCTGCGAAAAACACGCCGGACGTATGGTGCATGCAGGAGGTACGTGCCCCCCAAAACGAAATCGACCCCATCTTCGACGAATTCGGTTTCGAATACGCGACCGCCGGACGCGTCGATGACCAAAGCGAACTCAATCGCATGAATGAGATTTGCCGTATCAAAGGACGTGCCGGCGTCGGTTTACTGTCGACATTGCCTGTTGCTGAACAGCGGTATGGTTTGCCGGGCCTTGATGAAGACGTCGATTCCGGACGCTGGATCGAAGCGGACGTGCAAACTCCGCAAGGCTATGTCATTACCGTGGTTTGCGTGTATGTGCATGCGGGAAATACCGATGATCCGGAAAAAATGAAGCAGAAATACCGTTTCCTCGACACCATGCTGACACGCATGGAACAGTTGCGTGACGAGGCAGCACACGGCGGAAAACAGGCGGTGCTCTGTGGCGATTTCAACATCGCACACACGCCGCTCGACATCAAAAACGCCAAAGCCAACGAAACGCACGCCGGATTCCTCCCCGAAGAGCGCGCATATGTCGACAAATGGTTGGGAGAACTGGAGTTTGTGGATGTGATGCGTAATCTCGCCGGAGATATCCAAGGGCCGTACACATGGTGGAGCCAGCGCGGTCGTGCATTCGACAACAATGTCGGCTGGAGGATCGACTACCAGTTCGCAACACCGGAACTGGCGGAAACGGCCTGCGGATTCGTGATCGATAAGGCTCCGACCTACGACCTGCGCTGGTCCGATCATGCGCCGCTCAGCATTATGTATGACATTTAAGCCACTTTTTACCGTGAACAGACTGGGAATTGGAATATCACACCCCGATTCCCAGCCCATATTAAGCATGGGTGCTAGGCTAGTCACGGTTGCAACCGTTATGAAATGAGGAACATCATGGGATTGTTTGGATTCGGCAAGAAGAAGCATCAGAGCAAGGAAGCTCTTGAAGCGGCCGCCGAAGAAAACGAAGAGGCTGTTGACGCAGCTGAAAATGTTGACGAAGCTCAGGAAGTCGTGGCGCTTCCGGAGCCTTCCGCTGAATACGAGGGCCGCGGTGACGAGCGTGGTCCGTGGGATGTGGAAGATGAGAACGTTCCCGACTACGACGAGTACCTCGATATGGGATCATATTATCTGCCTTTCCTGAAGGGCATTGAATTGCGAGTGAAGGCCAACCGTGCCACCCAGCAGGTTCTTGGCACCACCATCACCTACGGTTCCTCCAGTGTGGAGATTGAGGCATTCGCGGCACCGAAGACGCTCGGATTGTGGGATGACGTTCGTGCCGACCTGATTGAAGCCAACAGGGACGCGAAGGAAGTCGAAGGCGTGTTCGGCACCGAACTGGCATTGCCGGTTACCGTCAAGGGTGGACGCAAGGTGCTTACCCGCATCGTAGGTGTCGACGGCCCACGTTGGATGCTGCGCGGCGTCTTCTCCGGCAAGGCTGCCACCGATCCTGAGGGTGAGGAAGCAAAGGCATTGAACCAGTTCTTCGCCGATATTGTGGTGGAACGAGGCGATGATCCGTTGGCGCCGCGCGACCTTATTCCCATGCATCCGCCGGTCGCTCCGGCCGAACGCAAGGCGGCAAAGGCAGCTGCGGAAGAGGCTGAGCAGAAGACTGAGATTCCCGGCAAACCGAAGGGTCCATTCGACTCCGACCAGCAGGTTGAGGTCAAGACCACGCTGTCTCGTGGACCGATGTTCTCCGAAGTGCGTTGAGCCGCTTGAACCGATAGCTAATACGTATGGCTGAAACCGAAGCGAAAAAACGAACTGGTCTTGGTGCGCTTGCCGACGCCGGTAATACTGACGATTTTTCCGTGATCGACGCCATCGGCGGTCCGAGAGGCGTTATCGAATCGATGCTGCCGGGCGTCGTGTTCGTGGCACTGTTCGTCATCACGTCCAATTTGCAACTGACCATCGGCGTGTCCGCTGCGTTGGCCGTGCTGCAGGTGATCGTGCGCCTGTGCCAACGACAGTCCGTCATGGGAGCGGTATCAGGCTTGCTGGCAGTAGGTATCTGCCTGATCTGGGCATGGAACAGTCACGAGGCACGTAACTATTACATGTTCGGATTTCTCACCAACGCCTTTTACGTTGTTTTGCTGACGATTTCACTGCTGGTCCGGGTGCCTGGCTTAGGATTGGTCATCGAGTTCATCCGAACGTTACCGACTGAACATTTTCGTGCCTGGCTTGCCGATTGGCGAGGTGACAAGGCGCTCAATCGCGCCTATACCATCATCACCGCAATGTGGGTTGGAGTGTTCGCGCTGCGTCTGATCGTGCAGGTGCCGCTCTATCTCGGCAATCACGTCGGCTGGCTGGGAACGGCGCGTCTGCTGATGGGCATTCCGTTCTGGGCGCTCGCGATTTGGGTCTCGTATCTGATCGTGGCGACGCCAATGCACCGACATAAGATGATGCAGGAAGTTTCTGAAGACGATGCTGAGGCAGCACAAACTACCGAAATGAGGGAAGAGCACTGATGGAATCGACCATCCGCATTGAACGGTACGCCGACCAGGGTCGTTGCGTCGGTCATATTGACGGACGTGTTGTGTTCGTGCGATTCGCATTGCCGGGCGAACTGGTCCGTGTCGCATTGGACGAGCCGCATGATCGTGAGGATCGCTTCTGGACAGGCGAAGTGGTGGAAGTACTCGAAGCGAGCGAAGACCGTACTGATCCAATATGGTCGTTAGCTGGACCCCTTGCCATGGGCGGTGGCGTCGGTGGCGCTGACTTGGTGCATGTGTCGCTTGCAGGGCAACTGAAATGGAAAGTCACGTCGGTGGCCGAACAGATGGCAAGACTCGGTCACGTCGACGTGGAAGTGCCCATTGAGCGTATGTCGGAAGACGATGCGGAGCGAGGTTTGCATTGGCGGACTCGCATCGAGATGATTGCTGATGCTGATGGGCGTCCGTCGATGCACCGTCGAGGCACGCATGTGCGCGTTCCGATTGATACCATGCCGTTGGCCAGCCGTACGTTGCTGGAAGTGGCCGAACGTGAGCATGTGTGGGAAGGGAGCTTCGAACCGGGTTCCCAGATTCGTCTATCCGTTCCGGAACCTCGCGATAATGCGCCGATTTCAGACAATTACGCCGTGCTTGTGAACGGCGAGGTGGTTGCTGGAAGCCGTGAGCTTACGGAAAAGGTGATTGTCGCCGGCCGTGAATTCGAATACAACGTGGATGCAGGCGGTTTCTGGCAGATGCATAGGCATGCGCCGATCGCTTTGACCAACCATGTGATCGATTTGGTACGCGGCGAGCTTGACGGTGCCAAATCCGCATGTCTGTGGGATTTGTATTCCGGTTCGGGTCTGTTCACGCTGCCGTTGGCCACGCTGACGGCGGAGCGCACTCGCATGTTGAGCGTCGAAGGCGGCAAAACTGCGGTAAGGAACGCGCAACGTAATTTGAGGCACATTCATCTGGGTAATGTCGATGCGCGTGTGGGCGACGTGGCGAAAACACTTGCCAACGTGCGCAATGATCTCGCCAAGCCAGATGTGGTGGTGCTTGATCCGCCCCGTGCCGGCGCTCGCGCGAAAGTGTGTAGGCAGATTGCCGAAGCCGAAGCGAAAAGCGCGGTCTATATCGCATGCGATCCGGCAAGCCTCGCCAGAGACACCGCCACCCTCGTATCACTTGGCTACGAATTGGCGGATATCCGCGCGTTCGACATTTACCCTATGACCCATCATGTGGAAACCGTGGCGCTGTTCAGAAAGCACGAGCAGTGAGCATACCGTTATTCGCACGTCGTGCGTTTTTTGGAATGACCGTGATTGCGTTGTCTTGCACGGCGCTATCTGGTTGCGTGCCGTCGAATGCCGCGGTGGGGGATACGCAATCTCCCGATACTGCGGTGGCGCACTCCATGAAGGATCGTGACAGCCTGTCCATCGCCATGATCGGATCGGATGATGTCACCGCCGATTCCATGGCAATGGATGCCATGGAAGCCGGTAAACTCAAGCCGGTGTACATCACCGTCTCAGGCACTGTGGACGCGCAATCCACCGCACAGCAAGGCGTGCGGGATATGGCGCAACGCAAGGCCGACCTCATTATCATCGCAGGAATCGACGTGAACGAGGCCAATGCCGAAAACTGGAATGATGCTTTGGGAGCCGCAAGAACAGCGGGAGTTCCAGTGGTGCTTCTCAATCCTATCGCCGTGCCGAAAGACAACAAACTCTATGCGGTGACCATGACCATCAACGACCGCATGACCGACGCGACACCGCTCGACGACGCGGTCGTGGCCGTAGCCAACAACGATCCTCACGACCGTGAGATGCTGGTGACTACAATCGACCACTGACATGGCTCTGTGTCCCGCCTACGTGAGATGGATGTCAAATCGGTGCTCGGCGAGTACCCTGAAAAATCCCTGAATTTTACCTGTGTTTCGCAAGAAGTTGACCAGAAAACAGGACTGTGACGGTAGGCTGGCAATCATGAGCGAAAGTCGAACAATGCCTCCCATCGAAGAGACGGGGCTAACGCAAGGCGAAGTGATTGCCCTCAGAGAAAGCGGACTGAAGAACGCGGTCAAAGCATCGACCTCGCGTTCTCTTGTCGACATTGTGCGAGCCAACGTGTTCACCCTGTTCAACGGCATCATTTTCGTCGCCATGGTCATGGTGCTGATCACCGGGTCGTGGAAAGACGCGGTGTTCGGTCTGATCATCATCATCAATACCGGCATCGGCATCTGTACCGAACTGAAAGCCAAACGCACGCTTGACAAACTATCGATTCTGGTGGCCTCCGATTACCTTGTGCATCGCGACGGCAAAGACGTTGAAGTACCGCACAACGATATCGTGCTCGGTGATCTCATGTGGATCCGCTCCGGCGAACAGGTACCAGCGGACGCACAGATCGTGCACACTTGGGGACTGGAACTGGACGAATCCATGCTCACCGGCGAATCACGGACCGTACGCAAAGGCGAAGGCTGCGACATTTTCTCCGGATCCACCGCCATCTCCGGCATAGCATTAGTGAAAGTCACCGCCGTAGGAGAGCACAGTTACGCGGCCAAACTTACCGCACAGGCGAAGGTCTACAAGAAAACAGTATCCGACCTAAACAAGGGCATCAACACGATTCTGAAATTCATGACCTTCCTGGTGGTGCCCCTCTGCGTACTGCTCATCTGGTCGCAGGCACGCACTGTTGGCGGCTGGAATGTGGCCATTTCGACCGGCGAATGGCGTTCCGCGGTCATTTCCGCAGTGGCCGGTGTGGTCGGTATGATCCCTGAAGGCCTGGTGCTGCTCACCTCGCTGAATTTCGCGCTCGCAGCCATTCGTTTGGCACGTAAGAACACGCTGGTGCAGGAGCTGGAATCCGTGGAGACTCTTGCTCGTGTGGATTGCCTGAACCTTGACAAAACCGGTACTGTCACCGACGGCACCATCCGACTTGATTCCGTGGAATTGCTGGATATTCGAGGCTCCGGCATTATGTGCGGCAACGTGAATGAGCATGACGTCAGACAGGCTCTATTCGACCTATCGAACGAAGGACAGCCCAACGGTACAGGGCAAGCGATTCTGTCTGGACTACGGGAACAGGGATTTGCGGACGGCTCTGTCGAGGCACGAGTACCGTTCTCGTCGGCTCGCAAGTGGAGTTCGATCTATGACGGCAATGCTGTATGGGCGATGGGTGCGCCGGAAGTCATTCTTTCCCAAATCAACGGCGACCATGCCGACGTACTCAAGCAAGTCAATGATCTCGCCAACGACGGTAACCGTGTGCTGCTGGTCGCGCGAATCGACGGTGCAGCGCCCGACGATTACGAAACCGATCCAAAACTCAATCCGGCATCGTGCCCTGTCGCATTGGTGTGCTGTTCCGAGCATATTCGCGCCGACGCCGAAGAAACGCTTGCATGGTTCCGTGAGCAAGGCGTGCGTTGCCGCATCATCTCCGGCGACAATCCTGTAACCGTCGGCGCGATTGCAAGAAAAGTGCATCTGACCGGCGAACATGAACCACGATTCATGGACGCGCGCGAGCTGCCCGCCGACATTACGGAACTGGCACAAGTACTGGAAAACGTGGATGTGCTTGGGCGTGTGCTGCCCGATCAGAAAAAGGCGATCGTGGAGGCATTACATGCGGGTGAGCATGTGGTGGCGATGACCGGCGATGGCGTGAACGACGCGCTCGCCATCAAAGAGGCAGATCTGGGTATTGCGATGGGCAATGCTGCGCCCGCCACCAAGGCCGTGGCGCAGGTGGTGCTTGTCGATTCGAAATTCTCACATCTGCCCGATGTGGTGGCGCGGGGGCGTCAGGTCATGGCCAATATGGAACGTGTGGCAAGCCTATTCCTTGTGAAAACCGTGTATTCCGCACTGATTTCGTTGGGCGTGGTGTTGACGCAGATACCATTTCCGTATCTGCCTCGCCACATCACATATGTGGGAGGATTGACGATCGGCATGCCGGCATTCATTCTTGCGTTGGCTCCGAATACGCGTCGTTATATTCCAGGATTCCTGAAACGTGTGCTGCATTTTGCTGTGCCCTGCGGTGTGGCGGTCGGATTGTCGATTTTGTCCACGTCGTGGCTGCTGCCGATATTCATGAAGTGGAATGTGCAGGATTCGGGTGCGCAGTTGGCGATGCTGCGTGGCGTCAACGCGATTATTCTGCTCATGATGGGAGTGTTCGTGCTTGCGCGGGTGGCAAAGCCGTTGCATTCGTGGCGTGGCATATTGGTATTGGCCTTTGCCGCAATTGGATTCGGGGGCATGCTCGTAAAACCGGTGGCGAATTTCTTCGCGCTGGTGGTGCCGACCGGGCAGATGCTGGCTGCGACGACGATGGCAATGGTGCTTTCGGCGCTCGTGTTCTTGGTGTGTTTGCGTTTGGTGCCGAAAATTCTGAGCATTGTCCCATACTTTAAGAAGACACGCCAGAGCTGAATTAACTTGGCTGTATCGTAGGCAACGAATAATCAGCTGTGTTATACAGCCAAGAAGCTCGGAGGTAGCATGTCTGTGCGCGACGACCAGCTCGACACCTTGAAGGTGGACGGCAAGGATTATGAATATTACCGCATCGCAGATCTGCCGGGCATCGATCATCTGCCGTATTCGTTGAAGGTTCTCGTCGAGAACCTGGTACGTAACATCGATGGCGCCAACATTACGGATGATCATGTCAAGGCACTGTTGGATTGGGATCCGGCTGCACAGCCGAGCCATGAGATCCAGTTCACCCCGTCCCGTGTGGTCATGCAGGATTTCACCGGCGTGCCCTGCATTGTGGATCTTGCCACCATGCGTGATGCGGTCAAGGATCTTGGGGGAGACCCGGAGGTCATCAACCCGCAGGTGCAGTCCGACATGGTCATCGACCATTCTGTGCAGATCGACAAGTATGGCATCGCCGACGCGGTCGAACAAAACATGGACATCGAATACCAGCGCAACGGCGAACGGTACCAGTTCCTGCGTTGGGGTCAGCAGGCATTCAGGAACTTCCGCGTGGTACCGCCGGGAACGGGCATCATCCACCAGGTCAATATCGAATATCTCGCCAAGGTCATCATGACCAAGGTCGAAGAAAACGGTGGCAAGACTCTTGCCTATCTTGATTCCTGCGTGGGCACTGACTCGCACACCACCACCGTCAATGGCTTGGGCGTGCTCGGTTGGGGCGTTGGCGGCATTGAAGCCGAAGCGGCCATGCTTGGACAGCCGATCTCCATGCTGGTGCCGCGTGTTGTCGGTTTCAAGCTTACCGGTTCCATTCCTGAAGGCGTCACCGCCACCGACGTGGTGCTGACCATCACCGATATGCTTCGCCAGCATGGTGTAGTCGGCAAATTCGTGGAATTCTACGGTGATGGCATCGCCTCGGTGCCGCTGGCTAACCGCGCCACCATCGGCAACATGGGTCCGGAATTCGGCTCCACCTGCGGCATTTTCCCAATCGACGGCGTCACTCTCGACTATCTGCGCTTGACCGGCCGTTCCGAAGAACAGATCGCATTGGTCGAAGCGTATGCCAAGGCAAACAAGCTGTGGGGCGACACCACCGATCCAAACTACGTCGAACCGCAGTATTCCGAATACCTGGAACTCGACCTCGGTACTGTCGTGCCGTCGATCGCAGGCCCGAAACGCCCGCAGGATCGCATCAAACTGTCTGAATCCAAAGCGAAATTCGCCGAAACATTGCCCGCGTACGAAACGGATAAGACCGTGCAGGAGCCGGTTGCCGTTTCCACCGACTTCCGTGGTGAATTCGACATCACCAACGGTGATGTGGCAATCGCATCCATCACCTCGTGCACGAACACATCCAATCCGTCCGTGATGATCGCAGCCGGTTTGATTGCACGCAACGCGCATGCCAAGGGTTTGAAGCCCAAGCCGTGGGTCAAGACCTCGCTCGCACCGGGCTCCCAGGTTGTGGCCGACTATCTTAAGGCGGCTGGCTTGCAAGACGATCTCGACGCGCTCGGCTACCAGCTGGTCGGTTTCGGCTGCGCCACCTGCATCGGCAACTCCGGCCCCCTGCTGCCGGAAATCTCCGAAGCCATCAACGCCAACGATCTGACCGTCACCTCAGTGCTGTCGGGCAACCGCAACTTCGAAGGCCGCATCAGCCCGGACGTCAAGATGAACTACCTGGCATCCCCTCCGCTCGTCATCGCCTACGCGCTTGCCGGCACCATGGATTTCGATTTTGAAACCCAGCCGCTCGGTACCGATGCGGACGGCAACGACGTGTATCTGAAGGACATCTGGCCCACCAATGCCGAGGTCGAAGCCGTGGTGAACGGCACCGTCAGCCGTGAGATGTTCCTCAAGGATTACGCCTCCGTGTTCGAAGGTGACCGCCGCTGGAAGGGCCTGGATGTGCCGGAAGGCGAACTGTTCGCCTGGGACGAGCAGTCCACCTACGTGCGCAAGCAGACCTTCTTCGACGGCATGAAGGCCACGCCTGATCCGGTCGAGAATATCCACGGCGCCCGCGTGCTCGCGTTGCTCGGCGACTCCGTGACCACCGACCATATTTCGCCGGCTGGCGCGTTCAAGGCCACCAGCCCCGCGGGCAAGTACCTGACCGACCGCGGCGTCGAACCGAAGAACTTCAACTCCTATGGTTCCCGTCGAGGCAACCATGAGGTCATGGTACGTGGCACGTTCGGCAATATCCGACTGCGCAACCAGTTGCTCGCGTCCGTGGGAGAAGAGGTCACCCCGGGCGGTTTCACCTACGATTTCCTCGACCAGAAGCCGACCACCATTTTCGAGGCGTCCCGAGATTACATCGAACACGATGTGCCTCTGGTGGTACTTGCCGGTAAGGAATATGGCACCGGCTCCTCACGTGATTGGGCCGCCAAGGGAACCGTCATGCTGGGCGTCAAAGCCGTTATCACCGAAAGCTTCGAACGTATCCACCGTTCGAACCTGATCGGCATGGGCGTGCTGCCGCTACAGTTCCCCGCAGGCGAATCCTATGAGAGCCTCGGCCTTGACGGTACTGAAACATACGATATTGCCGGCGTTGAAGAACTCAACAATGGCATTATTCCGAAGACGGTGCATGTCACTGCCACCCATGAAGACGGTTCCGCAACCGAATTCGACGCGGTCGTGCGCATCGACACCCCGGGTGAGGCCGACTACTACCGCAACGGAGGCATCCTCCAGTATGTGCTGCGCAATCTCATGAAATAAATAATCACATGATTGCGATCAGCAAATAACAAAGCCCGTGTCACACTGTGCAATGCAGTATGACACGGGCTTTGTTGATACCGGTTTTTCATGCGTTTGATACTACGGCGGAATTGGTCTGTCTCGTTACATTATTGACCCAACGATACTTTCGATAATGCAGCAAAGCGGGAATCATCTTGATGCATTCGTCGGTATTGAGCAAAGCATAGACCGCCAATACCGGCAGCTTCCACACGAAAGCCGCCAACAGACCGACCGGTACGACAATCAGCCACATAACGATCGTATCGCAGACAAGTCCGAACCGGGAATCGCCTCCGGCAGGGAAAATACCGACGATAGTCAGATTGGTCATGCACCCGCATGCCGCATAATAGGCGCAGACAAACAGCATAATTGACAGATAATGCGTGGCCTGCGGCGTCAATCCCGCCCATTGCAATGCCAAAGGACGTACCGCGATAATCAACAGGCCGGTTCCAACGCCAACTGCCGCCACCAGTACACAGAGCCTATCGCCCATAACCTTCGCCTGATCGAAAGCATTGCGGCCAAGCAGATTACCGACAAGAATGCCGCCCGCATTGCCAAGGCCAAGACTCAAACAGACCAACAGATCCTTGACGATATTCGCAATGGAATTGGCCGCCACCGCATCCGTACCAAGATGACCCATAATCACGGTGTACATGGTGAAACCGCAACCCCAAACCAGCTCATTGCCAAGCACGGGCAGACTATACTTCCAAAAATCCTTCTGCAACGCCACATCCGGATGCAGCATCATCGACAACCGCAAACGTGGGTGACCATTGCGGCTGGCTACAAGCACAGACCACACCAGTTCGATGGCTCGGGAAATCACCGTGGAAATCGCCGCGCCGAAAATACCCAATGCGGGTAAACCGAACCAACCATAGATCAGCACCGCGTTCAGCGCAACATGCACGATCACGCCAACCGTGCTTACCGTCATTCCGGTGACCGCCGCACCCACATTCTTCATCAGACACAAATACATCTGCGACAAACCGATGAACAGGTATGAAACCGACGAAACCCGCAAATACTGTGAGCCGATGACAATCAGCGTTACGTCGTTCGTCATAATCGACATCAACGTTTCCGGAATGAGTAGCGTCAATGCGAAAAACACCAGCGACAATCCGCTGGCATACAGCATGATGAACGCCAAGACACGTTCGACGGCATTCGTGTTGCCCGCACCCCAATACTGGGCCACCAGAATACTCATGCCAAGCGTGAGCGCGGCAAGACACAAACTGAAAATGAACTGGAACTGCGTGGCAAGAGACACTGCCGACAGCTCGTTTTGACCGACGTTCGTCAGCATAAGAGTGTCGGCGCACGATGACAGCGCCAGCATCAGTTGTTGAAACGCGATGGGCAGGGCGAGCGTCAACGTCTGTCGAAGAAACTCGCGCCAAGTGATGGAAGATTGCATGATGATGTGAGGATGGTTGGTGCGTGTAGGAAATGTCCGAGAAATACATTGATGGGGTGCGGGCGATGATAGCCAATGCCCGCACCCGAGTGAAATTGCGGTGCGTGAACTAACGATTTACTGAATCGAATCCTTCCAAGCGCGATATTCCGCTGCCTTGCCTTCCCAATATTCGCGGTCGGCATCGGTGATCTCACGGATCACGTGACATGGATTGCCGACTGCCACCGAATGCGAAGGAATATCCTTGACCACTACCGATCCCGCGCCGATCACCACATCGTCACCGATGGTAACGCCGGGGCCGACCACCACATTGCCGCCGAACCAGACATCATTGCCGATGGTGATTGGGCGTGCACCTTCCGGCCCAGAGGAACGTACGGCTGCATCAATCGGATGATACGGCGTGTACAGGCCCACGCGAGGTCCGAAAAAAACGCGGTCGCCGATGGTGATGCGTGCCACATCAAGGAAAATGCAATCCATATTGGCATAGAAATTCTTGCCGATGAATATGTTGCATCCATAATCGCAATTGAACGGTGGCTCTACGAATCCGCCTTCTCCAAAGGCACCGAACAATTCGTGAAACAGCTCGTCACGTTCCTTGAACGCGTCGTACTTGGATGTGTTGATGGCCTGCACCAAGCGACGTTTGCGCATATTCGCGTCATGCTGTTGTGGACTATCGGCCACATACAGTTCGCCGGAGAGCATGCGCTCCCACTCATCTGCCGCCGGCTGCTTTGCAGTATCTGCCATGGTAATGCTCCTGTGTTATGAGTCGTGCGACAGCATGCCGCACGCCCCTTCTGGTCAATAATGGTCTTACGCATATCATTCAATGGCATGATTGCCCGGCGACACAGTATCTGCCTGTATTATCGTTCCCAGAATTTGCATTATTTACCGAAATGGTGGAATACAGTGGTGAACGATATGGCATGCGACATGACCGTGACGCAAGCGGAAAGCGCGGCAACAGGCGGTCTGAACGTTTCTCGTGCATGCATGCCGATCACTGGATGGGGACGTTTGCCCAATGGTGCGGAAATGGTGCAATACGACGCTCCGATGTTCTTCTCATTCACCGAGCATTCGTTATTGAGCCAATATCCGAACATGCGTGCGGAATGCCATTGGCATATTGATTTCGAATTCACCTACATTATGCGCGGCCATATGTGGTATTTCGTGAATGGCGAAACGATCCGCCTCGATGAAGGGCAAGGCATATTCGTTAACTCGCGACAACTGCATTACGGTTTCACCAAAGACAATGCGGAATGCGAATTCTCATGCACATTGCTCAATCCCACGCGAATGGGCGTACCCAATGCGGTATACGAACGATTCATAGCGCCGATTCTGACGGATTCATCAATGCCATATATCGTGTTCGATGCCGACAGCGAATATGGTAATGCGCTGGTTGACGGCATCAGACGAATCCATCGCGCGAAATTCGGCTATTCGACATGCAACGAACATCCGGTGTTGTCTGGTCCGGTTTCTTCTGAATTCGTTCCATCCGAACCGGTTGACATGATGTATAGAACGCTGTGGTCCGATAGTGAATCGTTGACTGTACTGAGTTGTTTCTATGCCATGGTACGAGCATTGACGGCGTTTGCGGAGAAACGAGAAGGGGATGGTTCTCGTGTTGGTGGCGTTGATGAGGCGAAAATTGCCGCGTTGCGCAGCATGATTGATTATGTGCAACGGCATTATCATCAACGGGTTACGTTGGCGCAGATTGCTGCTGCGGGGTGTGTGGGGCGCACGCAATGCGCGGTGTTGTTCCACGATATGGTTGGGCAGTCGCCGATTGAGTTTGTGAATGATGTGCGCGTTCGTGCTGGCGCTGAATTGCTGGCGACCACGCAATTGCCGGTTGCGGAGATTGCGGTGCGGGTGGGATTCTCACGTTCGTCGTTTTTTGCGCGAGTGTTTCAACGATATATGCATGTTACGCCATCGGCCTACCGCAGAAGCATGCGCAGATAAACGCGTTTTTGCGGTAGGCCTACGGGGTACGTGATCAGCGCAATGCTGAAGACATATGTGATCGCCTATGTTATTTGGCGAGTTGTGTGGTAGCGGGGGAGGCGAGTGTTGGCCTTGTGCGTCGGATGCGTCCAAAAGTGAGGCCAAGACAGATAAAAGCCACTCCGAACAGTGCCACCAAGCCAATGGATGATGCCCATAGGCCGATATTCACGCCGGTGGATGCTGCGGTGCCAATGCCGAATACCTGATCGATTGACGTGCAGAACCACCATCCAGGCAGCAGTTTGCCGATGAGGATCATTGGATAGGGCATCATATCAACGGGGAACGCCATGCCGGACGTGAACATGACCAGCAGAGCGAACACGTTGGCGAAGCCATTCGTAGCCATTTCGTTGAAGCCTGTCGATCCCAGCAGAAAGCCGCATGCAATCGCCATGAACGTGTAAGTCAGCAGCGACACGAATGCCAGTCCGACATTTATGATGGTGAGCCCGTCAAAGGAGACTCCGGCCAACATCATCAGCAGGAACGTCACCGCAGTGTAGGCCACGCATACCAGCAGGCCGAACGCTCCGCATGTCAACATTTGCTGTGCTTCCAACGATACCGTGCGTGCGGGCGACGAGTAGAGTCTGCGCCTGATCTCGCTGTCGTTGAACGTGCTGACCACCAGGAACGTGCATATCGGCATGACCAGCAGCAGTGGATACAGGCCAGTTTTGATCGTGCCCGCGAATGCCGACGCACCTGGCTTGACTATGCTTTCATCTTCGGAAGACGAAGACACCACGGCGATATGCGATTGTTTCATATCGTCGTTGGCAACATCCAACACCGTTGTCATGGCGGTGCCGAGTTCGCGTTGCGATTGCGTCAGACCAAGATAGGAGGTACGCGTCAAAGAAAGGAATTCGTTGACTTCCAGCTGGGCCAGTGAGCCAGCCCCGGAAGCATAGCTGACCACGGTATCGATGGTTGGCTGCGCATCCGTGCCGCCGTCCACGTACTGTAAATAGTGCTCGGCGAAACCTTCTGGAACAATCGCAATCAAATCAACATAATTCGATGCGACAGCCTGCTGCAATGATACGGAATCGTCGTCAATATCGACCATCTCACCATCCAAGGCGAGATAGGAACGCAACGATTCCGCCACATGGTCAGCGTCATTATCACGGTCGATCACTGCGATGCGGGCTGATTTCGGCTCATACGTCGACGCTCCGGCAGTTGAGGAGCCTCGCATGATCTGCCAGCTGATTGAGAACATCATCGTGCCGATCAGCACCAAATAGATGATCACATACAATTTGCGCGCCTTGAGAATGCGCATCGCGGCTTTACAGGTGTTCATAGCGCTGCCTCCTCAACAGAACGGTCGCCACAGCAAGGCAGACCAGGCTCATTGCAGCCAGCACGCCCACCGTGGTGAGGAACGGCCGGAAACTGTCGTAATACAGAATGTCGTAGAACAGGTTCGTTACCTGCTGTGCCGGATTCAATGTGCTCAATATGGGCGCGTGCTGTGCTATCTGATCGCTCAGAGCCATGGCGAACGAACCATACAAACCGGAAAACAGTGAAAGAATGCAAGCCAGAGCCGTGCACAATCCCTGCTTGGCGCCTGCGGGAATACCCGGCAATGCGCCGATTAACGTGCCAAACGCGCTCGTGGCGAACGATGCCATCAAACATGCGCACAAACCTGCCCATTCACGGCCGCCAAGGGAGATCTGACAACCGAAACGGATGTACAGCATGTCCACGGTCAGACTTAGGAACGAGCAGATCCAGCTGGAAAGAAAACCGGCAAGCAACTGCTGCAATTTCGGCAGGGGAGCGACGGAACGTCGGATGCCAAGCGCCGAAAGATTCGCCTGCGCCATCGACACCGCGTTCACGGCGAGATTCATGGCCATCATCGCAACCATGCCAAGCAGCGCGTAATAGTAGCGTGCGGTGCTGCTCGGTTTGAAATTCGTCAACTGGATTTCTTTCGTGAACCCGCTTGACGATCCGATACTGCCGGTGAATGCGTCATCCAGCAAAGCCGACGGATTATGCTGCACGGCATTGACCACCACGTCGGTGTTGCGATTGTACAAGTCCACGATATTGCCCAATACCGTCAGGGAAATGTCCAAGCCGCTGCTTGATGCCATCGCATCCGTGACGGACGACGATTGCGTGGCCTGTGAAATGGCCAACTGCAGTTTCCCTTCGCCGTCGACGGATAGCGCGCCTTGCGCCTTCCCGTCGGAAAGCAGCTGATTCGCGGCCTGCACTGAGCTGGTTTTCGTGGCCGTGATGAGCTTGGGCATGGCACCATCACCACTATCGGCCTTTTCATGATCGCCGTCGGAGCCGGACGAAATGCCGTCAACCAACGTTTGCGCGCCAGGGGAGGCACGCCAATCGTCATTGTCGACCACGGCGACATCGATCGTGTGCAATTCGTAGCTTTCCGCGATATTGCCGAACATGCCGTTGAACATGGTCGCCAGAATGATGGGAAAAGCGAACAGCCAGAACAGTGACGACTTTTCCCTGAGATGAAGTTTCAGATTGACCAGCAGTGTTTGCAGCATGATGTCAAACCTTTCAGACCATGGTTTCCACTAGTCGCGCAACGCGGTGCCGGTCAGCTCGAGGAACACGTCGTTCAGCGTCGGCTGCCGGGAGGAAAGATGCCCGATATTCGTGCCGTTGGTTTTCAGCAACGTCAGCACGTCAAGAAGATTGTGATCGCCTCTGCGGCAACGCACCGTCAATTCGTGACCGTCATAATCGGCGCCGACCACACATGGCAGTGCTCTCAGCTCTTCCAGCGTCTTCCTTGCGCCGGACTCATCGTGAGCACCGCCCAAGTCATCGGTTTCCACGCTGATACGTTCGCCGGTGTCGATCATCGTCTTCAACTCGTCGGCGGTGCCCAATGCCAGATGCCTGCCGTGGTCCATGATGAGAATGTGGTCGCAGATCTGTTCGACCTCCTCCATGTAGTGGCTCGTGTAAATCACCGTCGCGCCTTCGCGGTTAAGCCGCTGAATGCCTTCCAGAATCGCATTGCGGCTCTGCGGGTCGACGGCAACGGTCGGCTCGTCGAAGAAAATCAGATCCGGCTTATGCGCCACACCGCATGCGATGTTCAATCGACGAAGCAAACCTCCCGACAGTTTCGACGGGCGGAACTTGCGGTAATCGCGCAAGCCTACGAAATCCAGCGCATCCTCAACCATCGCATGGCGACGAGCCCTGTCGGGAACATACAGTGAGCAGAAATAATCGATATTCTCCTCAACGGTCAGCTCGTTGAACACGGCAACATTCTGAGGCACAATGCCAATGCGACGTTTCAGCGCATAACTGGTCGGGCCAATCGGTTCGCCGAACACGCGCACCGTACCCTCATCGAACGTCAACAATGCGAGAATGCAGTTAATCGCTGTGGTCTTGCCTGAACCATTCGGGCCAAGCAAACCGAAAATCTCACCTTCACGCACGTCAAGGTCGAAATAGTCAAGCGCAAGCATATCCCCATACCGTTTGACCAGCTTCGACACTTTGACCGCGCTACCGAAACGCTCATCAGTACCGCGTTCCATATGCCCGCTCATAGCAACTCCTTACCTCACATGTTCCACCGGCGATGGCGGCCGTTATTCGATGATGATTCCATTCTCTCCGATGAAAAGAGGAACGACACAGTGTTTGCAGTCATGAAATACGATGCGAGACGAACGGGCGAAAGGTGACAAATGTCATCTTCGAGGCAAAGCGGGATGGTAACGACGGCATCGTGCACTACGCTGGTAAGCCGTGACCATGTTGGGCGGCGACAATGGAGGATGGCATGTTGCGATTGATGTTCCAAGCCATTTTCCTGGCGTTCGCGTTGATTGCGAATCTATACATGACAGGAGATGCGTCAGCCGAACTGGTATGTGGGGCGTTACTGGCCATCTGCTGCGCCTCAGTGGGGGAGTATGCGCGCTCATCGGTATGGAACGCTGCCCTATTGCTGGTGTTGGACTGCGGCGCCTGCATCATGCCTTCATGGTGCGCGATGGTGCCGATCGCCGCATACAATGTAGCCATGTTGCCTGCAGCCTCACATGACGCCGACCGGCAATACGCTATCCAACGTCAGCAAGCATCAAGACCGCACCACATCTTGCCGAGAATCATACGGATTGTCGTGCGATGGGCGTGGCTCGCTCCTGCCGTGGCGGCGATGCTTCGTTGCCACGGTGCAAGCACGAACGAAAACTCTCCAATGGTCGCCGCGCTGCTGATCCTGCACATGATATTAGGATTCGCGGTCGGCATGCTATGCGCCCGCAACATCGAACTTGCATGGCAAAACAAGAGACTCCAAGATTCCAGACGCGACCAGATACGTCGGTTGCGCTCGCAATTGGCGGAAAGCGAGGAGGATCGCGCCGCCTCGGTACGTGCGGCCACGCTTGCGGAACGTACGCGCATAGCACGGGAAATCCACGACAACGTCGGTCATATGCTCACCCGCGCCATCATGCAGTCCGAAGCGTCGCAGGTGGTGGCGCAGGTTTCCGGACAGGAACAGGCGGCTCAAGGATTCGCGCAGATTCGCGACACTGTGGGCGAGGCGATGACATTGGTGCGAGGCGCGGTGCATGATCTGAAGGACGAAGGCACGGATTTCGTGGCGCAGATCGAAGCCTCCGCGCATGGTTTTGATGGTTCCAGTGGAGTGAAGGTCATGTTGAGTAACGGCATTGATGCGGCTCCGGCCGCGGTGTCACGCTGTTTCGCCACGACGATTCGTGAGGCGTTGAACAATACGATCCGTCACAGTATGGCGCGCAACGTCGATATCGTTTTGCGTGATTTTCCTGCGCTATGGCAGTTGCGTATACAGGATGACGGGGCCTTGTGGAGCGATGGCTCCCAGGAAAGAGACGCCAGCATGATGGGGGAGACTTCCGTCCGCATCCACCAGTTCCGCAGTGCCGTTCGCAAGGAGGCGATGCAAGGAGATACAGGCATTGGATTGGCCGATATCGAGGAACGTGCGCGCGCCCTCGGTGGCACAGCGGTGTGCGGCCCTTATCATGAAGGGTGGCGGGTGTTTGTGTCCATTCCCAAAACGGACAATAGCACGGCAACGCATATGGCAACGAAGGAGAACGTATGACGCGAGTCGCAATCGTCGATGATGATCCAATCGTATGCTCGTCGCTGTCCACGATCCTCAAGGCGACAGGCACCGCCGCCATCGCATGGACGGCCTGCGATGGCGAAACTGCGGTAGACCGATATGAAGACGATAATCCGGACGTGCTCCTGATCGACGTGCAGATGCCGGTCATGGATGGTCTTGCCGCGTCACGCAAGATCATCGACGCCCATCCGAATGCGAAAATCCTGATCCTCACCACATTCGCGGACGAGTCGTATATCGCCAAAGCGCTAGAAATCGGCACCAAAGGCTATTTGATCAAACAGGATGTCTCATCGGTAATTCCCGCAGTGCAGTCGGTGATGGCAGGGCAGGTCGTCATGGGGGCACAGGTGTTGCAGAAACTGCACGTCGGCAATGCCAGTCCAGCACGGAACGACGTTTCACAAGCGCATAAGAGCGAAGTGGCTCAGTTTCCGGGCCGTTTCACGAATCTCACCGAACGGGAGCGCGACGTGCTGCAACTGGTCGCCGAAGGCTACGATAATCGGGAGATCGCCGCGAAACTGTTCTTAAGCGAAGGTACGGTACGCAATCGCATCAGCGACATTCTCGCGAAAACCAACATCACGAATCGAACGAAGCTTGCCGTCGAATGGCTGGCCTGCCAATAAGCGACCGTCAGTAAATGATCGTTGGCCAATGGCACCCACATCCATGCGCAGCTTGCCTTCCGCTGTGACGGTCGCCACCCAACGTTCTCCCTTGCGAGACCGATCCCACACCAGCGTCTCGCCGGGAATAAGCAGACCTGCCTCAAGTACCTGCGCGATGGACACACGTTTGGATGTCGGTGAGGTGGACGTATCCTTAACGCTCAACGATTCCTTGCTGAGCGTGGACAGATCATTGCGTTGCTCTGGGTTCAAGTGTGCGAGTGCGTGATGTCATAGTCGTGACGGCAGATCGGCGCGTTTATGTGCTTAAAGACGATTCCGAAGTCACCGTAGACGTGACGAACCTTCTCGATGTCAGCGACACCGCCAAAGTGACGTACAAGTTCGCCATCTGACATGGCATGTCCCAGTCTTTCGTGTCCGGCACACTCCCCGTGTCGAACGCGAAACCTGTGCGGGCTTTGAAGAAAATACGAGATTAAGCCAATATTCATGAAATCGTCAGGAAAATGCCGTATCGTGATGCGCAATCGAGCAAAAAGGAGCGATTATGGCATTCGGTCAGCAGCCCCAGGGTAACAACGCCCAGAATAACGGCTTCAACAATCAATACCAGTACAACCAACAGTACAACCAGTACAATGCGCAGCCGCAATACGCCTACGCGCCCAACGGTACCGCCGCAGTCAACGTGCAGGCCACCTATTCCTATGAGCAGGCCGAACGCAGTTCCGTCAACAGCGCATACACGCACATGACCCTTGGTTTGATCGTCACTGCCGTGGTCGCCATCATCACCCAAATGAGCGGCGCGTACCTGGCACTCATCCAAACCACGGGCATCATCGGCATCTTCGCCCCCGCCGTCATTGAAATCGTACTTGCCATCTACCTTGGTGCGCGCATCCATAAAATGAAGGTCTCCACCGCATACGTCATGTTCTACGTGTATGCGGCGCTCATGGGCTTCACCCTCAGCACCATCTTCATGGCCTACGATCTTGGCACCATCGGCATTTCCCTCGCATTGTGCGCCGGCTTCTTCTTCGCGCTCACCATGTTCGGACGCACTACCAAGATCAACATGCTCAAGGCCGGCCCCATCCTTTTCGTCGGTCTCATCGTGCTTATCATCGCCGAAGTGATTCTCATGATCTTCGCCCCCGGCAACACCACCCTCATGATCGTCTCTGCCATCGGCCTTCTGCTTTTCGCTGGTATGACCGTCTACGACGCCCAAGCCACCCGCGCGATGCTTGAGCAGTATTCCGCCCAAGGCCCCGAAATGGTCAAGAAGGTTTCCATCCTTTGCGCACTGAATCTGTATTTGGATTTCGTGAACATGTTCATGTATATTCTCCAACTCCTCGGCAATCGCGACTGAAATCCAAATGACGGAGCGTCCCCGGCATTGCTCCTCAGTCGGCGTACCTTCGTGCGCCTTCCTTCGGTGCGTTTTGGGGACGCACGCGTCATTTGGCTTTCAGCCTTTGATGGGACATTATTGGCATTGCTCCTCGGTCAACGTAACGGATAAAGCCTGACCAGAATGTGGCCAGGCTTTATCCGTTGGTCAAAGACATGCTTTACGGTGGGTGCTCATGCAGAGAAAAGAGATTGGCGGCATGGCATGCCTCGTACTGGCGGCCCTCATTTGGGGATTCGCATTCGTGTCGCAAGTGCAAGGCATGGACTCCACAACGCCGCTGTTCTTCGGAGCCACCCGATTCACCCTCGGATCCATTTCTCTGATACCGTTGCTTTGGTTTCGCCGCAGCACCATAGCGGAACAAGAGCGTAAACGCCGTGAAACCCAGGAAAAACCGTCCATCACCCTCGGTAACGGCGCAATCGTCGCCATGCCGAAATGGACCGGCAATCCCATCGTGGTCAGCATCATCTGCGGAATCGTGCTTTTCACCGCAAGTACCGTCCAACAATACGGCATCCTTTACTCCGGATCGGCGGGACGGTCCGGCTTCATCACCGCTCTATACATCGTCATGACTCCGCTGCTTGCCTTCGTCATATTGCGTCGACGAGTGCACCTCAGCGTCATCATCAGCGTCGCCATCTCCGTTATCGGCTTCTACCTGCTGTGCGTCACCGACGGATTCGGATCCATCACCCTGGCGGACATGGTCCTGCTGTTCACCGCAGTCCTCTTCGCGGGGCACATCCTCGTCATAGACACCTTTGGGCGAGACATGGACCCCATCCTGCTTTCATTCGGGCAGATCACCACCACCGCGATCATCAGCTGGATTGGCTCTATCATCGAAGGATCCATCGACTGGGCCGGTGCCGCGCAAAGCTGGATCGCCATCGTCTACACAGGCGTCTGCTCCGCTGGCGTAGCCTATACGCTTCAGGTCGTAGGTCAACAACTTGTGCCTCCGACCAGAGCGTCCGTGATCATGTCGCTCGAATCGTTCTTCTCCGCGGTCGGCGGCGCACTCCTGCTTGGCGAGATCATGACCACCCGAGCCTACATCGGCTGCGCGCTCATCTTCGCCGGCACCATACTCGCCCAGCTGCCCATCGACCAGCTTCTGCACGCGGCCAAACGCAGGCAGGCGAACGTCACTCGGCCTTAGGAGCCTCTCCAACCTGAGGCGCGCCATTGATGTCGCGGTGGATATTCTGCATCTGCGTTTCGATATTCTGCAGACTCCTCGCGCAATCAAGCAGCGTTTGCGAATGCTCAGACAGCTTTGTGTCAGGCAGATCCGTCTTATAGCGCAGCGCGTGCTCCAAACTCGCCCAATAATCCATAGCGATAGTGCGGAACTGCACTTCCACAGGCGTGTAATGCGGTCCGGAAGACAGAAAAACAGGCACCGCGTAAATCACATGCAGCGAACGGTAACCATTCTGCTTCGGATTCTTGATGTAATCCTTCACGCGCAACACCTGAATATCGTTCTGGGCAGACAGATAATTCGATACTGAATATACGTCATCGCGATAATTGCAGATCACACGAATGCCGGCCACATCAAACAGATTGTCTTTGACCGACTCCACCGTCAGCGGCAGTTCCTTACGTTTCAGCTTGCCGAGAATGGAATTGACGGACTTTAACCTGCGTTCCATATGATGGATGGGGTTATGGGAGAAACGCACTTGGAATTCGGAATCAAGAATCTCCAACTTGGTGCTAATCTCATACATCGCACCCTCGTACACCTGCATCTGATCGATGAATTCGGTGATCTGATCGGATGGCAACGGACCGTCGTCGAAACTTACCGATTTCAATCGCGCTTGCAGTTCGCTGGTATTGATGCGGCTTTGTCTATCAAGTATCACGGTTCCATAGTGTACCCAAAAGGAGCATGGGAAACCGAAAAAGCGCTGAAAAACGTTATCCCTTCAATTCGTCAACATGCCACGCACAGTATGGCGCGTGCTGGGAATCCCTGCCGATAGCATGGAATACTATGAACGAAGACATGATGACCGAGGCGGAGCGCGCCTCGAAACTTGCGGAACCCACCACAGGAGACACCGCCACGCGAGGCAAAGGCGTGTTCTATGTACACACCCTCGGATGTCAGATGAACGTGCACGATTCCGAACGTATCTCAGGCGTGCTTGAAGCGGACGGCTACGTGCCCGCCACCGAAGAGCAATACCTCGACCATGACGTGGATCTCATCGTCATGAACACGTGCGCGGTGCGAGAAAACGCGGCGGAGCGCATGTACGGCACCATCGGCCTGTGGGCCGAAAGGAAGCGACAGCGCCCGAACCTGCAGATCGCCGTCGGCGGCTGCATGGCGCAGCTCGACCGTGAGAAAATCGCAAAAAAAGCGCCATGGGTCGACGCCGTGTTCGGTACGAAGAACATCGGTTCACTGCCGCAGCTGCTCGATCAGGCACGTATCGAAGGTCACGCCCAGGTCAAGGTCAAAGAGGAACTCAACTACTTCCCAAGCCAGCTTCCCACCGACCGTGCGTCGAAGGTGTCAAGCTGGGTGGCCATCTCCGTCGGATGCAACAACACCTGCACATTCTGCATTGTGCCTACCACCCGAGGCAAGGAACATGATCGTCGCCCGGGAGACATTCTTGCCGAAATCCGCCAGTGCGTGGACGAAGGAGCCAAGGAAGTCACGCTGCTCGGCCAGAACGTGAACTCGTTCGGTTACGGCATCGGCGACCGTTTCGCCTTCTCCAAGCTACTACGAGCATGCGGCGAGATCGAAGGATTGGAACGCGTGCGATTCACTTCGCCGCATCCCGCAGCCTTCACCGACGACGTGATCGCAGCCATGGCCGAAACGCCCAATGTCATGCACCAGCTGCACTTCCCGCTGCAGTCCGGATCCGACCGAATCCTGCGCGCCATGCGCCGTTCGTATCGTTCCGCGAAGTTCCTTGACATTCTGCGCAAAATCCGTGAGGCCATGCCGGATGCGCAGATCTCCACCGATATCATCGTCGGTTTCCCGGGTGAAACCGAAGAGGACTTCCAGGAAACTCTGCGCGTGGTGGAAGAGGCGAGATTCGCGTCCGCATTCACCTTCATCTATTCGCCGCGCCCAGGCACTCCAGCCGCCGAGATGAAGCAAGTCCCGCACGACGTGGTCCAGGACCGGTTCGAACGACTCGTGGCATTGCAGGAACGCATCACCGAAGAAAATCTCAAAACCTTCGAAGGCCGTGACGTCGAAGTGATGGTCACCGGCGCATCCGGCAAGAAGGACGCCGCGACCCATCGTGTCACCGGGCGCGAGAAAACCGGCGTGCTCGTGCATGTCGGTGTGCCCGAAGGCGAGCCGATGCCGCAGGTAGGCGATTTCGTGACCGCCACCATCACCCATGCGGGGCGCCACAACCTCATTGCCGATCCCGATCTGAAGGCGGGGCAGACCTATGCCGTTCGACACTGAGCAGACCGCTGAGAAAACAGACAAAACAAGGGACGCCGATCCTGCCATGCAGCGTAAGGTCGTGTCCATTGTCGGACCAACCGCATCCGGCAAAACAGGGCTGGGCATTGCCGTCGCCAAAGCGTTGGCATGCAAAGGCGAACAGGCAGAAATCATCAACGCCGACGCATACCAGATGTATCGGGGCATGGATATCGGCACGGCCAAAGCGAGCCCGGAGGAGCAGGCGCAGGTCAGGCATCATCTCATCGATATAATCGAACCGGACGATGCCATGTCCGTGGCGCGGTTCCAAGAGCTCGCCCGCGAGAAAATAGCCGAACTACAGGCCAGGGGAGTGCGTCCGATCCTTGTTGGAGGTTCCGGCCTGTACGCACGGGCGGCCATCGACGACATCTCCTTCCCTGGCACCGACCCGCAAGTACGCAAGGCGCTTGAGGAACGGGAGAAAGCCGAAGGCGCGGGCGCGTTGTTCGACGAGCTGAAGGTCAAGGATCCCGAAGCGGCGGCGCGCATGGACCCGCACAATCCGAGACGAACCATCCGCGCGCTGGAAGTCATCGAAGTGACGGGACACCCCTATTCGGCAAGCCTTCCGCACTATCGGTACGTCATTCCCACCGTGCAAATCGGTCTCGATCTGCCTCGTGAGGAACTGGACCGTCGTATCGACATTCGCACCAAGCAGATGCTCGAAGGCGGATTTATCGAAGAAGTGGAGCGCATACGCCCCAAACTGGGCATCACCGCTGCCAAAGCGCTCGGTTACCAGCAGATCGTCGACTATTTGGACGGCTTGCGTGACCTGAACGACACGTTCATGGACATCGCGCAGAAAACGAAGCGTTTGGCACGCAAGCAGATGGGATGGTTCGGTCGCGACCCGCGCATCCACTGGCTCCAAGCGCTCAATCCGGCGCTGCTAGACAATGCGATGGCCATCATCGAACATGCCGATGCAGGCGCCTACGACGCCATAGACGCGCAGGCGGACGCCTACACCCAGCATCATCTCGGAGACCTCGCCTGAAATGAAACTCCCGCTGCCGTATTCGTCGAGGTTTTCCACCTTATCCACGGTCTTCTCCGGCTTGGCACCCAACTTGACGGTGACGATCTTGGCGGAATCCAATCAGTGAAATTGCGTGTTCACTTAAGTTAGAAAATGTGTGCGATTCGAGGAAATGTCATGTCATGGCGCATCCCATGGGTAAAATCATGACCGTTATGGCACGAACAGCATCTTCCAACACGAAATCCAGCGGCAAAAGGTCCGCGGGCAAAGCCCGCTCCGGCGAGACCAAGGTCATGGACGCGGTCGAACCATCGCCAGTGGTGGGCGCCTTGACCAAGTACAGGCGCGACATTGCATGTTTTGTTCTGGTGATTCTCGCGGTGCTGTTCTGCGCCTCGGAATGGTTCCGGGTGCAAGGTGCGTTCGGCCGGGCGCTCCATGCCATGGCCTCCGGATTGTTTGGCCTGATGAGCATCATTTTGCCGGTTTTCCTAATGCTAGTGGTGTTCAGCCTTATGCATAAAACCCAGCGCAAAAGCGACAATGCGCGTATGGCGACGGGATGGTCCATGATCTTGTGGTCTGTCTGTTCCATACTTGACGCGGCGCTTGCGTCCGACATCCAAGGCTTCGATATGGCACTGCTGCAGAAATCGGGAGGATTGCTCGGCTACGTGCTTGGTTGCCCGTTGGCATGGGGGCTTTCCAAAGCATTTGCCATCGTTATTTTCGCGGTCGTCATTCTGTTTTCGCTGTTGCTGATCACCCGTACGCGGGTCGATGAGGTTCCCGACAAAATATGCGCGTTGATGTCCCGTTTTGGTTTCGGTGCAAATAAGACGGACGATGACGAGACTGAGCAATTCCCGAATGAGGTGCGCATCGGAGATACCACGCTGTCCTTTGCCGAGGGAGTGCCGGCGCATGATGGGACCGACGATGCGGCAGCCGAAGAGAAGAAACCGATGCTGTTTTCTCGCTTAAAGCAGTTGATATCATCAAAAACCAAGAAACAGGGCGCTCAGGGCGGACTCGAATACTATGACGGCGATGAGGCGTTTCGCAATGCCGCCGAACGACATGGCGAAACGGCGGAAACCATGCTTGACGAACCATATCAGAGTGTTTCGCAGCCGCGCAGCATTTCATCCAGCGAACATTCCGCTCAGGATTCTGGCGGAACCGTCGTCATGACTCAGATGCCTGTGGCGCGTTCCCTTTCGTCAGATCCGATCGGAATTGCAAGTGGCACCATGCCGAAAATTCCAGAAACCGTCCCTGCGATGGTTGGAGCGGTGCCATCCAGTGAAATCAAGTCAATCGGCGTGGCTGCGGACGATCCGTGGGCGGTCATCGATGAGAACGGCACATCCAACGGAACGCAGGTCATGGTCGATGCGGCGACCAACGAGGTCGTAGACGATCTGAATGGCGGTTTGAGCGAAGAAGGCGTTTCCGATGAATCCGACGAGATTCCGGAAGGCCCATACCATCTACCTGACCTCGGCATGCTGAAGCAAGGCGCACCGCACGCCGTGCACACGCCGGAGAACGATCGTGTGATTCGCGCGCTTACGGTCACCTTCCAGCAATTCAACGTCGATGCCAAAGTCATCGGCTTCCTGCGCGGTCCATCCGTAACCATGTACGAGGTGGAGCTTGGTCCTGGCGTGAAAGTGGAGAAGGTCACCAATCTGCAGAAAAACATTGCCTACGCGGTGGCCAGCTCCGACGTGCGCATCCTGTCGGTGATCGAAGGCAAGTCTGCCATCGGCATCGAAATACCGAACACCGACCGTGAAACCGTGGTGCTTGGCGACGTGCTTCGTTCGGACAAGGCAAGGAATGATCCGAACCCTATGCTCACAGGCGTGGGCAAGGATGTGGAAGGTCATTTTGTAACGGCCGACCTCACCAAGATGCCGCATCTTCTGGTGGCAGGCGCCACCGGTTCCGGCAAGTCCAGTTTCATCAACTCCATGCTGACATCTGTGATCATGAGGGCGACGCCTGACCAAGTGCGCATGATCATGGTTGATCCGAAACGAGTGGAACTGTCCGCTTACGCGGGCATACCGCATCTGCTGACCCCGATCATCACCGATCCGAAGAAGGCCGCGCAGGCGCTTGAATGGGTGGTCAAGGAGATGGATGCCCGCTACAGCGATCTTGAATTCTTCGGATTCCGACACATCAAGGATTTCAACGCGGCCGTGCGTGCAGGCAAAGTGCACGCGCCGGCCGGGTCGAAACGGAAGGTCGCCCCATATCCATACATCCTAGTGGTCGTCGATGAGATGGCCGATCTGATGATGGTGGCCAAGAACGATGTGGAAAGCTCCATCCAGCGCATCACGCAGCTGGCACGAGCGGCAGGTGTGCATCTGGTGCTCGCCACCCAGCGTCCGTCGGTTGATGTGGTCACCGGTCTGATCAAGGCGAATATTCCTTCACGACTTGCTTTCGCGACCTCGTCCGCCACGGATTCTCGAGTCATCCTCGACTCCACCGGAGCGGAAACCCTGATCGGTCAGGGCGATGCGCTGTTCCTGCCGATGGGACAGGCCAAACCGTTGCGCGTGCAGGGCGCATGGGTCGACGAATCGGAAATCCGTCGTGCGGTGGAGTTCGTGCGCACCCAACGCAAGCCACATTACCGCGAAGATATCGAGGAAATGTCCAAGGAAGCCGACAAGAAGGCCATCGAACCGGATGAAGATATTGGCGGCGATATGGACGTGCTGTTGCAGGCGGCGGAACTGGTGGTCACATCGCAGTTCGGCTCGACGTCCATGTTGCAGCGCAAGCTGCGCGTCGGGTTCGCCAAGGCGGGACGTCTTATGGATCTGCTGGAGTCGCGTGGCATCGTGGGGCCGTCCGAAGGGTCCAAGGCGCGCGAGGTGTTGGTGCAGCCCCAGGACTTGCCGCAGGTGCTCGCCTTCATCAAGGGCGAGACCTCGTCGCTGAATTCGGGAGCTTCTTCGGCAGCGGATTCCGAAGCGGCGATGTGACTGGGGAACGCTCCGTATGAAACGCAAATTGGTAAGCAAGTAGAAGTGTCAGGGTAACGTGAACGGTATGGAAAAGCAAGAAGAACGCAAATCACCGTTGCTTGACGGCTGGAACGCGCCGCCGAACCTTGTCACCTTCTCTCGTATCATTTTGGTCATCGTGTTTTTGGCGCTGTACGCCAAAGCCGGCGCGTGGGGCGTGGACAACGTCACCATGCGTTGGGTTGCCGCTGCCATCTTCATCATCGCGGCATGCACCGATAAGCTTGACGGTTGGATGGCCCGCAAATACAACCAAGTCACTGAACTTGGCAAGCTGATGGACCCGATCGCCGACAAGCTGCTCACCTGCGGCACACTGATCGTTGCCGCCATCTTCAACGAATTTGGCAATCCGGCGCTGGGCTGGGTCGTGACCGCCCTGTTCCTGATTCGTGAGATTGGCATCACCGTCATGCGCTTCTTTGTGATCGACACGGGCGGCAAGGTCATCGCCGCATCCCAGGCGGGCAAATACAAGACGCTCTGCCAGTGCATTGGTCTGGCCATGTTGATGCTGCCTATGTGGAGCTTGGCGCCGGAAGGGGTCAACGACACCCCGATGTGGATGACCGTCTACTACACCATCACGTATGCGCTGATTTATCTTGCGCTGATTCTCTGCCTGTATTCCGGTGGCGAGTATCTGGTTAATACTTTCGGCGGTCGTAAGAAGCCCGCAGACAAGACCGAAAAAGAAACCAAGTAGGGTATTCATGATTGAATCCTTGAACCAGACGGCTGCCGCCAACCAATCGCAATGCGATGAATTGGCTGCGGCCGTTCTTGCATATTGCGAGACCAATCGTTTCAAAATCGCGGCGGCCGAGTCGTTGACGGGAGGCTTGCTGGCCGATGCTTTTGTGCGTGTGCCGGGGGCGTCGAAAGTGTTTCTTGGCTCCGCTGTGACATATGACATTCGTGCCAAGGCGTCGATTCTGGGAGTGGATGCCGAGTTGTTGCGCCGAGAGGGGGCTGTCCATCCCGAAGTGGCGCGCCAGATGGCTTTCGGAACAGCAAGGCTGTACCGGCAGCTGGAGGACGGCGATCGTGTCGTCGGATTGTCGACCACCGGTGTGGCAGGTCCTGGACCTGACGGAGACAAGCCTGCGGGGCTTGCCTACGTCGGCTGTTCCCTGCCGGACGGGTTTGGATCTGTTCGCTCTAGGCGAACGGAGGCTTTTGAACTTCGCCTGCAGGGAGATAGGGAAAGCGTACGGCGTGGCGTCGTGCATTGTATTCTGCAAAAACTGAGGGAGCTTTCAGCGGATTCACAGGAATAATCCACAAAGATGAGTGTTGACCATAGTGGACAGACGTACGCACGAAAAAGGGGCTGATGAATGGAAATGATGACACTCACCAAAGAACAGAGGGAACTCAAGGCTATGGCCCCCGCGACCGCGCAGGCTGCCGGGGCTCGCGTCAGGGAGCTCACGCCGGCTCAGAGGCGTGCGGTGATGTTCGCGCAGCAGCAGGTGCTCCGTGCGCGTGCGGCTAAGAAAGCCAAGGACGAGCGTCAGGCCGCGTTGACGCGAATGTGGCAGGAAGAAGACTCCGAGCGTGTAAACACGTGCGCCGTGCAGCATGCTCCGGAGCAGTCTGATGAGGCCAAAGAGGTTTCGTTGCGCGAAGCCATCGGTCATGTGCTGCGTGACCTGCGCACGCGAGACCATAAGACGCTTCGCGAGGTCAGCGAAAAGGCCGGCGTGTCGCTGGGGTACCTTTCCGAAGTGGAACGCGGGCAGAAGGAAGCCAGCTCCGAGCTGCTGTCGTCCATCGCGCAGTCCTTGGGGCTGTCCACAGCCCAGATGCTTCGCATGGTGGCTGACTATCTTGATTCCGTGACTGCCTGATTCGTGAAATATGGCATGATGACGCCCGGCGATTGTTCACCGGGCGTTTCTCTTTTCGCATATAAATCAAGTCTGTGTACACTGGGGCGCGTGCAGGAACGTGAATTTTGGCAGTTGCTTGAGGAAGTGCTCGGACGCAGCTACGGTCGATCGTTGGCGCATGATCAGGTGCTTGATCGCCTCGGCGGTATGACGGTGGTCGACGCTCTCAGTGCGGGCGAGGAGCCTCGAGTGGTGTGGAATGTGCTATGCGACCAGATGGGTATCCCGGATTCCCAACGTTGGGGCAAAGATCATAACGCGCCTCCCATGCCGGTTCGTTGAGGTTTTCGAACACAACACACCTCTTCGAACAGATGTTCGCATATTGGGATATAGTTATCCACAGATAACAACCGAAACGGGCTGTTTCCAAATTCTTTGGGTCGCGTGAGAACGTTGATTTTTCAAAGAATGTTGGTTTATGACTCGTTGGATCGCATGTCTTCCGACCACAGCGGTCGTTGGATTTGCAAGAACGAATGATGTGGCCTTACGGTGAAGCCACCATTCGTCATAGTCGGCAAAAGGAGTAGTCATGGCACAGACGAGCGCGGCAAAGGGAGCCGCACAGAACAAGTCCGCGAACGGCATCGACCCGCGTCGTCAGGCCGCGCTCGATACGGCGCTCGCGCAGGTCGAGAAGAATTTCGGCAAGGGGTCGGCCATGCGATTAGGCGATCGTCCCGAGCAGGATGTCGAGGTGATTCCAACCGGATCACTGGCATTGGATATGGCATTGGGCATCGGAGGTTTGCCGAAGGGACGTATTGTGGAGATTTACGGCCCGGAATCCTCTGGCAAGACCACGCTGGCGCTGCATGTGGTGGCCAATGCCCAGAAAAGCGGTGGAGTCGCCGCGTTCATCGACGCGGAGCATGCGCTTGATCCTGTTTATGCGCGCAAGCTTGGCGTCGACACGGATTCGCTGATCGTCTCCCAGCCCGATAACGGCGAACAGGCGCTGGAGATTGCGGACATGCTGATTCGTTCCGGCGCTCTTGACGTGATTGTCATCGATTCCGTGGCGGCATTGGTGCCGAAGGCCGAAATCGAAGGTGAAATGGGCGACAGTCATGTCGGTTTGCAGGCGCGACTGATGAGCCAGGCATTGCGTAAGATGACTGGCGCTTTGGCCCAGGCGGGCACCACGGCCATCTTCATCAACCAGCTTCGCGAGAAGATCGGCGTGTTCTTCGGCAATCCGGAAACGACCACCGGTGGCAAGGCGTTGAAGTTCTACTCGTCCGTCCGCATGGATATTCGTCGCATCCAGACCATCAAGAACGGCGACGAGGCTGTGGGCAACCGTACCAAGGTCAAGGTCGTCAAGAACAAGATGGCTCCGCCGTTCAAGACTGCTGAGTTCGACGTGCTGTACGGCGAGGGGATTTCCAAAGAAGGATCTGTGCTTGACATGGCGTTGCAGGTCAATGTCGTGAAGAAGTCCGGATCGTGGTTCACGTATGGTGGCGACCAACTGGGGCAGGGGCGTGAGAACGTGCGTCAGTTCCTCAAAGACAACCCGGAGCTCACTGAAGAGATCGAGAATAAGGTGAAAGCCGAATTCGGACTCATTGAGCCTACCGACCAATTCGCCGAGGATGGTGACGATGTGTCGGCGAGGGATGTGAAAGCCGAGGAAAAGGCGAAAGCTGATGCTGTCAAGCCGGGAACGGCCAAGGGTGCGGCAAAGTCTTCCAAGCCTGCCGACAAGGCATGACGTATGATCAGTGCCGAGCGATTTCTTGAACAGCAGGGCCTCCAGCCGGTATTGTCCGAGGCTGGGGGCTCTGCCTTTCCCCACGGCGAGCGACTGCAGGATGGCCGAATCGAATCCGGCTGCGGACAGGTTTTGTGCAATGATGAAGAAGACACGCCGAAGCGTGCGCGACACGCACGACACGCAGGGCGTGTCGTGGTCGGCGTGTCGCGAACCCCTGACGATCCGAATGATCTGGATGCGTGCAGGGAGGCCGCCCTCCGGTTGCTTGATGCGGCACCGCGTCCGTCAGGTGCGATGAGAGAGCGACTCGTTGGCAAAGGATACTCTTCTGAAGTAGTGGACGATGTGATTGCCAGGCTGATTAGGGTCCGTCTCATCGACGACGAGGCGTACGCCCAGTCCGCGGTGCGGTGCTGCGCATCGCGACTGATGGGGCATAGGGGAGCGGTTATGGAGCTCAAACGCAAAGGTGTGGACCGCCAGCTTGCGCAACGTGTGTGCGATGAGGCCGAATCCCAAGGCGTGTTCGCCGAGGCTGCATGGGAACTGGGACGTCGGACAGCAAGAAAAACTGCTGGATTGGATGTCGAGGTGCGTAAACGACGGTTCTGGAGTGCTGGTGGGCGGAAAGGCCATAATCCTGAAGTGCTGCGGGAGATCGCACAGGAATTGTTCGTCTGAAACGACTGATTCGCATAGTGGCTATGCGGTTCCCAAACACTGTTTCGCCATGGGAATCGGTCGGTGTGATAGGGGAGTGAGACCTCTTATACCCCGGGTTCTGTCGTGCCTCAGGCACGGATGGCCATCCATCTCGACCTGACGTTGCCGCCAGGCTCTAGCAGCCTACCCGAAGGCTTCGGGCGAGCAGCCCTCAAACGCCTTCTGCTTGGCCTTGCTCCCGATGAGGCTTGCCATGCGGCCGACTGTTACCAGCGGCCCGGTGGTCTCTTACACCGCCGTTTCACCCTTACCTGCCGGTCGAAACCGATAGGCGGTCTGTTCTCTGCTGCGCTATCTCTCAGGTCGCCCTGGGCGGACGTTATCCGCCATCGTGCTCTATGGAGCCCGGAAGTTCCTCAACCGACGAATCGGTCGCGGCCATCAAGAGGTCTCAAACGCACTATGATAGCAAGAAAACGGACGAAAGGAAAATCAAAGAAACTTTATTTTTCTTGCATCAACTTTTCAGTGAAATCACAATGTTGCGGCTACAATGTTGACTACCGAACAGCGAAGCAGCTGTTTGGTCCGTATATAGCGGGTAACACCGCTTGAGTCTAGGGAGGTCCACATGGAAATCGTCGTTACCGGACGTCATACGCAGATCAAGCAAAGGTTCCGTGACGTTGTCGAAAGCAAGATGAATCGTGTGACCGCTATCGCCCCGGATGCGCAGCGTGTTCAGATTGTGCTGTCGCATGAGGGCAATCCGCGCCAGGCCGATACTGCCAAGCGCGTTGAGATCACTGTCATCGCAGGTCGTACTGTAGTGCGTGCCGAGGCTTCAAGCGCCGACGAGTTCAGCGCTTTGGACATGGCTCTCGACAAGCTGACCCTCCGTCTGCGTCGCACCCGTGATCGTCGCAAGGATCATCGTCGTGGCTACAGCGATCCGGTCCCGGTCGATCTTGGCGTCGTCGAGCCGACTCCGGAAGTCGAGGAGCCGGTCGAAGAGCCGAATAACAGCCCGGCCGACGCCGTCGCCGCTGAGCTGGGTCCGGGAGAGTCCGTCGAAGTCCAGGTAGGCGACACCCCGATTGTCATCCGTCGCAAGCTGCATATCGCGGAGCCGATGACCATCGATGAGGCGCTGTATGAGATGGAGCTGATCGGACATGACTTCTTCCTGTTCGTAAACAAGGAGACCGGTCGTCCGTCCGTCGTCTACCATCGTCACGGCTGGAGCTATGGCGTCTTCGAGATCGACACCCCGGAGAATGTGGCGAAGTAAGACATGCAACAGGTTGGATAGGGAGATAATCTGACCGAACGGGGCTCGCACAGTGTATGTGCGGGCCTCTTTTTCATGTTTGAAGGTGGTGTGTCGAATGACAGAAGAATGAAACATGCTGAAAGTTACGTAAAATGGACGGTGTTTTTCGGAAATCGTTAAACAGCGACTAATCTCAGATGAGGTAACTCGCATACACAAAGGGAGTGATTGTGGTAGATATCGTTGACAAAGCCCTGCGAATGGGCGAAGGCCGACAGATCAAGAAGCTTGAGCACGTCGCTCAGGCGACCAATGCGCTGGAAGATGAGATTGCGGCGCTTAACGACGAGGAACTCAAGGGCCAGACCGCCAAGTTCAAGCAGCGTCTCGACAATGGCGAATCCCTCGACAAGCTGATGCCGGAAGCCTTCGCCACTGTGCGTGAGGCCTCCAAGCGCACGCTGGGCCTGCGTCACTTCGACGTGCAGCTCATGGGCGGTGCGGCGCTGCACTGGGGCAACATCGCCGAAATGAAGACCGGTGAAGGCAAGACCCTCGTGGCGACTCTGCCGGCATACCTGAACGCACTCGACGGCCAGGGCGTGCACGTCGTCACCGTCAACGACTATCTGGCAAGCTATCAGGCCGAACTCATGGGTCGTGTCTACCGCTTCCTTGGCATGAGCACCGGCTGCATCATCACCAACCAGAAGCCGCCGGAGCGCCGCAAGCAGTACAACGCCGACATCACCTACGGCACCAACAACGAGTTCGGTTTCGACTACCTGCGCGACAATATGGCGTGGGAGAAGTCCGATCTGGTGCAGCGCGGCCACCACTTCGCCATCGTCGATGAGGTCGACTCCATCCTCATCGACGAGGCCCGTACCCCGTTGATCATTTCCGGTCCGGCCGAAGGCGACGTGACCCGTTGGTACCGCCAGTTCGCACGTCTGGTGCTCAAGCTCACCCGTGACGAGGACTACGAGGTCGACGAGAAAAAGAAGGTCGTCGGCATTCTCGATCCAGGCATCAACAAGATCGAGGATTATCTCGGCATCGACAACCTGTACGAGCCGAACAACACCGCACTGATCGGCTACCTGAACAACGCCATCAAGGCCAAGGAACTGTTCCTGCGCGACCGCGACTACGTGGTGACCGGCGGTGAAGTGCTCATCGTCGACGAACACACCGGCCGTATCCTGCCGGGTCGTCGTTACAACGAAGGTCTGCACCAGGCAATCGAAGCCAAGGAAAACGTGGAAGTCAAGGCTGAGAATCAGACCTTCGCCACCATCACCCTGCAGAACTACTTCCGCATGTACGACAAGCTGTCGGGCATGACCGGTACTGCAGAAACCGAGGCCGCGGAGTTCATGGGCACCTACAAGCTGGGCGTGCTCCCGATTCCGACCAACAAGCCGATGATTCGTGAAGACAAGGACGATTTGATCTTCCGTACCAAGAAGGAGAAGCTTGCCGCTATCGTGCGCGATGTTGCCAAGCGCCACAAGAAGGGCCAGCCGGTGCTGCTGGGTACCGCTTCCGTGGAATCCTCCGAAATCGTGTCGTCCCTGCTGGACGTTGCCAACATTCCTCACCAGGTGCTGAACGCGAAGCAGCATGATAAGGAAGCCGCCGTCGTGGCCGTCGCAGGCCGTAAGGGCGCCGTCACCGTGGCTACCAACATGGCAGGCCGTGGTACCGATATCATGCTCGGTGGCAATGTCGAATTCCTCGCCGATGCGAAGCTCAAGTCCGAAGGCTACTCTCCGGATGACACTCCGGACGAGTACGAAAAGCGTTGGCCGGGCACCTTGGCCGAAATCAAGGAGCAGGTCAAGGACGAGCATGAAGAGGTCGTCGAGCTCGGTGGTCTGTACGTGCTCGGTACCGAGCGTCACGAGTCCCGCCGCATCGACAATCAGCTGCGTGGACGTTCCGGACGTCAAGGCGATCCGGGCGAGTCCCGTTTCTACCTGTCGCTCGAAGACGATCTGATGCGTCTGTTCAACACCCAGCTCGTGGCTCGCGTTATGGCCAAGGGTATGCCGGAAGGCGAGCCGATCGAGGCGAAGAGCGTTTCCAAGGGCGTGCGCACCGCACAGAAGGCTGTGGAGTCACGCAACTTCGAAATCCGTAAGAACGTGCTCAAGTACGATGATGTGATGAACAAGCAGCGCACCGTCATCTACGCCGAGCGCCAGGCCGTACTGAAGGGCGAGGACATCCACGAGGATATCCTCAAGTTCATCGACGATACGGTATTGAGCTACATCAAGGGCGCCAACAAGGGCTCCGACAAGCCGAAGGATTGGGATTGGGAAGGCCTGTTCAAGGCTCTGAACGCCGTGTACCCGATTGCTGTTGATCCGGAAGCAGCCAAGGATGCTGTCTCCAAGCTCAAGGGAGACAAGGCCGTCGTGGCCCTGCAGGAGCTTATCGTTTCCGACGCCAAGGACCAGTATACCGACTTCGAAGGCAAGCTTGGTGAAGAGGGTCTGCGTCAGCTGGAACGTCGTGTCGTGCTCGCGGTTCTTGACCGCAAGTGGCGCGAACACCTGTATGAGATGGACTATCTCAAGGACGGCATCGGGCTGCGTGGCATGGGCCAGCGCGATCCGCTGGTCGAATACCAGCGCGAAGGCTACCAGATGTACAACTCCATGATTGAAGCGATCAAGGAGGAGACCATCCAGTTGCTGTTCCATGTCGATATCGATCGTGTCGCCACCACCGAAGACACCGACACCGAATCTGACGAGGATGAGGCCGTGAACGCGGCTGAAGCGGTGATGGGACTGGAAGGCGAGACCGAACCTACCGGCGAAATTGCTCCTGTCGAGCCGGAAACCGATGATGAGTCCGAAAAGACCGTCATCGACGAACTGGCCGACGAGCAGAAGGACGAACCTGGCATCGTTGGCATGCAGCCGATCAGCCACGCCGAAGGCAAAGTTCCGGCCAACAAGCGTCCGAAGAGCGCGGAATTGCACTCCCCATGGGCGGATGGCCGTACCTTCCCGGGAACTGGCAAGAACGCCCAGTGCCCGTGTGGCTCCGGTCGCAAGTACAAGATGTGCCACGGCCAGAATGAGCAGTGACGCATGAGATAGTGCGTTGATGATTCGCGCATGGCGAAGGCGGTCTGCGGATTTTTCGCAGACCGCCTTTTTAATCCGTTCTTTTGCCATCTGATATACGTGAGATCAATATCGGAATTGTCTGTGCATTTTATAAGTGGGACGGGTTGTGTAATCATCTGTTCGTGATATGGACGTTGGAAAACCAAGAAACGTAGACCCGATACAATAATCGGCATCATACAACAGATATGACGTGCCGAAGCGTCAAGGAGGGCATCATGGCCGAAATCACATGGAAGTCGATCCTCACCAAGCTGGTCGGAGGGGACCATCTGAGCGCCGAGGAATCCGAGTGGTTCGTCGATGACCTTATGAACGGCAACGCCAATCCGGCGGTCGTTGGCGCGGTTTTGGCAACCCAGCAGCAGCTCGGTCTGACCTCAGGCGAGGTTCGCGGAGCGGCCAAAGCCATGATAGGCCACGCCATCAAGCTCGATATTGAGGGGGAGACCACTGACATTGTCGGCACTGGCGGTGACGGTGCTGCGACGGTGAACCTGTCTTCTATGGGTGCGGTGGTGGCCGCCGCCTCCGGAGTGAAGGTCGTGAAGCACGGCAATCGCGCAGCCTCTTCCAAGTGCGGCACTGCCGATTGCTTCGAGGCGCTGGGACTGCCTCTTGATCTGGAGCCGGAGCAGGTTGCCCAAGTTGGCAATGAGTGTGGCATTGCTTTTGCTTTCGCACGTACCTTCCATCCGGCGATGCGCTTCGTTGGTCCGATTCGTGCCGCTCTGGGAGTACCCTGCGTGTTCAACGTGCTGGGCCCGCTGACCAATCCTGCCGCTCCGAAGCATATGGCGGTCGGTTGCGCCAATCGCAAGATGAGCCCGATTATGGCCGAAGTATATGCGGCGAACGGTCAGACCGGTATGGTCTACACCTCCAACGAGGGCTTGGATGAGATGGCTCCGACTGGCCCGGTATCCATCTGGGAGTTCAAGGATGGCAAGGTCACGGAAAACGAATTTGATCCAACCGTTGAACTCGGTCTCGCCAAAGTGACCGTCGCCGACCTCAAGGGTGGTGAACCGGAGCTTAATGCCCAACTATTCCGTGACTTCCTCGCAGGCAAGGACGTACCGTTCCGTACCACCGCTCTGCTCAATGCGGCATCCGCGATTGTAGCCGATGGACATTTAGTGGCAACGGAAGCCGGTCTCGCCGATCGTTTCAAAGCGGCCTACGCCATCGCCGAAGAGACCGTCGACTCTGGTAAGACATCCGCGTTGCTTGATCAGTGGATCGCCACCGCTCAGTCGAAGAAAAATGCCTGATTCAAGACTTTCTGATCGGTATTTGCCAATAACTGAATAGCAAATGCGTGTGCGGCATCGAAATATCCGGTGCCGCACACGCATTTTTCTGATGCGAGGCTTTCGATATGGAAATCTCGTTGCCGAGATTCTTATGATGTTCTGAAAAAATACTCGCTGAAAAAAGGTCAGAATCAGACCCTCGCGCCATCATCAAACTCATCAAAGCGAGTCTGCGAGTGTCCTTTGTGCTGCACAATAAGCCCTGCAGCGCCAACCAATGCACACAAGCCGAAAATCGACCCCAGAATCGCCGCCAACGCAGGTATGAATACGGAAACGATGATGCCGATGACTCCGGCGACCAGCAACACCCAGAACACGAGTTTCGAAAGCTTGACATGCCCGATTTCAGGATTTGGAGGCACGAAATCATCTCCATAACGGTCCATCACGCTATCGGTGTCCAACCAGCTGGAACCCGTGAAATCGCGTGGTCCACGATCTTGCGGCATATCGTCGGTGAATGTGCCCTGATCTAGATCCTGAATCGATAGCAGCGCCTCTTTTTCACGTCGCTGCGCATGCTTCTCGAAACGCTTCGCACTTCGCGAGTGCTCCACGGCCTTCAAATCGTCGGCATGGGAACTGGCGAACTCTGCCCAAGCGGCATCCAGATCGTTCGCATCAGAGGAGGGAACATTCCCTCCATCATGCGACTTGGCATTTGGGTGTTCTTCATCGGCATTGCTATTGTTGAGGTCAGTCATACTGATAACTTTAATCAAGCGGATGCCCATCCGCTGGGAGGACCGTGAAGAATGCTCTACTGGTTTTTCGTTAAAGGCCTAGGACCGATCGCCATCCACCGTTTGGGGCCGACCGCAAAAGGGCTTGAAAACATTCCTCGCGAAGGCGGTGCCATTATTGCGGCCAACCATCTTGCCGTCATCGACGATGCACTGTTGCCACTGACCAGCCCACGCATGATTCACTTCATGGGCAAAGCCGAATATTTCGAAGGTAAAGGCATCAAAGGCAAGTTCAAGAAATGGTGGTTTACATCCGTTGGCGTGTTCCCCGTGGACCGTTCCGGTGGCTCCAAGTCGTTGGGCGCGCTGAACCATGCCCGTGAAATCATTGAGGACGGCCACCTATTCGGCATCCACATCGAAGGCACCCGCAGTCCTGATGGGCGTCTCTATAAAGGCCACACCGGTGCGGCGCGTCTGGCATTCGAAACCGGATGTCCGATTGTTCCGGCCGCCATCATCGGCTCCCGAGAATTGCAGAAGCCAGGGCAGGTCATTCCCGACAAAGGCAAGACCACGGTGATTTACGGCAAGCCGATCGAGGTGGAAAAAAAGCCGATGGACCAGATCACGCATGACGACCTGCGTTCGCTTACCGACCGTGTGACCATGGAGATTCAGAAGATGAGTGGTCAGGAATATGTGAACGAATACGCACAAAAAGTCAAGGAACAGCTTAAGGCGGCTAAGGAAGCAGAAGAGCAACCGAAGCAGGACTGAATTTCGTCGTTATCACGCAGTCGCAAAGATGGTTTGAAAGCGGAGACGGAACGCCACTAGTGAGCCCATCCGGGAAATCGGACGGGCTCACTCTGTTGTGGGGAAGTGAGTCGCCGAATCTGGCGACTCACTCACGTCTTAGAACAGTGAGGAATACATTTTCAATGTGATGGTGGTCGGGGTTCCATTTTCGTCTCGGATACGTACTTCGGTGCCACCTACCGGATCCTGCGAAGCGACCTTCTTATCTTGGCGGGCGTCCAATGTGATCTGCGAACTCACTTTGACCGTGAATCCAAGCTTCTCCAACGCAGCTTTGGCGTCAGAGGCTTTCTGGCCCACATAATTCGGTAAGGTTATGGTTTCCGGTCCCTTGGAGACCACTACGTCGACGCTGTCTCCCCAATGCAGCGTATTGCCGCTGTCGACGGAAGCGGAAATCACCTGACCCTGCGGAATCTTATCGTCGAAGGATTCCGTCCAATTGGCGGTGAGTTTGAGATCATCCATCGTCTGCTGCGCCTCATCCTTCGTCTTGCCGACGATATTAGGCATGGTTACTGGCTTTGGTCCCTGCGACACGGTGACGGTGATCGTCGCATTATGCGGCAATGTGGCACCGGGATCCACGCTTAACGACAGCAACGCCCCCTGCGGCACCTCCATGGAATACGCGTCATCGGAAGCAGCGGTCTGCTCGACATTATCGAATCCGGCCTTTTTCAACGCATTGATCGGATCCTTGCCGGATGCGCTGGTCGCGTCGAGAATGTCGTCGGGAACCGTCGCCTGCCTGACTCCCTTGGAAACCACGACCTTGACTTTCTGGCCGCGGCGCTTGCTGCCACGATCGCCGACATTCGCCGGATCGGTGGAGATGATATCGCCTTCCGCTACAGAATCGCTATACTCTTCCGACACTTCGTATTCGATATCGGAAACCTTCAGCAGACTCTCATAGTCGCTCCATTTCACACCGGTGATGGGGCAGGCTACGGCATCGCTGCACGACGTACCATCTGGCTGAGGCATGGTCCAATAACTGCCAGGCCCCTGGTAATACCACCATGCCAAGCCGCCTGCGCCACACGCCAGAAGAAGCGCAGCCACACCTGCGACGATAAGCGGCATACGATGCTTTTTCGAAGATTTGCCCTTTCCCGCATTGCCGTGATCGCCGTTCTGCATGGCAGGGGATTGCGTCCTCGTACCGCCGTCTGCGGTATTGACGCCTCCGTCCGGCGGCAGCGAGAAGCGCGTTGTCGCCTCGGGATCAACGTTCTGCTGTTGCACCGGCATGACGGTCGTCATGTTCGGTTTGACCCTGTCCAGTTTGCGTGTGCGATCGTCGAATTGTTGCGTCGGTGGGGTCGGGGGAGCGGGCGGGGCCGGATTACCCTCATTCATTGGGGCAACGGCATCTTCCGCTTGTGCGGTATTGGCCGATACGTTGACGTTTGCCGCGGGAAGCCGATACTGCCAATCGCTGACCGCGAGCATGGATTGCAGTCGCTGCAACTCAGCCAATGCGGCGGAAGCGTCTGCGGGTCGTGCTTCGACCGCGCGCGCCGTGAGGTGAGCGATGAACGCAGCCACATTGGCATTGATGCCCTCACAGACGGTAACGATGCTGGGAACGTCCTCGTGAACATGCTTAAATACCAAAGTCACCGGATTGTCCGAAGTGAACGGCACCTTGCCTGCAAGCATTTCCCAAGCCATGATGCCTACGGAGTACAGGTCACCTTGAGGCGTGGCCTGGTTTTCCTCAATCATTTCTGGCGCCAGATATGCGGCCGTTCCAAGCAGAATGCCGGTGGAGGAAAGCGTTGCTTGTGAAACCGTTTTGGCCAAACCGAAATCGGTGATCTGCACGTGGCCGCGGTCGTTGAGCAGAATGTTCTCCGGCTTGATGTCGCGGTGCACCACGCCCGCACGGTGTGCAGAAGCGAGACCATCCAACGTTTCGCCGATGATACGCAACGTTTCACGAACGCTGAACGTGCCTTGCTGGTTCATTTCGTAGCGCAGATTCACGCCGTGAACATACTCCATGACGAGGTAGTCAAGACCGTCGAATTCGCCGGTGTCATACACTTGCACGATATGCGGGTTGGCGATGGCGGCCGCGGAGCGTGCCTCGCGGTGGAAACGCTCCACGAATTGGTCACGGTGCGGTCCCTGAGCCAGCTGCGTATGCATGATTTTGATGGCGACCGTACGTCCCAAGCGCTCGTCTACCGCCTGGTACACCGTGGCCATGCCGCCATCGGCGATTCTGCTGACGACCCGATACCGGCCTTCGATGACCTGACCTTCGGGGGCATGTGGAGCTTCACTCATGGTTGATTGCTGCGGTTCCTTCTTCAAAACGCTTCACGCTGAACGTGTTCTCATTTGTAGTCTACAAGCAGAGGTTTGCGGATTATGCAACGAACACGCGTCCTGTCCGGAGACTGGTCAGAAGATACGCGGATCTCGTCACGCATTTGCACGTACGTCAGGTACGAAACGTGCGCAGGCTTCGACAAGTGGCGATTTGCGATACTCAGAAAGATCAAGCGCATTGATAGCCGATTTCGACGCATGCCACAGATCTGCGATTCTGTTGTGGGATCGCGCGATGGCTCCCGTCTGCCCGAACAGTTCAATGGCGCGTCGCACCTGAGACTCGGAACGCGAATCGGCTTCCCACATGTCGATAAGTTCACGTCGCTGCCCATCATCCGCAGCGTTGATGGCATCGGCGAGAAGCACGGTACGCTTGCCTTCGCGAATATCTCCGCCAACAGGTTTTCCGGTATTTTTGCTTGATCCGATAACGTCTAAAAGGTCATCCGCAAGCTGGAACGCCAAACCGAGCGGCAAACCGACAGCCAATGCGTGCCTTCGAGCATCATCCTTGCTCAAACCAGCGGCAAGCATGCCGAATTCCAAAGGGGCGATGGTGGTGTAGCTGGCGGTCTTCCAACGGAATACATTCAACGAAGCCTCCACCAGCTCGTTCGGATCGTTTAACGGGTTGAGTTCCACCGCCAAATCAAGTATCTGGCCAACTTCGACTTCGCGATGCATATTGAGCAACGCCGCAACCACATCGGAACCATAAGTAAGCTTGGATGCGGCCTTATCCGCGATATCCACGCTCGCCGTGGCCAACATGTCGCCGAGCATGATTCCCAAACCATGACCGATAGTCTCACTATGCGTATCGGTGGAAAACGCACGATGCGCGGATGGCTTGCCGCGACGCAGATCGGAATCGTCGATGATGTCATCATGCACCAGTGCGCCGGTCTGAAAAACCTCCACGGCACACGCCAAATCAAGTAGCGCATCGAAATCGCGTTCCAGCACATCTTCCGAAGCGAACGCGCGGAACGAATCCAACGTCAGTAAGGCGCGAAGCCGCTTGCCGCCCTCACTCGAAGTGACCGCCTGCGTGGCTACCATGTCTGCGATGGGCCTGCAGGAAGATGCAACCGAATCGTCCGCATGAAGGAACGCAAAATCCTTCACTAACGAAACAATGCGCGATTCAATCTGTTCCAAATCGGAAGAGCTAGTCATACCAACAGTTATCCACAGGCATTCGACAAGACCAAATCTCAATGATTGCAATAGTTGCGTCACCGAAACCATTTTTCGAAACGCCGAAAGACCCATCCTCCGACCACAAGCCCCGAAAAACAGCGCATCGCCTCAGCACATCAGACATAGTGCCATACAAGCGGCGCGCAGAGAAGCCGATCAACCATGCCAAGGAGGGCAGAACAATGACAGTCAACGGAACCGTACGCATCACCGGAACGGAAATGAAAGAAACCATCAACCAATTCGAACAAGATCGCCGATCGAATGGCACGCGCAAAGCGGTGCGTTCTCTCATATCAGAGGCGTTACTCATATGGATGGACGCGCTCGAACAGGCGTCGGCGGAGAACGACGAGCCATGCCGAGTAAGCATGACACGTGCCGGATGCAGCCTCGATAGGGACACGGTCATACGAATTACAGTGGGCATGGGCGAAATGCTGTCCATACGCGATGTGTTTCTCATCTCCGCCATAGTCGACGAGCAGCGCGCCAGTCGGGAGTTCCTTATGGATTTCGCCGCACGACCCAAGCAGCCCGGCAACGCGCAACGTTTGGAACAGCTGCTCAGTGATGCATTCCGTGACCCATCAGCCAGACCCGATATGAAACGTTGCGACCAAGCGATCAACATGCTGTTCGATATCATCGATATGATTCCCAAACCATATCGGGCGCAGCCGTTCGCCGTAATCAGCTACATCATGTGGTGGATGGGGCAGGAAGGCGCCATGGCGGCCGCCATCAGCGCGCTCGCGATAGATGATCAATGTTCGCTGGCGGCGATCGTATGTTCAGCGGTCGAACGGCATATCGGGCCTGCCTGGACATCGGAAACCTAAGGCAACACGCCGTAAAGCGGCGTGACTTGTGCGTGAAGGCCTCATTATGCGGGAATAATCGTCCTTGCAAGATGGTTTACTCACATAGTTGACGATTTGCCCTTGCCAGAAGTGGGTCCTTGTGGTATACGCTTCTGGCAGGATCAATAGGAGGATAAGTTTGGCCACCAAGGAAACGACGGCAAGCATGGAACAGGCTGATCTGACCGAAAAGACCACCTCCACGAAGAAAGCTGCCACGCGTAAGGCCTCCACCAAGAAAAGCGCAGCGAAGAAAACCCCTGCCACGAAGACCCCTCGCAAGACCACCGCCAAGAAGAGCGCCCCTGCCAAGAAGGAAGAGGAGCGGATTGAGGATGACGCCCTTGATGATGAGGAGGCTCAGGTGGATGACTCCGATCTCGATGATTTCGATGACGATCTCGATGACGTCGATTCGGATGATGACGAGGATCTCGATGATGACGAGGAATCCGAGCCGGAGGATGATGACGACGAGGACGAGGAAGAACGCAAGAAGCCGGAAGAGCCCAAGGAAAAGGGCGCTTTCGTGGTGCGAGACGATGACGATGACGAGAATCTGACTCCGTCCGGCAATCCGAAGCGTCGTGTGATCGCAGCAGGAGCGACCGCCGATCCTGTCAAGGATTACCTGAAGCAGATCGGTCGAGTGAGCTTGCTGAACGCGGAGCAGGAAGTCGACCTGTCCGAGCGTATTGAGGCTGGTCTGTATGCCCAACACCTGCTGGACATCGAATCCGACCAGATGGACTTCAAGCGCAAGCGCGAGCTTAAGTGGGCCGCAAACGATGGCAGACGTGCCAAGGACCACCTGTTGGAGGCTAACCTGCGACTCGTGGTGTCGCTGGCCAAGCGCTACACCGGACGCGGCATGCTGTTCTTGGATTTGATTCAGGAAGGCAACCTTGGTTTGATTCGCGCTGTTGAGAAGTTTGATTGGAAGAAGGGCTTCAAGTTCTCCACCTACGCCACGTGGTGGATTCGCCAGGCCATTACCCGAGCTATGGCCGATCAGGCGCGTACTATTCGCGTGCCTGTGCACATGGTCGAAGTGATCAACAAGCTATCCCGTGTGCAGCGACAGATGCTTCAGGATCTTGGTCGCGAACCTACACCGGATGAGCTTGCACGCGAGCTTGACATGCCGGTCGAGAAGGTGCAGGAAGTGCAGAAGTACGGTCGTGAGCCTATCTCCCTGCATACCCCGCTGGGCGAGGACGGCGATTCCGAGTTCGGTGATCTGATTGAAGACACCGACGCCATCGCACCGTCCGATGCGGTTGCTTTCTCGCTGTTGCAGGAACAGTTCAGGCAGGTGCTTGAGACGCTGTCTCCGCGCGAGGCCGGTGTGATCAAGATGCGCTATGGCTTGGAAGATGGTCAGCCGAAAACGCTTGATGACATTGGCCGCGTGTATGGCGTAACCCGTGAACGTATTCGCCAGATTGAGTCGAAGACTATGTCGAAGCTGCGTCACCCGTCTCGTTCGCAGACGTTGCGTGACTTCCTTGATCAGTGATCAGACGATACATGTGTGAATGAAGTCGAGAAATCCGGCGGAAATGTCGAATTTCTCGGCTTCTTACGTCTACAAGACGTTTTTATGTTTTGAAAAACCGAAGCGAATAAGCAAGTCGGAATGAGGAAAATGGCGAAGGACAAGGACAATTACGGTGCAGGCAGTCTTACTGTGCTCGAAGGTCTTGACGCGGTGCGCAAGCGCCCAGGCATGTATATCGGTACTACCGATAGCCAAGGCTTGATGCACTGTTTATGGGAGATCATCGATAATTCCGTCGATGAGGCCCTTGCGGGTGTCTGCAACCATATCGTCGTAACGCTGCATTCCGACGGTTCCGTGGAAGTCGCAGACAATGGACGAGGTATTCCTGTCGACATTGAGCCGAAGACCAAACTTACCGGCGTGGAAGTGGTGTTGACCAAGCTGCACGCTGGCGCGAAATTCGGCAGCTCTTCTTACGGCGCCTCTGGTGGACTGCATGGTGTGGGCTCGTCCGTGGTGAACGCGTTGAGCTCTAGGCTTGATGTGGAAGTGGATCGTGATGGCAAAACCCATCACATGTCGTTCCACCAGGGTCATCCGGGTGTGTATACCGACGTCGATCCGGCGCATCCGTCGCCGGACGCGCCGTTCAAGCGTACGCGCAAGAACCGCCCGACCGAACTTGAGATCATTGGCAAGGTCAGTCCGAAGACCACCGGTACCCGCATCCGTTACTGGGCTGATCCGGAGATCTTCAACGATACCGCAGAATTCAGCTATGAGCAGCTGATCGACCGTGTTAGGCAAACCAGCTTCCTGGTGCCGGGATTGAAAATCACCGTTATCGACGAGAATATTCCGGAAACCGGCGATGAATCCATCGATGAAATGCTGGAAATCGACGATATTACGAATACTGCGGATGACGAATCTCAGGATTTCGAGGGAACGCAGGAAGTTGCGCAATCTTATGAACCGGCAGCGGATGACGATGCGCAAATGCAGAAAAGCGACAAAAGTGACGATGCTGAAAATGCCGTCGCAGGTCAGACGGTGAAAACCGATGCCGTGGCACAACCTCAGGAATCGAAGTATACGCATGCCCGCATCGAGGAATTCTGCCATACCGGCGGCGTGAAGGATTTCGTGGACTACCTGTCCAGGGGTGAAGCCGTTTCCGACATTTGGCGCGTTACCGGCGAAGACACGTACGTTGAAGAAACCCAAGCCGTTGGTGACGGCGGCGAGTTGCATGCGCAGAAGGTTACAAGAAAGTGCGCCGTCGACATCGCCATGCGGTGGACCAACGGTTACGACACCACCATGCGCAGTTTCGTCAATGTGGTGGAGACCCCCGGAGGCGGCACGCATGTGGACGGCTACTTGTTAGGGATGACCAAGCAGATTCGTAAGGCCATTGAAGACAATGCGCGCAAGCTCAAGGTGAATCTCAAAGATTCCAACATGAAGGTCGAACGTGATGATATCCTGGCTGGTCTTGTGGCCGTCATCACCGTGCGTATCGCCGAACCGCAGTTCCAAGGCCAGACCAAGGATGTGCTTGGTACCGCGCAGGTCAAGCCGATCGTCAGCAAAATGACCGACAAGCAGTTCGGTGAGATGATCACCGGATCCAAGCGCGGCTACAAGGAACAGTCCGGTCGCGTGCTTGAGAAGATCGTCGGCGAAATGCATGCCCGCATTCAGGCGCGTAAGACTAAAGAGGTGACCCGTCGCAAGAACGCGCTCGAATCGGCGTCCATGCCTCCGAAGCTGTCTGACTGCCAGCCGGGTAATGACGATGTAGCCGAACTGTTCATCGTGGAGGGTGATTCTGCACTCGGTACCGCCAAGGCCGCGCGTAATTCCGGCTTCCAAGCGTTGTTGCCGATTCGCGGTAAAATCCTTAACGTGCAGAAGGCGTCGCTGTCACAGATGTTGTCGAACAAGGAATGCGCGGCGATTATTCAGGTGGTCGGTGCTGGCTCCGGTGCAAGCTTCGACATTGAGCAGGCAAGATATAACAAGATCATTATGATGACCGATGCAGATGTTGACGGTGCGCATATCCGCATTCTGTTGCTCACCTTGTTCTACCGTTACATGCGGCCGCTCATCGAGTACGGCCATGTGTATGCGGCTGTGCCTCCGTTGCATCGCATCGCCTTGACCGGAGCTCGCAAGGGGGAGTACATCTATACGTATTCCGATGATGAGCTTGCCGGAAAATTGGCGGAGCTTGACAAGAAGCACATCAGCTACAACGAAGATATCCAGCGTTACAAGGGCCTTGGTGAGATGGACGCCGATCAGTTGGCTGACACCACCATGGATCCACGCACGCGCATGCTGCGCCGTATTCGTATGGAAGATGCCGAACAGGCCAGTCAGATCTTCAGCCTGTTGATGGGTGACGATGTGCCTCCTCGAAAGGCATTCATTGTTGAGAATGCCGATGACTTCGACCGTTCCAAGATCGATACCTGATTGATGCTTTTTGATGGTTCGCCTTCCGTTACGTCAAAGACGTTGCGGAGGGCGTTTGCTTAGCGAAGGCGGTATATGATCTCGCACGGTAGAGATCGAAGATTCTGCGGTAAATAGTGCAATTAAGCAGTTACCGATCGGTAGATAGATATGTTTACAATGATGGCTGATATTGTCTTCTGCAGCTATCAGTCAAGAGGGAGTGAGGCGTGGTCAATCTTTTGCTTGCCGTGATTTATGTGGCGTTCATCAGTCTTGGTTTGCCGGATGCGGTGTTGGGTGCTGCATGGCCGACGATGAGCGTCGATTTGGGTGCACCCATCTCTTGGGCTGGCGGCATTTCCATGACGATTTCCGCCGGAACCATTGTCTCCGCGCTGCTTTCCGACCGTATGACCTTGCGTTTTGGAGCGGGCAAAGTCACCGCGATTTCCGTGGCATTGACGGCGTTGGCGTTGTTTGGTTTTTCGGTGGCTCCGAACTATTGGGTGCTGATTCTGCTTGCCATCCCATACGGCTTGGGTGCTGGCGGAGTTGACGCGTCCCTCAACAATTATGTGGCCATTCACTACGAGAGCCGTCACATGAGCTGGCTGCACGCCATGTGGGGCATTGGCGCATTGACCGGCCCGTACATTATGGGATTCGCCTTGGGTGCGGGTCAAGGCTGGTCGTGGGGCTATCGTTACATCTCCATACTGCAGGTGGCGCTCACCGCCATTTTGATTTTCAGCCTGCCACTATGGAAGAAGCGCTCCGAGGTAAAGACGGGCGAAGTTTCCGTCGAATCCGACGGAACGGCCAATGATGAAACTCGTAAACCGTTTGGTGTACGAGGCGTGCTTGCCATTCGCGGCGCCAAAGAAATCCTGGTGATGTTCTTCTGCTACTGTGCACTGGAATCCACGGCCATGCTGTGGGGCAGTAGCTACATGGCGCTCGGCAAAGGCATCGACAAGACCACAGCCGCCATGTGGGCCAGCCTGTTCTGCATCGGCATCACCGTAGGCCGCCTGGCGAGTGGCTTTCTGACCATGAAGTTTAACGATCCGACCATGATTCGCCTGGGCCAGGCGCTCGTGCTGATCGGTATCGTTACCATGTTGTTGCCGTTGCCGCACAATACCGGCACTATTGTGGGGCTGATGATCATCGGTCTCGGCTGCGCTCCGATTTACCCGTGCGTCATTCATTCCACGCCGACATATTTCGGCGAAGACAAATCACAGGCGATCGTCGGCATGCAGATGGCATGCGCATACGTCGGTTCGATGTGCATGCCGCCGGTATTCGGCTTGATCGCACAGCATGTCAGCGTGCTGTGGTTCCCTCTGTACATGTTGGTTTTCCTGGTGCTGATGGTGATCATGCACGAGAGCCTGCGTAAAAAGTGCGCTGGTCAGACCATCGGCTGATAGGGCGTTGACGCCACTGCGTCTGCAATACCATGAGCAGCATTGTAGATTTCGCATATACGGTTAGGGCTACTGAAACCGAGCGCCACATACCATACGATAAGAAGTACGGCCACGGTCGCGGTCAATGGCAGTCGTTGCGTTTTCAAACGAATAAGACATAACAGGATCACAGTGGCAAGCAAGGCGATGAATAATGCCGAAAGGTAGCGTAGCCAAGTCAAACCGTATGCGTTGATGTACAGCCCTAGTCGAAGTGCCGCTGAGGTCAGAATAATGGCTGTTAACGCCAGCAATGCGACCAATGTGATGTTGAGCGTGCGTGTGCGTGGTGCGAGAGTGATCGCCAAGCCGAACAGGGTCACATTAATGGCCGTGACTGCCAACAGCTGAAAGAATCCGCTGCGTGCGTATTCGCTATAGGTCAATCCGTCTGGCAGCGCGATTGAACCGTCAGTGAGCAATCCCGCGAACAGGAACCGGACTTGCACGGTGCAGAACAGTGCGTACACCATCAGGGTCACGGCCAGTACCACGAACGCTGTTACTGAACTGAGGGAGAAGCGTTGCTCCGGTGGTGTGGAAGCGGGCTCGGTGTCGAGACTGATAAGCAAAGAGAACAGCAATGGCCACGGCAATACGATGAACATGATGTGGAGAATGAGCGCCATCGGATTGAAATCGCGGAAAACGTTCAACACCTCATATTGCACTATTTGATCGGCGCCGACAAGCAACGGTATGATCGTCAAAAGCAATGGAATGGAAATCAGCAGCGCGATGCCGATTTCGCGCACTTTTGAACGTTGTTTCGACGCGACTGCGAATCTTGCGAATATGACGGAAAACGGTTCCGCAAAATCGCGAATGTGAATAAACGGCTGCTGCAACCAGCCGGTAAACCAATTCCAGACAACTTGAAGTGGACGACGAACGTCGTAACGCCCGTTGACCAGCTGACAGTGCAGCATAAGCAACGCCGGTTGAACGAATTGCGTAGTGAGTGCGTATTCGTCGTTTCTCGAATAGCACAAGGTCGAGTGAGCGAGCATATTCCACACGCCAATGGCGACGATGCTTCCCAAAACAAGCCAAACAAGAACTTGTTTTCGTGCGGTTTTCCAGTGCAGCGCGGTTACGGTAAGCGCACAGATGATCCAGAAAACCGGCAGTTCATATCCGATAAGCCATGTCGGAGGCATGCTGCAGATCAGACGGTCGAATGCGAAAGTGATGAGAAATGCAGCGCCAATGGTGATGACCGCGCGTTTATCGAGGGGACGTTGCGCTATTTCTTCTCGCGTGATTTTAGGTTTTGCCAAAGGCTGTTCCTCCTGATGCGCGGATGGTTCTTGTGTTGGTTGGTTTTCTTGTGCGCCGGGTGTTTCTTGGGTCTCTCGCATTTCTCGCAATGGCGATGATTGTTGAGCTTGTGATGGGGAAGTGCTGGCTGGTTCCGTCATAACAAATTCCTTCCTTGAGTGTGTTGGATATCATCGTATATATCGAAAAACGATAGAAAAATATCGACTAACATACTTTCACAAGATTTGCATATCGAATATCGATAGATTATTATCGATATTCAGATTTATTGGATTGAAGGAGACGGATATTATGTCGAATTCCGCGGCGAAACGTTCCATGGTGATTGGCGTATTGCGTGTGCTGATTGTGATAATTGCAATATGCTGCCTCGGGCTGCAGGTCAGTGCGATTGCGGCATCCGCTGGCGTTGCTTCCAGGTATGCCGGCGCTGACCCGATGCATTGGCTGTATGCGGTTGCCGCGGTGCTGATTGTCGCTTGCTTCGAGTCCGCGTTAGTACCGCTGTGGAGATTGCTGACCTTGGTTGAAAAACGTGATGTCTTTTCCGGCAAAGCCATGCGTTGGGTGAATCACATTCTCATATATGCGGGGATTGAAGGCATGCTGGTGCTCGCTGTGATGATTGGTCAAATCTGGTTGTCACCTTCGCGCTTTCTGATGGCTGCGATGGGGGTCGACGGGCAAATGTTTCCATACGTCGTGCTGGCGGTTGGCGCGGCAGCGCTTCTGCTGATCGCGGCGTTCGAACTGTTGATGGTGGTGATGCGCTCGCTGTTGATGCAGGCCATCGAACAGCGTGACGAACTGGCGGTGGTGATTTGATATGGCCATTCGTGTGAATCTTGACGTGATGCTCGCCAAAAGAAAAATGAGCGTCAGTGAGCTGGCGGAGGCTATAGGCATAACGCCGGTCAATGTTTCGGTGTTGAAGAACGGACGTGCCAAGGCGATACGGTTTTCCACGCTTGATGCCATATGCGAGACATTGCATTGCCAACCGGGGGATGTGCTCGAATGGGTTGATGGCGAAGGTGAGTGACGTCTCACGGTGATGCAATAATCGAACGTATGTACGAATGTTTGAACTTGTTCTCGGAGCCGACCAAAGCATGGTTCAAACATGCGTTCAATCGGCCCACCGAAGCCCAGCGGCAGGCGTGGCCAGCCATCCATTCCGGCGGGAACGTGCTCGTTGTGGCACCCACTGGGTCGGGTAAAACCCTCTGCGCGTTCCTTTCGGCTCTTGACCGGCTTATGGCGGGCGGAGCGCGTTCCGCAGGAGTGGACATTCATGGCGAAACCGCGGCAACCGAGAGCCATGCGGAACGAAGAACTGTGAAGAAGGGTTCCCGCAAGAAAACGAAGCGTAACGTCAAAGTGCTGTATATTTCGCCGTTGAAGGCGCTTGGCGCCGATGTGACGAAGAATCTTGAACTGCCATTGCAGGGAATTTCTCAACAGTGCGAGGCGATGGGGCTGCCCGTTCCCGATGTTGAAGTGGCCATGCGCAGCGGTGATTCCACACCTGAACAACGTCGAAAAATCGTCAGCCATCCACCGGATATTCTCGTCACCACGCCGGAATCATTATTCCTGCTTCTTACCTCCAAAGCGAACAGCATATTGGTGGGTGTGGAAACAGTGATCGTCGATGAGGTGCATGCGGTAGCAGGTACGAAGCGAGGCACGCATCTCGCATTAAGTCTTGAACGCCTTGACGATATGATCGGACATCCAGTGCAGCGCATAGGGTTATCGGCAACCGTTAATCCCGTTGAGGAAGTAGCGCGGTTCCTTGGAGGTTCGCAACCGGTAACGGTGGTGAACCCCGGCGCTGTTCCGGCTATGGATTTGAAAGCCGTGGAACCATTGCGCAATATGCTTGACACCAGCGCTACAGGTGGTTCGGTATGGCCGGTTCTTGAACGGTCCATTCTCGATGAGGTGTTGCGGCACCGAACCACATTGGTGTTCGTCAACTCGCGTGGATTGGCAGAGAAGCTTACTGCACGGCTCAACGATATGTATGCGGAGTCGAAACAGGGCACGGAAGCAACCGATTTGAATGAGCACCGTGACTTGGGCTCACCGGAAGGCCGAGAGCAATTTGCCGGGCATTACGATTCGGTGGTGGGGTCCACCACCATGCTGGTTGAATCACATGACGATGTTGATGTGATTGCCATGGCGCATCACGGGTCCGTGTCAAAAGATCGGCGCAAATGGATCGAAGAGCAGTTGAAACGCGGTCAGTTGCGTTGTGTGGTGGCCACTTCCAGCTTGGAACTCGGCATCGATATGGGCTCTGTGGATCTGGTGATTCAGGTGGCCGCCCCATTGTCGATCGCATCGGGATTGCAGCGAGTGGGCCGTGCCGACCACAATGTCGGGGGAGTCTCTCATGCGTTGTTCTTCCCCATAACCCGACAGCAGATTATTGGCGTAACAGCCAGCATGGAATGTATGCGGGAAGGGGCTATAGAACCATTGCGCATGCCCCGCAATCCTCTGGATGTGCTCGCACAGCATACTGTTGCGGCCGCGGCCATGGAAGATCTTTCTGCGAATGATTGGTACGACCTTGTGCGTCGTTCCGCGCCTTTCCGAGATCTCGATCGGTCCATGTTTGATGCGGTTATCGGCATGATGGCAGGCGCATACAACAGTGAGGACTTTTCCGCATTCCGCCCGCCGCTGCAATATAACGAAGAAGCGGGGCTGATTTCCGCACGTCCAGGAGCGCAACGTCTGGCAGTGACCAGCGGCGGTACCATACCTGACCGTGGCATGTACACGGTGGTGCTTCCAGAAGAAGGCTCGGGTCCGGGCCCTCGGCGGGTAGGCGAGCTGGATGAGGAAATGGTATACGAATCCCGTGTGGGAGACATCATCACCTTGGGGACTTCGACTTGGCAGATCCAAGAGATCACACGGGACAGGGTAGTGGTGGTTCCCGCACCAGGCCGTACCGCACGCCTGCCATTCTGGCATGGGGACCAGGACGGGCGTGACTATGGTTTTGGATTGGCACAAGGGCGTTTGACACGCGAACTCAGCCAAAGATTGCACAGACACGAACCAGCGGAGAATGGTGATCAGAATACGGTCCAAACTGTATCGGAAGTGCGGTTCGACTGTGAGGCCACACAACGTTTGAAGCGGGATGGTCTTGACCGCAATGCCATAAGCAATCTTGCCAAACTGCTTGACGAACAACGCAAGGCGACAGGTGTGATTCCTTCGGATCGTGATCTCGTGGTGGAACGTTGTCAGGATGAAGGTGGGGATTGGCGCATTATCATCCACTCGCCATACGGTAGGCGCGTGCATGAGCCTTGGGCGTTGGCTATTACCGCTCGAATCAAACAGCGGTTTGGCTTCGATGGTCAAGTGTATGCGGCCGACGACGGCATTGTTCTACGATTGCCGGACGGTTATGGCGATTTGCCGATGCATGAGCTGCTGCTGTTCGACGTGGACGAATTACAACGCATCGTTGAGACACAGGTTGGCGAGAGCGTGCTCTACATGGCCCGATTCCGCGAATGCGCAGCCAGATCACTTTTTCTGCCGCGTACTCGTCCAGGCAAGCGTGTGCCGTTATGGCAGCAGAGATTGAAGGCCGCGCAACTATTGAATGCGGCCCGTACTCGTAAGAATTTTCCTCTACTGCTGGAAACCGCTCGCGAATGCCTGCAGGATGTGTACGATCTTCCCGCATTGCACACGATTATGAACGGGTTGAATACTGGGACGATACTGTTGTCGGAAGCGGTTACCGAAGCACCGTCTCCGTTTGCGGAGAATATGCTGTTTGGTTTCGTTGGATCGGTGATGTACCAGTATGACGTGCCGCAGGCTGAACGAAGCACACAATTGTTGTCCATGGATCCGGAAGTACTGGAACGGCTCTTAGGGAGTACGGATATGGCATCATTGTTGGATGCCGAAGCTGTTACACAGGTGGAAGACGAGCTTGCCGAACGAACATTCTGGAATGATCTCGCTGAAGAAGATGTCAACGGGCGCGTAGCGAGATACGCCAAGACGCATGGCCCATTCACCTCTGACAAGATGATTGCCGAACTTGATGTTGACGCGGCTCAAGCGGTGCATGCGCTTGATGAGCTGGAAGCTCGAGGTGAACTTATCAAAGGAAGGTTCACTGATTTAGATGAGACTTCCGAAAAGAGCGCTATTCAGCAATGGCTTCACAAAGATGTTTTCCGGCGCATTCGATCGTTGTCTCTTGCCAAGGCCCGAAAAGCCGTCAAGCCGGTCGATCCGAGCGTCTATCAGGCTTTTCTGCTTGATCGTCAAGGAGTCGGTCCTGTTGGAGGTGAACGCTACGAAGGTGTCGATGGTCTGATGCGTGTCATCGAACAGTTGGAAGGCGTGTTCCTGAACGCTTCGATATGGGAATCCACGGTATTCCCGGCGCGTGTGCGTGACTATCAGCCCAGCATGCTCGACGATCTCATTTCATCATCGGACGTGGTGTGGGCTGGCTCGAAAGCGAGTGGATCCAACGCCAAAGAAGCTGGTGATATCGCCTTCTACCCAGCGGGTTCTTTGCTGCGCGACCCATCTGAACCGACATTGGAAGAACTGAAAAATAATGAAACGTTGACCGTGCCGGAAGCCGTGATAGCAGCATTGAGCGGTGGTGGAGCGTTCCCCATTCAACAGCTTTCCGCCGCAGCCAAAACCATCTGGCAGCAGCATGCCGAAGTGCAGGTGAACCCTGAAACGGGAGAAATCATCTTCCCCGTATGGGGCGAGCAACAGTTCGAGGAAGCCCTATGGTCACTGGTATGGCAAGGAAAAGTGACGAACAGCTCGTTCACACCAGTACGAACGCTCCTACACGGAGGCAAACCTGTTCGCACACCTCGTCGTGCCGCACGTAGGCGCGTCACCATGCGTCCTCCAACACCATTGAGCTTGAGTGGATTATGGTCCGCTGTAGCTTGTGGTGATGGGCGAACCGTTGTATCAAATAAAACGCTAAACGGTGTTATCGAGCCTTCCATATCTAAAAACAGAGATACCGGCATTGATGATGCGGCGCATGCAGCAAGTGTGGAGGAGCGTAAGTTAGCGCTCATCGACTCGCTGCTGGATCGATATGGGGTGATTGCCGCTCCTTTGGTTGATAAGGAACGGATTGCCGGAGGATTCTCATCACTCTATCCAGTGCTCAAACGAATGGAAGAACATGGCACACTGGTCCGAGGCATGTTCGTGAAAGGTTTCGGCGCGGCACAATTCGCAGAGCGAGAAACCGTCGACGCACTTCGTAGCGATACGCAATGGCATAGTCAGTCCTGTACGGCGCTCGATGTGACTGATCCCGCCAATCTTATTGGCTCCGCAATCGCCTGGCCGGAACAGGATTACCTCAAACCGGCACGTAGATCTGGCTCCATCATCGTACTCAGGCAAGGCGAACCCGTGTTGTTTGCCGTGCCAAAGAGTCATAAAATCGTCAGTTTCGCAATTGACGAGACAATATTGAAACCAGCTTGCGTCGAATTTGCCTACGCATTGCAACGACAGCTCAGTGGCAGCGTCAGCTTCAGTGAAATGAACGGTATGTCATTAAAGGAACGGAATGCGAATCGGCAGATTCTTCATGCGGCCGGCTTCGTCGACAGCCCGCAAGGCATGAAGCTCTACTGCTAGCTTGGTGTTACATCGCCTGAGCCAAAGCGAACGAAACGGACGCGCTGGCAGAACCGTGCCGACAGCAATGCCCGCATCTTGCAAGCACAAGCGAAACCAAAGCGATTCCCGCCATCGCAAGATACGGGCATTGTCAACGAAAACAATTTAGCCGACGATGGCGATTGGTGCGGAAAGCTCCGTGCCAGAACCATCTCGACGCATATCCGGCTTCGGCAATTCCACGCCGGCGCCGCCCTGCGTGGAAGCGTGTACTGGGTATGTGCCCACAAATGCGAGAACCAACGTATCCTGTCCCTTGAGGAAGCGCTGCGAACGAACGCCACCGGTACCGCGGCCCTTCGTCGGATACATCTCCAATGGGGTTACCTTCGCGGAACCATTCTCCGTACCCGGCAACGCTTCGGAATCACCTGCAACCGTCAACACCACAGCTCCAGACGCGGAGAACAGGCCATTCTCGCCTTCTTCATAATTCCATGCCACCTTGCTGGCGGGAACCACCGCGAACGCGACCACTGAGCAGCCTTCAGCCAGGCGAATGCCTGCCATGCCTCCGGCGGTGCGTCCCTGCGGACGTACGTTCTTCGCCTCGAACGTCAGCAGAGAGGAGTCGGTGGATACAAACACCAGCCGATCCTCGTCACGCGCTTCAGCGGCAGCCAGAACTTCATCATCATCCTTCAAATCGATGACACTCCATGAATCCATGGTGGTGGGCGATTCGCGATTCCAACGCTTGACTACACCATTGCGCGTACCCAACGCAAGAGGAGTGGGCTCTACGGTATTATCACCGGAATCGTCGGCGGATGGCATGGCGATCGCAGCGATCACACGTTCACCACGAATTGGATCGGTGTTTTCCGTCATACCGATCAACTCTTCGGCGCGAACGCCGCCAGTCACGTGGAGCGGCCCATCCACGGACACAACCGGCAATTCCACGACATGCGCCACAATCAGACGGCCGGCAGATGTGATCAAACCATATGAGGAACGCGTGGTCGTGCGGAAGATCGAAATAATCTGATCATCCTTTGCACGCTGGTCGGCAGAAGAGCGATTCTCCCAACGCTCCAACGCGTCTTCGGAGGTGCGTGCGATCAGACCAGTGGCTGACAGCATCACAGCGCACGGTTCGTCGTCGATCTGCAAAGCCATGGCTTCGGCATTGTCTTCACCGGCTTTCTTCGCGGCCTTTGCAGCGGCGGCGACATCGGCGGCGGCGGACGACACCGTGGCTGCGGCGCGTGCAGCAGCCACAGCGGAGGCGGATACGCCATCATCGCCATGCGCCACAACAGGCACAAGCCTGCCGTCAGCGTCTTCATCCAACAGCACAGTGCGACGCGGCGTGCCATACGTAGCAACAGCTTCGTCCATTTCGGCAATCACCACGCCGTCAAGCGCCTCAGCGGAGGCAAGAATGCGATCCAACTCCTCAATACGTTGCTTCAAATCGTCGCGTTCCGCTTCAAGCTCGATGCGGCTCATTTTCGTCAGACGACGCAAGCGCAGGTCAAGAATGTACTGTGCCTGAATCTCATCCAGATCAAACACCTTGATGAGCTTCGTCTTTGCGGCTTCGGCATCGTCAGACGAGCGAATCACCTGAATCACCTCGTCAATGTCGACCATCGCAAGCAGAAGGCCTTCAACTAAATGCAGACGTTCCAACGCCTTCTTTTTGCGGAATTCGCTACGACGGCGAATCACCGCACGGCGATGATCCACCCATACCTGAAGCATTTCCTTCAAGCCCATGGTGTGCGGGCGACCGTTGACCAACGCCACGTTATTGATGGTGAAATTGTCTTGCAGCGGCGTGTGCTTGAATAGTTGCGCCAGTACGGCGTTCGGATCGAAGCCGGTTTTGATTTCAATGACAAGGCGAGTGCCGTTATGACGGTCCGTCAGGTCTATCGCGCCGGAAATACCCTCCAGCTTGCGATTCTTCACACCCTCGGAAATACGTTCCAACACACGTTCAGGACCGACCATGAACGGCAGTTCCGTTACGACAATTGCCTTCTTACGAGCGGTTACGTTTTCAATATGCGTTACCGAACGCGTGGTCAACGCGCCACGACCGGTCTCGTAGGCCTCGCGAATGCCCTTGCGTCCCACGATCACGCCACCGCTCGGCCAATCAGGGCCGGGAACATAGCGCATAAGCTCTTCCAGTGTGACGTCAGGATGATGCATCAAATGTTTGGCTGCGGCAACCACTTCGCCCAGATTGTGCGTCGCCATATTTGTGGCCATGCCGACGGCGATGCCGGAGCCGCCATTGACGAGCAGATTCGGGATCGCGGCAGGCAAAACGGTTGGCTCCTGCAGCTTGTTGTCGTAGTTCGGTGTGAAATCCACTGTATCTTCGGCGATATTCGCGTTCATGCCAAGCGCAGCCTGGGCCATGCGAGCCTCGGTGTAACGCGATGCTGCCGGACCATCATCAAGGGATCCGAAATTACCGTGGCCGTCTACCAGGGGCAGACGCATGGCAAACGGTTGCGCAAGACGAACCATCGCCTCATAAATCGCGGAATCGCCATGCGGGTGAAGCTTACCCATCACCTCGCCGACCACACGGGCCGACTTCATGTACGGACGATCCGGATTGAGGTTCATTTGACCCATCTGGTAGATGATGCGGCGCTGCACCGGCTTCAGACCGTCTCTGGCGTCGGGCAACGCGCGGGCATAGATCACCGAATACGCGTATTCGAGGAAGGACTTGCTCATCTCCTCGTTCAACGGTGTTTCGACGATGTTCTCTTTGACCGTACGCGGGTCAAAGGCTGGTTTTGCCGGTTTGCGGTGCGACACCATGCGGTGAATCTCCTCACGGAAAAGTAATGGTAATCAACCTAGCAATGTTACCAGCCGGTACCACCGCGGTGCTTGAATAGGAGTCATGAGTGTTGAAGTGCCAAGCGACGAAGAGCTGCTTACCATGACCGAACCGGCATGCTACGGAGATGACATGCCATCTGAAGGGACCCGTGGGGGAGCGTTGCACCTGTCGTCGGTACTTCCTGCGGTTTCCAACGCCATTGGCTGCCCCATGCCAACGGACATTCATTCTGATCCGAAAGGTTTGCAGGAAGCGCTTGGGCTGCCGGACGCGGCGTCCGCGGTCGTGGTGCTCGTGGACGGTCTCGGCTACTGGAACCTCAACATGAGACTGGGGCATGCGCCCTACTTACGGTCCCTCATGAACGAGTCAGCCAATCAGCGTCCCATCGCCACATGCATGCCGAGCACTACCGTCGCAGCCATGTCTACGTTCGGTACGGGAACATGCCCCGGTATGACGGGTATGACCGGCTATACGCAGCTCAATCCGAAAACCGGCGAAATATGCCAGCTGATTTCCTTCAAAAATGCGGTTCCTCCGCTTGAGTTGCAGCAGCAACCAACCATGTTTGAACGGTTAAGCGCACAAGGTGTTCGTGTGACCAGTTCTGGATTGCCGAAATTCGCGTTTTCCGCGTTGACGCAGGCTGCCTTGCGTGGCAGTGACTACATTTCCAACGATGATCCGCGCAAGCGTATCGCAGTCGCGGCTCGGGCGGCGAAAAATCCCGGACTGACATACCTGTATCTGCGTGATACCGATAAGGTCGGGCATAACTACGGTTGGGATTCCGACAAATGGATTGGCACGTACGAGCGTGTTGACGGTCAGCTTGGTCTTCTTCGCCGCAGCGTGCCCAAAGGCACATTGATTGTGATTGTAGCGGATCACGGTATGATCACCACTGATCCCGAATCCGTGATTGATATTGCGCAGGATCAGCGGCTCATGCAGGGCGTCGTCCATGTCGGCGGTGAACCGCGTTGCGTCATGCTCTATGCGGAACAGGGCGAGGACCCGGAAAACATCGCCGCACGGTGGCGTGATGTGCTGGGAGACCGGGCACAAGTGCGTACGCGATCACAGGCGATTGCGGAGGGTGTGTACGGACCTGTGGTCTCGCGCGTCGAACCGATGATTGGTGATGTGATCGTATCGGCCACGAAGGCCGTCACCATCGTGGATTCCCACACTCAGGCGGAAAAGGCGATGCATCTGCCGAGCGTGCATGGCTCGCTCACCATGCTCGAGTCCGATATCCCCTGTCTGATCGACGTGGCCTAACATGCAGGGTTTGGCTCAGTCGCCGAACAGAATCTCATCCCAACTTGGCACGGCGGAACGTCCGGCGCGCCGCTTCGATTTGGTGGTGTTTTGGCTGTGCGGATCAGGTGTTTGATTCGTGTTTGCGGTGTTCGAGGTGGTATCCGATGCGGGCGCGATGGTGTTCTGAGCATCGCCTGTTGCACTGACGTCTGTTTTCGTCACGGCGTCTTCCGATCGGTTTGGCAGAGAGATGTCGGCGGCCATACTCGATGTATTAGGCGTGCCGAATTCGTTAGACACGCTGATTGGCGCGATTGGAACGGAAGGTGCAGTTGAGGGGCGCGCCACCGGCATGGACGGTTCAGGCGTGTTCCATGCCGATACGGTCTGTTCGATTCGCGCCGATCGGGCGGAATTTCCTGGAAGATTCAGCGAAGCGAGGAAATTCTCGTCGGCGTGTTTCTCGGCGTGTCCTTCCTTCGGCGTGTCTTGCTCCCCGATGAGTTTGCGTGCAGCGGAATTCAAACAGCTTACGGCGTTGTCATGCATGTTCCACGACCATTCCGCGCAGATGGTATGGTCGGAGGAAACGAACTGAGCGCTGATTTTCCAAGGTTCCAAGCCAAGCCTGGTGGCCTTCCAAGTCACGTCTTCCAAACGCACCCGTGCCGCCGCGAATGTGCGTTCAATCAGTTCGGAAAGCGTACGTACACGGCTTTCTTTCGGTGCTGGAACGGCGAGGAACTGCTCAATCGCATATTGCTTCTCCGTTTCGACCGACGCCGAGAAACGCCGAACGAGCGCTTCGCTCAACGAATATCTTTCCGCAACACGCGCGGGATCGGCGCCGGCGCGAATCAACGACTGAATCTGCGAAATCGGCAGGGTGATCGGAGTGTGCGTCTGCTGTTTTTCCCGCACTTCGGAACGAATCTGCTTGGCCTCCAAAATGGCTCTTTCAAGCGCTTCATCGACCTTTACAGAGAACTTTCCGGCACCTGAAACAAAGACGAGTTCACCGGCATCACTGACATGATCGAACCGCGCTTCCTCGAGTGAATTCTCAGGCACAACACACCACTTTCCTTCAAGAATTACTGTTTATTCTATTGTGCCCCACGTGTCGGATTTTACGAGTATTTCGAATCGTGTATCCTATGCGGGGTAAAAGTCATGTATCCTATGGCGCATAAGCACCATAGATGACGAAAGGAATCTCGATGGCACAGGATTATGATTCCCCGCGCAACAAGGACGAGGACGAGGAGTCGCTCCAGGCTTTGGGCAAGAGCTCCCAGAACACTTCCAACGACATGGACGATGACGAAAATGCCATCGCCGAGGATTACGAGCTGCCAGGCGCGGATCTCAGCAACGAGGACGCTTCGGTGACCGTCATTCCTATGCAAGGGGACGAGTTCATCTGTTCTGAATGCTTCTTGGTGAAGCATCGCAGCCAGCTCGCTTACACCACTGACGATGGTCAGCCGGTGTGTCAGGAGTGCGCTGCCTGATGGCGTTCGACGAAACATACAATGAGCCGGAAAACGTCGAGGTTCTAGTAAAGTCGCTGGATCCCGACCAGCCGGCGGAACTGTACTATGCCCATGCCGGGGATGCGGGCGCCGATTTGCGTACCACCGAGGAAGTCACGTTGAAGCCGTTCCAGAGGGCGCTGGTGCCTACGGGAGTGGCGATCGCGCTTCCGGCGGGTTATGTGGCCTTGGTGCATCCACGGTCTGGTCTTGCTGTCAAACAGGGCGTTACCGTGTTAAACGCGCCTGGAACCATTGACGCGGGCTACCGTGGCGAAATCAAAGTGCCGCTGATCAATCTTGATCCGGAACACACCGTGACGTTCCACCCGGGAGACCGCATCGCGCAACTGGTCATCCAGCGTTATGTCGAGGCGAAGTTCATCGAAGCGGAGACATTGCCCGGATCTGACCGTGCTGAGCGTGGCTTCGGATCCACCGGTGTGGCCTCCTGAACTGAGCATGCGAAGGCATAAGCGCCAAGAATCAGCGAACGTTGGCGGCATAATGTTTTTCGGGGGTATCTGGCCGTGCAACACGCGGCCGGATACCCCGAACATACCGTGATGCGCGGGTAGTATAGGGAGCATTGCGAGCGAGGAGGTGGACGATGGGAGACGTTGAGCGCGAGGTTCATTCTGCCCGAATGTTGGGCTGTGAGATCAGTACGAATCCGCTTGATCCGCTTGAGCCGATTCTGAAGATGTGCGAATACCATCATCCTGATGAGGATATGAGCATTCTTGAACGTGCTTATGAGCGTGCGGTCAAGCAGCATTCTTCACAACGGCGCAAATCAGGCGAGCCGTACATCATCCATCCGCTGGCTGTGGCGCAGATTCTTGCGGACCTTGGCATGGGGCCGTTGGTTGTGGCCGCCGGCTTGCTGCACGATACCGTTGAAGACACCGACTACACACTTGACGAGTGTCGTTCTGAATTCGGCGATACCGTGACCGGTCTGGTTGATGGTGTCACCAAGCTTTCCAAGATGGAATATGGTGATTCCGCGCAAGCCGAAACCATTCGCAAGATGGTGGTCGCGATGAGTCGTGACGTGCGCGTGCTGGTCGTCAAACTTGCCGATCGTGTGCATAATGCACGTACGTGGCGTTACGTCAAAACGCCGAGCGCACAGAAGAAAGCGCACGAAACGCTCGACGTGTATGCGCCGCTTGCCAATCGTCTTGGCATGAACGCCATCAAAACCGAATTGGAAGAGCTCAGCTTCAAAGTGCTCTATCCGAAAATCTATAACGAAATCGTGGTGCTTGTCGCACGTCGTGCGGGCCAGCGAGACGTGTATTTGAAGCAGATTCTTGCCGAGATCAACGAAGACCTTGACGAGCAGAACATTTCGGCGTATGTGACGGGGCGTCCGAAGGATTATTTCTCGATTTATCAGAAGATGATTGTACGCGGACATGATTTTGCGAATATCTACGATTTGGTGGGTGTGCGCATCATCGTCGACACGATTCAGGACTGCTATGCCGCGTTGGGCGCGGTGCATGCGCGTTGGAACCCCGTCCCGGGCCGTTTCAAGGATTACATTGCCATGCCGAAGCTCAATATGTATCAGAGCCTGCACACCACGGTGGTTGGTCCTGGCGGCAAGCCTGTCGAGATTCAGATTCGTACGTGGGACATGCACCGTCGTGCTGAGTTCGGCATCGCCGCGCATTGGAAGTATAAGGAGAATGGTCAGGCCGGTCGCGCGTTGAGCTCGCCTGATAAGTCCGATCGTAAGCGTGGCGAGAATCAGGAGTTGAGCGAGGCCGATAATCTCAAGTGGATTCAGCAGCTTGCCGACTGGACGAGTGAAACTCCGGATTCCAACGAATTTTTGGGCTCTCTGAAGGAAGACTTGGGTGCCGCCGAAGTCTACGTGTTCACGCCGAAAGGCAAAATTGTGTCGCTTCCCGCCGAGGCGACGCCGATTGATTTCGCCTATGCGGTGCATACTGAGGTCGGTCATCGCACTATGGGTGCTCGTGTAAACGGCCGCTTGGTGCCGCTCGACACCAAGCTTGGAAACGGCGATACCGTTGAAGTGCTTACGTCGAAGTCCGAATCTGCTGGTCCGTCTCGTGACTGGCTGAGCTTCGCGAAGAGCCCGAAAGCCCGTAACAAGATTCGCCAATGGTTCAGTAAGGAACGCCGCACCGAAGCCATTGAAGAAGGTCGCGATGAGCTGACGCGAGCCATGCGCAAGCGCAACCTTCCGATCGCAACATTGTTGACTCCCGAAGCGTTGGTCGGTATTGCTGACGAGTTGAATCTCGCCAATGCCGAGGCTGTGTTCGTGGCAATCGGTGAGGGCCAGATTTCCACACAGAACGTCATCTCGCATCTGGTTCGAGATGCGGGCAGTGACGAAGTGAACGAAGAAGTGGAACAGGAGGCGTTGCCGCTCAAGCAGGTGGAACGCACCAAGAAGACCACTAGTTCGCTGGGCATTTCCGTCAAAGGCGTGGGAGACATTTGGGTCAAGCTTGCCCGATGCTGCATGCCGGTGCCGGGAGACCAGATCATTGGCTTCATCACCCGCAATCAGGGCGTGTCCGTGCATCGTGTGGACTGTCAGAACATGCTGGACTTGCAGAAACGCCAACCGGAACGTGTGGTCGACGTGCAGTGGACCAGCACCAAGGGCGTGTTCATGGTCAAGATTCAGGTGGAGGCGCTCGATCGTCCGCACTTGTTAAGTGATGTGACTCGCGTGCTTTCCGACCATGGTGTGAACATCATCTCAGGTTCCATTTCCACGGGAACCGATCGTGTGGCCACCAGCCAATTCAGCTTCGAAATGGCCGACCCCCAGCATTTGAATACTTTGCTTGCCGCAGTGCGCAAGATCGAAGGCGTGTTCGATGTGTATCGTATCACCGGTGCCAAGGACTCCGCCGAACCTCGTTTACGCAAAATCTGACACGATCAGTGCGGTCGTGAGACTCATCTGAACTGCTGTAGATTCTCTCGGAGATAATGAACAGCCCCTCACGCGAGGGGCTGTTCATTGTTTTGCCGTAAAGCTTGTTGATGCGAAACTTACTTCAGCACTTCGATGGAAGTGATGCCGACCGGCTCGAGCGGAGCATCGGAACGGTCAGTTGCCACGGAGTCGAGCTTGTCGACGACGGCCTTGGACTCGTCATCCGCGACTTCACCGAAGATGGTGTGATGGCCGTTGAGCCATTCGGTCGGCACGGTGGTGATGAAGAACTGGGAGCCGTTGGTGCCGTGGATCTTGCCGTCCATGCCGCGGCGCAGGCCGGCGTTTGCCATGGCCAGCAGGTATGGGCGATCGAAGGTCAGTCCTGGAACGATTTCATCATCGAAGTTGTAGCCCGGGCCGCCAGTGCCGGTGCCCAGCGGGCAGCCACCCTGGATCATGAAGTCCTTGATGATGCGGTGGAAGGTCAGACCATCGTAGAACGGTTCGTGGCTTGGCTGACCGGTGAACGGGTCGGCCCATTCCTTCTCGCCAGTGGCGAGACCCAGGAAGTTAGCCACGGTCTCTGGGGTCTTGTCGTCGAACAGGTTGATCTTGATGTCGCCTTCAGAGGTGCGCATGATAACTGTAGTCATGGTTCCTAGTGTCTCATGGGCTTGAGACCGTGCGTTGCTGTTTGATTGCGGGGAATGGAACAGAGGATCCGTGGGCTGGCCGCGGCCGATAGCCGGGCCGCCGAGCTATAACGTGGAACGTCATACGAATTGGCTCACTATGATCAGCGCACCGGCAACGACCATGAGCGCCGAGAAGACACGTAAAAGGAGTCCTTTTGCGTGTCTTCCCAGTTTTTTGGATCCGATCGCGACGGATATCAGGACCAATCCGACGGCCAGCGGCACCAAGGCCAGCAGAAGCAGCGGTTTTTCCACGGCATCTTCTCTCGAACGCTGTGATTCAGATGTTTCGATGCTCGGTTTTTCTGCGCTTGCTGACAAGAGCCATGGAGCAGCATGTCGATACGAACAGATTCACTATGCAGGTCGCTGCCGGCAGTAGCCGTATGAACGGCTGACTGTAGAAATCGATAACATCCTGATCCATGGATCCTGAGTACATTCCAAAAACCGGATAAGATGCGAGAGCCAGCGCCGAACTCACGAGGAACGGTATCCAAATGACGGACAGCCGCAGGATGGATACTGTTCGGCCTTCCCGATGAACTTTTTCCGAGAACATAAAAAGAGCCCAAGAGGCCACTGCGATTAATGCACCCGCGCAATACAACAGACCGGGGAACTCGCTACGCATGATTCCGTCCTTACTTCAGTTGCAGGTAATTTGGCTTATCGATGTTCTGGATGGTTCGAGGTTATACGGTGTTTTGAGATTACCATACCTGACATGGCAGTCGAATTGTTCCTTCATCATTTTTGAAGCTGTTGGATAGGCCGTCCAATGACGACTCGAGCTAAACTAGGGAGGGACCGTCGCCCATGCTGATTCTGCGTAATCGTACCTTGTCGGTGTAGCCGTTGCTGCCCACCAAGTGGGTTATAAGGATAACGACCACATGCCATTACGTGCAATCCAGCCTCCCTTAGCAAACCATTGATTTGACCATGAACCGCGTGCGGCTGTTGTATCCATTCGGATGTTGGACGTTTGTTCCTCCTTGGTCGACGCAATGAGATATTGCATCGTCTCATCCTCGGTTTTCCCGTATACATTCCGCTTCGGATCCTGGACCCAATCAATCACTTCCGATCTATCCATCCCTATTTCCTCATATATTGCCTGATTGTATTTCATGCCGTCTGCCAGTGCGGAGGTCGGGGTGATGATTGCGACGCTGATTGCTGTGATCGTCGCCAATGTTGCCAATGCTTGTTTTTCCATTATGATTCCTTCCCTGATTGCAACTTCGGTTTTGGAAATCGCATACCATTCGAAACAGTGGACTGATTATGTAGAGGGATATTGTTTTACATCAAGAGATTTCAGCTGCTCATGGTGTGGTTCCGCAGCCAATAAGAGTGGTGCCTTTTCCATGGCGTCTCCTCTCGAACGCTGTGATTCAGAGGTATCTTTAATGAATCATGGGATATGGGTAGGTCGGCACTGACTGGTGACGGGATTCGAGCCTGATGTTCGTCGGTGTCGGAACATGGCTTCGCCGTGTAGCATCTGACAAATAGGGCATTTACTCATGATTGAGGGGAATGGAGGACGGTTATGCGAAGAAGAAGGACCATGGCTTATCGGATTGCGATGTTGCTTACGGCATGCGTGCTGGGGTGGGGGCCGCAGCGCCCGCCGCCGCGCACCCGGACCTGTCCGGCGAGATCGCTTCGATAGTCGATCTCGCGCACGACTCCTCACGCCGTCTCAGGCCCATGCTCTCGGAGCTCAGCCTCGACGCCGCAGCGCCGAGGCTCGCGGCCGCCGTGGAGAAATCCAGACTGATGCTGCGATCAGGGGCACTCGAGTGGGACGCGCATATGCCGGGCGACATCGACGGCGGGATTTCGAGGCAGACGATTCTCACGGGATCACTGTTCGTGAGCGAGTCCGCCGAGAACGGCAGCATGGCTCTGCGCGAGCTTTCCAGGCGGGCCGTGGACGTGGCCCTGTTGGACGTGGACATGCCCGTCCTCGACAGGCTAGCGGCCGCCAAGGAGATGGCGAGGCTGTATCCGTCGGTCGCGGTGGTGATGCTCACCGTGTTCGAGCATGAGGAATCGCTCGCCAAATCACTGGCCCTGAACGTGCGCGGGTTCTTGACCAAGGACATCCCCTCCGCACAGCTCGCCCAACTGATCAAACAGGCACACGCGGGATACTCGGTGTTTGGACCGCGCCTGACCAGTATCCTCGCCGACAGCTATCTGAACTCCGGGAAGAACGATCCCAAATATGACGCCTTCCGCGAGAGGGTGGAACGCCTTCCAGGCTATCTGCGCACCACGTTTGATTTGCTCATCCAGGCGCTGCCGAACAAGACCATCGCCAAACGGCTCGGTCTGAGCGATGCCACCGTGCGCTCCTACATATCCGAGATCTTCACCACACTCGAATACACTAACCGCGGCGAACTCACCATCACAGCCATCAAGGCCGGATACTGACTTCTATTCCTGACCTGGTCTCCGGTGCGGGATGAACTTAGGGATTCCGCATGTTCGTGAATCCTATGGCTGCTGCGAGGACGATCAGTACAGATGTCTCGACGGGGAGATATCTCAGGAACAATTCGGGAAGCTCCTGTTTCGTTACGATTGCCATGACAACGACGATGGGGCAGGCAGACGACGATCGAAATGGAGAGAGAGACGAAGGCGTGTTTCCAGGAAAAGCGCTTGTTCCGCATAGCTACTCCTAATTGCGGGAACGGCGCAGAGAGCCGCGGCCGCAAAGGGCTTGACGGTGAAATCAATCTGTACTTCAACATAATCGAATCCGTCATCTCCGTAGAGGCGGATTCGACTATTTCTTTCATGCAGACAATCAGCGAAAAACCTTCAACGGCATTCTCAATAGCGTAAAACAGACATAGTCAAAATCTGAGCAACCAACGGCGATGATGAAACACGTGACCTTACACTGCACATGCAGTTCCCAACACACCAGACGCTTACGATTATGACCACATCAACTTCGCAGAATACTCACGAAACAGATACCGCAAACAACGCATCATGCACCACCATCAGCACCATTCTCACACTGGCCATACCAACGTTCGGTCAACTTATCGCCGAACCAGCATTCGTGCTCATCGACACCGCCATCGTCGGACATATTGGCGGGCAGGCGCTCGCCGGTTTGTCGGTCGGGTCAACCATTGTGCTCACTGTAGTGGGGCTATGTGTGTTCCTTGCGTATAGCACCACATTGAACCGCACCCCGATTGTTGGACTGGAGTAATTCATGTCCGATGATTTGGAGGT
>OIXX01000047.1_pt1 | contig 93742 bp, 101 predicted proteins | sample 1588161 | NCBI WGS metagenome assembly OIXX01 (sample SAMN03283274) | human gut metagenome | biome: human-associated habitat; material: feces | host: Homo sapiens | place: Peru | collected 2012 | reverse complement strand
GACCGAGCTGGCCGGCCGCTGGGCCGGGCCGATTATGGTCGGCGGACATTCCAAAGGCGGCAATCTGGCGGTATACGCGGCGGCCAATGTGCCCGGCGAAATTCAGGGACGTATCACGGCCGTGTATTCGCACGATGGTCCAGGCTTCGATGAGGCGTTCTTCGATGAGGATGGGTACGCGCGCATTGCGCCGAAAATCCATAAATCGGTACCGGGATCGTCGATCATCGGCATGCTGTTTGAGACCCGCGAGCATGTGGAAGACGGCTATACGGTGGTCAGCAGCGACGGTGCCAGCATCATGCAGCATTTTGCCCTGCACTGGCAGGTCGATCATGGCCGATTCGTACAGGCCGATGGGCTCGCCAACAGTGCGCAGTATCTGGCGCGCACGATCAACGGATGGATGGCGAAATACGATGATGAGCATCGCCGCAGGTTCATCGAAAATCTGTTCGCCATCTTCGAGGCCGGCGGGTACGTCACGTTCGGCGAACTCACGTCGCACGTGACGCAGTCGTTGCCGGTAATGCTCGCCGCGGCCCGCAGCATTGATGTTGAAGACCGTGACGTGATGATTGAGGTGCTTAAGGGATTTGCCGCGACAGCCGCTACGTCGGTAATCTCGGCCAAGTAGTCGGAGGCCATCAAACTGGTTTTGCCAGTCAGTCTCAATAGCGCAAGAGCTGGCCCCTGAGATACTCAGGGGCCAGCTCTTGCTTCCATTTCCCCAGCGGGGTTGGCTTAATCGCAGTATATCTCACTGCTGACCATGCCTGTTTTACTTACTCCTAATCGATGAGCTTGTAGCCGTGGTCGGCGACTACGGACTTGAGTTTGTCGAGATAGGTTTCGGCGGCCTTGGATAGCTTGGAACGCTCGTTCGTGATCCAGCCGACCAGCATCGTTTCGTCGGTGTCGAGCGGTACGGTGACAATCTTCTCATTGTTGAGGTCGCCGTTGTCGATGCCGGTGCACACCGTGTAGCCGTTGAGGCCGATGATGAAGTTCAGGATCGTGGCGCGGTCGGTCACGTTGATCTGCTTGGGGGAGTACTCCGGCCAGACCGCTTCCTCGTAGAAGTAGAGCGAGCCTTCCTCGCCCTGCTCGTACTGGATGAACGGATAGGGCTTCAGGTCCTCCATGGTGATGACCTTTTTGGCAGCCAGCGGGTTGTTGCGTGAGATGAACACGTGCAACGGCGCGCGGAAGAGCGGGTGGAATTCGAGGTGCTTCTCGCGCAGGAGCTTGCCAATCACGTCCTTGTTGAAATCGGACAGGTAGATGATGCCGATTTCGGACTGCATGTTCGCCACCTGGTTGATGATGTCGCGCGTACGGGTCTCGCGGATGGTGAACTCGTATTCGTCGGACTTGATGGAGTTGATCATCTCCACGAACGCCTCGACGGCGAACATGTAGTGCTGGGTGGAGACCTGGCACAGCTGCTTGCGCGGCTTGGCATGCTTGTAACGCTCTTCGAGCAGGTCGGCCTGATCCAGCACCTGGCGGGCGTAGGTCAGGAATTCCGCGCCATCCACGGTCAGGGCGATGCCCTGCGAGGAGCGGGTGAAGATCTCGATGCCCAGCTCGTTCTCCAGTTCCTTGACCGACGAGCTCAGGGCCGGCTGGGAGACGTACAGGGCATGGGAGGCCTCGTTCATCGAGCCGCACTCGACGATCTTGACGATGTATTTCAGCTGCAGCAGTGTCATAAAGTCTATTTATAGCCTGAGGGATAGTCGGGAGAAGGGTTTATAGCCGTACTCCGAGCTGGGCGAGGGATTCGCGTGCCTGCAGCGCGTTTTCGAAGAGAAGTCCGTGGATGCCGACCTCGTTGGCGCCGACGATGTTCTTGGCGGTGTCGTCGAAGAACACGCAGCGCTCGGCCGTGAGGCCGAAGCGGGTCAGGACCAGCTCGTAGATGTCGGCGTTCGGCTTGTGCATCTTCTCCACGCCGGAGACCACGGTGCCCTGCAGCAGCTGTTCGAGGCGCGGGTACTTCTCGAAGGCCAGGTGGAAGGTCTCATGCGACCAGTTGGTCAGACCCCATACGCCGTAGCCGTGGGCCTTCAAATCCGCCAGCAGTTCGACCATGCCCGGCAGCGTGCGGGGCAGCGCGTCCGCGTAGTGGCCGATGTAGAACTTGAAGATGTCGGCGAGTTCCTGGCCTTGTTCGCGTACCACATCCGGGTAGATGTCCGCGAAATCCTCGCCGGCGTCCATGCGGTCCTCGTAGTGGAAGAAGCCGCAGGGGTCGTCGTCGGCGCAGATGCGTTCCACGATTTCATCGGGGAATCGGCCTTCAAGGCATGCGCGGGTGTTCCAGTCCAGCAGCACGCCGCAGAAGTCGAAAATCACGTCGGTGATGGGGGAGTTGGCCATGATGGTTCCTTGTGTGTTTGGGTCGTTGGGTGGGGTCTGCGATTTAGTGTACGGGGTTTGTGTATAGGTCGGGGTATGTGGAGTTTGAGGCTTATGTTTCTCTCCCTCCGTCTCGGCTTTGCCGAGACACCTCCCTCGTCAGAGGGAGGTCAACAAGGTTATGCGATGACGTCGGCGATGGCTTCGGGGATGGCGTGGATCACGTCGCCGGCCACGATCGGGTGGCCGAGCGTCATGAAGCGCTGGCGATGCTCGCGGCCGATCAGTTCCGGCTCCTGCCAGCCCTGCTGCTCGGATTCGGAGGCGATCGCCGCCGCCAGGCCATGCAGGTAGGCGGCCGAGGCCACGGTCTCGCCCGTGGTGGCCACGTCATCCTGCTGGGCGAGTAGGGCGCCGGTCAGACCGGCCAGCACGTCGCCCGCGCCAGCGGCGCCCAGCCAGGCCGGCGCGCTGCCCGACGCATAGACGTGGTCCTCATCCACCACGATGGTCACCGCGCCCTTCAGCAATACGGTGGCGCCGGTGAGCTCGTGGGCGCGCTTCGCGCTGGCCAACGGGTTCAACCGCACGTCGTCGGCGGTGTACGGCTCGTGCGAATCGGCATGCTCCGCGGTGCTGGCGGCGGTTTCGAACCGGTTGAGCAGTTTCGCCATCTCGCCGGCATGTGGCGTGATCACCACCTGGCCGGGCACACGCTCCGGCAGCAGGTCAAGTGCGCCGGCATCCACCACGATTGGCGGCATATCGTAGGCGTCCTTGTTCTCATCCTCGCTGCCGAGCGTGTAATGCTTGAGCAATGCGGCGATGGTGTCCCGCTGCATATCGCCGTCGGCGTCCTCGACGCTAGCCTCGGGCACGCCGGACCCCACGACCCAGGACTGCACATGTCCCTTGCCGATCACGGCTTCAGGCAGTGCGGTGAGCACCATGTTCTGCGCGCGCTCCGGGCCCAGATACCGGACCATGCCGGTGTTCGCGCGGGCGGCGGCGCTGGTGGTGAGCACGGCGGCACCGGGGTAGCGCTGCGAGCCGGTCACCAGACCAACCACGCCCCGGGAATATTTGGAATCCTCGAACCGGGGGAGACGGACCGCGTCGGACGCGAACGAATTATCCACCACCTCGACGTCCGGATCCTTGTCGTCGATATCGAAGCCGAAATCGAACAACTCGATACGGCCGCAGGCGAACGTGGCGGGCGGCAGCACCGCGCACGGCTTCATCGCGCCGAACGTGACCGTGACCGTGGCCGGAATGTACGGGCCGGGCAGAGAACCATCGTTCACACCGACGCCGGATGGCGTATCCACAGCAAGTATCAGCGGAAAATCGCCTGACGACTCACGATTCGGCAAGGCGGGCTCATCGAGAGCCTCGCCGTCGAGACCAAGGGCGGAGGCGAGTGCGGCGGGAATGCCGCGTAGCGAGCCTTGGATGCCGATGCCGGTCATCGCGTCGATGATCAGATGCGATTTCCTGGCCACGGCGATGGCGGTCTGCAGTCGCTCGCCGGCCTCACCGGCGGAAAACCCGGACGCGCAACCGGGAATATCGGCTGCCGGATCAAGCACCAGCACCTTGCCTCCGGCGCGCACGAACGAGGCGAATCCGGCCTCATGCAACGACCGGCCCACGGCGATGGCGGTGACGTTCGCGCCCTCCTGGGCCAGCGCGGCGGCCGCGAACAGACCATCGCCACCATTGTCTCCGGCCCCGGCCAGCAGCACGATTGACGTGTCCTCCAGCGCCAGATCCTCGTCGTCCAGCATACCGGCCGCCATGTGGGCCGCGGCCTGGGCGGCCATGCGCATCAGCGGCACGCCTTTGTCCAGCAGGGGTCGCTCCATGGCTCGGACCGTATCGGAGTCATAGGCGCTGTGCAGCAGCAGTTCGCGACGATCGGCGTCTTCGGTGTATTCCATGGCAACCCCTTTCCTGTGTTTGTTACTTGCGGTCCGTGTTTACAGGCCGTACACCTCGTGGGCGAACTTTTCGAGCACGGGGATCGAGCGCTTGACCTTCTCCGTGTCGATGCAGTAGGCCATGCGGAAGTATCCGGGCACGCCGAAGCTGTCGGACGGCACGAGGATCAGGTCGTATTCCTTGGCCTTCATGCAGAACGCCACGGCGTCGTCCTCCAACGCCTTGGGGAAGATGTAGAACGTGCCGCCGGGGCGCACCACGTCGAAGCCGATGCCGGTGAGCGCATCGTAGAGCAGGTTCATGTTCGTCTCGTAGACGTTGAGGTCGGCGGTCTGGTCGATGACTTTGGCTACGCCCAGCTGGATCGAGCTCGGCGGGCAGTTGTGGCCGGTGCCGCGCGAGATCTGGCCCATCATGGGCACGAGCAGGTCGGCGTCGGTGGCTGTGGGGTTCACTGCGACGTAGCCGATGCGTTCGCCCGGCAGGCTCAGCGATTTCGACCACGAGTAGCAGGTCAGGGTGTTCGCGTAGAAGCTGGCCGGGTAGGGCTGGGTGGTGCCGTCGAACACGATTTCGCGGTACGGTTCGTCGCTGATCAGGAAGATGTCGTGGCCGTACTCGGCCTGCTTGGCGGTCAGGATCGCGGCCAGACGCTTGAGCGTGTCCGCCGAATACACCGCGCCGGACGGGTTGTTCGGGGTGTTGATGAGCGCGGCCTGCACGTTCGGGTTGAGCGCGGCCTCGAACGCCTCGAAGTTGATCTGGAAGTTCTCGGTGTCGGCCGGCACGATGGTCAGCTTGGCGCCGATGCCCTTGACGTACGGCTGGTATTCGGGGAAGTAGGGGGCGAAGGTGATGATCTCGTCGCCCGGCTTGGTCACCGCGCGCATCGCGTGGGACAGCGCGCCCGCCGCGCCCGTGGTCGGGAAGATGTGGTTGCCGGTGTATGCCATGCCGAAACGTTCGTTGAGGTTTTCGGCGATCGCGTCCTTGACGGACGGGATGCCGAGCGAGGGGGAGTAGCCGTGGATGGCCGCAGGATCGCCGTTTTCGTAGAGGTCGACCATGGCGTCGGTGAAGGATTTCGGAGCCGGCACCGAGGGATTGCCAAGGCTGTAATCGAACACGTTCTGGTAGCCGATTTCAGCACCGCGGCTCGTGGCGTACTCGCTCAGCCCGCGAATCACGGACTTGCCGCCAAGCATGGCCTTGTATTCCTCATTGATCATGGCTGTTCTCCTCGCATGGTTGTACTGGTATGCACCACGCTACTACTATCGCGGCCGGTTTGCGCCATTTGCCGCGCCGTACCTAAGCCGGCTGTTCTATTTGTTCTATTAGTGGAGTTTGAACCGGCATATACCCTTGCAATAAAGCCATTTGTAGGGTCTGAGGCTTTCCGGGGTTGCTTGTCTCATAGATTTTCGGCCTCTTGATATTTGCGGTTGATAGCTGTGATGTGTGTGGGCGATGGCTGTTGAGGCATCATGGGGATCTCTTCGACTGTCCGCCGTCGCCATGCCGCCATGATGCCTACAGAAAGTCGAGTTGCGTATTTCCGCCAAGCAGGGTGGTGACCGGTGGGGGGGGCGATCGGTGGGGGTGACCGACACCCGCTATAGGCAGCAGGCAGCCGCACACATCCCAATATCTGTGGGACGGCAGACAAGTCAATCGTTTGTCGTCCGCGCCGTCCCTCAAGAGCGCGGGATGGCAGACAAGTCAACCGTTTAACGTCCGTAGCGTCCCACACCGACGACTGTAGAAACCGCGGAATAACGCCGATTCTCGCTGCAGCTCCATGATTATGCACAACCGTTCATAGCGAGCGCTGTGGGACGGCGGGCGGAAAACGGCCGAATCCGCGTGCCGTCCCACACCTCGTACAATCCGCGTTTTGGGAAAGCATCACCGTAAGGCTGACGCGCATCCGCATCCACAGCAGGAGCCTTACCGGCCGTAATCCCGCACTCGATTATTTTTCTGACAGGAAATCGAACCCGAAACACTAACCCATGCCCGCCCCACCGCAAACAGCGAATAACCAAAAAAATGCATGCTCTATCCTTGGTGCCGAATAATGAGAGCCTGACTGTAGTGGCTACGGGTAGCTATATCGGAGAAGGATTCGATCAGAAGCGTTTCGACACGCTTCTGCTTGCCGCTCCGGTCTCGTTTGAGGGTACTCTCTCGCAATATGTAGGGCGACTTCATCGCGAGAATGATGGCAAGACCGAGGTTCGTGTCTATGATTACATCGACGTGACCGTGCCTTTATCCGCTGTCATGTATCGAAAACGGCTGAAGGCATACGCAAATCAAGGATATTCGGTAAATCCTGACCATACTGAGAAAATGGACATGCTCAGTGCAAAGGCGGAAGCGTTGCGCGCTTGCATGACGGCCGCGACGCAGGGCGAAGATGCTGCGGATGCGTTGCTCGACACCCGGTCTGACGGATTATTCGAAGGCAGCATCGTTACAGCCACGAATTATGCAGAGATACTCCGCAAGGATATTGCCGGTTGCGCACGTTCCCTGATTATCTCGGCTGAATATGTATCACAACAGGGACTCAGCGCAATTGACGATGAATTGCTCCGACTGGCCGACAGGAAAGCGCTCATCGAAGTTTATGTCCGTTTGCCGGCGACTGCTGCGGTGGCAACCAGAACACGAATAGAACGGAATATTAATCGGCTGCGTGCTATTGGGTGCATTGTCCGGACCGTCGAATCGTGTTCCGATTTTACCATAATCGATGACGGATTGATTTGGTTTGGAGGCATCCCTTTACTTGGCAATCCAAGGAGTGACGACTGTGCACTTCGATTCAAAGATACGAAAATCGGCGAGAATCTAGCAGATGGACTGAAACGACGGTCGTCCTGAGTCAATATTCAGTTAAGATAATCGCGCAGTACGAGGGCGTGATTGATGTGCGGGTCCTTGGCGGCATAGAGCAGGGTCACGTCGGGATGCTCCGCGCAGATGTGGCGCAGATTGTCCACGGCGGCATTGGCGTCGAGCTCGGCGATGTAACGCATGCGGAATTCCGCGAATTTGGCGGGGTCATGGCCGAACCATTTGCGCAGGAGGGGAGATGGAGCGACGTCCTTCAGCCACAGGTCCAACGCCGCACGCTCTTTCGTCATGCCGCGAGGCCACAGGCGATCCACCAGCACCCGATACCCGTCCGACGCAGTCGGCTCTTCATATATACGTTTGATTGCAATACCCATACGCCCCATGATTGGCGTGCGCTTGCCGGAAGTCAAGGGGAGACGCGATCCATCTACCCGTTCGATTTCTGGGTGTTCTGTCTAAGGCCTTGTGCTATGACAGCTAGCGATTCAGCAGCTTTTGGTGATATCGTCCAACCGGACCGCCTTGCCCCTGTCGAAGGTGTTCATAGTGAGATCGACGGGTTTGGTCTTGATGAACGCTGACAGCGCGGTGTGCGGCGGGTTGTCGATCAAGTGGGTGATGGGGGCAATCGCCTCCTCGACGCTGACGCCCACAATGGCGTAAATGGCACGCGCCAGCAGCTTCATCAGTGGCGAATCGAAACTGTTCAATGCCTCATTGCTGCGCACGGCCCAAGGGTTGAACAACACATAGTGGATGCGGCCTCCGGTCTGCTGTTGGTTTTCCGCGAAGAGCACTCCCAGCAGATCGTTCAGACGACTCGTACAGATAGTCGCGCAATGCTAGAACGTGATTGATGTGCACCCTTCATTGACGGTCTCTCAATTGATCTCCTGCGATTCATGCCGTATAAGGAAGTTCTCGACCAAGGCGATCATCGTGTCCTTCCCCGCAGGTGCGGACAGCGCAATCATCAGCGTCATCGCCGCCAAGGCGTTACCCTCCACAAGCAGGGGAGTCATCGTCGCCCAGTATACTGTTGCCGTTCAGGAAATACACGAACAGTGCGGCGGCACAACGTTTATTGCCGTCGGAGAACGGGTGATCCTTGACAACTTGATACAGCAGGTTCGCGGCTTTCTCCTGGGTGGAACGTACAGTTCTTCGCCTCCGAACGTCTGGTAGAGTCCTGCGACGATTCCTTGGAACGAACCGTTGCGTTCCCTCCCGAACAGATCGGATTGCGTGTAGAACGGCATCGACCGGATGAACAGCATCGCGTCCTCATAGGTCAAGACCCACTGGGACTCGTCGCCCTTGGGTATAGGGACATTGCCTGTGTCATAGTCGTTAAGCAGCACAAGACTCGGCAAATATCGTTCCAAGATCTCTGCGGTGCCAGCAATTTCCGGTTCGGTGGACCTCGATAGCACCTTGACGACGGCGTGAAGTGCGTCAAGCCGCTTGTGATTGATGGTGTAACCATCAACGAGATGCTGCTTCAGAACTGAGTTGGCCCATCGCCGGGAATAGATGCCTTCCTTGGATTTGACGCGGTATCCGGCCGACAGGATCATATCCAAGTTGTAATGCTCGACTTGGTATGTCTTACCGTCAGATGCAGTTGTCGCAAATTCTGCGACAACTGAAAATCCATTGAGCTCTTCCCTCAATGCATTGCCGACATGCTTGCCGATTGTTTTGATATCGCGGCCAAACAGCAAGGCCAATTGCTTTCTGTTAAGCCACACCGTATCCTCGTCCACCTTCACATCGAGGTGCACGGTGTGGTCCGCGCTCTCGTACTGCCGGTCGAGAACCGGGTGGCAAGGGCGGCCACCACCAGTATAGTCACCACACCGGCGCACAGGATGCCGGCGATGGAGGCCACATCCGAAGCGATGTCCGCACCTGCGGCCGGCAGCAGTGTGCCGGAAGCGTAGTCGAAGCGCGCGATGTACAGGATGTAGAGAGCGACCGTCACCACCGTCTGCAATGCCACGTACACGGCGTAGATACCAAACAGGGCAAGGATTTTCGCATTGATGATCGTGGCGCGGTCCAGATCCTTGTACAGGAACATGCGGCCGGAGGCCACGGGCGTATAGATGGCACCAGCCACCAGATAGGCCATGACCACCATCGGCAGCATCAGCATGTTCTGTACGACGAACTCGCCAGCGAGGAAATCCAGCACACTCACCGAACCGGTCTTTCCGCTGACTTTCATGAAATCGGAGTTGAACAGGTTCACGGCCGGCAGAATCAGTATGAATGACGGCGGCCGGATCCAAAGCCGCGACCGCCGCACGTTTCGCGACACCGAGCGGCCGGCCAAGCTCGATAACCGTGATCCGCTTCTGTTCGCCGGCGAATTCGTCCGCAAGCCGGCCGCCTTTGATGAACAGGAATCGCCCGCACAACTCCTGCAATTCGTTGAGCTGATGGCTGGAGATGAGCATGGCGATGCTGCGGTCGCGATACCGCCAAAGCCCCACAAGTTCAAGCACCGGGCGGATTGGGAGGTGCGGGCGGCGGGTCGGACGATCACAGTGTGACCCGAATACGTTCATGAATCATCGAATCACACGGCGAGGCGAAATCGGGGATGGCGCGGCATCTGACGGAAACGGGATATGAGACGGGCCGACGGGCCGGGCGGCGAACAGGGCGAATCGTCGCCATCGTGCTGATCATGGCGTTGACGGTGGGCGGCGCGTTAGTGGTACGCCATCTGGGCGGCGTGCTGCAGTCGCAGTTATCGGCGAGTGTGTCACGGCTGACCGCTCTTGTGACAGGTTCGCGGCGAGCTTGGCCGATCCGGCGGTCGCGCAAGGTTCCGCAAGCGCAGGCCTTATGACGGCCGGCGAGGCGGACCGCAAGTATTCGAGAGTCGCCAGTTCGGTCGATTTCAATGACAATGGTGTGGACGATTACGCGGATATCGTGGCGGGTGCGCGCAAGGACGCCGAAAACCATCCGGCTTACGATTCCGGCTACTATCAGGGCGGCTATCCGCCGGCCGATCGCGGGGCGTGCACCGTACGTGATTCACAACATGGCGCAGCGGCAGCGCGAAAACGACTACTTCGCCTTCAAGAAGCACATGACGGTCACCGGGCACTACCGTTTCGACGCTTCGAAAGTGCTGTAGAGCGTACTCAGGGCTTGGCGGTGACGGTCGGAGCGGCGTCGGCATTTGCCGGCTTTGGCTCCGGCTGCATCAGCTGAATCGGTGCCGGCCGCACTGGCGTTAGCACTATCGTCAGCGTTGGCACCGCCGGCTTTGGCCTTGGTATCAGCCGCGCTCCCGCCATCGATCACCAGTCGCAGATAATCGCGGTCGGCGGACTTGCGGCGCGGCACGAACCGACTGATGATGGAGTTTTTCTTGCCGCGGTTCTTCACGTACAGGAAGCCGAACACGGAGAACACGACCGCGCCGATGAAGTTGACGATAAGATCCTCCATCGTGTCGATCAGACCGATGTCGAGGTAGCCGCCGAGGCCCAAGTCTTGGCCATTGACCGTGACCTGGGTGATGTCGTTGATGCGAATCGCATGGTTGGTGTGCGTGGGGTCGAGCATCACCGAGCTGATGGAATGCACGATGGCGTCTTTCTGCATGTCGAATCCGAACAACTGGTCCATGCCGAATTCGAAGAACTCCCAGATCACGCCGATGGTCATGGAGAAGCAGAAGGAGACGATCGCCAGATACAGGGGCGAAAGCTCGAACTTCACCCGGTCGGACCGGTTGAGCAGGTCGACCAGCGAGAAGCCGATCGCCGCGGCGAGGAAGCCGTTCATCGTGTGCAACACCGTGTCCCAGAACGGGAAGATCTCATAGAACGAACTGATCTCGCCAAGAATCTCGGACGAGAACACGAACACCAGCACGATGACTTCCAGCACCGAAGGCAGCTCGATGCGGAACTGCACCTGGATGAACGCCGGCGCCAACAGCAACAGCAACGTCAGGATGCACAGGAACACATTTTCGTAGTCGCCGTTAAAGAACTGGAGTATTGCCATGGCGAGCACCAGCATGCGCAGCACCACATAGACCGCGAATGAGCTTTTGTGTTCGCGGATTTCCATGCCTACGGCTCGGCTCATGGTCTTCCAGCGTACGCGCCAGGACGGTTTGCGTTGTGCGTCGTGCTGTTGTGACCGTTTCCGGGTCATTCTTGCCTCTTTCTCGCATTGTTCTCGCGCCAGTCTATCCGAACCTGCTTACAGGCAATCGGCAAGAACGGGCGATAGTCTGGCCGCATGAACCGAATGGAAACCGATGCTGCCTCGATTGTGGACCGCACGAATCATGCGGCGATGCTCGATAGGGCCATTGTGCCGGCGGCACGCCACCGCGTGTGCTGATTGCAGTGCTCGCCGTGCTGCTGTACCGCCGTATGGGCATGATTACACCGCTGATCGTGGCTCATGGCATGTATGACGTCTCCGCCGCCATGACCAATCTGACCGGAATCGCCGGCTCCTCATGGTCACTGGTCGTAGGGCTGGCAATCATGGCCATGCCGGTGGTTTGGGCTATCGTGAGGTGTGCGAGATAGGCTTTGTACCGGTTGGCAGCAAATCAAACCAGCGAGACAACGGAATGAACGAAGCGAAAGGAACGGTATCTGATGACTCCGATTGAATTGTCAACCCGACGCCGGGTTACGGGACTGACTTCGGATGAGTTCGCCAGGCTGTTCGTCTCTTTGCAACGCGATGTGGACGGCGAAGCCGCGCATTGGAGCGCCACGGACGTCGAATCCTGGGAGCTGGTCGGCCCGCCGGTGACCGCCGAACAGCATCTTATCGACACGTTCGCCGCGGCCAACGAATTCGTGGCCACGCTTGCGGACCGTCTGTACCACACGATCATGCCAGTCACGGAAGAATCGGTCATCACCGCATACGCTGATGACCTCACATTCTGGGCATCGCATCCGGACCTTGGCGGAGTGCCGTGCGCATTATGGAACATCGCCGCACTGCAGGCGGCCGAATGGGCCCGCAAGGAAACCGGCATCGCCTGTGAACTAGACGTGCGCGAACCGCTGGTGTGACAGCTGAGCTCAAACATGGGCGTAGGTAACGGCATGGTTTGAGGACTATGGTGTTGCGTTACCGGTCGGAAAGGATATGATGGTGGGGCGTCATAGCAAAAAAGCGCGTGGACAGTCGAGGAGACATGCGCGAAAGCCCTCCGTTTGGAGTGAAATTCGCGGCTATCTGCTGACGGTGATCGCGGTGATGCTGGTCGTGTTGCTGGGACGCACCTTCGTGTTCAACGTCTATGTGATTCCATCCCGTAGCATGGAAGACACGTTGCAAATCGGCGACCGCGTATTTGCCTCGCGATTGACTCCGAGACTCTTTGCACTGCACCGTGGCGACATCATCGTGTTCAAAGATCCCGCAGACTGGATGGAGGGGGAGCAGCTTCCCACCAATCTGATGTCGATAATCGACAGCAATCGTTACCTAATCAAACGTGTCATCGGTCTGCCCGGCGATACCGTCGCCTGCAAGGGATCCGGGGAGCCCATCACGGTCAACGGCAAACCCATTGATGAAAGCGCTTATCTTAAGTCCGGCGTGAATCCAAGCGACAGTCCTTTTTCCGTAACCGTTACTGACGGCAACGTGTTCGTGCTTGGTGATAATCGCTCCAATTCCAGAGATTCTCGATACCATCTTGACGACGGCAACAATGGGCTAGTGCCATACGACGATATCCAAGGTGTGGCGTTGTTCCGCTTCTGGCCATTTACGAGAATCGGCTTGCTCAATTGAGTTTGGCGTGAATACGCAAGTTGACATGTGTCGCACGGCCCGGTGCATCCTGCAGTCGGACCGTTTCCGGAACCCTCCCCCCGAAATCTGACGACCCCCCTGTCTCACAGCTATCGCACAGCTCCGATACGGGAAACGTGCGGGTGATTCCATAACGACTACGTACTTCAGGAAGTGACGTGTATCACATTATGGTCATGTGTTCAGTGCCGCAGATAGGCGAAGTTTATTCATGAGCCGAATAGGGCCGGTGAAGCGGGCTCTCACTGCGTTCATAATACGGCATATCGTGAACGGCGTTATCATCACAGTCAGGCCGAATTAAAGGAGGCTCGGTCATGGTCGCCGCATCCACGGCATTCAGCCCGTCAAGCACGATGACGGCCAGTTTGGTGGAATCGACTGGCCTGCCCAGTGCCGCTATTCCTGTGCACGAGGATGGTAACAACGGCAACGGCGACAGTAGTGCCGATGGCAGCGGCGACGACGGCGGCATGGTCAGATCGCTGAGCCTGTGGAACTACTTCACCATGGGATTCGGCGCAATCATCGGCACCGTATGAGTGCTGCTGGTCGGTGACTGGATGATCGTCGGCGGTGGCCCGGTCGAGGCGATGATCGCCTTCGTGCTGGGCGCCGTGTTTCTGCTGCCGATCGGCTCGACGTCCGGCGCGGTTACCATGGTCGGGTCGTTTCTGCCCGGAGTGTTGGTGATGACGCCGCTCTTCTACACCGGTTTCGACACGATTCCGCAGAGTGCCGAAGAGGCAAGCGAAGGCCTTGACTGGAAGAAGTTCGGTATGGTCATCTCAGCTTCGCTGCTGGCCGCCGGCTTAATCATCATTGGCCTGCAGGTGCTGCCGTTCTCCCCGGCCGCGCTCAAACCCACATCATGGGCAATCGTGGCGGTGTGGATTTGCTGGGTCTGGCATTGCGTTGGATCAGTGCACGTTCACGGCGCGAATAGCGGTGCGCCGGTAGGTCGCGAGCCGTTCAGTCGCGCGCGACCCAAAGCGTATCGAGGTCGTCGGCCTCGGTCGCCTTTTTGCGCTTGCGTACCCACTGTTGCAGGAAATACGCCCCATAGCAGGCCACGATGAACACGAGCTCGGCCACGAGCGCGAACCGTTGCTCCACGTCGAAAATCACCAATACGAACGATGCGGTGCACAGGATGAACGCCGCCCAAGACACGTACGGATAGCCGGGCGTGCGGTATTTGAGTTCGCTGGTGGAATGGCCGGACTCCAGCCAACGGCGACGGAACACGATCTGGCAGTAGGCGATGGCGATCCACACCACCACGGCGGACAGGCCGGAAAGCGCCACCAGCACCAGGTACACAGTCGAGGCGGCGATCACGGAAGACAGGAGCGCCAGCAGGCCACCGGCCATCGCGGCGCACAAGGCGAGCATCGGCACGCCGCGACGGTTCGTTTTGGCGAACCAGCGCGGAATCATGCCTTCGTTGCCCATCGACCACACCATGCGTGTGGAGGCGTACAGGCCGGAATTCGAGGCGGAAAGCACGGCCGTCAGCACCACGAAATTCATGATGTCGCCCGCATAGGGGATGCCGATGCTGTTGAAGACGAGCACGAACGGGCTTTCGCCCACGCCGGCCTTGCGCCACGGAATCAGCGCGCACATCACGGTGATTGAGCCGATGAAGAAGAGCACCAGACGCCACAGGGTGGTGTGGATGGCTTTCGGCACGGCGGTTTGCGGGTCCCTCGTCTCACCGGCGGTCACGCCGATGAGTTCGGTGCCGGAGAACGCGAAGTTGACGGTCAGAATCGTGGCGAACACCGGCATGAAGCCGTTGGGGAAGACGCCGTCCTTGATGAGATTGCCGAACATCGGGGCATGTTGGTAGCCGGCGACCGGGATGACGCCGAAGATGGCGAGCGATCCGATGACGATGAACGCGCAGATGGCGAACACCTTGATGGAGGCGAACCAGAACTCCGCCTCGGCGAAGAAACGCACCGACAAGGCGTTCAGGGTGAAGATGAGTGTGATGCACGCCGCGCTCCACGCCCATGTGGGACTGTTCGGGAACCAGCGCTGCATGAGCAGCCCGGCGGCGGTGAACTCGGAACCGAGCGCCACCGTCCATGTGAGCCAGTACTGGATCGCGATCACGAAGCCGGTACCCGGGCCGATGAACTTCTCGGCATACACATGGAAGGAGCCGGTCACCGGCATGGCCACGGACAGTTCGCCGAGCGTGAGCATGACCAGGTAGACGATCAGCGCGCCGATGCCATACGCCAGAATGGTGCCGATGGGGCCCGCCTGCTGGATGGTGTATCCGGAGCTCAGGAACAGGCCGGTGCCGATCACGCCGCCTAATGAGATCATCTGCAGGTGGCGCGACTCCATGCCTCGCTTCAGGTTCGTGTGCAGAGCGTGTTTATTGTGCTGGCTAGTCGGCTCAGTTGACTGCTCGCCTAATGCGCTCGATTCGTCTGCCTGATTTGGCTTATGCTGCGGGGCGTCCATCCTAATCCGCGTTTCCTGTTGCGAGGACGGCGACTGCTTTGCCATGTCGGTATCGGGCTGACTCATGCTTCTCTCTTTGCCATGCGTGCGTTCCGTGGACGTCATCGTGACGGCCCGAAATAGTATACCCGCACCGGGGATATAGTTGCGCCGGACGATGCATTGAGCCAAATTCAGTTTCGAGGGGCTGATTTCGTGCTTGTCGGAGGTCTACTCCCGTTTCAAGGGGCTGGTCAACTGCCAGATCGCGGATAGAAATGGCATTACTCCAACGTCATTCCGTTGTTTTTGATTAGTAGCTACTTTGGCATCAGCCCCTCGAAATGGAGGTAGATGTTCCGCAAAGTCAAAATCAGCCCCTCGAAACGGAGATGGGCACTTTGCAGCGTCTACTTCACCTTCTGAATGCGCAGCACGAACACGGCGGCGCACACGGCCATGATGATGGAGATGGCGAATGCAGGCGTAAAGCTCCGGTCGCGGTCTTTACCGGCCTCTTCCTTGTTCGGCAGCACGTCGACGTTGAGCGCTTGGTCGATGGCTGAGTACACGCCGTAGCCGAAGCCGGCGATGCCCGCATACAGGTACATGCCCGTGACGCTCGGCATGATCCACGGCATCGCGGTGCCAATCGCGAACAGCAGCGAGGCGATGATGACTGGTACCTTGTGCGTGTGCATCTTGTCGGAGATCGGGCTGGAGATCAGCGAAGCGGTCAGGGAAACGACCAGGGTGATGATGGACATGGTGGCGATGGTGCCGGCAGCCTCGGTCTTGGTCTGGTGCACGTAATCCTCGACGATGTAGAGCTGGTACACGGAGATCATCTGGTAGCTGAGCAACATGCATACTCGGCAGCCGAACGCTTTGTAGAAGTCACGCGAGGTGGAGAACTTCGGGAAGTGGAAGGAGACAGCGAGATCCTTGAGCGTCATCTTGGTGCGTTCCATGTCCTTTGAGGATTCCTCGAGAGGTCAGATGGCAAGCGCCACGAATCCGGAAGCCCATGATCACGGCGCCGATGATGAAGCCGGCTTGCGCATTGTTGATCATGCGAGAGCCGATCATGGTGCCGATGGGCTGGCCGGTGACCATGCCGCCGCCGTAGAAGGAGTCGGTGCCGCACAGCTTAGGCATCGCGATTATGTGCCTCGTGCTCATCATCCGTATCTGTCTATTGCCTCTCTTCTTCTCCCAAATGCGCGCGACGCAGCGTATGCAGGTGCTCCAACCGCAAATCCAACGTATCCAACGCAAGTACGCCGCGCGTAAGGATCCGCGTTCCAAAGAAGCCATGCAACGTGAAATTATGGCTTTGCAGCAGCGGCATAACGCCAATCCGCTCGGTTCATACCTGCTTCGCTGATTCAGGCGCCGATTCTGTGCCCGCTGTTCTACACGCTGCAATCCCTGCCCGCAAGCGCCGCCGGGAATGCGGAACCGTTGAGCGGCATCGACCGCGTCATGGCGGGCGATATCGAATCATCGTCCATATTCGGCGTGCGCATCGCCGACTCGTTCGGCACGGTCGTCTCGCCGCAGTCGCACGTCGTCATCGGCGTGGCCGTGGCGTTGATGTGTCTGATGTTGTTCGCGATGCAGTGGCTGCTCATCCATCGCAATACGCCGAAGGACGCCATGGATTCACCGCAGTTCCGCACGCAGAAGCTGACCGCGTTTGTGTTCCCGGCCATCTACGTGGTGTCGGGCGGCACCTTGCCGTTCGGCGTGCTGCTGTACTGGCTGACCAATAACCTGTGGAACTTCGGCCAGACGCTCTGCCAACTGCGATGGTTTCCGGCGCCCGGATCCGAGGCGGGGAGCGCAAGGCCGAACGCGACCATGAGCGGGAGAACCGGCGCCGCGCCGCCTCCGGATTGCCGTCTTTGGAAGAAGAGCGCGCGGCGGCCGCGCGTGAGGAGGCCCACGTGCGCCGCGAGCGTGAAAAGTCGGTCGCCAGCCGCAATCGCAGACAGCGCAAGAACGTGCAGCTCGCCAAGCGTTGATGGCACATGGGAAAGGTTACGGGGGACGAGCTGAGACCCTCGTCCCCGGAACGGTTCGAAGTGCTATACTGCTTGCACTACGCTGCGATGCCCGAGCGCAAACGGATCCAAGACCTTACGATGACAGGATGAACGATGATGGCCACGAACCGCACGTTACTGGAACAGGCCCGAGAATTGCAGGCGCTGGCCCAGACCGGACTGATGTACTGCAAGGACCCCTTCGACCGGGAGCGCTACGAGCGTATCCGCGCGATGGCGGTCGACATGCTCTCCACGCAGGTTGATGCGCCGGCCGGACAGGTGAGTCGACTGCTCAGCGCCGGATATCCGACGCCGAAACTCGACACTCGTGCGGCCATCTTCGATGAAGAAGGCAGGATCCTCATGACGCATGAGAACAGCGGGGAATGGTCACTGCCCGGAGGCTGGGTCGACGAGAACCAGTCCATTCGGTCCAACGCCGTCAAGGAGGTCAAGGAGGAGACTGGGCTCGATGTGAGGGGCGAGCGACTCATCGCGGTGCAGGACTGCGCCAATCACAACGCGCTGACCTATCCGTACGGGGTGCTCAAGTTCTTCGTATTGTGCAGCCGCGCCGGCGGTTGGTTCTCGGCCAACATCGAAACGACGGAAATCCGCTACTTCGAGGAAGACCGGTTGCCGCGGCTTTCGGAAACAAGAAACACCGCGGAACAAATCGCCATGTGTTTTGCGGCCCACCGCGATCCCGACTGGATGACGCTATTTGAGTGAACCCCGTGAAGGCATCCGCACATGCGCGTTGCGCAGCGCCGCCTGGTCATCGTGCCGACGGCGAGCATCGGTTCCGAACACTGACGCCGAACCGTCGAAGCCGTTCCTGTGGAAAATCCGTGTCCAGGCCATGCAGAACCAGGTGGCCATCGTCATGTGCAACCGGGTCGGCAAGGAAGGCGATGTGACGTTCGCCGGCCAATCGATGGTGGTGGCCCCGTACGGCAACGTCGTCAGCAAGGCCGACGACCAAGAACAGTTGATTATCGCCGACATCGATCTCACACAGACCGCAGCAGCGCGCAAACAGCGGCCATTCCTGGAACTGCGACGACCCGAATGGTACGACTGAAGGGGCGAATGGGTAATAAGCAATGTCACGATTCGCCGCACCCATCAGCCGCATTCGTGCCGGCCTACAGATACATGACCATACGCAGATTGCAGCCAGCTGGTGCAAGGCGGGAATGTGAAGTCATTGTGCGTTTGCTTCGCGAAGCCGCGCAATGCCGGATTCAAAGCAGCTGCTCATCATTGCTATGGATGCGGGACTGAATGGTCACTTCTCTTGGACCGCCGGTCTCACTGGGAGCTAGCGCGTCACCGTCGTTGTTCCAGAAGCGCAATGCGCCTTGTCGGGTCTCATCGTTGACGGATAGCAAGAGATCTCCCTCAAATAGTGTGCGTGCTGTGCGATGCTCCGAACGAGCATCTTGACGTTCTGCGCGAAGCATGAGGTTCCTGCCCCAACGATCCGGCATGCAGTCTTGAAAGATGCGATGCATCGCATTATGCTCGGCCGGGAACGTTCCGGGGGAGAGGGGCATCTCTGGACAGAGGGATACTGCGTTTGAAGAGTGCATATAGGCCGTATCGTATGTGAAATTTGCCGATTCGATGCCGCGCCTGATACTGGTGAATAATTTCCCGACGGTGACGTCTGTGCCGTTGAGCTGCAGGGTGACGATTGCTTCCATGATGTGTTACGCCTCCTGCTGTGCTATCGAATACGTTTCGGAGTGTCTTCGTCGGCGCGTAGTTTGCCGATATCTGTGTTAAGAGGGTCCGTCGCTTGCTGTACGCCGTCCAGCAGTCCAAGCAGACGAGCAATGCGGAGGAAGTTCTCAAAGCTGCCATTACCCGTACGCAGCATTTTGGTGACCGTTGGCACGGATAATCCAGCCCGCTCGGCCAGCAAGGCTACGGGAATGCGCTGTTGTCTGCGCGCCAAATCGAGGTTGGCGGATATCTGACGCATCGCCCGACTGACCGGGATTGGTGTGCGTGTCGGCATATTGGCACCTCCTATCCCAAATTTTAACATAAATAATTCTTTAGCTTATAGTCACATAGCCAAAGAATTATTTATGTAAATTTGTATGAACTAGCCTTATGCGGAGGTTACGACAATATACGACAAGAACGGACCGACGTCAGCCCGGAATCCTCTCGACGATGGTGTTCAAGGTGTCGAAAGTCTCATCGATTTGGTCCACTACCTGCTTGCCCTGATTGACCATTTCGGTGATCTGTTCCGTGTGGGGTTGCGGTAGTGCATAAATCGACGTCTTGACGCGCTTCAAGACCGCGCCGGCGTCGGACAGGTCCTGCTTGATGGAGGCGATTTTGGGAATGGACAGCGTGCCGTCGGAGAAGTTCATACCGGACAGCAGCTCTTCGATATTGAAGTCCACCAGCGTGCCCTGCGCGGCACTGTTGATCTTAGGCAGGGCGTTGGTCGCGGCGTCAGCGGTCGCGTCCAGCATACCGCGCACCGCTTTTACGTCCGAGCCGTAATACGGTACGTATTCCGCAGTCTGCCACAGCACGCCTTGGGTTTCGTTGTGCGCCGCGACGATATGATCGCCCGCACTGTTCATCTGTTCAAGCGCCTGCCTGAAATCGCCTTGTTCAACGGACTGTTGTGCCTTTGTCGCATACTCGCCAGCCTGCTGTGCCTCGCTGATCACCCGTTGCGCTGATTGCCAGAGCAGCCGGCCGGAAATGCCTAGAGCCAGCAGAATCGCGACCAGTATTGCAATAACAACAGTGCCGGTATGTTTGCGCTTAGCCATAAGACCAATGTACCTTCCTGAAGTTGGACTAACGAAGAGCTTGGTTGAAGAGCCGACGTAAGAGGATTTGAATTAGGCGAAAGTTATGTTCAACCATCGTCCTGAAGACGAATTCAAAGTCGGGCAATATCGTCGGCAAGCAGCCATTCGATGATGTTTATTCCTTGAATACCGTCGCATGTCTGCGGGAATTCATCCATGCTCAGCACATATTTAGGCCAATTGTCGCGGATGCCGGCAAAAGCCCCGAACTCGCGCTCTGCCGTCTGCTGTGATCCGATGAGATAGGTGACCTGATAGTAGGAGACTGCATCCCCGCGCCGCGCAATGAAATCTATCTCTTTATCGTCTACCTTGCCGACGTGAACGTCATATCCGCGTCGCCTGAGTTCCATATAGACGATGCCCTCCAGAACTTGGTCAATTGCATTGGCATTGTTGAACCCGATGGCACGGCGCAGTCCTTGATCAACCACGTAATACTTCTCGTTGATTTTCAACGTGCGTTTGCCGATGACATCTTCACGCGGAACGCGATAGATGAGAAAGGCCTTGGCTGCCGCATTAAGATAATTTGCAATCGTCTCAGCTGATACCTTGCGATGCTCGCTTTTCATGTATGAGGCGATGTTCGGCGCAGTGATGAGATGGCCCTCCTCACCGATGACATAACGGATGACCTTTTCCAAGGCATCGGCATCGCGTATACCCGCATGCCGGACGACATCTTTGAACAATATGGTCGAGAACAGATCATCAAGATACCGTAGGGAAGCAGCTTCATCGAAAGCCAAATCAGTCTGGAACGGGAATCCTCCTTGAGCCACATAGCGGTGAAATGCCGAACGTTCGTCAATGGGGCCGACCGATTGACGGTAGGCATCAAGAAACTCCGCAAACGAGAACGGATATACATTGATGGTGACATAGCGACCGGTGATGTAGGTGGCAAGATCGCTGGACAGCATGCGTGCATTCGATCCGGTCAGATAGATGTCGGCATCATAGTCGACCATAAAAGACCGCACGGCCTTCTCCCAGTGATCAACCTCTTGAATCTCATCGAAGAACAGTCGGACCGTGCCATCGATTCCATCCATGCGCTCGCTGACGTATCGAGTAAGATCATCGGCATTCGCGATGCTGGAAAATTCACCCGATTCAAAGTTGATATGAAGTATGGATTGCTCTGCGACACCTTCGGCAGCCAGCTGTTTGCGGATAAGAGTCAGTAACGTCGATTTGCCTGAGCGTCGAGCGCCCACAAGCACTTTGATCACGTTTTTCCCGATGAAAGGGTGTATCTGATCCATGTACGCGGGGCGGTCAATCATGGCGATCTCCTTTTTGGGCAGATAGAACATATTGTAATCGTATTCTTAAGTCAAAATCGTATAAGAATCGATTATAATCGATTTCTTGTTCGCATTCTTCAAGAAACATGAATATAACTGATTCTTTAGGGCTTCTGATGTTCTCGTTGATGTTTGTCAAAAAGCTCTGTTCTGTCATGTGCTTGCTTGACAGCATGTTGTATGACCTGAATGATACATGCCATCATCGCTTGCGGTTGACGTTGCGTAAACGTCTATCCTGTTGGCAACGTCGCGAAATATACGTGGTGGAACAGTGGACAATAGGCTTCAAAGGGGGACGCTCAATCATGAACAAGAACAATGATATGACGAACGTCGTCAACGATTCCGACGCCGGCGCGTTCGACGTGGAGGGCAACCCGCTGGACACGGGCCGGTTGTGGCCCATCAATCAGGCGGCGCTGATCAGCGGCGTGACGACGCGCACGTTGCGCTACTACGACGAGACCGGTCTGGTCAAGCCGGCCGAAACGTCCGCAGGCGGCAAACGCTGGTATGACTGGGTTTCGCTGGTCAGACTCCAATTCGTGATTCTATTGCGCGATGCCGGGCTGTCGATTGCGGATATCGCCGCGATCGCGCAGCCGGGTGAGCGCAATGTCCGGCAGGCCATCGACGCCAAGACGAAGGAGCTGCGCCACGACATCGAGACGATCGAACACAAACTGCAGGTGCTGCACAACCTGTCCGACCTATGCGACGCGGATGGCGACATCGAGCAGATGAATCAGATGGCGGGCAATCCGGCGCTGGCTGGATTGTTCGTCGACTCGGCCGTGCGATGGTCCGCGTTGAGTCCGGAGGAACGGGAACAGGCCCGGCAGACCCAGGAGAACACGCTCCGGCAATCGCATGAGACCATGGTCGCCGACGCCGAGCAATGGAAGCGACTGTTCGAGACGGGCGCGGCCCCGGATTCGCCCGAGGTGCAGCAGCTTGCCGAACGAATCCTAGACCGAGACATCAAGACCGCCCGCACCCAAGCGGCACAGAATCAAACCGCGACCGTGATGAACGCCATGCTGCTGTCCGGCTCGCTCGGGGCCATCCGCTCCGCGCTGGCCGGCGACCCGCGTTTCGCCGACCCGTGTGGTGAAGCGCTCTACGGAAGTAAGACATGTGCCGACTTCGTCAACGAAGCCAAGAACATCCACGCACGGCAAATCGCCGAACGGTTCGCGGCGGAACAGGGCATGCGAAATCAGCCACAATGAATCGCGATCCTGCATGAATATGCTGTCATGCGATTGCTTGACAGCATGTTGCCTAATCGGCTCTCCGAGTGCCATCATTGAGATGGCATTCGTCGCGTCGGACTTTATGGAATGCGGGGACGATATGGTTGCTGACGATGAGGTGCGGGCCTCCCATGATGGACGTCGGGATCAAGGCCTGTGCGGTTTTTCGGCACTTCCGCCACATTGGGCGTGGCCGCCGTCACGGCCATCACGTGCGCCGTCATCCGGTACGGCTGGAATGGCGGGGATTTCTGGAAGCTGGTGGTGCCGGCGGCCGTGGCGTTGGTGGCGGCCATCGTGTGGGCGGTGATTGGTGTCATGCGTCGCGCTGGGCGGACGCCTGACACTCCGGCCGACGCGAACGATACCTGCCCGGCCGAATCCAGGTTCGATTCGGCGGCCGCCCAGATTCTGGCGATCGTCGCCATCAACGTGTGGGGCGTCATGTTCATCGTCTTTGATACGTTCCAGATTGACCCGTGGCGGTACGTGACATGGGTCGTGCCCGTGATGTTCCTGCTTTATCTGGCGGTCTTGGGCATCGGCAGGGCTTGTTTCCGCAAACGACAGAAGGATATTCGCTTCCCGGAGGAACCAAGTATGACGAGCAGCCGTCCGTCATACTTGGCATAGGCGGGCAGTTGGACGATGCCGGGCAGGTCCTCGTTGTCGCTGGTCTGGTTGAGGGCATATTGGGTGCCGGCCATGGAACGCTACTGGAATCTGTCACCCTAGGGTGTCACTTTCCGCGTTTACCTCGACCTGCCATGCCCCTGGCGCGAAGGTTGAGAAAAACGGTGCATGTCAACTTTCACGACAGGGGGCTACCTCATGACTTGGCAAAATGCCGGCACACCGATTCAGGCGCTCGGACTGGTGAAACGGACAGGGTTCGATGCTCGAACCGCCTCCCGACCCGCAAACACGCAGACTGTTCTCAATAATGTTTCGTTGGATATCGATGGAGCGGGCTTGACGGCGATCGTCGGTCCGTCCGGCGCAGGCAAGACCTCGCTGCTGTATGTGCTGTCCGGATTGGACAGGCCCGATTCCGGGCGGGTGACCATCGGCGGCACCGACGTCTACGCACTGAATGAGGAACGGCGTTCGCGGTTCATCCGCGGGCATATCGGCTTCGTGTTCCAGCAATACAATCTCGTGCCGTATCTGACGGTCGAGGAGAACGTGATGTTGCCGCTCTCGCTCGCCCATCGCAAGGCCGACTACGTGCAGGTCACGCAGCTGCTGTCCCGGTTCGGTCTTCGCCAGAAGGCTAAGACGACGGTAAGCGCCCTGTCCGGTGGCGAACAGCAGCGCGTCGCCCTGTGCCGTGCGCTGCTTATGCGTCCGGCGGTGGTGTTCGCTGACGAGCCGACCGGCGCGCTCGACACCGCCAACAGCGAGCTCGTGCTGCAGGTGCTGCGCGAGCTGGCGGATGCGGGCTCCAGCGTGGTCATGGTCACGCATGACACGGATGCCGCCGCTTTGGCCGACCACGTGATCTTCCTGCGCGACGGTCAGGTCACCCACATCGCCGGCAGACTCACCGCCGAGCAGATTGCCGATGGCATACGCCGCACTTTCGTACCGGCCGGGTCGCCGCCGCTGGTTGCGCCGGCGCGGTCTGTCGGCCCGATGATGGTGAACGCCCAGCCTATCCAATCCGTCCAACCGGGCCGACCGGTCCAGCGCGTGGCGTATCCGCAGCAGCGGAAGGAGGCTCATCGTGGCTAGGTATGTGCTGCGTGTGTTCCGCGACAACGTCACGGGCTGGGTGCCCACGATTCTGGTGGTTGCGGTGGTGACCACGCTGGTTGGCGTGTGCATGAACCAGTTCGTATGGACCTCATCCGCGGCGTTCACTTCGGCCGCCCGGCTGGCGGGTTTGGATCCGGCCGAGTTCGGCATGGTGTCGGTCACGATCTATGTCGTGGTGGCGTTGCTTGCGTTCTTCTCGCTGACGGTGGTCGGTTCGGCCACGGTTGACCGCATCCGCGGCACGTTCGCGCAATGGCGTCTCATGGGCGCCAGCCCGAGCCAGGTGCGCGCGGGCATGTGGATGCTCGTGGGCGTGGCTAGCCTCACCGGCTCGCTGCTCGGCTCACTGCTCGCGATGCCGGCCAGCCTGCTCTCGGTTCCCGAGTTCAACGCGATGGCCGCGGAGAGCTTCGCCGGCGGGCTCGGCTCGTTCGTCCCTCCCGCGTTCGCGCCGTCCGCGGCGGCATGGCTCGGCTCGCTGCTGTTGGGCGTGGTCACGTGCATGCTGGGCGCGTTCGTGCCCTCGATGCGTGCGGCGAAGGTTCGTCCCATCGAGGCGATCCGTGGCGGGGACGCACCGATTGGAAGACGTGGATGGCGGTATTGGGCGCGTTGCGCGCTGGGACTGGTTGTCATGGTGGCGGCATTGGCATTGGCGTTCTCCGGCATGGGCATGCCGCGCGCCCAAGCGTTCGGACAGGAGGCCGGCCAGACGTTCAACGGCGCATTATGGGCCGGGATCATCGCGTCGTTCGGCATGTACGTCCTCACTGGCGTGCTGGTCCCGATCCTGCTGGATGTGGGACGCGCCGTGTGCCGCCTGTGCGGGTCGGCGACCGGCGTGCTCGCGGCCCGTGCCGCCAAGGCGAAGGCCGTGTCCAGTATGAACATCATCGCCCCGCTCGCACTGGCTCTGGGATTGTCCACGACCCTGCTGACCTGCGCGCGGTCCTACGGGCGGATACTGGCCCTGGGCGGCCATCCGACCAGCCTGAACTACGCGGACTCGCTGCTGATGATCGCGATGCTGTGCATCGTGTCCCTAGCCACGAACCTGGCCGTCATCGCGTTGTCGAACCGCAGCATGGTCGCCGATCAGGCATTGCTGCGCAGCATCGGCCTGTCCCCACGTCGTGTGATCCGCATGTATCTCTGGCAGAGCCTGCAGCTGGCCGCCGGCGCGGTCATTCTCTCGCTCATCCCGGTCGCCGTCAGCGCAAGCGTTCTCGCCGCAAGATCCGCGGCGCTCGTCGGCATCCCCGTGGCCGAAATCCCATGGCCGGGCGTAATCGGCATGGGCGCGGCCTGCTGGCTGGCATTGTTCCTCATCCAGTTCACGCAGATTCACCCCGCGCTACACCGCAGCGTGGCCGACACGCTACGCACATGCTGACATGCACGCAACTCATACAAAAAGAGCCACAATGGGAGCCATGAAACCGCAATCCGCGCAGGCCAATAAGGTCACGGTCCTGGCCGTGCCACTGGTCATCGCCGTGGTCGAATGTGCAGCGATGCTGTGGGAGCATGCGATCGGAGCGCCGGCCGACACCATGTATACGTTTGCCAAAGATCCGCTGGGATTGGCTCTGCTGCTGGCGATGACCATAGCCAGCAGTGCGATACTGCTGGTCCGTTACTGGCTGCCAGCCGTTGCCTTGGCGCTTGAAGCGGTATTGTTAATAGTTGCCTCGTACTGGCGGTTGGACTCAATCGTGATGATTCAGACGCTCGTCGCCTGCTATGCGTTCGCCCGGACAGCGAGGGGGCGCGGGCTGTGCGTTGGCGGCATCGGCATGATGCTGTCGATGACCGCGTCGGCCATCATGGTGCATCCGGACGTTCTCGCGACCGAATGGGTGAGTCGAGTGGTAACGCTGGCAGCCGTGGGAGGCGGCGCGCTTGCAGTACGTGGCAGGCAACAGGCCAAGGAAGCCGAACACAAAGCTGCCGAGGAATGCCGGCGGGCAGCCGAGCTGGCCTTCCAACGCGATGCCGCAATACGCCGTTCACGCATAGCCGGTCAACTGCACGACAGTGTGGGCCAGGGTCTGACCGTAATCATCGCACTGTCTGAGGGTCTGGCCGGCAAAACCGATGACCCACGCGTGGAGGATGCGCTGCACGGCATCAACGAAATCGCACGAGAGAGTCTGGGCGACACGCGCAAAGCCGTCCGCGCACTGACCGAGTTCGATGGAGCGACGAACGGTGACGATACGCACACCCAAGAATCAGACCAGCATTCATGGGATGACATTCGGCCGATTCTCGCGCACGCACGCCGGCTGGGCATCGTCACGGTGTTCACCGAGACTGGTACGCGCGCCGATGACGAAGCTCAGGCTGATTTGTGTTTCGATGTGACTCGCGAAGCCATCACCAACGCCATACGTCACGGACAGAACGTGATGCATATCAGCATCGCCTGGAACCACAGCGAGAACGGCACCGTCGCCGTGATTATCCGCAATGACGGCAGTCCCGCGCGCAAGGACGCGCGCAAGGATGACGGTACTGGGCTCGTCCGTCTATTCCATCGCGTCGAATCGGCAAGCGGCATCTTCGAATACGGTCCAAACGAAGACGGCGAATGGGTCGTCGAGGCGACCATTCCGTCCAACGGAGTGAACGAAAAGGACCACACCGCATGATTCGTATAATGCTCGTAGACGACCAGCGTTTCGCGCGACTTGGCTTCCAACTCATGCTTGACGATGCTTCCGACATCGTCGTCACTGCCCAGTCCGCTGACGGCCGATCCGCCATCGAGACGCTCGAACAGCTCGCCGTTCAGCATCGTCCATTGCCGAATGTAATCCTCATGGATGTGCGGATGCCCGGTATGGACGGCATCGAAGCCACTCGCCGCATCACCAGACGCTGGCCCACCATCAGCATTCTCATCCTTACCACGTACGACGAGGACGATTACGCCTTTGGCGGTCTCGACGCCGGAGCCAGCGGCTTCCTGCTCAAGGACGTCACCAAGCACAACCTCATCGACGCGGTTCACGCCATCGCCAACGGTGACGCAATACTCACCCCACGAATCACCAGACAAGTGCTTGAACGAGGCGTTCCGCATCCCACCAGCAGCCAGCGCCAGCAAGAAATGCGCAAAGCTTTCGACGCACTCACCCCTCGCCAGCGTGAAATCTGCGCACTCATCTCCGAAGGGCTCATCAACGAGGAAATCGCCAATCAACTCACCGTCGAACCTGCCTCCGTCAAACGTGCCGTGACCCGTATCCTCGCAACTTTGGGCCTGCGCAATCGCACTCAAATCGCCATCGGCTGGTTCAAAGCAGGCATGTAGACCTGCTATTTGCTCAGCAGCTCATTCAAGCAGATTGTTGTTACGAACGCGACTACCGCACGCCCCCCAAGACGGATTCCATGTTCGACACCCCATTCGGCAAGGTGGGCTGGCGGGTTCCAGTGATCGTCGCAACGCCTGGCTGACTGACGGGAGGGCCAGGTGGACAGGTGGGTGTTCGAGGGCGTGGAGTACGCGACGCGATCGGAGATGTGCGCGGCGCGGCGACGCCGGTACGTCGAGCATCTCGAGGCGGGCATGAACTTCACGCAGGCCGCGCGGGCGGCGGGCGTGTCCAAACGCACCGGCAAGGTGTGGCGCAACGGAAGGACACGTTCCACGGGAAGGAACGAGAAACCGTCGGTGGACTGGTATCGTTCCACCGTGGACATCCCCCAAAAGATCAGTTCGAGGTATCTGAGCCAGGACGAGCGCGTCAGCATCGCCGACTGGAGGAAGGCCGGCATGGGCGTGCGCGCGATCGCGCGCAGGCTCAACCGTCCGGCGTCGACCGCCGGCCGCGAGCTGGAGCGCAACACGAACCCCGCGACCGGCATGTACGAGCCGTACCGGGCCCAGCAGATGAGCGCCGACCGGCTCAGACGGCCCAAGACCGCGAAGGTGCATACGGTGCCGGGCCTGCTCGACTACATCCGCTCCGGACTGAAGGCGCATTGGAGCCCCGAGCAGACCGCGGGGCGCCTGCGGGCGAACTTCCCGGATAATGAGGACATGCATGTGTGCACGGAGACGATCTACCAGGCCATCTACGTCCAGGCCAAAGGCGAACTGAAAAAGGACATCGCCAAGGCCCTGAGGAGCGGACGGGCCCGACGCCGGCCCCACGGCCAGGCGGACTCGCGCAGGCCCCGTTTCCGCGAACCCATGATCATGATCAGCGAGCGGCCCGCCGAAGTCGAGGACCGCGCAATACCCGGTCATTGGGAAGGCGACCTGATCTGCGGCGCAGCCAACAAAAGCGCGATCGGCACGCTCGTGGAACGCTCGACACGATTCACGATCCTCCTGCACCTGCCCGACGGGCACGACGCCGAACACGTCCAGCAGGCCGTCATCGACAAGATGCAAAACCTGCCCAGGCTCCTGCGCAACTCGCTGACCTGGGACCAGGGAAGCGAGCTCGCCCTGCACAAACGCATCTCGGCCACGCTGGACATGCAGGTGTATTTCTGCGACCCTCACTCCCCGTGGCAGCGCGGCACCAACGAGAACACCAACGGGCTCCTGCGCCAGTACTTCCCCAAGAGCGCCGACCTGAGCGCATACCCCGAGGACTACCTCGACGCGGTCGCCGAGGAACTCAACGACCGGCCCCGCAAAACACTCGGCTACAGGAAACCATCCGAGAAGGTACTCGAACTGATCAACGCCGCATGATACGATTACACCATTCCAAGACCGCCATCGAGAGCGGCAAAACACACAGGTGTTGCAACCACCACTAAAATCCGCCGCTTCGCCATTTTTTTTTGGGGGGGGGAAGACCGGTGGCGGCAAGTGTGCGATGGGAGTCGCATGCATCGTCCTTGCGGATGATGCGCAGGTTCATTCCTTTGCCCGATGGATAGTTCCGACGAATCGAGGGAGCATGGAGCTACCGTCATGCGATTGCCTGACATGATGTTGCGTTTGCGGCCGCTGAAGGGTGAAATGGCGGCGACATTGCAACGCGCGGGTTTGGGGGTTGGGCAAGGCATCCTTGCCTTTGCCTTCAGTCCCGCCTTTCGTGAAGGGTGGATTATGCCAGTTATATCGGCGACCAATCTTTCGATCGGGTACAAGAATTCCCCGATCGTCAGCGACATCAACCTGCGGTTGAATACGGGTAGGATCATCTGCCTGCTCGGGGCGAACGGCGCGGGCAAGACCACGTTGATGAAGACGCTGCTTGGACGGATAAAGCCCGTGAGCGGAGAGGTCACGTACACCGGGACGAATATCAATGAGATGTCCGCGGCGATAGACCACCCCAGTTTCTTTCCTTACCTGAGTGGTAGGGAGAACGTCGAGGTGGTCTCCGCGTTCTGGGGTCTGGACGTGGACCCGGAGACGGCGTTGAACAATGTGGGCATCAACCAAGCGGCGCATGGACGGAAGGCGAAGGACTATTCGACGGGCATGAAAGAGCGTCTGGAGCTGTGTCTCGCCCTTGTGCCGCATCCGAGGTTCCTGTTCCTCGACGAGCCGCAGAACGGATTGGACCCCGATGGCATAGCCTCCTTGTCCGAAACGCTGCGCGCCTACCGGGACAAGGGGAACTGCGTCGTCATCTCCACGCATCTGCTCCATGAGATCCAGGGAGTCCCGGACGAATGCATCGTGATTCGTCACGGCCGGGCCGCGCAATTCACGGATCTGACCGGGGTGAACCTCGCGGATCTGTATCAGGGGAGGTAGGGTCTTGAACACCGTTTCCCCTGTTCGCGCGTTGGTCGCCTACTACTGGAACACGTGGTATTTCCTCGCCGCGGTGTTCGGGGCCGTCTCGTCCCTTCTGCTGGGTGCATGGATCTCAAGCGCGGCGAACGGAACCCCGATAACCGGAGGGTATTGCGTCTATTTCACCGCCACCCAGCCGTTGATCTGTCTTTCGCTGCTCTTCGCATGCGATGCCAGGGTCGCGAAGGCGCACTACGGTGGCCTGCCGCGCCACGTGTATTCCGCGTGGGTGCCATGCTCGCTCAGGGCCGTGTTCCGGGCCCTGATCCTGACCTCCGTGAACCTGATTGGCGTACTGTGCTTCGACGCCATCATGGTCCTGGCGGGTACCGGAATGCACCCGCATCTGGCAGCTGTCCTGTGCTTCGTCGTGCTGCAGAGCCTTGCGACCTCCCTGATCTACTCGATCGTCGAGATCGCCGCCGATCCCAGAACCGCCGGAATCGTCTCGGCCATCCTTTGCTATGCATGGATTCTCTTGCCGGGCGACCTTCCCGACTATGCGACGCCCTACGTCGCGAACGCCCTACGGGCCGTCGGACTGAACCTGAACGGCACCGTGATGTCGCCGACGGAAGCGGCGAGCCGAGCGTCCGTCGGCCCCGTGATGGTCGTCGTCCCGATCGTGGTGCTTTTGGTCGCCTATGTGCTGCTGAGCCGGTTCCGTCGCGAAGGAGTGGAGAGGAAATGAAGTCCCTGTTGCGTATTGAGCGTGTGGCGGTGATCCGCTGGTCGACGCTCGCCTTCGTGGCCGTGCTGCTGTTTCCGTTGTTCTTTTTGCGTTACGGGAACACGGGTGCGGTGGTGCAGTCGGCGATGGTGATGGCGCTTCCCGTAACCGCGGCCGGTCTTGTCTTCTCCCATGCGAGGGTGCCCTCCTCGTACCGTTCCTTCAGCATCCACGATCGGCTCCTGCTCCGCTTCAATCTGAAGTCGCTGTCGCTCGGCATCGCGGCCAACGTCTGTCTGACCGTGTTGTATGGGCTTGCCGTCGGATTCGTCGTCAACGAGACGCTTTCGTCGCGTACCATTCTGATGCTTGCGTTCACCGCCGTCGTCCTTTCCCTGGCATGCTTCGTTCTGCGGCTCTGGGCCAGCCCTCTCGTCGCCTGGAACGTCGTCGCCTTCTTCATCGTCGCCGGACTTACGGTGAGTTCCGGCATGTTCGAGGACGCGCCGATGCTGTACGCCGTCATACCGACCACATGGGTGTTGAACGGGGTGAAATTCGCCGGTTACGTGATTCTGGTCGGCGTCGCCATCGTCGCGATAAGCGTATGTCTGCTGTTCAAGGCGGTGAAACGTGTCTGACCGAAGCCGTATACGGGTGCACTGTTTCGGATCGTAATCGTCCGGCAGCCAGCTTTCTCACCGTATTCCGTTGCGGGAGTGAGCCTGCCGCTTTCCGCTGATCCTGCCATACAGAGCCGACTCCGCACGTCGCGAGTCTTCGCCGAACACTATCATTGGTGGCGCAGAGGTTGTGTGGGAATGGCCGTGACAGGGGAGGGGTATTGGGCAAGCTTCGGGCGCCGCGTTCGGCGCGTGGCCGTGTGATGGCGGCGGCCGGCATGGTGATGGTGGGGTCGTTGGGCATCCAGACGTCGTCGTCCCTGTCGGCGTCGTTGTTCAGTGCGTTGGGGCCGATTCCCGTCAGTTCGATGCGCATGCTGGTCGCCGCGATCGTCATGCTCGCGCTCGTCCGCCCGAAACTGGTTGGCCGGCCGAAAGGCGAATGGCTGGGCATCGTGGTCTACGGGCTGGCGATGGCGGCGATGAATATCTGCCTGTATTCGGCCATCGACCGCATTCCGATGGGTGTGGCCGTCACCTTGGAATTCCTCGGGCCCTGCGTGGTCGCCTTGGCCGGTTCGCATCACTGGCGCGAGGGCCTGTGCGCGGTGGTCGCGCTGGTGGGTGTGGGTTTGATCTCGTTCACGCCGGGCGGCTATTTCAATCCGGCCGGCTATCTGTTCGCGCTGGGCTCGGCCGTGTGCTTCGGCCTGTACACGCTCTTCGCCGACCGGGTCGGCAAGGCGGGCACCGGGCTCGACGGGCTCGCCCTGTCGGTCACGGTTGCGGCGCTGGCCACTTCGCCGGTATCCATCACTCACGCGCCGCATGTGTCGGCCGCCCAGTGGGGCGTCATCGCAGCCTCGGCGGTGCTGGGAGTTGCGATTCCCTACACGATGGATACGTTGTCCGGGCGTATCACGTCGGCGCGCGTGGTCGGCACGCTGTTCTCCATCGACCCGGCCATGAGCGTGATTATCGCCGTTCTGATATTGCGCCAGACCATCACCGCGATGGCTGTGCTCGGCGTCATCGTCGTCTCCCTCGCGGGTGCCCTGCTCGTGTGGGCATCCGGCGGCGATGCCGTAAACGGATGATTCTTGTCATGCGATTGCTTGACAGCATGTTGTGAATGCTTGAGCCCCGCTCATACCATTCAAATGTAATGGTTTTTCGCATGATTCGTTAGCGTTGACGGATCCCCCAATAAGGAGGTAATCATGTCAGATCCTCGCGTTGAAGGCGGAAGATTGTCGGTCGCGCCCGAGGCCGTATATACGGGTGCTCTGGTGATGTTCTTCAGCAATCTCGCTATGCCGGACACCGATCCGCAGGGCAGGCCCATAGTGCTGTGGTTCAACGGTATCATCGCCGTCTGCGCCCTGATCTGGGGATTGGCGGAGACGATGCGCGTCCGTAAGGAATACCCGTGGCGGTGGGCGCGCACGCTGTTCTACGACGTCCTGATTCTCGTCGGGCTGCTCATCCGTAATTCCGATTGGACCCGGCTCGTCGTGCTGGTCGCACTGGTGCTATACGCGATTGTTACGGAGAAAACGGCGACGGAACCGCGCCGGTCCTGACTGCAAGACGATGATGAACCGTCAGCGTCACAGGATTCTCGCGGTATGCGCACGGTGGTCGACATCGACACGGCCGCCGGCAGCGGGCGCATGATTATTTCACGTCGCATACGGTGAAGGCGAAGCTGGTGAGGGTGCCGGTGGATTTGCCGTTGGCGAGGAGCTGATTGATGTCGGGCAGGTCCTTGTTGTCGCTGGTCTGGTTGAGGGCGTATTGGGTGTCGTCGGGCGCGGTGAAGCGCATGACGGGGTCGCCTTTGCTGTTGTGCGTGCAGCTGACGGTGCCGTGGTCGACGGTGAGGGGCCATGTGTGGCCGAGTTGGTCGGCGCTGATGTCCTGGGGGTTGCTGGTCGCGGTGATTTTCTTGCTGCCGTCGGTGGGGTAGTTTTCCGGGTGTTCGATGCCGTCCATGCAGGCGGTCAGTCCCAGGGCCATGATGATGGCGAGGCCGGTGGCGGTGATGGTTCGGATGGCGTGTGCCGTGTTGGTCATGCTGGTTTCCTTTGTCGTGTTCGGTGGTGGTCGGGGTGCTTGTTCGTCTGCCGTCAATGCTGGTCGGGGTGTTCCTCGATGAGGGCCATGTAGCCGTCCTCCAATGTGGGGTCCATGGGATGCGCGTCGGCGGGCGGGTTGTCGGTGATGACGCGGTAGCGTACGCCGCGTGCGGTGGTGACGGCGTTGGCGACGATCATGCCGGCCGGTGGCGGGGTGTTGGATGGCTGGGTGAGCCAGACACGGCCCGTGGCGTGTTCGGTGAGGTGTTCGGTCGGCCCGTCATAGCGGATGCGGCCTTGGCACAGGACGAACACGTATGGGCAGGTCTGGGCGATGTCGTCGAGGATGTGGGTGGACAGGATCACGGTGCGGTCGCCTCCGAGGCCGGCGAGCAGCGTGCGGAAGCGCATGCGCTCCTCGGGGTCGAGTCCGGCGGTGGGTTCGTCCACGATGATGAGCCGGGGATCCGCCATGAGGGCCTGGGCGATGCCGACGCGGCGGCGCATGCCTCCGGAGAAGCCGCCGATGCGTCGGTCGGCCACGTCCGTGAGCCCGACCCGGCCGATGAGCTCGTGCGCCTGGCGCATGCGTTCCCGGGTGTCGTCGATGCCTTTGAGGACGCCCACGTAGTCGAGGAATTCGAGCGGGGTGAGCTGCGGGTACGGTTCGATGTCCTGCGGCAGGTAGCCGAGCGTGCGTTTGAGCGCGCGGCGGGTTCTCGCGTCCTTCAGATCGTGGCCGTCCATGAGTACCTGTCCCGATGTGGGGCGGATGATGCCGGCGAGGATGCGCATGAGCGTGGTCTTGCCGGCGCCGTTCGGCCCGATCAGGCCGACCATGCCGTGCGGCAGGCCGCAGGTCACGTCGTCCAGTGCGCGGGGCTTCCTCGGGAAGTCCTTGGTCAGGTGGTTGATGGAGATGAACATGACGTCTTCTTTCCGTGTGATGTTTTTTCGGTGGGGGTTCCGCCGGTGCCGTTCAGCGTGTTGTGCGCGGGCGTGCCGAGCACCATCCGCCCAACGCCATGAACAGTATGGCGACGGCGAGTTGCGCGATCAGGGATATGGCCGCGTTGGCGGGCGTGCCGGTGACCGCGAGGATGCCTCCCGCGGCCGGGTAGACGGGGCCGAGCCCGAACCATCCGGTGCCGACGGCGTCGCCGATCACGTTGAGGATGGTGCCGTTGATGGTCGGCACGGGCAGCATCGGCGAGGAGAACACGAGCGCGAACCATGCGAGCACGCCGGCGATGCGTGCGACGATCATGGGCAGGATCGCGCCGAGCAGCGAGGATAGGCTCATCGCGGTCAGCACGGCCGGCCCGGTGACCGCGAGTCCGGCGGCCAATGCCTGCGGGACGGCCCACCACGAGCCGTGCAGGGTCTGGACGGTGCCGGCGCAGGCCAGCAGCAGGAGCGACGGGGCGATGAGGATCAGGAACGCGCCGAGCGTGCGTGCCGCTGTCAGCAGGGGTGCGGGGACGGGTGTGGAGTCCTCCAGTTGGCCGATGCCAAGACGGGAGTGCCGCGTGTGGAAGTCGGTGAACGCGGCCATGTAGGCGATCGGCATGAACATGGCCATCGCCTTGGCCATGAACGCCAAATCGCCCGCACCGTGGTCATGCGGACCAGCCGGGGAGATCACGCCCAGCAGAAGCGCGAACAGGGCCAATGGGACGGCCGCGGCCCATAGGGAGCGTTGCCGCCACACGATGATCATGTGGACGCGGATCAATCGCAGGAAGCCGATGCGCATGTTCATATGCTCCTCCTCGCAAGCGTCACGTTGCGTTCCTCGTCGCCCAGCAGACGCCACGCGACCCCGACGACGATCACGGCGACGGTGAGCGGGATGCCGCGCTGCGCGACCGGGTCGAGCACGTACGGATCCCAAAGGAGGGCGAGGAACATCCATACCGCGACCACCGCCATGACCGTGGCCCGCGTGGACGCGGACCACGCGGCGGCCGTGAACCCGGCCGCCCCCACGACCAGCACCGCACCGGCCGGCGCGATCAGGCTTATCCACCCCATGTCCTGCGGCCACAGGCCCAGTACGTGCAACGGCGCGAACATAAGCACGGCGCCGGCAAGACCGGACACGGCCGCGAATGCGAACCGCGTGGCCTGCACGCGCCTCCAACCCACGGGCGTGGACTCGCTCGCCTCGACCAGCGGGTCGCCGGTCAACGCGACCGCCACGCACACGCCCGAGCCGATCACCATCAGCTGGGCGAGCCAGTTCACCACCATCAATGTCTGCGTGCGCGACCACACGCCGGATACCATGATGCCGGCTGCCGCCACCGCGATCCCGCAGGCCACGGGTGCCGCCAGCAATCCCATGCCGATGCGCCTAGCCTGCGCGCGAATCATTCCCGTCATGCCGACCCTCCTTGAAGTCCGATGAAGTTGACGGTCATTTTTTGTCCGTCACCAAGTAGGTAGCGGCCACCCGTCCCGAGGTTCACGCAACATGCCGAACGATCGGATGAGTTATCGGCTTCGAGTCGTTCAGACGGTCGTGGCCGCCATGCGCGCCCCGGACAATCGTCCGGCGAACGCCACCGTCGCTGCACAAACCACAAGACCCGCGACGGCCAGCACTAGCTGTCCGGAGGATTGTGCTGCACCGGACCGGCTTGCGTCCACCAGACCTGCGAACCCGAACGGATCCAGCCGGATTGCGATAATCAACAGCAGACCGACGCCGAAGCCGACGCCCGTGGAGAAGCGAATCGCGAGCATCGCACCCACGCCGGCGACCAGCAGTAGGAGAGACAGCCAGCCGACCAACAGCACGCCGAACGCCCCATATCCCTGCGCTCCCATCACGACGGTCACCATCAGCCCGAATATGACATCGCATGCGAGCACAAACGACAACCGAACCAGCGTGACCGCCCCCGGCCCCAACGGGGTGGCCGACGAGATCATGTCCGCGCGGGAATCCCCGAACGCCATCGTCACGCTCAACAACACGCCGGCCAGCACCATCGAACAGAATGCGCGGGACACGACTGTCGCACCCCAGCCGACCGCGAAGAACCGCGCCCCCAACCCGGCGAACGCCATCAACGCCAACGTGGCCGGCACCACCTGCCACGGCACCACCCGCGACTGCCGGCCCAGCAGCAGCATGAACAACCGCAGACTGCGCGCCCACGACCATGCCGGTCCGTCCAACGGGGAACGCGACGCACGGATGCGCGCCATCACCGCCGTAGCGGGAGGCGTTTCTCCCGAACGGGATCGTTCCACGGCGTCCAATGCCGCGAGCAGACGCTCGTCGGCCGCATCGTCCGTCAGGCGGTCGGTCGTTTCGTCGATATAGTCGGTCATCGGGGTTCACCGTTCCTTTCCATCCGCATCATCCTTGTGATCGAGTTGCGCGCGCAGCAGACGGCGCGCACGCGAGACGCGGGATTTGACCGTGCCCTCCGGCACGTCCAGCAGGCTGGCGATCTGCCGGTACGGCAGGCCGTGCAGCCACGCCAACGTCGCCGTCTCCACCAGCTCGACGGGCAGACGGCGCAACAACGTCGTCAGATCGTCCATGCCCGCTTCGGACAGCACGACGGTCTCCGGGCCCGGGCCATCGTCACGCGGTTCGGGCGCGTCATCCAACGCAGTCACGTTCGGGCGTACACGCCGCACACGCATGTAAATCTGCCGTTTCGCGATGCCCAGCAGCCATGACAGCACCTTCGCGTCACCACGGAACGCCCTCGCCGACCGCCAGCAGCCCAGCCACACGTCGGCGCACACCTCCTCGGCCGTGCCGGCATCCGGCACACGCATGCGCACGAACGCCCGCACCGCCGCAGCGTGACGCCCATACAGGGTCTCGAAGGCGCGCTCGTCCCCGGAGGCGACCCGCGCGAGCAGATCCTCGTCGCGAGCCTCCCCACCGGGCGAGGTCATGTCATCCTGCGTATGCGGCTCCTTCCACGGCACATCGTAAACAAACGTTCATTGATGTATGTAGCTAGAAACGAACCGACGGTTCACGGCACGAGCAACGACACGCCCGGAAGGCATATCGGATTAAGTTGTGTAGAAGAACAGAAGCTCACAGAAGAAATCGTTGCGCGTGTGCATTACCGAGTCCCAAGCCTGGCTAGTTCTTGGCAGGAATGCTGACCTCCAGCTGCCAGTGGGCTTGTTCGGTGTGGGTTTGGAAGGTGCCGCCTCTTGTTTCGATGATGGTTTGGTAGCGGTCGAGGCCGCTGCCCAGGCCGAGTTTCGTGTCATCGGGTGTGATGGTGTCGCTGGCGGAGACGTGGATGGCGTACCATTCGCCCGGGTCGGCGTGTTTGGCGATGTTCGCGTACAGTTCCGTCAGCAGGCCCGACAGCAGTCGCATGGTCTCCGGCGTGAGCGGCCGGCATGGTTCGGCGAGCAGGTTGTCGCCGGTGAAGCCTAGGGATTCGAGCCTGGCCTCCTCCTCGTCGATCAGCGATTGCAGCCCGGCCCGCTGCGAGGCGATGCCGGCTTCTGCGGGCACGGCCGGCTGCCGCACTCAAATCGCCTCGGCTGGTTCAAAGCAGGCTGTAAACCCGCTATTTGCCCAACAGTTCGTCATGGCTGCCGGTTCGCATGAACATGGCGGTACCATCATCGCGAATCCATAGAAGCAGCCAGTCGCCGGCATTGCCGATGTGGCATTCCAGTACGCCGTTTAAATCACCGGTAAGTGTGTGGGCGCGATGCCTACGCCTCAATACTTCCTTGGAGTCCGCCGTGTCCTCAAGAACCAGACGAATGACTTCTTTCAGTGGGCGTAAATCAGCGTGCTTGTGTTTGAGTTTCTTGATATCTCGCTGGAATGCCGCTGTGTAATCCGGTTTGAGCATTGATCAGATTCCCAACGAATCGAACATCTCATCGGCACTGTTGAAACGAGGTCTGCCGTCGGCGAGCCTGTTCTTCGCCTCGTCAAGGGCCTCCATGGTTTCAGGCGGCACGGTCGCATAGGAAAGGTTTAGGGGAATGCGCTTCTCCCGGACAATTTGCTTGTAGAAGGCGCGGGTGACCGAAGACAAGTCCAGACCGAGATCCTCGGCTATGTTTGCGGCTTTCTGCTTGGTGTCCGCGTCCACGCGGACTGTGACGGATGCCATGCTCACATTAACCTCCAACATCATTACGTAAGACAATAGTATGTACTTGTATGCTAATAGTCAACACTCTGCGGTTGCGGCATCTCGACCATGGTACACATCCCGCAAGCGGGTTGTTTACCGGATGCAATCGATGATCGGAATGCCGACCATCCAGCTGTCGGCGGGCTTGTTCAGAATGGCTTCTGGTTCATCGCAACGCCAGCGCGGGTTGCAGCCGTATGGCTTTGATGGCCGGGGCAAGAGAGCCGACAAGCGAGGTGACGATGGACGCGCAGGCCGCAATCATCGCCGCCGTATATGGGTATGCGGGCGGTTCCAGCGGCGAGTCGGCGGGCATCATCCGCGGAATTGCCCAGACCAGCACCGCGGAGATGAGCACCGCGGCGAAGGCGATGATGAGGCTGAGCAGCACTGACGAGCCGATGACCTGTATGGCTATGTTGGCTCTGGTCGCGCCCAGTGCGCGGCGGATGAGCAGCTCGTGCGAGCGTTGCTCGATGCCGGCCAGACCGATGTTGATCATGCCGATGGCGGATACCGACAACAGCAATATCGCGGTGACGATGACGCCGAGTTGGAGAAAACCGATGACCTGCTCGTAATCATCGGCGTTGTCAGAACGGTTCCATGACGATACGCTGCCGGTCCCGACGTCGGACAACAGATCATCCAACGCGGTTTTGGCGTGTTGATCGTCCACGCCTTCATTGGGATGGACGAGGATGGTCAGCCCATCCGGTTCCCAGGCTTGCGGCCAGTAGCGTTGCAGTGTGGTCGCGTTGACGTAGATGGTGGGTGCGTCCGTCCCGTCGGCGATGACACCGTTCACCCGTGCCGGCACCTGTTGCGGATTTCCTGTCCGGGCGAGTGCCACGGTGCCATCATGCACGTATTGGCGGGCGCTTTCGTTGACTGCGGTTTCCAGCGTGGCGGGTTCGTCCGCTCCGGTCAGCCATGTGCCCTCGATGATGGGGGCGGGCATGATTCTTGTCCGTTCGGCGTCGGTGATGATGATGGTGACGCGGCGTATCTCCGTGTTGCCGTCACCGGACGACGCCCATATGGCGAGGTCGTTGAGGTGATATTGCGCCGATGCGATTCCCGGCCGGAAATGCGCGAGGCGTTCCTGCAAGGCCGTGACGACTTGCATGCTCGCTGATGATGGCACGTCGACGATGGCGCTATAGGTGGGTAACTTGCCTCCCAGTCGCGCGTTGACCGCTTCCAGATAGTCGCGTCCGAGCGTGCCGACGAGAACGCCGGCGATGAGGGCGATGATGCCGATGAACATCGACAGGGCGGTGAGGCTGGTACGCAACGGGTTGATGCGCAGATCCTTGGCGATCATGCGAATCACGACAGTCGCCCCCTGTCGATCGTCAGTCGGCGTTCGCATCGGGCGGCGAGCTGCGGGTCGTGCGTGACGAGGATGAGTGTGACCCCGAGTTCACGAACATGTCGGAACAGTATGGCGGCGACCATGTCGCCGGTTTCGGTGTCGAGTGCGCCGGTTGGCTCGTCGCAGATCAGCAGGTCGGGATCGCCCACCAGCGCTCGGGCGATGGCCACGCGCTGCTGTTCGCCTCCCGACAGGCGCGATGGCATGCTGTCCGTCCGGCTCCCGAGCCCGACGGTGTGCAGCATGCGCGAGGCTCGTCTTCTGATGACCCGCAGGGGGATGCCTCCCCGGTATTGCAATGGGAGTGCCACGTTCTCCCATGCGCTCAGATGCGGTATGAGGGAGTAGTTCTGGAACACGAAGCCGACATGCCGGCAGCGGAAGCGCGCCCGGTCGGCATCGTTCCACGCGGCGCAGTCCCGCCCGTCATAGGAGAGCGTTCCGTCATAGCCGGTGTTAAGCAGCCCGACGATGGAGGCGAGACTGGTTTTGCCGGATCCTGATTTCCCGATGATGGCGGTGGACGTTCCCCTCTCGAACGATGCGCTGACATCGTCCACCGTCGTCAGGCGTTCGCCGTCGGGCAGCCGGACTTCGGCGCTCAGATGTTCCAACCGGATGAGTGTGCTCATGATTGCGCTCCCGGTGCGAGATTCGGAGCTGTCGCGGACACCATGTCACCTTCCTCGAGACCGTCGAGGATGATGATCGACGTGCCGTCCGATGCCCCCAACTTCACGTTCACGGTGGCGAACGAATCTCCGTCACGCCTGCTGACCTGGCCGGAGGCGAGCCTGCCGGCGACTGCGGTGACAGGCAGGATCAAGGCGTCCTCGACCGCCGTCGCGGTCAGTACCACGGTGGCGTTCTGCCCGGGACGCGCCTGCACGTCCTTTGGGAACAGGCATTGCAGTGTGCGAGTCGATTCCGTCCCATGCGCAGTCGTTGCCGATCCGTCCGCATCCCCCGCTGATGAGGGCGGATCGGCGACGCCGTCATTCACTACCGCGGCGCAGTCCGTGGGCCCCTGCGCGTCGGTGATCTGGAATCGGCCCATCAACGGCTGGTCCGGGTCTATGGTCGCCAGCAGCGCGGTCGCGTCCACGCTGGCGCTCATGCCGCCATACTGTATCGAGAACAGCGGATAGTCCGCGGCCATGTCGTTGTCCTGCGCGACCGTTTCGATCACGCCGTCGACCGGAGCCGTGACCTGCTGATCGCCGACGGTACCCAACACGTCGCCCGCATGCACGTATGCTCCCTGATCAGCCGTGGAATGGAACCAGCCTTTCGCCGGAGCCGTAAGCGAGAACACAGGAGCCACCTGCACGACGGTGGAGGAAGAGGCCAACGGCGTGATGCCGCCCCTACGCACCTCGACCGTGGATGCTGGCCGCTTCGCCGTGGAGGAGGCGTCGGACGATGGCGTCCGCGACGGCGAGCAAGCCGTCATCATCGCGCACATCGTCGTGGCCGTCACGCACACCAACAGGCATTTGAACGGTGCGATCGCATTCATTTCGTCAGTCCGTTCTCATGCCGGTACCATGTGCAGTCCGTGGTGTAGAAGTCCCGCATGGTCGAATAGTCGCCGAGTTCGGATTTGCCGATCACATCGTTCTCGTATATGTCATCCTTGTCCTCGTAGTGGTTCTTGAACCAGTCGGTATCCAGCAGCTTGCGCAGCTGCTTGAGGGCGCCTCGGGCTGCTTCCGCGTTGGTCTGTCTGTTGTCGAGGATGTTGCGCTCCACCGAGCACTGCCAGTAGACATACGCCTGTCCTTCCCCGCTTCCCTTGGCATACAGCGAGGACGCAGCCTGCGCCTTGGGCATATTCGCTGGAAACACATCGCCGTTCATCAGTTCAAAGGAGAAATCCTCGACGGTCGCCTTGTATTCCTCGTTCGCCTGCTGCCAGGTCAGCATGCCGCCGCTTCCCGAGGTGCCGCCGTTTGGAGTCGTCCCGCAACCGGACAGCAACAGCATCACTGCGGTCAGAATGGCGGCCCTGCGTCGTGTTCCCGATTTCATCATCATGCTCCTTCGGACGATTGCACAACTGTCGCCAACCATTAGCCCACAGACGGCGATCCGGGAGCAAAAGACTGTCATGCGCGCGCATGACAACGATACGTCGAAGAGCACGGGATGCGCATACGATGGGTGGTATGACAGACCTATCGGACTCGCATACCATCTCCATCGGGGTGCTGGACAACGATTCGCTCGCCCTCAACGCCATAGCTGTGATGACGAGTCGTCTCTCCCCGCGGTTCCACATCATCTGGAGCACCACGTCCCCGGCGATGGCATTGCAGCGCTGCATGACCCACGGCGCGCGACCCGACGTGCTGGTCGTCGACATGGCCTTGGGAGGCATCACCGGCGCGGACATATGTGCCAGAATCCGTCGGCGCACTCCGACGATCGGTTTGGTGTGCGTCACCTCCTATGACCTTGATCCATATCGGCAAGACGCGGTCGAGGCGGGCGCGCAATGCCTGATAGCCAAAGATGACATCGTCAAAGAGCTCCCGCAGGCCATACGATGCGCGGCACAGGGCGAGCCCGTCCCCGGCACCGGATTCCCCACCGCACGGGAAGCCAATCGCAAACTCAACGAAGGACACGCGACCGAGGACCGGCTGCCGGAAAACGACAAGCCATCGCTGTCCTCCAGGGAACAGGACGTACTGCGCCTCTACGCGCATGGATCATCCACCGACGAGATAGCCGCGCTCCTGAATGTCAGCAAGGGCAGCGTCTTCACCTACGTCAACAGGGCATGCCGTAAGCTCCATGCCGCCGACCGCAAGGAGGCCCTCGCCATATGCGCCCGATACGATCTGCTCTGAACCGTATACACCACCCAGCCATACTGGCCGCGGGGCTGGTCCTCGCAGTGGCGATCCCCGTAGAGATGGGCGTGTACTCATCCCAGAACCTGCTGTCATGGTCGACCATACGCATATCGCTGCTCGTCGCCGTCCTGTGCGCCATGCTCGGAGCGGCACCGGTATGGGCCGCCTGTCTGCTGTTCGCGGTCTCAGGATACGCGTTGCTGTGGCTGTTCTCGCCGTTGACGACCATCATGATCGCCGCACTGGCCTCCATAGCGGTCCTCTCGTTCGTCAAACCCCGCCTTGGAGCCGCTTCCGCACTGGCGGCCCTCGCCGCCCTCGCCGCGAACAACATGCAGAACAACCTCACCTCGTCGAACATCGTAGGCATGATCATCATGTGCCTATGCCCATTGTCGCTGGGGTTCAGCCTCAACCTGCTGTTCGCCCAACGGCAGGCGACCGCGACACTCAGGCAACGACTCGATCGCGAACACACGGCACGTCACCTGCACGACACCATCAGCAACGACCTCGCCTACATGATCCTGCGCATCGACCAGGCAAGCCGCAGTGATTGCCCCGCCGATCGGGAGCAATATCAGCGCCAACTCACCGATCTGCGCGCCATCGCCGAAACGGCGCTCAACCACACCCACCAGGTGATACGACAACTTGAACGAACCGACAAGCCAGACGATCGCAGCCGCATCGTCAAAACAAATAACGACGACAAAACCGACAGGAAAATCGAACAGCAGCGTGAACGGCTTAACGGCATCATTCAATCGCAACGACGTCGCCTTGGCGGCCTCGGATTCCAAGGTGACGACATCCTCGGGACGTTCGACCATCCACTGGCGGACGACATCCTCGACCTTCTCGAAGGACTGCTCAACGAACTGTACGCGAACATTGCCAAGCACGCCGCCCCGCACGAATGGTACGCCGTCACGATCTCCTTCGACCGGCGGCACGTCATCATTTCGGCAAGCGACGTACTAAAGGACGAAGCAGTACGACTCGGACTCGGCAGCGGCCTCAAGAGATACCGAACCGTCATCGAATCCATGTCCGGGACGTTCGACATCACCGATGATTCCGACAACTGGAACGCGAACATCACCATTCCATTGTCTGTAACACGCCGGTAAAGGGAATGACGGCCTCCAGCTGCCAGTGGGCTTGTTCGGTGTGGGTTTGGAAGGTGCCGCCTCTTGTTTCGATGATGGTTTGGTAGCGGTCGAGGCCGCTGCCCAGGCCGAGTTTCGTGTCATCGGGTGTGATGGTGTCGCTGGCGGAGACGTGGATGGCGTACCATTCGCCCGGGTCGGCGTGTTTGGCGATGTTCGCGTACAGTTCCGTCAGCAGGCCCGACAGCAGTCGCATGGTCTCCGGCGTGAGCGGCCGGCATGGTTCGGCGAGCAGGTTGTCGCCGGTGAAGCCTAGGGATTCGAGCCTGGCCTCCTCCTCGTCGATCAGCGATTGCAGCCCGGCCCGCTGCGAGGATACGGTGTCGGCTTCCGCGGGATCGGCCGGCTTTGGGTTATCGTCATCCGGTGTCCGGCCGGCTCGTGCTGGCGTGTGTCCTTCGAGCGAGTCGATGACCTCGTGCGTGTGGCCCATGGTCCGTCCGGCGGCGTCGCGCAGTTCGTCGAGCTGTCGCCGGTATTCGTGTTCGTCGGCGGGCATGCCTTCGGTTTCGGCGTGGTCGATGCGCAGGATCAGGTAGGCCAGGTCGTTGCTGATGGTGTCATGCAGGCTGCGGGCCGTCTCCCCGCGTTCGTGTTGTCGGCGCAGCAGGTACGAGTCATGGTCGCGTTGGCGCATCACATGCAAGAGCAGGCCGGTCAGCAGCGGGAAGCAGCAGAACGCCAAGCCCCGCACCATAGCCACTATCATTCGGCTTTCACTGGGCTCGAAGCCGGCCATGGTGGAGGCGAGCAGGAGTATGGTGGCGATGACGCCGAACCATGTGTCAAGGTAGGCGAGGAACCCCGCGCAGGCGATGCCGACGGCCAGCGGCGCGACCATCGGGGCCTCCAGCATAAGAACCACGCTAGAGACGAGCGCCAGCCACAGGAACCGGTCCGGGTAGAACATGCCACCGACCAGACCGGCAAGCACCGTCAGAGCCAATACAATGTCGCGCACGTTCCCGGTGCCGGGCACCTGCGACGCCACCGAGAACGCATACTCCGCGAGCACCGCCACGGACAATACGGCGCAGGACACCGCGATCACCGGATGCCCCATGCGCGAACCGAGCCGGTCGGAGAATCGGATTAGAGCAGATCGTATCTGGCGCATGCGTCCAGCACCTCCTTGCGGCTGGCGACTCCCAGCTTGTCGGCCGCGCTGTGCACGTACGTGAACACGCTGCCTTTGGAGATGCCCAGCCGGCCCGCGATCTCGTCGGTGGTCAGCCGTCTCGCGTACAGGCGCAGGATCTCCTTCTCGCGCAGGGACAGGGAATCCTTCATGTCAGCGGACATCCTCGCCGGCACCGTGCCGGACAGTAGCCCATAGGCGGTCTGCGCGTCACGAAAACCCACAGCGGCCTGTTCGTCGGTGGGAAGGCCTTGAGCCGCCCAGTGTATCGCCACGGCGATATCGGTCCTCAGTCGTTCCTTCGCGAACAGTCCCTGAGCGCCGAACGCGATTGCCTCCCGCTGGTAGACGTCCACGGAATACGAGGTGACGCACACGATGCCCGTCCCGCCGCTCCTGCGCCAGTGATGGTGCGTAGCCGGCTTTTCCTGAAATCGGAAGTATGAGAGGGGCGTGACGTGACGAGCATGGTTAAAGCCCTGATATACAAGGACGCGACAACACGAATCCTGCGGGTCGCTTGTCTGCTGGCTATGTGCTGGGTGGCTCTCGTGTACACGGTCGCTCTGATGCCGATTAGTTTGGACGCTTCCGGAACCAACCCGCTGGCCGTCGGAAGCAGCACGACACTTGCCTCGCAAGCGCTCGTGATCATCGCCGCTGCTCTGGCCATTATCGAAATCAATTCGGGCGAAACGGCGATAGCGGCTCTCCTCGTCGGTTCCCGGTGGCGAATGGCGTTTTCCCTGATGACAGCGAAAGTCGTGAGTATCGTCGTTGTCGGGTTGATGCTGACCATGGTGAACGCCATCGGAAACCTCATCGCCTACGGGCACGGCGTCAACGGCCGTCTGATGATCCGGTACACGATGCTGGTAGTGATGAACGGCGTCGCTGTACTGTCGCTGTCTGTGCTTGCCGGCAACGTGCTGCTCGGACTATCCACCTACTTCCTGGTGCCCATACTGCTTAAGCCGTTCATCGTCTATCTGCTGCCGGCTGCCAGTGGCTTGTTCTATTCGGCGGCGATCCGCTCGCTGGCTGATGGTGCGTTGCCTTTGCAGAATTCATTAGTGTCGCTCGTGTGGTTGCTGGTTTTCCTGCTCGCGGGATATTTATCAATAGTCGTGCGAATCCTTGAATGGTGAGAGTCGCGGACGTTGTAGATTGCGGGATGAGTGCGGGATGCAACGTGAATTTCAGCGTTTTTCGTCTATCATCCCGCAGCATTTCTTACGAGTGATTATGGCTCAACATGGAAAATGGCGTGATCCCGCGATTTTAATAATTAATGATGCGGGATGCTACGTGCGTCAAACGATTGATCTCGATGGCATCCCGCAGTACTGCGGGACGTCACGCAAAAAATGGCCAGATCTGTGTGCCATCCCGCAAATGTGAAGATATATTTGCGTACATGCATGCCGTAGGAATTCCGGGCACAATAGAAGAAGTGAATCATATCCGTGAACAAGGGGAGAAGCTCAATTGAATTTGAAAACAGAACTGCAGACGGAACGTCTTCTGTTACGCCCGTGGAAAATCGATGATGTTGCCGACGCGAAGGCGCTGTTCAAGTATGCAAGCAATCCGCACATCGGGCCGGCCGCTGCGTGGCCGGTGCATGCCAGTGTCGAGGACAGTGCGCGGGTAATCCGTAATGTGCTGAGCACTCCCGAAACATATGCGGTCGTCCTGAAGGAGATGGGGGAGCCAATCGGCAGTATCGGATTGGCGCCGTTGTCGGACACAGTCGACCCCGAGCGTCGCGAGCCGGAGTCGACGCGCGAGATCGGCTATTGGATCGGCGAACCGTATTGGGGCCAAGGCCTGATTCCCGAAGCCGGGCGGGAAATACTGCGTCACGGGTTCGAGGACCTGCAACTGACCGCAATCTGGGGCGTGCATGACGTCAACAACCACAGATCCTCCCGCGTGATGGACAAACTCGGACTAGCACCCGTGCGCACCGCCCGCCATGTGCATCTCAAACTGCTCGGCGACGTATATCGCGACGAACTCGTACGCCGCATCACCGCAGACGAATGGCTAACCAGATAAAGTTCGCCCCCGTTGGCAGGACAGTAGTAGTATGGTCTGCTGTGTCAACAGGAGGAGTGCGACCGATGCGGCTGATCGAGACATGGCTGGCGGACCAGGAACGCGCGTTTGACTTGTTCGCGAAATTCCCGGCGGAGGAGACGGGATTCGAGAACCCGGCGGCCGGCATGAATCGTGAACGGTTCGCCGCATATGTACGAGGGTTGCGTGATGAGTCGCTTGGCGTTGGCCTGCCGGACGGCTGGGTGCCAGCCACCAAATACATTCTCGTCAACGATGAGGGCGACTATGTGGGCATCTTCAACCTGCGTCACCGGCTCACCGACTTCCTGCGCAACGGTCCGGGCCACATTGGCTACGGTGTCGCCCGCGAATACCGCGGCCACGGCTACGCGACCGCAGGGCTCAAGCTCACGCTTGCCAAGGCCCGCGAGCTCGGCATCGAGGAGGCTTACCTGAGCGTGCACAAAACCAATCCGGCAAGTCTTGCGGTGCAGCTGCATTGTGGCGCGCGTATCGACCATGAGGACAAGACGGAATACTACACACGCATCGCCACCTGCACGGAGAATGATGGCCTCTATGCGCGAGGCAATTGACGGTGCCTTTCGTGTATAAATGGCCGATTATCAATCGGTTTTAGTCGATTCCGCACCGATCGATAAGGTTGCCGTCGAGGAACCAATAATCGTGCGGATTCCCGCGTAGTGCCGTGAACGGCGTGAGTTCCACGCCCTGTGTCTCGGCTTTGCTCAGCAGGTAGGCGCGGATAATCCACGGATACTCCAGCACGCCCGACTTGAGGGTGATGATTTGCTCCACTCTGCTGCCGCTGACGCCAAAATCCTTGCCGATCTGTTCGGCGGTCAGCCTCAGCCGGCTCATGTTCCCCTGAAATTCGCGGATGGTCGCCGCGCGATGCTCACTGGAATACGCCGCCAGAGTAGTTGATCATTTCGAGTTCCGGGCCCATGTCTTCGGTTTGAGTCAGGCCGGTCTCATGGAAGCCGATGTGACGGTAGAAACCTTGGGCGTTGGTGTTGAATCCGGCGACCCACAAGGCGAGCCGATTGTTGCCGATGGCGCGTTGGCCCGCCTCCACCAACGCTCGGCCAACACCATGACGATGGCAAGATTCCAACACATATAGCGAAGCCAGTTCCGCAGCCTCGGACCGTTTGATTGGCGAGCGCGGCGTTTGCAGAAGCTCAGCAAAACCAATCACGTGGTTGTTCTCCAAAGCGACCAATACGACCTGATTGGGGTCTTTGGCGTGGCTGCGCGTCAGTTTGAGCGCGAATTCGGGAGTGATCGCATCCACGATTTCCTGCGGAATATGCCCCTGATTGAGTTCGCGCCACGTGCACGACTGAACTTGGGCCTTTTCCTCAAACCATGGCGGCTCAGTCGAAACAATACGAATCGTCATGCCGCCCATAGTAGGCCGGTTCGTGAGTACAGTGTCACTTGTTGTCATGTGATTGCTTGGCATCAGGTTGTATTGACCGTAATGGAGGCCACTGGATCAGCGCCGGAAACTCATGGAATTCGGGCTATTATGATGGGAGTAAGAAAAGCACAGCACAATTGAACATAAAGACGATCTGGAGCATTGCATGAGCGTCAATACGGCATTTGAAACCAGTGATTTGCCCAAAGCGGAGTTTATGTTTCCTGGGCCTGAACGCGATCGCTTGGTGAAGCTCATTCTGGACGGCGTAAAAACCGCCACCGCTGCGCTGATGATTGAATATGAGGAAGAGGTCGAACCGCTGCCGTGCGTTGGCGCGCATTCGGTGTTGGTGGATTCCGATGAACGACCCGTAACCGTACTCGTCACCACTGCGGTTGACGTGATTCCGCTCGGAAAAGTCACTGACCGGTACGCCATCGATGAGGGTGAAGGCGACGTCACGGCGGCCCAATGGCGGAGCACACACGAATCTTTCTGGAATTCGGCGGAATACCGCGATGAATTCGCCAACCCAAACTTTCCGTTGAACGACAACTCGCTCATAGTATTCGAGCATTTCGAAGTCGAGCAACGGTTGGAGTCGAATAACGCATTAGGTTAGGCGATAGCAAAACTTTTCTTCAGGCAGCTCTCCGAGCTCCGCAACATCTGAAGGAGTGCCCATGTCCACTAGAGCGACAGAAGCGGAAAGCGTATTGAAGGAGCATATGGGATATCTTCCGGTATCGGAAATGGAGCGTCGAGGAGTTTCCCGCACGGAGATTTCGCGATTCGTGCGTGAAGCCAAGCTTGAGAAAGCGGCAAAGGGCTTATATGTTTCACCGAATGCGGAGTCCGATCCGCTGTTCGAATTGCAGTATCGATATCCGAAAGCCATTTTTTCGCATGAAACTGCGTTGTTCTTGCTTGGAGAGGGGGAGCGAGCCCCCCTGACACCGACGATTACCTTACCGCAATCATCAGGTACGGCTCGTCTCAAGAATGAAGACGTAACAGTGAGAAAGGTGGCCGACAATCGCTTTGCAATTGGCCTGGCGTCGGCTATCACCATGTTCGGGCATACGGTTCGCGTTTATGATTTGGAACGAACCATTTGCGATTTGTTCCGCTCCCGCAGCACAGTGGATCCGCAAGATTTGCAATCCGCCTTCCAGAATTACATGAGATCCGCGCACACTGACTTGGTCAAACTCATGAACTACGCTCGCGAATTTCGGCTCGTGAACGTGATGCGTCCTTACCTCGAAGCGGTGATGCCAGCATGAATGAGAGTGAAATCAGACCCGTGGGACGCTTATAGAAAGCGGTACGGCTATGCCGCGTGACTATTCTTTTAGCGATGCAATACGGGCGTTGTCGGCTTTATGCGAGGCGATGGCCACGGCATAATCGGCAGCGAAGCATACGCGTATTCATGCAACGGCAAGTCGTACATCATATGTGCATCATAAGGAAGAAATATTTACCCACGCAGCCATTCGACGATTGTCAGGATGCATTGCTCAGCGAAACAATCCACGGCATCGACGGTGATGCCGGCATGGTTCACCGGCGAATTCATCTTGTAGGCAGATTCAGCATCTTGTAGGTAGCTGGCCTTGGCGAGAGGTCATTGCAATGGCGGTATTCCGATCATCGCCATTGGAATCATCTGCCTACAAGAGCACGAAACACCCTACAAGATGAGACGGGCCAGTTGGGTCAGTCCCATTCATCCTGCCGGTTCGCAGGCCGCAATTGTCAGTCACAACTGGTGTACCTCCCTCATCCATGCGAATGATACGAATCGCCTTTCATCCCAATGATTTCGCTCTCATGGCTGATACCCGCATGCCGTCATGTTCCGTACCTTGGAATCAGAAGTCGAGAGTCATGGTCCAAAACCGAATGGAGCGGACCGAAGCAGGGAGCATTGAAGATGGGATTTCTCAAGAACTTTTCCGAACCATTTGCGTTCGCGCTGGCATTGTGGCCGTTTGTGTCCATGCTGCTGACGGTGCCGGTGCTGGCGTTGCTGTATCATCGCGACAATCGCATCCGACTGTCGTCGGCCATAGTGGCGTATGGCACGGTGCTGTACCTGCTCGGCCTGCTGTGCTTCACACTGTATCCGATGCCGGCCGATGCGGCAGCCTATTGCGCCGCGCACCATCTGACGCCACAGCTCAATCCATTGCAGTTCATCAGTGACATCCGTACCGATGGTCTCACCGCCGTACTGCAAATCGCGTTTAATATCGTGTTCTTCCTGCCGTTGGGCTTCATCATGGGCCGTATCTGGCGTTGGCCGCTGCCGGTTACCGCAGTACTGTCATTCGCCACGTCGCTGTTTCTGGAGACGATGCAGCTGACCGGCCTCATGGGCGTGTTCCCGTGCGCCTACCGTCTGTTCGACGTGGACGATCTCCTGTGGAACACGACTGGCGCGCTGATCGGATTCGCGCTGGCCATGCTTTCGCTGCGCCTGATTCCGGCGCGGGTCGCCGATACGACGCCGACCACCACACCCGGCTTCATGAGGCGGCTGATCACGTTCATCATCGACATGACGCTGATCGGGTTCGCCGTGATGCCGACGCATCTGTTCGTCATGATCGTCCGCTCAAACCTGCCCTCGGGCTCCAACGGCTCATGGCAGTCGATGGAACCGTTCGACTGGACCGGCTCGATCCTCTTCCTGGCGGCGCTCATCCTCTTCGAGGGCGTGGTGCCATGGTTGCGCGGCGGCTGCACGCTCGGCGGCAGCTTCACGCACATGACGATAGAGACCCGGCCGCGCGAAGGGTGGCTTCGCGTGGCGTTCTATGTGGCGCGCATGGCGACGCTGATCGCCGTGGTGTGGTGGCATAGTGGCGGATTCAATCTGCTGGTGTTCATCGGCCTCGGCATCTTCTGGCTGGTCAAGCGTCAGATGCCGTACGACCTGATATAAACCGGCGCTCCGCTGCTTGGCGTTACAGGAAAACCTCCGACCACTGGTCGGGATTCGGAATGCTGCGCAGCGGGCCGGCCAACGATACGGCCAATCCCGCTACGGAACAGACCACGGCTACGGCCATCACCGCCGTGAAACCGAGATCTGGCTGTTGCAACAGCCAGCCGACCATCGCCGGGCATGCTGCGCCCAGTATGCCGACCGTGGTTTCAAATACGGCAGAAGCCCGCCCCTGCATGTTGTCGGGTGTCTTGCCGTAGAGAAAGCCCAGCAGGCCAGCGTTCAACGCGGGGAACGGCAGGCCGGCCAGAATCTGGCAGATCAGAATGGCCGCGTAGCTTTGCGTGAACAGCAGCGGCACTTGGCTGACCGCGAACAACACAAGCGCGCCCGCAATCAGCATACCGGTGGGAATGATGTCGACCAGCTTGTTGGCTAGCAGCGAGCCGACCAACGTGCTCACGCCCATTGCCGTGCCGAGCAGTCCGATCATGACCGCGCTGGTGCCACGGGCGGCCAACATGATCTGCGCGCCGGTGATACTGGCTACGCAGGCGATGTTCACCATTGCACCGAGTATGATCGCGGATAGGAAGACGCGCTTGGTCAGGGCCCATCGCCAGCCTTCGACCAAGTGCATCAGGAATGAGACGTTGGGGGAGTGCGTCATTTCGTGCTGAGTGGGCGTCGCGATTGCTTCGTCTGCGATAGGTGCTACGGATGAGGGGAATTCGGTGTTGCCCGCCAAATCGTTCCTGGCTGTTTCATGATCGACTTGGCTCGAAGGCAGTTGCCCGGCCGTGATTCCGGCGATGCCGTACAACACCGCCGAAACCATGAACGGTCACCAAGCGCTGACGGTGTAAAGGAATCCTCCGATAATGCCGTTCGACAGTTCCACGCATGATTCGCGGGTCTCGCGGATGGCCTGGGCTTTGGCGAATCGGTCCATGGGCACGATGGATTTGAGCATCGCGTCGTTGGACGGGCCGAGCAGCCCGTTCATAATGGCGAACAGAGCGATGCACAGCGCGAACATCGGCGTGTTCATCACGCGCGAGGCGAGCAATGCCATGGCCGTGGCGGACAGTCCAGTGCCGATGATGCCCAGCAGAATCATCATCCGTCTGCGATCGTGACGGTCGGCCAGCGTGCCGCCGAACGGCAGCAACAACAGTCCGATGGCCGATTCCAAGGCGACGATGATACCGGCGATGAATTCCGAGCCGGACAGTTGCAAGGCCAGAAGTGGTATGACGAATGCACGCAGACTGACGGCGAGCACGTCGGTGGTGTCGGCCGCAAACCACAGCCGATAATTGCGAGCCCGCCACAATGATGACGAGGAGGAAGGCGCATTGGCCTTATGGTCTGAAGATGGGTTTGAAGACGATGGGGGATTGGCGTTTGTTGACATGATGACTCGTTTCATGAATCAGCCGTATTCGGAGCTTCACGTACATCGCGTATCACGCGCGTATGGTCTATTGATCACGGTCGGGAGCGCAAGCACGGCGGCGGCAACGCGACACGTGAAGACAAGTGAAACTCGAATATGACGAAATGTACAGGTTAGGGAAATGGCACAACAGAAGCGCCGTGGGCCCAAACGGCGACCACGGCTTAGCGCGACGAGTCAACGCGCATTAGCTGTCTGCGAACGACACCAACACCTTGTACATAACAATGCACCTTTGCAAAAAACAAACTCCGATTATTGTACCAGTTCGAGCACGGAACCAGGCACGTCACTGGGCACAACATAATCGGCCATCAATGGTTTCTCGGCTTCGAGGGGCTGATTTCGTCCGGTGGGGACATCTACTTGGCTTTCGAGGGGCTGCTCAAACGCCAAACCGCGAGTATAAACGGCTTTGCGGCAACGCCATTACGCCATTGTGGAGCCTTGTCTACTCGGGCATCAGCCCCTTGAAACGGAGATAGATCTCCGGCAAGTGCCAAATCAGCCCCTCGAAATCGAGTTAGGCGTTGTTTTCGCGTTTGCGCTGCCGTTCGAGTGCGTAATAAGCCGCGTAGCAGCAGGCGACGAACGGGATCATGCAATACAGGGTCGAACGCTGCGTATCATCGAGCACCACGAGCACCAGCGCGCCGATGCACATCACGATGGCCAGCCACGGCAGCACCGGGAAACCGGGCGCACGATAGCCGAGCTCATCGGCGCTGTGCCCATCCCGCGCCCATTCGCGCCGGAAACGGATATGGCACACGCATACGGAGAACCACACCACCAGCGTCGCCAAACCTGACACGGCGACCAACACCAGATACACGGTCGAGGCGGCGATCACGGAAGACAGCAACGCCAGCAGTGAGCCCGCCATGCTGAACAGCACGGCCCACACCGGCACACCACGGAAATTCGTCCTAGCAAAACGTTCGGGAATCAGCCGCTCCTTGGCCAGCGACCACACCATGCGCGAACACACGTACAGGCCGGAGTTCGCGGCGGAAAGCACGGCCGTCAACACCACGAAGTTCATGATGTCGCCGGCGAACGGCATACCGATTGACTGGAACACCAGCACGAACGGGCTCGTATCCACGCCGGCCTGATGCCAGGGGATCAAGGCCGCCATCACCAGAATCGAGCCGATGAAGAAAATCGCCAGGCGCAGCACCGTGGTGTGCACGGCCTTGGGAATCGCACGCGAGGGATCCTTGGTTTCGCCGGCCGCCACGCCCACCACTTCGGTGCCGGAGAACGCGAACACCACGGTCAGCAGAGTCGAGAAAATCGGCGCGATACCGCTTGGGAACCAGCCGTCGGCCACGAAGTTGCCCAGCAACGGCGCGGAATCATGACCGGCAATCGGTATGGCGCCGAAGATCGCCAGCAGGCCGATCACAATGAACGCGATGATGGCGAACACCTTGATTGACGCGAACCAGAATTCCGCCTCGCCGTACAGCCGCACGGACATGATGTTGAGCGCGAACACCACCACAATGAACACGGCCGACCACACCCAGGACGGCGAATGCGGGAACCATCGCTGCATCAACAGCCCTGCGGCCGTGAATTCGGAGGCGAGCGCCACCGCCCAGTTCAGCCAATACAGGATGGCGATGGTGAACGCGGTGCCGGAGCCGATGAACCGTTTCGCGTACATATGGAAGCTTCCGGCGTACGGCATGGCCACGGACAGCTCGCCCAACGACACCATCACGCAGTAGACGAGCAGGGAGCCGGCCGCGTAAGCGAGGATCGCGCCCAACGGTCCCGCCTGATGAATCGCGTAGCCGGAGCTGACGAACAGGCCGGTGCCGATCACGCCGCCCAGGGAGATCATCGTCAGGTGACGCGACTCCATCTTCCGTTCAAGGCCGGTATCGTCCTTGGGTGTGCCGGCTGCCGCCATGCTCGGGTCTCCTTTGGTCGGGTGAACAGTTGTGTCTCGTGTCGGTTGTGCGGGCGGCGCTCGATGCCGCCTACCATATGATAGCGGTAACACGAACAGCGAGTGGAACACGAGGAGTTTGGAATGATGGAACTGTATATCGGATCGCATCTGTCGACGGCCGGCGGATGGAATGCGCTGCTGGAACGTTCCCATGAGGAGGGCGGTACCGCGTTCGCGTTCTTCCCGCGTTCCCCGTACGGCAAGCGTTCGAAGGCGCTCGACCCGGCCGGCGCGGCGGCGTTCGGTGCGCGTCTGAAGGCTGAGGGCTATGGGCCGTTGGTCGTCCATGCGCCGTACGTCTACAATCTGGCCGGCAAGGATGAGGCCAAGCGCACATTCGCGATCGAGGCGTTGGCCGAGGACATCGAGCTGCTGACCGCCATCCGCGAGGCCGGACAGGAGGTGTATATCAATATTCATCCCGGCGCGCATGTGGGCCAAGGCTCCGAGACCGGCTGCCGGCTGATCAGCGAGGGACTGAATCAGGTGTTCGAGCGCGCGGCCGGCGTCATGGTGCTTCTGGAGACCATGGCCGGCAAAGGCACGGAATGTGGCCGCAATTTCGATGAGCTCGCCACGATCATGGATGGCGTGGAGAATAAGGCGAACGTCGGCGTCACGTTCGACACCTGCCATGTGTTGGATGCCGGCTACGATTTGGTGCACGACTACGACGGTGTGATGCGCCAGTTGGATGAGGCGATCGGCTTGGCCGAGGTCAAGGCGATTCACGTGAACGATTCGCAGTTTGGCCTCGACTCGCACAAGGACCGTCACGCCAACATCGGCGAGGGCCAGCTCGGCATCCCGTTCTTCACGCGACTGGTCAACGACCCAATCATGGCCAAGCTCCCGATGATCCTCGAAACCAAGGAGCAGACGCCCGCCACGCATCGCGACGAGATCGAGTTGTTGCGCGGATTGGTGCAAAAGTAGTCGTAGTCGACCAATGTCGAGCAGAAGAGACCTGTTTTTGACTGAGGGCCATACGAGGTTAGCTATCAGCGGGGCGTTGATTGATCCGTCTTCATATACAGCTGCATAGCCGGTTCCAGCTGCAAGAGCTCAAAACAGACGCATGGGTTCGGTGGAATCCAATGGCTGAATAAGACGTTTGCCGTCGCTGTTCAGTGGCGCGACTTCGTGAAATTGCAGACGCCGAGAAAGCATAGTACCCGCTTCCCGCATGGAATCTAACAGTGCGGCTCCGTCAACGGAGCGGTCCAGCCATGAGGCAACCATATTCCGAGGAACCAGCAGGGGCATGCGATCATGCACCTTGACGAACTCGTCCGCGGCAGGGCAGGTGATGATGGTTGCGGTCAGCTGCCATGGCGATGCGGGAGACGGCCTCCACCATGAGTACAGGCCGGCCAAAGACAATAGTTCATCATGTGGTGCGTGAAAATAGAACGGCCTGCGACCTTTCCATTCGTAGTAGCCGGAAGCGGGGATGATGGCTCGCATGGATTTTGTGGATTCGGCGAACGCCGGCTTGACATGCGCAGACTCCACACGCGCATTATATGTGGGGTAGCTCAGCACTTTGCTGGCGCTCCATCGCGGCACCAGCGACCAATAGGCACCGGTCAGATGACGGCGGCCATCCTTGCCCTGTGCCACCACGCCAATGTTCTGCATGGGTGCGATGTTGTAGGAAGGCTGTGGCAGAGTGTCAACGCGCACGTCATCCTCGTCTACCGCGAACTGTGAGGCCACGGCATCCCAATCCAAATCAAGCGCGAATCTCCTGCACATGCGCCCAGTCTATGCCATCAATGGAATCAATCCCAGGCCGTATGACCGATATTCATGGCGATTTTCCTTTTTGTTGGCCGCTCTGGTTCCGTAGCGATACGAACCAACGAGGAATAGCCCAGAATGTAGGACGGGTTCGGCAATCGGGACGGGGCGTGACCTAGAGTGGCGCATGACCGAACACCAACAAAGGGAGGACCATGTCGGTTTTGGACGAACTGGTGGCGGGAGCGCTGGAGGATCAGCGCGCCCGTGAGCTCACCGTATCGCTTGAGGACGTGAAGAAGGCCGCGCTGGCGGCCCCGGCTCCGATTGACGCGACACGATGGCTTAAGCGCGCCGACGGCATCCCCGTGATCGCCGAAATCAAGCGCGCGTCTCCGTCCAAGGGCCACCTGTCCGACATCCCGGACCCGGCCGCGCTGGCCCGCGAGTACGAGAAGGGCGGCGCAAGCGCCATCTCCGTGCTCACCGAAGGCCGCAGATTCCTCGGCGGCCTTGACGATTTCGACAAGGTCCGCGCCGCCGTGCACATTCCGGTGCTGCGCAAGGACTTCATCGTCACCGACTACCAGATCTTCGAGGCCCGCGCCCACGGCGCCGACCTGGTGCTGCTCATCGTCGCCGCATTGGACGACGCCCAGCTCAAGCACCTGCTCGACCTGGCGCACGAGCTCGGCATGACCGTGCTGGTGGAGACGCACACCCGCGAGGAGATCGAACGCGCACGCCAGGCCGGAGCCAAGGTGATCGGCATCAACGCGCGCAACCTGAAGAACCTCAAGGTGGACGTGAACAGATACAACGAACTCGCGGCCGATCTGCCCGATAACGTCATCAAGGTGGCGGAATCCGGCGTATTCGGCGCGGTCGAGGTCGAAGACTACGCCCGTGCGGGAGCGGACGCGGTACTGGTCGGCGAGGGCGTGGCCACCGCCGATGATCATGAACTTGCAGTGGAACGACTAGTAAAGGCAGGAGCACAAGTGAAAGCATCCGAAACGACCCCGCTCAGCGAACATCAGGGACCGTATTGGGGCCAGTTCGGTGGCCGCTATGTGCCCGAGGCCCTGATCACCGCCCTCGACGAACTTGAGCGCGTGTACACGCAAGCCAAGGCCGACCCCGAATTCCACAAGGAATTCATGACGCTCCAGCAGCGTTACGTGGGCCGCCCGAGCCCGCTGACCGAAGCCCCGCGCTTCTCCGCACTTGTCAAGGAGAAGACTGGTCTCGACGCCCGTATCTTCCTCAAGCGCGAGGACTTGAACCACACCGGCGCGCACAAGATCAACAACGCGCTCGGCCAGGCCCTGCTCGTCAAGCGCATGGGCAAGACTCACGTGATCGCCGAGACCGGTGCCGGCCAGCACGGCGTGGCCACCGCCACCGTGTGCGCCATGCTCGGCCTCAAGTGCCGCATCTACATGGGCCAGATCGACGCCCGCCGTCAGGCCTTGAACGTGGCCCGCATGCGTATGCTCGGCGCCGAAGTGGTCGAGGTGACCCTCGGCGACAAGATCCTGAAGGACGCCATCAACGAAGCCCTGCGCGACTGGGTCACCAACGTCAAGGACACGCACTACCTGCTCGGCACCGTCGCGGGCCCGCACCCGTTCCCGGCCATGGTGCGCGACTTCCAGAAGATCATCGGCGAGGAAGCCAAGCAGCAGCTCCAGGACTGGTACGGCATCGACCATCCGGACGCGATCTGCGCCTGCGTGGGCGGCGGATCCAACGCCATCGGCGTGATGAACGCCTTCCTGGACGACGAGCGCGTGAACCTCTACGGCTACGAAGCCGGCGGCAACGGCCCCGAATCCGGCAAGCACGCCATCCGCTTCGCCCCCGGCACCGGCCAGCTCGGCATGTTCCAGGGCGCCAAGAGCTACCTGCTGGAAACCGACGAAGGCCAGACGCTCGACACCTACTCGATCTCCGCAGGCCTCGACTATGCGTCCGTGGGCCCCGAGCACGCATGGCTCAAGGACATCGGCCGCGTGAACTACAGCTGGGCCACCGACGAGGAGGCCATGAACGCCTTCCGCGACCTGAGCCAGGCCGAGGGCATCATCCCCGCCATCGAAAGCTCGCACGCCGTGGCCGGCGCGTACAAGGCCGCCGCCGATCTGAAAGCCAAGGGCTATGACAAGGCCGTGATGATCGTGAACATCTCCGGCCGAGGCGACAAGGACATGGCCACCGCCGGCAAGTGGTTCGGCTACCTGACCGACGATCAGGCCGCCGCGCTTGATGTGACCGGCGCCCACGGCAATACTGTCGCCTGAACAAGAAGAGGAGATTGTTGATTATGACCAACGAAGCAACCACGCCGTCCGGCCAGCCGCTGGGCATCAGCCACAAGCCCAGCAAGTCAGGCGCTATGTTCACCAAGTTCAAGGCCGAGAACAAGCCCGCCTTCATCGGCTACCTGCCCTACGGCTTCCCCAACCCGGACGTCTCGCTTGACGCCTTCAAGACGATGGTCGAGCACGGCGTCGACGCCGTGGAAATCGGCCTGCCGTACTCCGACCCGGTCATGGACGGCCCGGTCATCCAGGCTGCCGCCTCCATCGCCCTGAACAACGGCGAGACCATCAAGCGCGTGTTCGAGGCCGTCGAGACCGTGGCCAACGCCGGCGGCGTGCCGCTCATCATGAGCTACTGGAACCTCGTGTACCACTACGGCGTCGAGCGTTTCGCCCGCGACTTCGAGAACGCCGGCGGCGCCGGCCTCATCACCCCGGACCTCATCCCGGACGAGGCGGGGGAGTGGATCGAAGCCTCCGACCGTCACGGACTCGACCGCATCTTCCTGGCCTCCCCGGACTCGTCCACCGAGCGCCTCGAAACCGTGGCCCGCAACGCGCGCGGCTTCGTGTATGCGGCCGCCCGCATGGGCGTCACCGGCGAACGCGCCACCATCGACGCCTCGCCCGAACTGCTCGTGGAGCGCACCCGTCAGGCCGGTGCCGAGAACGTGTGCGTGGGCATCGGCGTGTCCACCGCCGAACAGGGCGCCCGGGTCGGCGCCTACGCGGACGGCGTCATCGTCGGCTCCGCGCTCGTGCACACCCTGCTCGCGGACGACAACAAGACCGCACGCGACCCGAAGGAAGGCTTGAAGCTGCTCGCCGCCAAGAGCGAGGAACTGGCCGAAGGCATCCACAACGCCCGGTAAACACCCGGTGCGCCTCACGCGGGTTGTGCCGTGACACGGTAGGGTAGTCACAGAGCATCAAGCACAACCCGCGCGCGGACACACCATGAGCACCAGCAAGTAGAGGCACGATGAATCTGGCTTATATTCCCTCGCCGACCTTCTCCAAGTTCGAGATCGGCCCGTTCACCATCCACATGTATGCGATCTGTATCCTGATCGGCATCTGCGTGGCCGTATGGATCCTCACCACACGTTGGAAGCGGTACGGCGGCACCTTCGACCAGATTCTCGACACCACGCTCGTCACCGTGCCCTGCGCGCTGGTGGGCGCGCGCCTCTACCACTGCATCACCACGCCGGCCGACTACTTCCCGCCCACCGGCAACTTGGTCAACATCCTCAAGGTGTGGGAAGGCGGCATGGCCATCTTCGGCGGCATCTCCGTCGGCACCTTGGTGGCGTTCCTGTGGTGCCGCCACAAGCACTATCCGTTCGCGATCTTCGCCGATGCCATCGCCCCCGCGCTGCCCGTGGCCCAGGCCATCGGCCGACTCGGCAACTGGTTCAACCAGGAACTCTACGGCTGGCCCACCACGTTGCCGTGGGGCCTGAAGCTCAACGACGCGGACGCCATCGGCAAATCCGAAATCTGCTATTCCGGCGCGCAATGCCCGGACTACAGAACCACGCTGTTCCACCCGACGTTCCTCTACGAGATGATCTGGAACCTCATCGGCGCCGCGCTCATCATCTACCTCGGCCACAAGCTCGCCGACCGGCTCAAGGCCGGCCAGCAGTTCGCCATGTACCTGATGTGGTACGGCCTGGGCCGCACCTGGATCGAGAACGTGCGCATCAACTACTCCACGGTGATCCTGGGCCTGAGGACCAACGTGTGGACCGCGATCATCGTCTTCGTGCTCGGCTGCATCCTGTTCGTCGTGCTCTACCAGTACGGTCCGGACCCCAAGGCGCAGGCGCGCGGGCTTGCGGCGGTCACCGCCGACGAGCTCGAACGCCAGAGCATCGAAGAGGAACAGCTTCGCCAGAAGAAGCAGGCCAAGCGCACTAAGTGACACCACAATAAACAGCGCCGAAACAGCGCGAAACACGGAACCCCAAGTCCCATTGCACAGATAAGGTAGGAAACCATGAGCAATATCGCAATCGCACCCAGCATCCTGTCCGCTGACTTCTGCAACCTCGAACGTGATCTCAAGGCCATCGCCAACGCCGACCTGGTCCACGTCGATGTCATGGACCATCATTTCGTGCCGAACCTGACCCTGGGCGAGCCGATCGTCGGCCGCATCTGTCAGGTCACCGATCTGCCGGTCGACGTGCACCTCATGATCGAGGACCCGGACCGTTGGGCTCCCGAATACGCCAAGCTCGGCGCCGCCTCCATCTCCTTCCACATGGGTGCCACCCACGCCCCCGTGCGTCTGGCCCGACAGCTGCGCGAGATGAGCTGCAAGGCCTGCTTCGCCGTGCGTCCGGCCGAACCGGTCGAGCCGATCTTCGATATCCTCGACGAGTTCGACATGGTCCTCATCATGACCGTTGAGCCCGGCTTCGGCGGCCAGAAGTTCCTCGACAACCAGATGGCCAAGGTCCGCCGCCTGCGCGATGAGATCACTCGCCGTGGCTTGAAGACCCGCATCCAGGTCGATGGCGGCGTGAGCCCCAAGACCGCGCACATCGTGGCCGAAGCCGGCGCCGACGTGCTCGTTGCCGGTTCCGCCGTGTACGGCGCCGAGAATCCCGCCCAAGCCATCGACGACATCCGCACCAAGGCCGAGGCCGCGTTCAAGGCCTGAGCTCCAAGCCTGAACCGCAATCCACCTTTCATCCATAACCACAAGAGAAGAATCTGAATCACATGAAGACGTTTGAATCCCTGTTCGCCGAACTGTCCGAAAAGGCCCAGACCCGCCCCGAAGGCTCCCTGACCGTCGACGAGCTCGACAAGGGCACCCACTTCATCGGCAAGAAGATCATCGAAGAGGCCGGCGAGACCTGGATGGCCGCCGAATACGAGGGTGCGGACCGCACCGCCGAGGAAATGAGCCAGCTGCTCTACCACGTCCAGGTCATGATGATCAAGCACGGCCTGACGCTTGAGGACGTCTACAAGCACCTGTGAGAGGAACGCAAATGCTGAGAATCGCAGTGCCCAACAAGGGCATGCTATCCGAACCCGCGTGGAACATGCTGGCCGAGGCCGGCTACCGTCTGCGCACCAACCCTCGCCAGCTGGTCGTGCAAGATCCCGACAATGGCATCGAGTTGTTCTACCTGCGTCCGCTCGATATCGCCGTATACGTGGGCCGCGGCGCCATCGACGTCGGCATCACCGGCCAGGATCTGCTCAAGAACTCCGGTACCGCCGCGCTCGAGCATATGCCGCTCGGCTTTGGTGCCTCGACCTTCCGTTTCGCCGCACCGAACGAATCCCCGATCACCACCCTGGAGGATGTTCAGGGCAAGCGCGTGGCCACCACATTCGATAAGCTCGTACACGACTATCTGGTCGAGCACGGCATCCAGGCCGAGACCATCCATCTGGACGGTGCGGTCGAATCCTCCGTGCAGCTGGGCGTGGCCGACCTCATCGCCGACGTGGTCTCCACCGGTACCACCCTGCGCAACGCCGGCCTGCGCGTGTTTGCCGAACCGCTCATGCACTCCGAAGCCTGCCTGATTCGTTCGCCGCGTCTGAACGAGCAGGATCCGCGTCTGGCCGTGCTGACCCGCCGTCTGCAAGGCGTGCTCACTGCGCATCAGTATGTGCTGATGGACTATGACATTCCGATCAGCAAGGTCGCCGCCGCCGTGGCCGTGACCCCTGGCTTTGAAAGCCCGACGATCTCCCCGCTGCACGACAAACAGTGGAACGCCGTGCGAGTCATGGTTCCCAAGGCCAAGGTCAACCAGCTGATGGATGATTTGTACGAAGTCGGCGCACGCGGCATCATCGTTACCGCTCTGCAAGCCTCCCGCATGTAGACTGTTAGTCGATATGACCAACCAGAAAGTCAACGCCAGATACAGTCCGGAAGCACGTGACATCTATTTCACCGTGCCCAATTTGATCAGCGCGCTGCGAATCATCTCGATTCCTTTCATCAGCGTGCTGATCTCCAAGCACGAGATGATTGCGGCGCTAGCCCTGATCGCCATTTCCTCGGCTTCGGACGGACTCGACGGCATCATCGCGCGCAGATTCAACCAAGTGAGCAAGATCGGTCAGATTCTTGATCCGATCGCCGACCGACTGCTCATTTTCTGCTCGATTCTGGCCCTCAGCGTCGCCGGCATCATCCCATGGTGGATGCTGATTATCGTGGGACTGAGGGATCTGTGGATGGCGATTCAGGTGCTATGGCTTGCCCAGTACGGTTATGGTCCACTGCCCGTGCATTTCGTGGGCAAGGCTGGTACCGCGCTGCTGATGATTTCCATCGTCGGTCTGATTTTCGCCGATTTGGGCACCAGTACGTTCTTCCACTTGCTCTACATCGCCGCGCTGGCCGCCGGCATCTGGGGCATCGCCATGTATTGGCTCGCCGGATATATCTATACCAAGCAGGGCGTCGGATTGCTACGCAAGGAACTGGGGGAGAAGTATGGCGCTTGAGGCCACGGCCCCGGTCTCGTTCCCCATACCCAAGGAGAATGAGCCGGTACGACGCCGCGCCGTGTTCTCCCACTCAGTCCGAGGCGCGGAATCGCATCATGCGCTTTCCCCGGATGACGCCGCCGCCATCCGCACCAGACGTCGCCGTAAAACCAACGACGATTCGCTTCAGCTCATCGATGATCTTGTCAATCGTCCGATGGATCCGATGTTCTCCGACTCACGACTGGTCCATGAGCATCGTTCGACCTTCTCCATCTGGTTTAATCGCATCGTCGTATTCATCATCTGCGTCGGCGTTGGCTTTGCCTGCAGCCTATTCGTGCAACAGTTGCAATCCGATCCGCGTAAGCAGGTACGGCAGACTTTGGCCACGCAATTGGAGAATCGCAACTCACAGATAGACGAACTCACCACGGACGTCAATAATTTGCGATCCCAAGTTGACGAACAGTCCAAGAAAATCTCCGGCAGCGTGAAAAGCGACACGCTTATCCAAGACGAAATGGTCAATGGTGCCACGGTGGTCGAAGGCGAAGGAATCACCATGACGCTGGCCGATCCAATCGCGGCAAGCCAGTCGGATCAATCCTCCTCGACGAGAGTCGGCACCTCCACGAACATCCGAGTCATCACCGATCTGGATCTGCAACAACTGGTCTCCCTGATGTTTCAAAACGGAGCCGAAGCCATTGCCATCAACGGTAATAGGCTCGGCGCGCAAACCTCGATACGCAAGGCCGGCGGGCATATTCTCATCGGCATGACCGCGATACAAAGCCCCTATACCATTGAAGCCATAGGCGATAAGAGCGCCTTGGCCGAAGCGATGGGGGAGAAGAGACTTGCAAGTCTTTACGATTCCTTCAAGGAAGCCGGTATCTACCCGCAAGTGAGCAAATCCAATTCGATTACACTTGAGGCAGCAGTCACTGGCGAAGTGAAGTACGCGGAAAGGAATGAATAATGGCAGCCGTTCTGGGACTGATCATCGGCGTCGTCATCGGCGTGTTCGTCAAGCCGGACATTCCGATCATCGTGCAGCCTTATCTGCCGATTATGGTGGTCGCTGCTCTTGACGCCCTGCTGGGTGCCGCGCGAGCCTATTTCGAGCGCAGCTTCTCCGACCGCGTGTTCGTGATCTCCTTCCTCGCCAACGTGGTGACGGCAACACTGCTCGTGTTCCTCGGCAACCAGCTCGGCGTCGGTTCGCAGCTGCAGACGGCCGTCATCGTCGTACTCGGCATCCGCATCTTCTCCAACGTGTCCGCGATCAGACGCTTCATCTTCCGAGGCTGACAAGGGTACTGACGTATGGCACGTAAAGCACAATCAGACAACATGCTGGAGAAAATGCGCGACCAGCATGCACAAGACAAGGTCAACGACCGGATGGAAACCGGGTCGTTCCCCACGGTGCGCAAGAAGCCCCGGAAGGATCTCAACCGGGCCAGCAACAAATCACGGCTACTATCCTCGATTCTCATTGCTCTGATGTGCGCGCTGCTGGGTTTCGCCTACATGAGCCAGATCAATAACACTAAATCCACGTACGAAACGATGGACGAGAGCGAACTGGTAAGGCTGCTGAACGAGTCGAATACGCAAATCTCGAATCTCGAGCAGCGTAAAACCCAGTTGAACAGCCAGCTCAACTCACTGAAATCGGCGGCTAACGAGCAGGAGCAGGCGCGTAAGATCGCCAAGCAAAACGAGGAGACCAGCGGCTTGATCTCCGGCAGACTCCCGGCGAAGGGCCAAGGCGTGACCATCCGGATCGGACGAGGCTCGACGACTAAAGTGGACGCCTCAATCATGTTCAACCTCATCGAGGAACTCCGCAATGCCGGCGCCGAGGTAATCGCCATCAATAACGTGCGCGTCATCACCTCCACCTACATTCAGGACGCCGAGGAAGGCTTGATCGTGGATGGCACCACCATCAAGCCCACATACACGGTGAAGGCCATCGGCAATCCGCAGGAGCTGTCCAACGCAGTCGATATCGCCGGCGGTGTGGGCGCTCAGCTCCAGGTGAAATACGGATCCAACGTCAACGTGCAGCCTTCTGACAGCATCATTATCGACGAAGTACGCGAAGCTACGCAAAACCAGTATGCAAAGACGGTAGAATAGGGGATTATGACCAACCCGATTCCTAGCGCAGGCGAAACCACCATTATCGGCCTGCCCGCGATTAATGTACTGCCCATTACCACCACCGGCGATCGACCGCTGACTCAAGAGGATCTGGACACCATCACCAGATTGTCCGAGGGAACGGCATTGCTGATTTCCGCCAGGGGAGCGGTCTCAGGTTCTCGTTACTTGCTTGACGAGGATGAAATCACCGTCGGTCGTGATCCGCGAGCTGATATTCTGCTCGACGACTCCACCGTATCCCGTCAGCATGCCGTGTTCCGCAGGGTCAACGGTCAGTTCTTTGTGGTTGACGCAGGAAGTCTGAACGGCACCTACGTGAACCGTCAGCGTGTTGATCAGGCGTCGCTGAAGAACGGCGACGAAATCATGATCGGTAAATTCCGTCTCGTGTTCTTCACGAAATCCGCCATTATTTCCCAATAGTCCACACCCAGCACGGGGTTAGACTGATTGCAGAAATTGCAATCATGTGATTACACCAGTGTGAGTCACATGCGAGACACGCATGAGTTAGGGGAGTGCCATGGGACAGACAGGGCTGCATCTTCATGTTTCGCTTGAGGACCGTCAGAATCTGAACGCTGACGCGATTCAGGGGGAGTTGTTCTCCAATGTCGATACTGAGGAGATCAAGCGCGGCTACCGTGGCACTGTGGCCTCCAAGGTGGCCGGCATCACGTACCGACAGCTCGATTATTGGGCACGCAAGCAGATTGTTGAGCCGTCCATCACGCCGTCTCATGGCTCCGGTTCACGCCGACTGTACTCGTTTAAGGATGTGGTGATTCTCGCTGTATCCAAGAAGCTGCTTGATGCCGGTGTGAATCTGCAGAACGTGACGGCGGCCATCGGATTCTTGACTCAACGCAGCACCGATCAGCTGGCCAATGTGACCATCATGTGCGATGGTCAAAACGTGCACGAATGCACTACCAGCGAACAGATGCTCGAACTGTTGCAAAGCGGTAAGGCAGTGTTCGCCGTGTCGGTGGGTTCGTTGTGGCACCAGATTGAGACGGCCTTGGAACAGGAAGAATATATTGATCTTGAGGCTAAGCCGCTGACGATTGCCACGGGCCGTCCGATTGATGAACTGACTGCCATGAGGATGCGCAAGAAGCTCGAGGCACAGCGCTTGCAACGCGCAACCGCCTGATACATGTATGGTTGTTGGCGACTTGCCGGCTTTGGTCGGCAGGTCGCTTTGTTGTATGTGTTGCTTTTGTTGCCTGCCATCTTATGTTTTTATATGTTGCGGTGATTATTATGACTGATTGGAGGACCGGGTGAACGGGATTGTTGTCGGATTGTTGCCGGGCGTTCTGTGGATGGTCGCCGTCATCTTTGCTGTGTCCATCATCACTATAACGGTCAGCCGAGGCCATCTGTTCACGCCGAAACGCCGGCGACCGCCGGTCGATCCGGTCGACTGGTCGATGGTGAAAACGCATTTCATGTCGTTTGCGGCGGCGCTGATCCCGTTTCCCGTGTTGACGTTTACAGCGGATTTGATGGATGCTCGCATGCTCGCGTTCTACGACCACGCGCAATTGCCCGGTGCAATCATCATATTCGTGCTGGTGCTGTTGGAACTTGTCGCCATGTATCTGCAGGCGCGCAACGCTTCGGAAACCGAAATGGACAAGCGTTTGGGCGTTGCTTCTCACCGGAATAAGGATGATGTTGCGAAGTAGCCGATTCTCTGCGGCGAGGCTAATCCGCAGCTAGATACTACTGGTTCGGCTAAAATCACCACATACTATTAGCCGATAATGTACGTTATGTCAGATTAGTTATCCTTGACAAGGATTCAGTCGCCTGTATCAACTAGTCCACGCATACCAGGCCGACAGCCAAAGGGCCGACAGCCAAAGGAGCACCGGAGCGACCACCGCAATTGCAAGAATCGCCGTGCCTTTCAGCCAATCCTTGTCATCTCGTTTCCAGTGGAATGCTCGCCAAATGAACCATATCAGCATGGGAATCTCATACAGCGACAGCAATGGCAAACCGATGAAAACCAGGTCGAAGCCCGCGGCGCAGGCTCCATCGCATCCCATCATGAAGAAGTCCTCGCCGTTGTGTTTCAGTGCGTTTGGAAATAACGGTTTACGGCTTCTTCGATCTGCTCGGGCTTCTCGAGGATCTCGTACGCGCCGTGTTCCTCCATCTCACCGGCCGGAGCGTAGCCCCAGCGGCAGCCGATGGCGTCCAGATTGCAGGCGTGGGCGCCGTCAATGTCGGTGTAGCGGTCGCCGATCATCACGGCCCTGTCCCCCGCTGCAGCATCAAAACCGATTTTGTCGAAGCAGTACCGAATCACCTGATCTTTGTCCAGACGGGAATTGTCTTTGGAAGCACCATAGATGCCGTCCAACAGTTCGGTCAGGTGGAAATGGTCGCAGATAGGCATGCACTGGTATTCGGGCTTGCAGCTGGCCAGTGCCAGGTAGTAACCGTCGGCATGCAGTTTGAGCAGCTGTTCACGGATGCCTGGGAATACGACGTTCACCAGTCGTCCGGGCACCTTGTTGCCGGGCTCGTTCGGATCGTCGAACACGGCACGGTCTCCGTAGTAGCTGCGGTAGATGTCCACGGCCCGATCCAGATCTTCCGCAGGCACATGATTGCGACGCAGAGATTCAATAATCGCCGGTCCGATGAAGCGTCGCAGTTCGGCGGCGTCCGGAACCGGTCGACCGATCTCTTCGAAGGTCTTGATGACGGAGCCGATAATGCCGCCGTCGGACTTGGTAAGTGTGCCGTCGAGATCCAACAGGACCACTTTCATCGGATGCTGTGCCATTGAGATTCCACTCCCCTTGTTCATGTCGACTGCTTTGAATGGTCGTCAAACAATGCGACTTGTTCCAACAATGATTATGCCCAGTCGGGATGACTGGGCATCAAGTTCACGTGTTGTTCAGTAGGAGATCACTCGTAGTCGGGAATCCAACCGTCACGGTGCATTTGCAGGCGCTTTTCGAGCAGGGTGGCCAGTTCCTCTTCGCTACGGCGTTCCAGCAGCATGTCCCAGTGGGTGCGGGTGGGTTTGCTGATTTCGTCGCCCTCACGGTCGGCGTCGCCCTCACGGTGGGCCACGGAACCACAACGGCACTCCCACTCGTCCGGGATTTCGGCACCCTCGGCAAACGGCAGGATGGTGCGGTGGCCCTTCGGGCATACATACGCCACATCGTTTCGCGCGGCGAAATCGACGTTGTCGTCGGACTCCAGCGATTTCGCTCCGATGCTCATGCCCCTGAGGCTACGTTCTGCCATATCGGCATCCTCCTTGAAAGATCTTTAACCCTACTAATTTACGCAACAGTTCGGACTTGGCCGCTATTCCAAGCTTCCGACGTCGGCTGACAAACTCCCGTCAAACAGCCCCGTCAGTCCACGCCGGAGTAGGCCACCACGCCACGATTGACCCGGTCGGCCGCTTCGTGGGCGAGGCCTGTCAGCCGCTCTCCCCCGTCGAACGGCAGCGGCTGGGCGACAGCAATCTGCTGCAGCACGTCAGCCAGTCGTTTGGCAGTGCGCACGAAGTCGCCGCCGGTCATGTCGGTGCCGTACAGGCACGATCCCAGCGAACCGCCATCCGCCCATTCATACATGATGTCGAGAATGCCGAAATCCGGCCGCTGCATCTCGTCCAGACCGTGATCCTCGCACAGGATATCGATGTCTTCACAAATGCCCTTGAGCTTGGACGAAGCGATGGCGATGGGCCCGGAGATGCCGCCCGGGTAGTGCCTCGGTTCGCCGTCTCCCCCGCGTCTGGCCTCGTATACCAGTGAAGAGAGCACAGCGGCCAGTCCGTTGGCGTCGAGCTTGTCGAACGTGCCGGCGAGCAGCGCCTCGCACAGTTCCAGGTCATGTTCACTGTAGATGCGGCGCAGCAGCAGACCTTTTTCAGTCAACGTCATGTCAATGTGGCCGGCCGCATTGACATGACGTTCGAGGTAACCAAGCCCGGTGAGAATATCGCAGATGCAATCGAACTGGCGTGCCACGGACCCGGTGCGGGAGTCGTAGCGATCGGTGACGCGCTGCAGTTCTCGAGTCTCGCGGGCCCAGCGGTGGCCCCATTTGAGGTGTTGCTGGAGGTCCGGGCAGTTGCGGCATGGATGCTCGTGTTCCGCCTTGCGCAAATCGCGAATGCGCTGGTCGAGGTTCTGGAAAGCGCGTGAACGCTCCTGATCGGTCAGGAACACTTCGTGCTTCAGTTTGCGGCGGCCTTCCTTTTCGATGTCGCTCAGCTCCATACGCAGGGTCATGAACTGTTTGAAGTCGCCGTGTTCGCATGCGAACGCCTGTTCGTATCCGGCCAGCGCGTTCTTCAGTGTGTTAATCTGCGATTCCAGCTGCCAGGCCGATTCGTTGGCCTCCCACTGGGCAAACGACTGGTCCAGGGTGACGCGCGCGGTCTCGTAGTCGCTGGAGTTGAGCAGGTTCACGGCCATGTTGAACGTGGGTCGGAAGCTCGAGTGCAGCGGGTAGACACGCTTGGATGACAGCGAGGCGGCCGTGGCGGGCACAAAACCGTGATGGTCGACCACGATGGCGTGGCCGATGGTGTCGATGCCGCGCCGACCGGCACGACCGGTGAGCTGCGTGAATTCGCCGGGCGTCAGGCCCACATGACCGGTACCGTCGAACTTTTCGAGTTTCTCTACCACCACGCAGCGGGCCGGCATATTGATGCCCAATGCCAGTGTTTCCGTGGCGAACACCATTTTGACCAGACCTTCTTCGAACAATCGTTCGACTATCTGACGGAACAGGGCAATCATGCCGGCATGATGCGAAGCGAAGCCTTCTTCCAATGCAAAGCGGAACTTGGAGAACTGCAGGGCTTTCAGGTCTTCCTGAGTGAGTTGCCCCTCCACCATCTCATCCACGATGCGGCGAATCCTGGTCACTTCCTCATCGGTGGTGAGCTCCAGTCCAGCGTTGATACACTGTTCCACGGCCTGGTCACAGCCGTTGCGCGAGAAGATGAAGTAGATGCCGGGCAACATTCCCAGGAAGTTAAGCTCGTCCACCACGGCCCAGCGGCGCGGGGTGTGGCGTTCCGCTTTCGGGGCACGGTCTTTGGCGCCTTTGCCGCCGCGGCCTCTGCCGAAGCCCTTGCGCTTATCGGGGCGTTCCTCGCCGCGCCGGCGTGCGGCCTTGCGGTCCAACTGGTCGAGCCGGTTGATGAGTTCGGCGTTGAGTTTGGTGGTCTGCTCGCCGTTGCCGTCGCGGCGATAGAGGTCCAGCACCTCGGGCTCGGTGTGTTCGTCCGCCTGCACGATGACGTGTTGTTCCAAAGGCACGGGGCGGTGTTCGCTGATCACCAGTTTTGTGTCGCCTCGCACCGAGGCAATCCAGTTGGAGAAATCCTCCACGTTGGACACGGTGGCGGACAGGCCGACGATCTTGACCGTCTTGGGCAGGTGGATGATGACTTCCTCCCACACGGGCCCGCGGAATCGGTCGGCCAGATAGTGCACTTCGTCGAGAATCACGTAGCGCAGTGCGTTCAGCGTAGTGGAACGCTCGTAGAGCATGTTGCGCAGCACTTCGGTGGTCATGACCACGATGTCCGCCTCGGAATTGATCGAGGTGTCGCCGGTGAGCAGGCCTACCTTGTCCAGGCCGTACACGTCGACCAGATCATGGTATTTCTGATTGCTCAACGCCTTGATCGGTGTGGTGTAGAAGGCTTTGACGTTGCGTTCCTGGGCGAGGTAAATGGCAAAATCCGCCACTACGGTTTTGCCGGCACCGGTTGGGGCCGCGACCAGTACGTTGCTGCCGGCTTCGAGCGCGTCATTGGCTTCGGTCTGGAAGTCGTCCAGTTCGAAAGGCAGGGATTCGGCGAATCGCGCTGCTGCGGACGCCCGATGGCGTTGGACCTTTTGGAATGATGCGTACCGCTGCGAAGGGCTCAGCGTCTGGGAATCGGCATTGCCCTTATGGTGTTGGTGACGTGCCATTGCTGCTTTCCGTTAGTTGTTGAATCGCTTCCAGCGGGCCCATGCCTGGGTGTGGCGTTCGCGCTTGGCGGCCTTGCTGCGAATCACGTTCGCATGGGCCTCGGCATAACGATTCTGTGCCACGCTGAGCGGCTGAGTGAACAGAGGCGGCTCGCTGGTGTCGGCAGAGGTGCCGGGCTCCCCCATCGCGGCCACGCGTTCACCGAGTTGGCCGCCGATGTCGGACATGTCTTTCAAGGCACGGAGTCCATGAAGGGCTGCATAGATGAGTCCGGCAACAATCATGGCCAGCATGAACAGGGCCAGAATCAGCCATATCCACCAAGGCATGAAAGGCTCCTTACTTGTTCTCGCTGATGCTCAGTTCGCGTTCGGCGCGTGCCACGATCATGGTGCGCAACGTTTCCGGGGCGACCGCCGTGATATGACGCGCGTGGGCGATGCAGAAGGCCACGAACCAGGAATCGGAGGAAACGGTCAGATGCACCTTTTCACCGGCACCGCATTGTTCGACGGTAGCGCCCGGCAATGTCTTGATGAATGCCAGATCGCGCTGATCGGTGATGAACACCGCGTCGGTACCGTTGTCGAAACTCCACTTGCGCAGTTCGCTCACCGGCATGTTCGGGATGTTGATCTGCTTGGTGGGCTTGACCAGTTCCGCCTTTTCGATACGGGCCAATCGCAGTACCTGCCAGATGCGCGGCTTGCCGTTGGCCTTGTCGAGGGTCTTGTCTTTGGAGACGTAGGCCTTTTTGTCCTTGGGTGCGGCGGAACCAACGTCCGTGTAGACGGCGGCATAATACACGCCTTCGTCAATGAAGATCTTGGCGGGGGCCACCAGCTTGCGGCGGGTACGACCTGTACCGTCGGTGTACTCCATGTCCAACAGCGAATCGGTGTTGATCGCACGCTTGACGATGGAGAAGCTTCGGGGCTCCAGCTCATAGCCGGTCAGACTCAGCCACGGGGTCTGACCGGGACTGACATGACGGCGCAAACGCTCATACAGGGATTCGGCCTGCCCACGCTGCTTGTCCGGCAGCAACGGCGAATGCGCCAGGTAGCTGACCGAGGCGGTGAGCATGCTGAGGTATTGCGGCGAAATGCCGGCAAGACGTTCAAGGCCCAGCGAATTGGTGGCGGAAACAATACCCTCGGCATCCAGCAGCGGCCAGTCAATATCGAAGAACTGGCTGCCGGCCATCTCACCATCGTCGGAAACGGTGGTCAGGGTGTTGATGTCCTTATGGATGATGTTGACGAATTTCTTGAGTTCATCATCGTTCTTTGGCTTGCCGATAAAGCGTTCGCCCAGCTCGCTCATCGAGAATTCCTCACCCAGATGAGCGGAGAGGAACAGCATCAGACGCAGGCGACGATCAACCTCACTGCCCGTTTGGAAAGCGGAGCCGTTCTTCTTGTTCTGAGACTTGATAGACTCGGGATCACCCGGCTCTCGCACATCGCGACTAATCGACGGGGAAACCACCGAAGCGCTCACAGGACTGGCGGATTCGTCGGCCAGAGTGAACCGGCTGGCGGCGTGCAAACGGCGATGATAAGCGTCCACAGCCTCTTGCGGGCTGACAATCGTGGCCCCCGGATGCTCAAGCACAAACATGGCCAAATCGTCGGAATCGGTGTATGCCACGTTCAGGTGTTCGCCATCCACGTCAACGGTGGCGGCGAAACGACGCGAATCAATAACCTTGACCAGTGAATCCGGAATGGGCTGCGTCCCCAAGCCAGGCGCAATCGAATCCAAGCCAAGCCCGGGAATCGGGGTCTGCGGCACACGCGGCGTAGTGCGCGACACATGCTGGGTGAGCTGGGACTGATCCGGCTCGGAAGAAATCGACATCGAACGAGCCAGATAGTTGGCGGCGGCAAGCACCGGCATATCTTCCGGCTCGAACATCAGGCGGATGCGCGGTTCGTCGCCCAACTGCAGACGATAGGACGCGAAGTCCTGGCCTTCCGACTTGGACGAGTACTCAGGCTGCCGTGATTCGATGGCAATGCCCATCGCAGCGAGCTTGGCGCGATCACGCTGGAACTGCTTGGCGAACGCGGCCTTGGCGGCCTGATCTGCCAGCTCTCCATACGAGTCGGCGTAAGCCTTGACGCGCTGCGCAATTTGGCGGGATGTGAGCCATTGCGGGAACGCGGATGACAACACAGCCAGTACGTCCAGCTCGTGCTTGCCCCATTTGTCGGAAAAACGCCGACGTCCGCTTGTGCCCTCTGCCATTAGTCCTCACGTATAGTTATTGTTTCGTTATAAGTGCGTATGAGTTTCCCCACACTCACTCTATCTTAGAGGCTTTTTCCACAGTTGAGCGCCATTTCACAAAAATAATATCTTTTTTATCGTTCGACCGTGTTGTAAATCACACCCAATCGTCCGGTTCGATGCCTTGCGGGCCAACGTATTCGCCGTTCGGCACGTAGCTCGGCTCACCCTTATCTTCAAGTTTGGCGTCGGCGAACATCATGACGTCACGTCCGAATGTCCAGTCGCCCTGAATGGAAACCGAGTTGGCTGCGGCCAAAGATGGCACGGCGTAGGGGAACCGTTCGTCGAAATCGCGGATGTTCTTGTAGTATCGCGGATCAAGTTCGACGTTCGGGAAGATGTAATTGCCGTCTTCCATCTCATACGTGTCCGTCAGGTGGAAGCGATCGGAACGCATAATGAACAAATCATTGGTGGTTTTCACCGGAAGGAAGCGCATACGATCCACTTGGACGCAGATAGAACCGTTGAACAGACCGATTGCGGCACCCATGGCGGTTTCCAGCTGAATCACCTGTTCGGAGTTCGGGTCCGTGGGATTCACGGTCTTTTTGTTACGAATCACCGGCAACGGCAACACACCATCGCATTCGGCGAGCTTGTCTTTCAAAGCGTCGATGCGAATCCAGATCGAGTTGGTGTTGAAGTAAGGATGCTTGGCGATGTCTTGGGCCGCTTCCTTATCATCCGGATGGACCTGGCTCATTTCACGCAGTATCAGGCGACCAGTGGCCTTGTCTCGCACGATATGGCCTCCCTTGCGATCGGCCTTGGTGCGGATAGCCACTTCGGCCATGAACGGGGCACCTGTGTTTTCGAAGTGCTGGGCCAACGTACGCGAGGGGCGTGCACCGAGATTGTCGGAATTGGAGATGAACAGGTACTTGAAGCCGCGCTCCTCCAATACGTCAAGCAGGCCGGACTCCCAGATGGTGGAGAACAGGTCGCCGTGGCCGGGCGGGCACCATTCCAGCTCCGGGTTCATGGGGTAGCTCACCGGTTCGCCGGTGGCGGCCACGAGTTTGGGTTCCTGATGCTGGATGATTTCCATCGGCACGTCATGCTGGCTGAACTTGCGATGATGCTTGAGCGCCTTCATCGTGTCCGCCGAAGTGCGGAAAGAATTCATGAACGTCAGCGGCAGTTCGACGTTCAGGCGGGTGCGAGCGGTAAGCACCTGACCGATGATGATGTCGATGAAGCGCATCTGCTTGGCCTTGTGCCTGCGCACCGGCAACAGCGACTTGGCCTTGTCCAATCCCATGGAGGTGCCCAGACCGCCATTGAGCTTGAGGAATGCGGTCTTGGCGAAGGCGTCCACGGCCTTGTCGTGGTTGATGGTCTCATAGACGTCGTGGAAGCTGGGCACGTGGCCAAGCGGCTCGATGTCGTCCTCACGAATCCAGCTGGAGGCTTCTTCATGGCGCCATACGTCATACAAATGGCGGAACTGGTTGATGGCGGTTTCGCTCATGCCGTGCTCGCGCATCTTGGCGGCCGAAAGCTCGAAAGTCTCATCCACTTCGGGGGTGTTTACGGTTTCTTCGGGGATATCCGAGGTGACGGCGTCGGTGTCGTCAGCGGCGGCGATATCCAGTTGGGCCTTATCGTTTATTTCGGTCAATTCGGGTCCCTTTCATCAAATCAATAGGAACCAGTCTAGCCCCTGTTTGGGGCAAACACATACGACGGGGGGCGGAGGCGGTGAATTGTCGGTGATAATTCCAATAACACGCCAAGATGAAGTCCGTGTTTAATCCATTACGAATGGCTTACAAAGGTAAGTCCGTCGTCATGTTGTCTCATGTTGTCTGAAAACGGAAAAGCCCCGGAAGGCAACCACTCAGAAGTGGCGGAATTCCGGGGCTAATCGGTCGGGCCGGCGGGATTTGAACCCGCGACCCCTTGACCCCCAGTCAAGTGCGCTACCAAACTGCGCTACGGCCCGATGGTGCAAAAGCACCGAGTAGATAATCTACCAGATATATGAAATCTGGCAAATTACGCGCGTGTCACTTCCGCTTCTTCTTCTCGCGGATGTTCACGGAGATCTGAATCGGCGTGCCTTCGAAGCCGAATTCCTCGCGCAGGGAGCGTTCGATGTAGCGGCGGTAGCCGTGCTCGAGGAAGCCGGTGGCGAAGATCACGAAACGCGGCGGACGCGTGGACGCCTGCGTGGCGAAGAGGATTCGCGGCTGCTTGCCACCACGCAACGGGTGCGGGTGGGCGGCCTGGATCTTGCCGAGGAAGGCGTTGAGCTTGCCTGTAGGAATACGCTGATCCCAGGATTCCAAGGCCTTATCCATGGCTCGCGTCAGACGGTTGGTGTGCCAGCCGGTCTTGGCGGACAGGTTCACACGCTCGGCCCACATCACACGGTCGAATTCGGTGTTCCACAGGCGTTCGAGACGCTGCTTGTCGAACTCGTCCATCGCATCCCACTTGTTGAATACGAGCACGATTGCACGGCCCGCATCCACGGCGGTGGACATGACCTTCAAATCCTGATCGGATACCGGCTGCGAGGCATCAAACAGAATCAGCGCCAATTCACAGCGCTCGATGGCGGCCTGCGTGCGCAGAGAGGAATAATATTCCGCGCCTGTGAGCTTGTGCTGGCGTCGCTTGATGCCGGCGGTGTCGATGAACAGCCAGTCCTCGCCATCGATGTTGACGATTTCGTCGACGGGGTCGCGCGTGGTGCCGGCCAAATCGTTGACGACGGCACGTTCTTCGCGCGCCAGCTGATTGAGCAGAGACGACTTGCCCACGTTCGGGCGGCCCACCAGAGCCACGCGGCGCAGGCCGGAAGGCGTGAGGTAGCCGGAAGTCTTCTCGGCCTGCTTGAGCTTGTCGAGCGCGACGTCCAGCAGGTCGCCCACTCCCCTGCCGTGCATGGCGGAAATCGAGTATGGTTCGCCGAGGCCGAGTTTCCAGAATTCGGCGGCAAGGTATTCGCTGGCCTGGTCGTCGATCTTGTTGACGGCCAGCACGACAGGCTTGCCGGCGGCACGCAGCATCTTGACGATGCGCTCATCGGTGGTGGTCATGCCCACTTGCCCATCGACCACGAATACCACGGCATCGGCCAAGGTCACGGCAATCTGTGCCTGTGAGGCGATGGCGGATTCAATGCCTTCCACGTCGGCTTCCCAGCCTCCTGTGTCCACCAGCTTGAAGTCGGTGCCGGCCCATTCCGCGTCATAGCTCACACGGTCTCGTGTAACGCCCGGCGTGTCTTCCACAACGGCGGCACGGCGGCCGAGGATACGGTTGACCAGGGATGATTTGCCCACGTTCGGACGGCCTACAACAGCCAGCACGCCCACCGGCTTGGGACCGGCCTTGCGCGCGCCTTCCGTGAAACCACGGCCGGAAATCAGATCCTCATCGCCTTCGTCCAGCTCATAGCCTTCGAGATTGGCGGCATACTGCTCGTATTCTTGGTTCTCGATGGCGTCCTCGACCACACCGATGAGCAGATCGAGCGTGTGGGCGAAGTCCAGATCGGAATTGTCGATGGTGGTAACGCCATCGGCGGCGGTCAGGAAGCTGGTGACCTTGGAATCGGCCTTGTCGCGCGCGGCCACATCCTCAGCGCCCACGCCCTTGACAGCCTGGCCGGTGCGACGGGCCTGACGGACCTCCTCACGGGCGGTCAGCAGCACGCGCACCTCGGCGTCCGGGGACACCACAGTGGTGATATCGCGGCCCTCGGCCACGATGCCCAACCCCCCGGAGAAGGAGTCGGCCGACGCCTCGCGGGCGATGTAGGCGCGCTGGGCGGCGATGAGCACGTTGCGCACCGGGATGACGTTCGACACCTTGGAGACATGGCTGGAGACTTCGGAGGAACGAATGGCCTCGGAGATGTCCTCGTCGTCGGCGAATACGCAGGGGTTGTCCGGGTCCACGGAGATATCGAAATGGTCGCCGGTGAAGAACTCGCCCACCGCTTCGGTGATGACACGCTCATCCACGGTTTCGGCGTCCAGATCGATGCCCTGCTTCAGGCACCACCAAGCGCAGGCACGATACATCGCGCCCGTGTCAAGGTAGGCGTATCCGAAATACTTGGCCAGCGCCTTGGACGTGGACGACTTGCCCACGCCGGCGGGGCCGTCGATGGCAACGCGAATCACAGGCCAACCTCCTTGGACAGCGAACGGACTTCCGTCTGGGACAGCACGCGGTAGGAACCGGGCTTCAAATCACCGAGTTTGATCGGGCCGATCTGGGTGCGCACCAAGCGCTTGACCGGGAAGCCGATTGAGCCGAAGATACGGCGCACGATGCGGTTCTTGCCGGAGTGCAGCACGACCTTGACCATCGTGTGGTCGCGTGAGGAGTCGATGATCGCGCAGTGGTCGAGCTTGATCCAGCCGTCGTCGAGCTGTACGCCGGTGGTCACGAGTCGACGGCATACGGTGCCGGAGATCTTGCCTTCCAGTGTGGCGACGTAGGTCTTTTCGACCTCGTACTTGGGGTGCATGACGTGCTGCGAGAGTTCGCCGTCGTTCGTCATGAGGATAAGACCCTCGGAATCGTAGTCGAGACGGCCCATGTGGAAGATGCGCTCGTACTTGTCGCCCACGATGTCGCGCAACGTGTAGCGGCCCTTCGGGTCGTCCATGGCGGAGAGCACCTTGCGGGGCTTGTTCAGTGCCAGAGTGACGTGGTTCGGATTGACGCGTACGCGCGAACCGTCTACGCGCACCTGCTGCTTATGGGGGTCGACGCGAGTTCCGAGCTCGGTGACCAGTTCACCGTCGACCTCGACACGGCCTTCGGTAATCATGTCCTCGCACTTGCGGCGGGAACCGAATCCCGCTTGGGCAAGCAGCTTCTGGAGTCGAATGGAATTGGAATCGTCTTGCGCTTTCGCAGCGCGGGAATATGCGTTTGGCATCGTTCTCCCAACGTGGCCGGACAGACTCTGTCATCGCAGAGACTGTCGATTTGTATACATACTTCAGAGTTGGCGGACTGGAATCCCAGCCAATTCCAACATATATATCATACCGCAACGTAGGACTGCTGCTAGACTGGCAACCGTTTGTGCGGGTTCGCCCGTCTTCCAACAGATGAAAAGGAATGAACAATCATGGAAGAAACCAAGCAACAGCCGCTGGCCCTGCGCGTGTGCGCCGAATTGGCCGGCAGCTTCCTGCTGTGCTTTGCCATTTACGCCTTCTCCACATGGGGTTCGGCCGTGTATGGCATCAATATCGTGTTCTTCGCGTTGGCTACCGGCTTGGCATATGCCGCAGTCACCGCCATCTTCTCCCGCGTGTCCGGTGGCCAGCTGAATCCGGCCATCACCGTAGCCTCCGTGCTGGTTTCCAAGACGAAAATCCTGGATGGCATCCTCTATGTGATCGCTCAGGTCATCGGTGCCATCGCCGCCGGCTTCGCCGTGGTCAAGCTGCTGCCCACATCCGAGCAGGTAGCTGCCAAAGTGTGGCTGACTCCGGCCGTTAACGGTTTCGAGAACGGCTCCGTGTCTTACTCGCTGCTGACCCAGTATGGCATTACGTTCTCGATTACGCTGGCGATTGTCGTCGAGGTCGTTGCCTCTCTGATTGTCGTTGCCACCGCCATGTCTTCTCTGGGTGATCACGGCAAGTCCTCGGACCGTCATGTCATTGCCATGGGTCTTGCCTATGGTCTGGCCGCCGCCATCAGCTACCCGGTTACCGGTGCCGGTCTCAATCCCGCCCGTTCCACCGGTATCGCACTGGCCGCGATGAATGAGGGTCTTACGCAAAATCCGCTGCAACAGCTGTGGGTGTTCTGGATTAGCCCGGTCTTGGCCGCCGCTGTGGTGGCGTTGGTCATGATCATCGCGCAGATGATGACCACTCCCAAAGTGCCGGCTGCCGCCGATCTTCCACAGACGGATGCCGATGCGAACGCGGACACGCTCGACGATGGCGAATTCTTCGATCAGGCCGCCTCGTCTGATGGCGATTCAGCGGAAAAAGATGTTGCCGAAGAGTCCAAAGAAGCTGAAGTAGGTAATCAGCAGGCCGATTCCCAAGGCGATGCCGATGAAGGAGTCGAACGCCACTGAGCGCACTTTCCATGGGCTTTTGTCCTGAAGAATCAGGCGAACAAGCCCGGTGATGATGGCCGTCACGGCAAGTATGACCGTGGCGGCCATCGTATATCCGAAAGCAACCAGCAGTGTGATGACGGCGACGACGCCGAGTACGCACCATTCAAACCATGGCTTGCCCTCATGCGCTTCGGATACATAGGGATGGTTGTGCATGTTGCGATTCCTTCTGTCGAACGGTTACGTGACCACAATAGCAGGCGAATAGCAAAGGTGGGATTCCGCTTGGACCCGTTGACGGGTCAGGCGGAATCCCACCTTTGTGCGTTTTGGCTGAGCTGCTCCCCTCAGAGAGTCCCGATCAGTGGAAGAAGTGGCGGGTGCCGGTGAGGTACATGGTCACGCCGGCCTTCTTGGCCGCTTCGATGACCTCCTCATCGCGGATGGATCCGCCGGGCTGCACGATGGCCTTGACGCCCGCGTCGATAAGCACCTGGGCACCATCGGCGAACGGGAAGAACGCATCGGATGCCGCGACCGCACCGGTGGCGCGATCGGCACCATCGGCCAGCGTGTTGGCGCGCTCGACGGCCAAATGGCAGGAGTCCACGCGGTTGACTTGGCCCATGCCGATGCCGACCGTGGCCTGGTCGTGGGCCAGCAGGATGGCGTTGGACTTCACGCAGCGGATTGCACGCCATGCGAACACGAGGTCCTTCAGCGTGTTGGCGTCGGCGGCATCGCCGGCCACGAGCTTCCAGGCGTCCGGATCGTCGCCGACGGCGTTGATCAGATCGGTGTCCTGCACAAGCAGGCCGCCATCGATCTGGCGGATGGCCTCGTGGCCCTTCGGTGGCTCGGCCACCTTGAGGATGCGCAGGTTCTTCTTCTTGGTCTGCAGCAGTTCGAGCGCGGCCGGCTCATAGTCGGGGGCGACGATGACTTCGGTGAAAATCGGGCGCACGCTTTCGGCCATCTCAAGAGTGACCTTGGAGTTGCAGGCGATCACACCGCCGTAGGCGCTCATCGGGTCACAGGCGTGAGCCTTCTTGTGGGCCTCGGCCGCGGTCGCGCCGATGGCCAGACCGCACGGATTGTTGTGCTTGACTACGGCCACGGCAATGGCGGGAGCCATATCCCATACGGTGCGCCAGGCGGCGTCCGCGTCCACGTAGTTGTTGTAGCTCATCGGCTTGCCGCCGAGCTGCTCGGCGTGGGCGAAACCGGTCTGGTTGAGCGGGTCAATGTAGAGGGCGGCCTGCTGGTGGGAGTTCTCACCGTAGCGCAGGGTGTGCGCACGATCCCAGGTGCGGGTGAACCGGGCCGGGAACTTGGCGGAATCGACTTCAGTGCCCTGATCGTCCTTGTCCACCTCGACGGCGTCCAGAGAGGTCGGCTTGGGCCAGTGCTTGGCGGTCCACTCGTTGATGGTGGCGTCATAGGCGGCGGTGTGCGCGAAGGCCTTGGCTGCAAGCCACTTGCGCTCGTCCAGAGAGAAGCCGGTGCCATCGGCCACGCGGGAGGCGACCAGTGCATAATCGGCCGGGTCGGTGACGATGGCCACGGTGGCGTGGTTCTTGGCCGCGCCGCGCACCATGGAGGGGCCGCCGATGTCGATCTTCTCGATGGTATCGGCCTCGTTGGCGCCGGAGCGCACGGTGTCGGCGAACGGGTACAGGTTGACGACCACCAAGTCGAACGGCTTGATGCCGAACTCCTCGAGCTGCTTGGCATGCTCGGGGTTGGTCATATCAGCCAGAATGCCGGCGTGAATGTACGGATGCAGCGTCTTGACGCGGCCGTCGAGGCATTCGGGGAATCCGGTGACATCGGACACCTCGGTTACCTTGACGCCCAGCTCGGCGAGCTTCCTGGCGGTCGAACCGGTGGAAACGACTTCGGTGCCGGCCTTCACGAACGCTTCCGCGAGTACTTCGATGCCTTCCTTATGAAAGACCGAGACCAGTGCCCGACGGATCGGTCGGTTCGTGTTTGTCATCCTGTTCCTCCTTGGATTCTTGTGGTTGTGACGCCAGGGACCGCGCCTGACGGACGATGACGGTCTTCGGGGTCGCGGCGGTGGTGCGGGAATCATTGATCCTCCCAACCAACCAGCCTATCGAAAAAACGAGCGCTGTGCCAATCAGCGCGAATAGCCATGCCGCGGTAAATCCCAATGCGGTCGAATGACCGACGACTCTGGTGGAGGCCATGACGTCGACGCCAATGTGAGCGAGACGATGATCGCCAAGCGATCCATTGGACAGAGCGAACAGCAATGTGGATGCCAGTGAGATCAGCATCGCGCTCAGGCAGAATGACCCGGCGGAGTAGATCAGCGAAACCAATACTGGGCCGCGGGTGGACGCATTCCGTATATTCAACGGTCTGCAGGCGAATCCTTGCGGCAGGAATACAGCCAGCAGGCCCACGAGCGCAGCGATGGCGAGAGGCGCGTTCAAGGCAACGGTACGCCATAGTTCGCTGCTGACCGGTTCGGGCAGAATACCGAATACCGGTATTGCAGGAAGCTCTTTGGATTGGCCGAGCCATAACGTGAAACTGGCCAAATCACCGATGGCGAATCCGCCGCCGAAGAGCCAGGAAACAGCCCAGAGCATGACGTTGGGTAGCCAGATCAGCATGGCGACGGTGGTGAGAATTCGTGAACCGGTTTCCATCCCGGACAATTCGAACAACGATACGACAGCGGCATGGTTGCGTACCGCCCATACGATGACGGTAATCAATCCAATTGCCAGGTATATGCCCAGTATCGCGACGGCCAAGGCGACGCCGATTTTCAGGCAGTGGCGTATGTCCGCCGGCACCTGCTTGCGAGTCCAGTCCCTGAATGCTCGCATCTTGACTGATTCCGGTACGGCTGCGCATAGGAAACCGATCGAGAATACGATGGCTGCTTTCAGCAACACCAGCCACTGGTCATCGACAAGACCTAGGTGTACGGATTGCCGGAATGCCTCGTTCAACCCGAGCCAAACAATCAATCCGGCAACATACGCATGCGGCCCGTATGCTTTGATTCGCATGGTGAGTGCATTGATCAGCCATATCAGCAGTATGGTCAACATCAATGGCGTGATGGTGAGGGTGAACGAATCGGTTCTAGAGCCCGATCCCTCACTCAGAAGCACAACGGCCTGTGTCAGCGAGGTTGTGCCGACGGTGAGATTGTCGCCGCCCTCTTCCATGGAGACAACCAATAACATCAGCGCTGTATAGCAACCTAATGCAACGGCATAGATGGCCATGGATGCGAGGGCGACTATAGCTCCCCGCACCCATTGGCGAATCACGGCTTTCATCACGATTGGTTGGAACCGATCAGTCGATGTTGGCCTTGGCGAGTATGTCGCGCATGATTTCAGCGGCCTGGCCCGGGGTCTTGCCCACGGGGATACCCGCCGCTTCGAGCGCGTTCTTCTTGTCCTGGGCGGTGCCCTTGCCTCCGGAGACGATGGCGCCGGCGTGGCCCATCTGCTTGCCTTCGGGGGCGGTGAAACCGGCGATGTAGGCGACAACCGGCTTGGTCATGTGCTCCTTGGCCCATGCGGCGGCGTCCTGTTCGGCGAAGCCGCCGATCTCGCCGATCATCATGACAGCCTTGGTGTCGGGGTCGGCTTCGAATGCCTGCAGGGCTTCCAGCAGCGTCGTGCCGACGATCGGATCGCCGCCGGCGCCGAGACATGCGGTGAAGCCGATATCGGACAGTTCGCCCATGAGCTGGTAGGTGAGGGTGCCGGATTTGGAGACCAGTCCGAGCGGGCCGCGGCCGACGATGCCGTCGGGGATGATGCCCAAGTTGACGCCAGGGTTGCCGAGCGTGATGAAACCGGGGCAGTTCGGTCCGATGATGCGCACGCCCTTCTTGAGCGCCAGTTCGACGAAGTATGCGGAATCGGCCACCGGAATGCCTTCAGTGATGACCACGATGAGTTCGATGCCGGCTTCGACGGCTTCGACCACGGCGGACTTGGCGAACTTCGGCGGCACGAACACCACGCTGGCCTTGGCGCCGGTGGCTTCACGTGCTTCGCCGCAGGTGGCGAACACGGGGATGTCCACGTCGGCACCGTTCTTGGCACCGGGGAAGGTGACGGATGTGCCGGCCTTACGCGGGTTCACGCCGCCGACGATATTGGTGCCGGCCTTGAGCATGCGAGCCGTGTGGGTCATGCCCTGATGGCCGGTCATGCCCTGGACGATAACGGGAGCGCCGTCTTCGATGAACAGCATCAGCGAACCTCCTTGGACTGGGTCGCCTCACCGGCGAGCTGCGCGGCCTTGGCTGCCGCGCCTTCCATGGTTTCGGACACATGGATATTCGGATTGTTGGCGGAAGCGAGGATATGCAGACCCTCGGCGGCGGCGTTGCCATCGAAACGCACGACAATCGGCTTGGAACCGCCGAGCTTGGCGACCGCTTCGAGGATGCCGTTGGCGACTTCCACGCAGGAGGTGATGCCGCCATAGACATTGATGAACACGGATTCGACCTGAGGGTCGGACAGTACGATCTCCAGGCTTTCGGCCATGACGGCTGCGGAGGCGCCGCCGCCGATGTCCAGGAAGTTGGCGGGCTTGATGTTGGTGCCCTGTTCCTCGCCAGCGCCGGAGACGGCATCCAGGGAACTCATGACGAGTCCTGCGCCGTTGCCGATCACACCGACCTCGCCGTGCAGGTGCACGTAGTGCAGGCCGTGTTCGCGGGCGCGCTGTTCGAAGGGGTCGGGAACGATGAGATCCACGAAACGCGCCCAGCCATCATGGCGGAAGGAGGCGTTGTCATCCAAGGAGATCTTGGCGTCCAAGGCGCTCAGCTGCTTGGTGGATTCGTCATCCGGGTCGCCGATCTTGGCGAGCGGATTGATTTCCACGAGCGTGGCATCGTTGTCTTTGAAGCAGCGCCACATCTTGAGCAGAATCTGCGCGGCCTGATCGACGTCCGCGTGGTAGAAGCCGATGCTCTGTGCCATTTCGGTGGCAGCGGCTAGGTCGAAGTCGCCGAGCGCATCGATGTGCAGGCGCTTGACGGCCTCCGGATGTTCCTTGGCGATTTCCTCGACTTCGGTGCCGCCGTTGGCGGTGGCCAGCACGTCGAAGTCGCGCGAGGTGCGGTCCACGGAGATGGACACGTAATATTCGTGCAGGATGTTCTTGGCTTCGGCCACAAGCACGCCGGAAACCTTGTGCCCGTGGATGGTCATCGGCAGGATGGACTCGGATTCAAGAATCGCCTCGTCGCGGTTATGGGCGATCTTGACGCCGCCGGCCTGACCACGATGACCGATCTTGACCTGCGCCTTGATTACGCAGGGATAGCCGATTTTGTCCGCCGCTTCGGCGACTTCATGGGAGTTCTGGGCAAAGATGGCGTCCGGGGTGGGAATGTCCTGTTCCTCGAGCAGCTGACGCGCCTGGTATTCGTAAAGATCCATCGATCCTTCCCTGACTATGTAATTGGTCCGGCATATAACTGTACACAGTACATGCCGGACCTTGAAAACTAACTGTACGTTGGGTGAGACGGAATCTCAGGCCGGCATCGCGATCAGCGAGCTGCTGGGCTTGCCGCCGAGCTTATCCAGACCGTCGAGACCATCGAGCCGCATCACAAAACTGAAGCCCACCACAGTGCCGCCCGCCTTTTCGATAAGGTCGGCGCCGGCTTTGGCGGTGCCGCCTGTGGCGATGAGATCATCGACAATGAGCACTCGCTCCCCCGCCTGTACGGCGTCGGTTTCGATTTCGACGCTGGCCGTGCCGTATTCGAGGTCATAGGATTCACCGATGGTTTCGGGCGGCAATTTACCGGCCTTGCGCACGGCGATGAAACCCTTGCCCAGATGGGCGGCCATGGCCGGGCCGAACAGGAACCCGCGCGATTCGAGACCGGCAATGGAGTCGAATTCGCTCGGGGACACCGGCAGAGCCGTTTCAAGCGCCTTGAGCAGAATCTTCAAGCCCTTGGGGTCGGCGAGCACTGGCATGAAATCACGGAAGATAATGCCTTCCTTGGGAAACCCCGGTATGGAACGCACCAAGGACACCAGATATTCGGCGTCCTGTTGCCCTACCTTGCTCAATGCGTCGATGGTGATGTCCGACTGTGCCATAGTGCTCGCCCCTTTTATGCCTTTGCGATGCGATACTCGGATGGTGCTACCGAATCGAACAGCTTACTTCGTCTTGGTTTCGTTGTCGTCACCGGTCTCGTCAGCGGTGTCTTCCTCGGACACTACGGACGCCTCGATCGGAACCTGACCAGCCTCATCGTTAGCCGGAGCCTCGGTGTCTTCGTCGGGCAGCGGGTTGCCGTTCTCGTCGACCTCATCATCGGACACATAGGCCGGGCGGGTGTACTCACGGGCGATGGCGTTGAAGCCGAAACGCAGCTTGGAGCCTTCGGAGTCGATGACGATCTCCTCATACTGCTCGTCGACTTCGACGACCTTGCCGATCACCTGGCCGATGGTGATGACCTCGGTGCCGGGCTGCAGGTTGCGACGGAAGTCCTGCTTCTCCTGCTGTTGCTGCTTGGCCTTCTTGGACTGCCACCACATCATGCCGCCGAACACGACGACGATCACGATGAGCATAATGTACTGTTGTTCCACGAAACAACTCCTTCAAACGAGCGACATTGACGAAACGCCGCCAAGTGTGCAAACAGGAGAAAGTCTAGAAGAGCTTGCTGACATCATCTTTGGGCGTAATTCCCAAATGCTGCCATGCCTTCTCGGTAGCCACGCGGCCTTTGGGCGTGCGAATCATAAAACCTTCGCGCACGAGATACGGCTCGCACACGGTTTCCACGGTTTCCGATTCCTCGCCCACCATGGCCGCCAGATTGTTCAGGCCCACGGGTCCACCGTTGAAGTTGCGCACGATGGCATTGAGCACGGCGATGTCCAGCCGGTCGAGGCCTTCGGAGTCGATCTGGTACAGGGCCAGCGCCTCCTTGACGTCGTCCGGCCGCACCACGATCAGGTCGTGTACGATGGCCCAGTCGCGTACACGGCGTAGCAATCGGTTGGCGATACGCGGCGTGCCGCGCGAACGCAACGCAAGCTCATGAGCGGAACCCGCATCAAGGTTTACGCCCAGTACGTTGGCCGAACGTTCGATGAGCTTTTCCAACTCCTCATGCGGATAGAAGTCGAGATGTGCGGTGAAGCCAAAGCGTGCGCGCAACGGGCTTGGCAACATACCTTCGCGCGTGGTGGCACCGATGACGGTGAATCGCGGCAGGGTCAGCGGGATGGAGCTTGCGCCCGGGCCTTTGCCGACCATCACATCGACGCGGAAGTCCTCCATCGCGATATACAGCAGCTCTTCGGCGGCGCGCGGCAGACGATGGATCTCGTCGATGAACAGCACTTCGCCGACGTCGAGGGAGCTCAGAATCGAAGCAAGATCACCGGCATGTTGAACCGCAGGGCCGGAAGTCACGCGAATCGGCACTTCAAGCTCATTGGCAACGATCATGGCCAACGTGGTTTTGCCCAAGCCAGGAGGGCCGGCAAGCAGAATATGGTCCGGTGGCACATCGCGTTTGCGGGCCGCGTCCAGGAACAGTTGCAGCTGGGCCTTGAGCCGCGGCTGTCCGATAAAGCCTTCGAGAACATGGGGGCGCAGCTCCTCGTCGCTGACCGGCTCGTTGCCGATCGGCTGGGAGGAGACCATGCGCAACGACTCTTCGTTGGCACCGGTGTTTGAGGTACCGTAATCCGTTGTCTCGCTCATCAGCGGCCCCTATCCATCAGCGCCAAAGCCAGACGTAGCACACGCGGCACATCGTCGGTGGCAAGCGGCGTGGGAATATCGTTTTCGGCGCAAGCCTCGGCAACGGCCTGCTGGGCGTCCTGCTGACGCCAGCCAAGTGAAATCAGTCCTTCGACAACCTGTTCCGTACCGGTATCCACCGGAGACTTGGATATTGCCGCCTGAGCGGAAGCACCCTCGATCTGACTCAAATCAATAGAGCCCTTAAGCTCGAGGATGATTTTCTGTGCGCCCTTCTTGCCCAGCCCCGGAGCCTTGGCCAGCGCGGTGGCGTCGTTGTCGGCGATGGCGTGGGCCAGCTGACTCGGCGTCAGTGTGGAGAGTAACGATTGGGCCACTTTAGGTCCAATGCCGGAGACCTTGATGAGTTGCAGAAAGGTTTTCTTGGCGTCCCGATCCAGGAATCCATGCAGGGTAATGGCATCCTGAGAGAGGTTCATATAGGTGAAGACACGGGTGTCTTGCCCGGCGTGCAGACGGCTCAGGTCGGTGGCGGACATGCGCACTTCGTAGCCCACTCCCCCAACATCAATCAATGCGGTATCGGTTTCGACCGATTCAACCCGCCCGGTCAGCATGCCGATCATACAGGTACTCCTTCAGGGCTCCAGGATTCAAGACTCGAACAACTGTTCGAAAGTATACTACATGCCTCGGTCGTGGTTGATGCGGCGGCGCGTGGATTTCTGTGCGGCCTCAGCCCACTGGCGTTGCGCGGCGGTCAGATGCTGTTCGCGTTCGCCGCCCTGCAATGCGCCTGCCGGGCGCAGCGCATGGCAAATGGCCAAAGCCAAGGCATCGGCGGCATCGGCGGGAGTCGGCATTTTGGTGAGGTTCAAAATACGTGTCACCATACGCTCCACCTGAATCTTCTGCGCCTGCCCGTTACCGGTGATAGCCAGCTTGGCTTCGGTAGGCGTATGCAACGCCACGGGAATATTGCGTTGCGCGGCGGCGAGCATGGCGAGGCCGGCGGCCTGTGCGGTACCGAGTACGGTGTTGCGGTTGGATTGTGCGAACACTCGTTCGATGGATACGGCATCGGGTGCGAAGCGATCCATTTTCTCGGACAGGCCGTTGTAGATGGCCAGTAGACGCAGATCCTGGGTGATATCCGGTGAGGACCGCACCACGTCCACGTGAATAAACGAAAGCCGGCGAGCACCGCCGGCTTCGATCACGCCGACCCCGCAACGTGTGAGCCCGGGGTCGACGCCAAGGATAATCACGAGGATTACTCCTCGTCGAGCTGGGCCATCACCTCGTCGGAAGCGGTCCAGTTGGAGTAGATGTTCTGCACATCGTCGAGGTCATCGAGGTTGTCGATGAGCTTGGACACCTTGCGGGCATCGTCGAGGCTCAACTCGACCTCGTTCTTCGGCTGCATGACCTGGTCGGCGGAATCGTAGTCGAAGCCGGCGTCCTGCAGAGCCTTGCGCACGGTGAACAGGTCGGACGGACCGGTCACAACGGTGAACACCTCACCGTCATCGGTAACGTCCTCGGCACCGGCTTCGGCGGCGGTTTCGAACAGCTTGTCGAAGTCCACGCCCTCGGACGGCACCACGATCTGGCCCTTGCGCTCGAAGTTGAAGGACACGGAGCCGGAGGTGGCCAGGGAGCCGTTGCCCTTGGTCAGGGTGGAACGGACTTCGGCGGCCGCACGGTTGCGGTTGTCGGTAAGGCATTCGATGATGAGGCCAACGCCGGCAGGAGCGTAGCCCTCGTAGACGATGTCTTCGTAGTTGGCGGCGCCGTCTTCAGCACCGGCACCACGCTTGACGGCACGAGCGATGTTGTCGGCCGGCATGGAGGCCTTCTTGGCCTTGTAGATGGCATCGTACAGGGACGGGTTGCCGTCCGGGTCGCCACCGCCGAGGCGGGCGGCGATTTCGATGTTCTTGATGAGCTTGGCGAAGAGCTTGCCGCGCTTGGCGTCGATGGCGGCCTTCTTGTGCTTGGTGGTCGCCCACTTGGAATGACCTGACATAATGCTCCTAGCAATTATTGAAACGGATGATGTCAAACGAAACGATTGTAGGCCGTTAATCAGACATACCCGTGATGTTTCCGATGATTGTCTTGTTATGCGTACCGATAAGACCGGTCACGCGGGGTGCCGCACCTGTGTTAGGCAAGCGGCAGATGGTACTGCGGAGCCAGCTGTTCGAATGCCTGGGCATAGGCTTCTCGCTGGTCGGACAGCAGAATAGGCATGGTGCGTGTCTGGGCGACGATGGGCATGAAGTTCGCGTCACCATTCCAGCGAGGCACTACATGCTGATGGAGGTGAGCGGCGACTCCTGCGCCTGCTACTTCGCCCTGATTAATGCCGATATTGTAACCGTGCGGACGGGAGACGGTTTCCATCACCTTCATGGCGAGGGTGGTGGCCTTCTCGAATTCGAACAGTTCGGCATCGTCGAGTTCGGTGATGAATCCGACGTGACGGTACGGGCAGATCATGAGATGCCCGACATTGTATGGGTAGAGGTTCATGATGGCGAACACGTGCGTGCCACGCCAGGCGATGAGGCCGTCTTCGTCGGATTTCTTGGGTCCGGCGCAGAACGGGCATTCCTTCGTCTTGGGCTTGGTTGGGCGATCCTCGCTGTTGCGCAGCACATAGGTCATGCGCTGCGGAGTCCACAGTCGTTCGACCGTGTCCTCCTGAGGCGGAAAGTCCGCCGGATTATCGACACGCACGTCAGTCATTTTCGCACCCTTTCTTGGCTCCCCTCTCTGAGGGGAGCTGTCCGTGAAACGGACTGAGGGGAGTGCGAGCCATGCAGGACTCCCCTCAGTCGCCTACGGAGCCAGCTCCCCTCAGAGAGGGGAGCCAGTACCATTCACATCACTCAGCCACAGCGGCGTTGAAGTCGTCGGCGGAGTTCACCTGGACGCGCTTCTTGATGACGGTGAGGATCTGCTCGCGGGCCTTGTCCACCGGAACGCCGTTGAGCTGGCTGCCGTCACGGAAGCGGAAGCTGACCGCGTTGTTGTTCATGTCTTCCTCACCGACGATGAGGATGAACGGCACCTTGGACTTGGAGGCGTTGCGAATCTTCTTGCCGAAGCGATCGTCGGAGTAGTCGATCTCGCAACGGACCATCTCGTCCTCAAGGGACTTGACGAAACCGGCCAGATGCGGGGCGAACTCGTCGGCAACCGGCACGCCGAGCACCTGCACGGGGGCCAGCCACGCCGGGAAGGCGCCTGCGTAGTGCTCGAGCAGCACGGCGAAGAAGCGTTCGATGGAGCCGAACAGGGCGCGGTGAATCATCACCGGACGCTGGTGGGTACCGTCCTGCGCGATGTACTCGAGCTGGAAACGCTCGGGCAGGTTGAAGTCGAGCTGGATGGTCGAGACCTGCCAGGTGCGGCCGATGGCGTCGCGGGCCTGCACGGAGATCTTCGGGCCGTAGAAGGCGGCGCCGCACGGATCGTCGACGAGCTCGAGGTTGGATTCCTTGGCGACCTCGGCGAGCGTGTTGGTGGCCTCCTCCCAGATCTCGTCGGAGCCGACGTACTTGTTCGGGTCCTTGGTGGACAGCTCGAGGTAGAAGTCGGTCAGGCCAAAGTCCTTGAGCAGGTTCAGCACGAAGGTCAGCAGGCTGGTGAGCTCGTCTTTCATCTGCTCGCGGGTGCAGTAGATGTGGGAGTCGTCCTGGGTGAGGCCGCGCACGCGGGTCAGGCCGTGGACCTCGCCGGACTTCTCGTAGCGGTACACGGTGCCGAACTCGAAGAGGCGCAGCGGCAGCTCGCGGTAGGAGCGCTGACGGGACTTGAAGATCAGGTTGTGCATCGGGCAGTTCATCGGCTTCAGGTAGTAGTCGGCGCCCGGCTTGGTGATGTTGCCGTCCGCGTCCTTCTCCTCGTCGAGGTGCATGGGCGGGTACATGCCGTCCTTGTACCAGTGCAGGTGGCCGGAGGTCTCGTACAGGCCGCCCTTGGTGATGTGCGGGGTCTGCACGAAGCTGTAGTGGTGCTTGCGGTGCATCTCACGGGAGTAGTCCTCCATCGCGTTGATCACGGCGGCGCCCTTCGGGTGGAACACGGCCAGGCCGGGGCCGATTTCATCCGGGAAGGAGAACAGGTCCATCTCGGCGCCGAGCTTGCGGTGATCGCGCTTGGCGGCCTCCTCGAGACGGGTCTGGTAGGCCTTGAGGTCTTCCTTGGTGGCCCACGCGGTGCCGTAGATGCGCTGCATGGTCGGGTTCTTCTCGGAACCACGCCAGTAGGCGGCGGCGGAACGCTCGATCTTGAAGGCCTTGATGTAGCGGGTGTTCGGCAGGTGCGGACCGCGGCACAGGTCCTTCCAAACCACATTGCCATCACGGTCTACGTTGTCGTAGAAGCTGAGCTCCTTTTCGGAGATCTCGGTGGCGGCGGCCGGGTCGAGGTGTGCTTCCTTGTCTTCGATCAGTTCGATCTTAAAGGGCTGGTCGGCCTCTTCCTTCAGAGCCTCTTCCTCAGTCACGGAACGGCGGCGGAAGGACTGGGAGGACTTGATGATGCGCTGCATGCGCTTCTCGATGTCCTTGAGGTCGTCCGGGGTGAAGGGCTGGTCGACCTGGAAGTCGTAGTAGAAGCCGTCCTTGATGACGGGGCCGACGCCGAGCTTGGCGTTCGGGTAGACTTCCTGCACGGCCTGGGCCATGACGTGGGTGGCCGAGTGACGCATGATTGCGAGGCCGTCTTCGGAGTCGAGGGCGATGGGGTCGACGGTATCGCCCTCGTTCAGCGGCGTGTACAGGTCACGGTTCTCGCCGTTGATCTTGACCGCGATGATGTTCTTGTCTTCCGCGAACAGTTCTACGCCGGTGGTGGTTGCTTCCACCTCCTTCGCTTCGCCGTTGACGGTTATGGAGATGGTAGCTTGCGCCATGATTTGTCCTTTGCTATCGGGGCCCACGGTACTAATGTGCAGGCCTGGACTGGTTAATCAACGTAGGACACGATAGGTTGGGCGTGCGACAAATACCACCAGCATCTGAACCAATACGAAAAAAACCTCGCCGAAGCGAGGTTTCGTTGTGGAGCGGACAACGGGACTCGAACCCGCGGTCTCAACCTTGGCAAGGTTGCGCTTTACCAACTAAGCTATGTCCGCAAAGGAATCCGCCGTGAGAAGCGGAATCCAGTGGGCGATGTAGGAATCGAACCTACGACCCCTTCGGTGTGAACGAAGTGCGCTAGCCGCTGCGCCAATCGCCCGAATACTCGGTTCTTCAGTTATATCCAGTCGAATTGCTTCGACTTTCGTGGGCGATACAAGATTCGAACTTGTGACCCCTTCCGTGTCAGGGAAGTGCGCTACCACTGCGCCAACCGCCCGGGTCATATTTCATCCCATTGAATTGCTTCGCTGGTCTGAGAGGTGGGTACGAGAGTCGAACTCGTCTATACGGCTTTGCAGGCCGCTGCCTAAC
>OIXX01000046.1_pt1 | contig 95187 bp, 71 predicted proteins | sample 1588161 | NCBI WGS metagenome assembly OIXX01 (sample SAMN03283274) | human gut metagenome | biome: human-associated habitat; material: feces | host: Homo sapiens | place: Peru | collected 2012 | reverse complement strand
GAAACGGCGGTCGACGAAACTGGAGAGGAGGTATTACGAGCTCCTGTGCGAATTGGAGAGAGCGCTCCCGCAAACTGCCTCTTGACAACTTATAGGAGCGTCGGTTTTATCTCTATAGCAAAAAGCGCCTCGCAACTGGCTCAATTCCAGTTGCGAGGCGCTTGCGTTTGTCCAGATAAAACCGACCATAATAAACCTGTCCCTTTTTGGCAGGTTAGTCCCAGAAGTTGTCTTCTTCGTCCTCGGACTTGGGGCCGCGGTCGACATACATCTTATGGGTGCGCTTCTCCATCACAAAGGCAAGAATCGCAAACAGCAGGATGCCGCCGGCGAAAAGGATGGCAAAACCGGTGCGGGTGCCAAACAAAAAGGAAAAAACTGCGTCCATTGGGTGCCTTCTTGCGTAGTTGAGTTGGGTCGTAAACGCTCATAAGTATATACTTGCCCATACATGTACAAGGTTGCAACCTAAATGGAATGTATTTCGCCGGAGGATCTAATGCTTGATATCAAGTTTGTTCGCGAGAACCCCGATGCCATCGATACCGCCATGGCAAATCGCCAGACGTCTTGGGATCGCGAGAAGTTCTTTGAACTCGATGACGAGCGCCGTGCCGTCATCACCGAGGTCGAGGAGCTCCAGGCCACGCGTAACGCCGAGTCCAAGAAGATTGGCGCCCTGATGAAGGAGGGCAAGAAGGACGAGGCCGAGGCCGCCAAGGAGGCCGTGCGCGCCGTCAACGAGAAGATCGACGGTCTGGCCGAGCGCCGTACCGCTCTCGAGCAGGAGCAGTACGACTTCATGGCTCACCTGCCCAACATTCCATGCGAGGCCACCCCGTACGGTAAGGACGAGGACGAGAACATCGAGCGTCGCCACTGGGGCACCCCGCGCGAGTTCGACTTCGACTTTAAACCGCACTGGGATCTGGGCACCGATCTGGACATTCTCGACTTCGAGCGTGGCAACAAGCTCTCCGGCAGCCGCTTCACCGTTCTCGGTGGCGCCGGCGCCCGCCTGGAGCGCGCCCTTATTAACTTCTTCCTGGACACGCACACGGGCCGTGGCTTCAAGGAGTGGTGGCCGCCTATCGTCGTCAAGCGTCAGACCATGTTCGGCACGGGCCAGCTGCCCAAGTTTGAGGACGACGCCTATCACGTCTCGGGCGACAACTTCCTGATCCCTACCGCCGAGGTCGTACTGACTAACCTGCATGCCGGTGAGGTTCTGGACGCCGACACTCTGCCTCGCCGCTACACTGCCTTCACCCCCTGCTTCCGCGAGGAGGCCGGATCTGCCGGCCGCGACACCCGCGGCATCATTCGCCAGCACGAGTTCGACAAAGTTGAGATGGTCAAGTTTGCTAAGCCGGAGGAGTCCGACGAGGAGCTCGAGAGCATGACCGCCGAGGCCGAGTACCTGCTGCAACAGCTGGGCCTGCCGTATCGCGTGATTAGCCTGTGCACCGGCGACTTGGGCTTCTCTGCCCGTCAGACCTACGACGTCGAGGTCTGGCTGCCGAGCTACAACGCCTACAAGGAGATCAGCTCCTGCTCCAACTGCGGTGACTTCCAGGCTCGCCGCGCCAACATCAAGTACCGCGACCCCGAGAACTTCAAGGGTTCGCGCTACCTGCACACTCTCAACGGTTCGGGCCTGCCGGCCGGCCGCACCATGGCCGCCATTCTGGAGAACTACCAGAACGCCGACGGCACCATCACGATCCCCGAGGTTCTGCGTCCCTACATGGGCGGCCTCGAGAAGATCGAGCCGGTCGCGTAACTTGGCTACATAGGCGATTTGCGGGGGCGCTCCTTCGGGGGCGCCCTTTTTGTGTACGGCTATACCATGCCGTGCGGACAGCTCGATAGAAAACACACGAACAAATGTTCTGTATACATGCATCTACCTGCTATGCTTTTGTTAACTAAGAGCAAGAGAAAGGGGACGTGATGGAGCTGTTCGATGAACGGGTTGTTTTGTTCCAGAGCGATGAGGGTGGGGAGCACCTGCTGGTAACGTGCGAGCCGTCGGGTATGGGTGGCTTGGTGGTTCGGCAGAAAAGCGAGGGACCATTGACGCAATGGTGCTATGAGGAGTCGCCGCATGTGGTCGAGACGTTTGTGGCGCATGAGGCACTTGTTGTCCTCGAGCACTTCTATGGCGTTGGAACTTCTAATCAGGTGGCCCGAATGCTGAGCATCTCGTTTGCCGACTACGACTGTGCCCAACGGGTGCGGTCGCTTCTGGGGGAGCTTGGCGCCGGGTTCGATGTGATCGAAAAGCCAATCGATCGCACGAGAAGCGCTGATACTTGTGGTGCAGTGTGAGAAATTGCGGCCCGCGGGAAAAAAGTTCAAGATTTTGCTTGACTCCAATAAGCTAAAGAGGTTTTATATATCTTGCGCTGCGGCGTTACCTCAGCTGGATAGAGGGTCTGACTACGAATCAGAACGTCATAGGTTCGAATCCTATACGCCGCACCAATTGAAATAGAAGGCCTCCGGCAACGGGGGCTTTTCTTTTACGTCGCCACCGCATGGATTCGAACCTCGGTCGAGGCGCGAGCGTCAAGAAAACGCGGAGCGTTTTTAGCGAGCGGGCGAGCGCGTCGGCAGGCGGGCGAAGCCGGCGCACATCCGCGCAGCGGATGCGCGGAATCCTATATGCCGCACCAATTGAAATTGAGAGCCTCCGGCAACGGGGGCTTTTCTTTTATGTCGCCACCGCATGGATTCGAACCTCGGTCGAGGCGCGATCGTCTCAATCATCACTTCGTAAAATTTTTCCAAATTGTCGCTTGACCCATCGAGGGGTCACATGCATAATAGTCCTTGTGTTGCGGCGTTACCTCAGCTGGATAGAGGGTCTGACTACGAATCAGAACGTCATAGGTTCGAATCCTATACGCCGCACCAATTGAAATAGAAGGCCTCCGGCAACGGGGGCTTTTCTTTTACGTCGCCACCGCATGGATTCGAACCTCGGTCGAGGCGCGAGCGTCAAGAAAACGCGGAGCGTTTTTAGCGAGCGGGCGAGCGCGTCGGCAGGCGGGCGAAGCCGGCGCACATCCGCGCAGCGGATGCGCGGAATCCTATATGCCGCACCAATTGAAATTGAGAGCCTCCGGCAACGGGGGCTTTTCTTTTATGTCGCCACCGCATGGATTCGAACCTCGGTCAAAGGGGCTATTTCTCATCGACTCGTGTAAGATTTCGAGTATGCGCCTCGGTGAGCCCGTGATGCGCTCTTTCTTTAGACGACCGATCAGGGTGATATTTCGTGGCAGAGCGTCCGACATACAAGCTCAGGTTTCTCGATCCCAACAAGCGTTTTCCGGCCATGCCCGAGCAGCCTGCGGGACACTCGTATGGCGTGGTTTGGAAGATCTTTGGCGAGGACCCGCATGAATCATGCTATGTTGTCGAATTCGTCGGTAAAAGCCATGTGTCGCTTTTGGGCTACGTGAGCGTTTCGGGTGAGGTCTATAAGGTGGACCGTCCCGTTAACGAGATATCGCTGCCCGACGATCCCGACATGCAACTGATTCTTGACAAGTCCGATTCCAACATCGGTGAGATCACGGTCAGGGGTACCGATGGGACGATGCACTCCCGGGCGCGAGTCATCGGTTCTCCCAAAGGCACCATGCGCGAACAATCCGATCGCGAGACGTGGAATTCGATACGCAGCCTTCGCTACGGCGAGTTCATGGCCTCGATGTTCTTGCGTTACGTGATATTCGCCGATTCAGAAAACGCTGTCTCAGACACGGCAGACGGTGATGGTCTCGACGAGGGCATAAAAAATGCCGTCGACAAGATCAAACTTGTAAAACTCCCCGAGTCGGTTGAGGTGCTGCTGGGTTTTGATTCCACGCCGCTGCCCGATGCAATCGAAACGTTGCTCTACCGCATTGATCATACAGATAATCCAAGTGGCATTGAGCGTTATGCCGCCGCTTTGATGGGCGAAGTTAATCTGTCTCGACTGCGCACCATCGCGGCCAAAACCGAAATGAGCCTGGCGCGCATCGATCGCTCGAGGCTCTTCTATCTCAATTTTGACCGTAGCCTGCTGGACCAAGACGAGATCGATACCCTGTTTGCCGTCGAGTGCCGCCTGAACCGCCTATCGGGCATCCTTGAGCGTATTGGGGCAGGGTTGGGCCCCGTTGCCTCGTCGCCAAGCTTTGAGGGCTGCTCGCTCTTTGACCTATGGCATATCAGAAAGACGACAAACGACGTTCCTCGCCTGCTCGAAACGCTGTCGAATGATAACCCGTGGGCCAAGCCGGGGACGGTTGCGTGCCAGCCGGGTGGCGAGTGGGACGTTCGCACCCGCTTTGCACGTATCGTAGAAGCACTTAACGTGGTCACGCGGCTCGACTACACCTATCGAGCGAACGTCGCTGAAGGCATCATGCTGGTGCGATTTGGCCGCACGGTTGTCGATGCTATGCCGCAGCACGAATACGATGCTCAAGATGACGCCTGGCGCGAGGTAGATGAGCCTAAGCGCGCAGCATGGGCCACTGAGCACGATGCGCGTATTGCGCTTACACTCGCGGCGGCTTGCTTTGCTTCGGGCGCTCGCATCACGCGCTGCTACGTGCAGATTGCGGCGCCCGACGGCGAACAGGGCGAGCGTGTTGTTGAAACGTATTCCTTTGGCCGTGCTGCCTATCTGGCCGATTGCGTTTCTGTCGCCAAGGATCTTGAGAGCATGGATATGGACAACATGCCCTGCAAGCATTTGCTCGAGGAATATGAGGCAGATGCGCCGGACATGATTGAGCCTGCGGAGGTCCACGCCCGACCACGCGATGACCATCGTCTATTGCCGCCTGCGCTTCGCGATTTACTGCTCGCTGATACGGCTGACGAGCTTGAGGTCATGGAGAAGGACGACGATCCGTATGTCGCCCGTGTCGTCGAGCTGCGCGAGCAATCCAAAGTTGACCGAGCTGGTGCTTTCGAGGGCTTTTCTCGCCTTGTCGAGGAGCTGGAAGCCAAGTGTACTGTTGCTGAGCTTTTGGCGACGGACCCAGTGCAGACCCAGTTCTGCGACAACCAGCTGGTGCGCATGGTGCTGCCGGTGATGGAGGAGGACCGTTCCGTGCGCATCCTTCGCGCTCCCGATGCGCTGTATTTTGCCCAGCACGAGATCTGCAGCTTTTACGCCGAACAAGAGGACTTTGAGCGTGCGCTGCCCGAGGTGCGTCGTCTCTACGATTTGGCGCGCTCATCCATGCAGTCTCACTTTGCCCTGATGAACGTGCTAGCACGCCTGGAGCGTTATGACGAGATTATCGAGGTAGCGCGCCACGGCCTGCGCATTGCCAGCGACCGGCCTTCGATCGGTTACCTGTTCTATCGCCTGGCATTCGCCTACTGGAACTGCGATCAGCTTGAGCTGGCGCTGGCATGCTATCGCCTGGTACCGCGCGGCGAGGAGTCGGGCGGCAGTGCGCAGGAGGAAATGCAGGGCCTTATGAACGAGATGGGCGTCATCAAACCGCCCACGTTTGAGGAGGCTGTCGAGACCATCCGCAAGGCAGGTCTTGAGCTGCCGCCAGTGCCCGCCGTGACCAATCAACTCGCGGATGCCGCCGTGCAACTCGTCGATAACGGCTTCTTTTTCTTGGCGCGCAGCTGCATCTTTCAAATGTGGCGCACCATGGGCAACGATGAGCTCGGCTCCCTCAACCGATCGCTGGGGTAGGGGCGGCTGGCCTGCTGTTTCCGCATTGAAAAGCGAACTTGTTCAGTATAGTGAACAGAAATGCCTCCGATTTGTTCAATATATTGAACAAAAGTAGTATAATTTGTTCAGTATACTGAACAAATCGGAGGTCCCATGAATCGCGAACTCTTAAAGCGTGTGATTTTTGACCAACACGAGGTTATTCGCAGCGCGACGATTGTGCCGCGCCGTTACCACTTGGATCCCCAGGGAAACTATGTCATCACGGGCCTTCGCCGCTCGGGAAAATCAACGCTGCTATATAAAGTTGCACGCGATTTGGTTAGAGACGGAGCAGCGTGGAACCAGATAATCTATATCAACTTTGAGGATGAGCGTCTCGCTGAATTTACTGCCGCTGATTTCAACGATATCTTGCTCACCCAAAGCGAACTGAGCGACTGGGAGGGCTATTTTTTCCTTGACGAAGTTCAGAACATCGATGGCTGGGAAAAATTCGCGCGGCGACTGGCGGATTCAGGCAGACGCGCCTATATAACGGGCAGCAATGCGAAGATGCTAAGCAAGCAGATTGAAACGACGCTTGGCGGTCGTTACCTGGTCAAACACGTAACTCCATACCGATTCGATGAGTATCTAGACGCATTAGGGAAAAGCCGCGACGAGGCGGCTCTGTACTCGACGTCGGGCAGGGGTGCCCTGAGCGCGGCGTTCGATTCTTTCTATACCTACGGTGGATTCCCTGAGTCCCTTCGTTATGAGGCACCGCGAGAATACGTTGAGAGTGTCTATCAAAAGGTTTTGCTCGGAGATGTCGTTGCGCGCAACAGCGTACGTAACCCCCAGGCCATGCGCGTGCTTGTGAAGAAAGTTGCGGAAACGGTCCACAACGAGGTTTCTTTTTCATCCCTGCATGGAATGCTCAAAGGCATTGGTTATGGCCTAAGCAAGGCGGCGCTCATTGAGTATTTGGGGATGATCCAAGAGGCGTACCTGCTCTTTGCCGTTAAAAATGCGACGGCAAAATTCGTAGAACGTGAAGGTAGTCCCAAATACTATTTTTCGGATAATGGCTTGCTCAACCTGTTCTTGCTGAATAAGGAGCCGGTGCTGCTCGAAAACGAAATTGCGGTCGCGATGCATGATGTGTACGGAGACGCGCTTTGCTATCTAAAGTCTGCAAAGAACAGGATCGATATCGATTTCTACGTGCCCGAGAGGGGGCTTGCGGTTCAGGTGGCGTATTCATTATCGGAAAGCGCCCGGTCGCGCGAAATTGACAACTTGGTAAAGCTTGCCAAGGTTGATGACGCCGTGAACAGGCTTGTTATTGTGACAAAGGAAGATGAGGGGGACATCGATGTTGAGGATATGCACATTGAGGTTATCCCTGCCTGGAAGTTCATCTTGAGGGACCTCTGCAGCCAGCCGAGCGCGTGATTGGTTCCTACCGGAAACTTGCGGGCTGTTGGGACCCTCGGGGCGCAGGCCCGCTATGCCCTGCTAAAACTGTTAAACTCTGCTGAAGTTGCTAAACTCTGTAAAAGATGTTAAAACTAGGCGCGCGAGCTGGGCAAAGAGATCGACGACGGCGCTGCTGAGCTTTTGACAAAGGCTTCGGCAGGCTATCCCATTGTGGTCCAGCTCGTTTGTCTAAATCTGTAACATCTGGACGAAGATTCGGCCTGTAACTGTTACAGATAGAGATGATTGGCTGAGGCGTCTACTGGCAAATTGGAATCGCTTCAAAATTCCCCCTTGCCCATCTTCGACTGTTTGGTTACTATAGAACGGCTGTTACGGAGAGCTGACCGAGAGGCCGAAGGTGCTCGCCTGCTAAGCGAGTATGCCCCAAAAGGGCATCTGGGGTTCGAATCCCCAGCTCTCCGCCAGTAAGACTTTAAAGAAGGGTCCCATTTGGGGTCCTTTTTGGTGCGGAGAAAGGAGGCTGGGGATTCGAACCCGAGAGGGCACGGGCGTTAAGCAAACGCGAAAGCGTTTGTAGCCCGTGGGTGAAAAGCCGCCAGGCTTTGAAGCCGGAGGGCATGCGTAGCATGCCCGGACATCCCCAGCTCTCCGCCAGTATGACTTGAAAGAAGGGTCCCATTTGGGGCCCTTTTTTAATTAGAAGAATGTTAACTGGGGATTCGAACCCTCAAAAAATGAGGCGCCCCGTTGGACGCCTCATTTGGTTCGATGTGATAACGCTTTGGCCCTACACCTCGGGAGCCTTGGCTACGGTTTCGCTCTCGGCTGTGAGCGGGCGGTTGTCGATGCGGCGGCCCAAGCGGTCGAGCTTCACGAGCAGCCACTCGATGGGATTGGGCCCCGTTCCTTCCTCGTCGGCAACCAGATCCATAACGGCGATCTTGGTGCCGTCCTGCTTCAACGTAACGCTGCCCACCTTGTCGCCAACATGCACCGTGCCCGAAAGGTCATCGTAGCTAACCTTTTCGGTCACTTTGCCGGCGAGTGAGAACGCCGTTGCCCGTGCGTCGGGGTCGGCGAGCGTGGCGTCGATCGTCTTGTCCGTCCAATCTGTCTGGCTAATGCGTGCCATGAGCGGGTTGCCGTTGGCGGTCTTCTCCTGTGTATTGGCGATCGCGACCGTGACCTTGTGATCGTAGTACCAGTTGGCAAGGGTGGCGGTATCGGTAAAGCGCTGGTCGGTGGTGGTGGAGTTCAAAATAACGGTGTAGATCTCGTCGCCGTCGCGGTTGTAGGCGCTCGTAAAGCAATAGCCTGCGTCGTCGGTGGTGCCGGTCTTGCCGCCAATGTTTCCGTCCTGACCGAGCAAAACGTTGTGCGTGTCCATGGAATGCGAATGGTCTGAGCCATCGGCGCCCGTGACCTCAATCCAAGAATCCTCGCTCGCGACGACTTCACGAATCGTATCGTTTTTCATGGCCTCCTGCATCATCAGTGCCACGTCATGTGCTGTTGAGTGCATGTCGCCGGCCCACTCATCAAAGTCCAGACCGTGTGGGTTCTCAAAGACCGTGCCGGTGCAGCCGAGCTTTTTGGCGCGCTCGTTCATGGCCTTCACAAAGGTCGCCTCGGCGTCTTTGGTCTTGGGGTCAATCTTTTTGCCCACGTATTCGGCGAGCACGATGGCGGCGTCGTTGCCCGAGGGAATCATCAGGCCGCGCAGTGCCTGCTCCACGGTAAGCTCGTCACCTTCGAGCAAGCCGGCAGTCGAGTTGCCTACGGTGGCTGCGGCGTTGCTCACCGTGACCTTCTCGTCCATCTTGCAATTCTCGACGGTTAGGATTGCAGTCATGATCTTGGTGATCGAGGCAATCTTGACCTGCTCATCGGCGCCGCGGGCATAGTAGACGGTGCCGTCTTTGCCCATGACGAGGGCATTGGTCGCATCGATATCGGGCAGGTTTTCGGCCGTGATGCCGCGCGCATCGGCGGTTTTGCCGCAAACAATGTCGGTCGTGAGTACTTGGGCACCGGCAACAGCAGGTACGCCGGCAACAAGGGCGATGGCGCAGGCAAAGCCGGCGGCAAGCTGGGCGGAGCGCTTTGCAAAAGAGGTGAGGGACTTCACAGATTTCGCTTTCGACGGGATGGTCTCTTCTGACACTAAAGTATATCGTTTGCCGGCGACGACGATTGTTGCGTGCGCGCATGGCCCGCATTCGTGCTCGAACGGGCACAAGGGTGCTTAAGGTCGACTTAATCGCCCGCGCTTGTTGTGTGTGGCGGGCGCCGCCTCGGGCATAATGGAGCGCGAGAGGAGCACGCATGAACGAGCGCATACTGGTAGTTGATGACGAGAAGGCCATCGCTGACCTGGTTGGTATCTACCTTACAAAGGAGGGCTTTGACGTCCAGATCGCCTACAGCGGGGCCGATGCGGCCAAGGCAATTCTGGAGCAAGAGTTTGACCTGGCACTGCTCGATGTCATGCTGCCCGATATCGATGGCTTTGAGCTGCTGCGTACCATCCGTGTTAGCCATACTTATCCCGTAATTATGTTGACGGCACGCGATGCCCAGCAGGATAAGATCGAAGGCCTTTCTCTTGGCGCGGACGATTACGTGGTCAAGCCGTTCCGCCCGCTGGAGCTCATCGCGCGCGTTCATGCTCAGTTGCGCCGCTACACCAGCTACGGTAGCCGCGCGCAGGCGACCGAGTTGCCGACCCTCCAGCTCGATGGCCTCGAGATCAACCGTGACGCTCGCTCCGTGACGGTGGACGGTGCGCCGGTGCGCCTCACGCCCATCGAGTATTCCATCTTGCTGTATCTGGCCGAGCATCGCGGCAGTGTAGTGCCCGTGGAGGACCTGTTCCGCGCGGTGTGGAACGAGGACTTTATGCCCGGCTCCAACAATACGGTGATGGTGCACATTCGTCACCTGCGCGAAAAGATCGGTGACGACGCTCAGAAGCCGCGTTTTATCAAAAACGTTTGGGGCGTCGGCTATATCATCGAATAACGCCTTTGTTTGCGAGGATATGGACATGACAAAAGACGATAAGCAGGCGTTTGAGGTGCCCGATCGGCTCTTTGAATATGTAGGAGCGGTCGTCGATAATCGCGTGCTTGCGACGGTGCTGTTCTTTTTGCTGAGTCTGCTGCTGATCGGCATTGATAACATCGCCGGTATCTTAGCGGTGCTGCTTGTCGGCTTTTTGCTGATCGATCGATTTGAAATCGTGCGCCGTTGCGTGGTGATCGGCGGTGCTGCGTGGGTCATGACGCTGGCGATCGGCACCATGGCACTCGGTGGCATTGAGGGACCGGCGCTGTTCGATGCCGGTTTTGTATTCAACATGCTTGGCTTTGTCTTGGCGCTCGCCGTATGCGTGCTGTTCTTTTGCGGCCGCGCTCTGTACTACCAGGGCTATGAGCAGGGTGAGCGGCATTCCGACCGCGTGCTTGCCGCCCGTATTCAGGATCGCCTGATCGATCATCCCGACGCGTGGGACAACATCGACGGCGACTTCCTGGAGGTCGAGGGTGTGCTCAACCGTGTGCGCGATCGCGAGCGCAAAGTCCAGCAAGCCCTGCGTGACGAGTCACATCGCAAGGACGATTTGGTCACATACTTGGCGCATGACCTGCGCACGCCGCTTGCCAGCGTGGTGGGCTACCTCTCGCTGTTGCAGGAGGCGCCCGACCTGCCGGTTGAGCAGCGCGCGCACTTTACGGACGTTGCGCTCGACAAGGCGCACCGACTCGACGCGCTTATTGAGGAGTTCTTTGATATCACGCGCTTTGACTTCCACGATATTGTGCTCACGCGCGGCTACGTCGACCTGGGATTGCTGCTGGCGCAGGTGGCCGATGAGTTCTATCCCATTCTCAACGAGCAGCACAAAGATGTCCACGTTGATGTGCGTGAGGACCTGACGGTGCTCGTAGATGGCGACAAGATGGCTCGCGTGTTCAACAACATCATGAAAAATGCCATCGCCTATAGCTACGAAGGATCGACCATCACGATTGAGGCTGGGCGCCAAGATGACGGTGGCGTGCGAATTCGCTTTATCAATCAGGGTGATCCGATTCCGGCGGCTAAGCTCAAGGTGATCTTTGAGAAGTTCTATCGCCTGGATACGGCGCGTGCGACCAATCGCGGTGGTGCCGGTCTGGGCCTTGCTATTGCCAAGGAGATCATCGCGGCACACGGCGGTACCGTTGCATGTGAATCGACGCCCGAACACACGATATTCACCATCGAGCTGCCCGCCGCATAGTCAGCGTGCCCTTACAAACACTTGACAATGCGCTCACGTGCGTATGAGCCGCAATTTCTACTATCGATACTGCTGAATTAATATCGATATGGAGGTATGCGGTATGACGGCTGCTGCGGCGATGGAGCCTACGGAGCTTGAGGAACTCATGGAGGCGCAGGCCGAGGCCGCGCACGAGCGCGAAGTTGGGGATGCGACTCGCCCCACGGCGCAGGACCTTGCCGCCTCGCCGACGCGCATCGATGTTGAGGGCCTTGACCTGTTTTACGGCGACCATCATGCGCTCAAGGACGTGAACATCAAAATTCGCGACAAGCAGATCACCTCGTTCATCGGGCCTTCGGGCTGCGGAAAGTCGACGTTGCTGCGCTGCTTTAACCGTATGAACGACGGCATCAAGGATTGCCGCATTGAAGGCAAGATTGCACTCGACGGCCAGAATATCCTGGGCGATTACGATATCTGCCGCTTGCGCCAGCGCGTGGGCATGGTGTTCCAACGCCCCAATCCGTTTCCCATGAGCATCTACGATAACGTCGCTTACGGTCCTCGCGGCATGGGGGTGCGCGACCGCGTCGTGCTCGACGAGCTGGTCGAAGACTCCCTGCGACGCGCCGCACTGTGGGACGAGGTCAAGGACAAGCTCAAGGAATCGGGTCTGGGTCTTTCGGGCGGCCAGCAGCAGCGTCTGTGCATCGCCCGTGCACTGGCCGTGCAGCCCGACATTCTGTTGATGGACGAGCCGACCTCGGCGCTCGACCCCGTATCGACGTTGGTGGTGGAGCAGCTGGCCTGCGAGCTCAAGGAGACCTGCACGCTGGTGGTCGTTACGCACAACATGCAGCAGGCTGCGCGCATCTCCGACTCGGTCGCGTTCTTCTTGCTGGGCGAGCTGGTGGAGCATGCGCCCACTGCCCAACTCTTCAAAAACCCGACCGATCCGCGCACGGCGGACTATTTGACGGGCCGTTTTGGCTGATACCATCCAGTACAGGCGCCTTTAGGGTTAAGATGCGGTCATGCCGGTCGCAAAGGGGTTCAACATGATCTATTACGTCGAGGACGATGACAACATCAGGGATTTAACGGTCTACGCTCTGCGCAAGCAGGGAATCGAGGCCGAGGGCTTTTCGTGCGATGGCGAGTTTAAGGCCGCCGTGGCGCGACGGGTGCCCGATGCTGTGCTGCTCGACATCATGCTGCCCGATACCGATGGCTTGGAGATTATGCGCCGTCTGCGTGCCGATCGCCTGACGGCGACGGTGCCCATTATGATGCTCACCGCCAAGGACACCGAGCTCGACAAGGTCATGGCGCTCGATGGCGGCGCCGACGATTACCTGACCAAGCCGTTCTCGCTTATGGAACTCGCTAGCCGTTGCCGTGCGCTGCTGCGCCGCGGCGGCATGGTCAAGCAGGCGAGCGATGTACTCAGCGTGGGCGATATCGTACTTTCGCCCAGCCACCGCGAAGTGACTGTTGCCGGTGAACCGCTCAAGCTCACGCTGCGCGAATTCGACCTGCTCGAGTACCTCATGCGCAAACCTGGCGTGGTCTTTACCCGCGAGTCGCTGCTGCAGAGCGTATGGGGCTGGGACTTCGACGGCGGTTCGCGCACCGTCGACGTACACGTGCAGACGCTCCGCCAAAAGCTCGGCGAGCATGCGAGCGCCATAGAGACCGTGCGCGGCGTGGGATATCGTCTGGCCGAGCCTACGGCCGATGACGATGCCGAAGGAGCCGACAGCGCGGCTAGCGCATCGGAGGAGTAGCTCGTGGTCTTAGCCCCCCAGGGAAAACGCACCCTGTCGCATCGCGTGTTCGCGACGGTTTTTTTCTGCGCTATGGCGGTTATCGTGGCGTTTACGGTGCTGGGCGCGTTCTTTGTGCAAAATACCCTGGCAGATGCCACGAGTGCCAACCTTTCGCAGGAAACCGAGCTTATTGCCGCTGCCCTCAATGAGCAGCAGGAGCCTATTGCCTTTCTGCGCAGTCTCGATCGCGAGGACTTGCGCATCACGCTGATCAACAAAGACGGGTCGGTTGCCTACGACAACGAGGCGTCGCCTTCTATGCTGCCCAATCACGGCGATCGTCCCGAGGTCGTCAAGGCTTTCGAGAGCGGATCGGGTTCTGCGGAGCGCGCAAGCTCCACGCTCGACGAGATTATGCTGTACCGAGCTGTCCGACTTAATAACGGCCAGGTTGTTCGCTTGGCGCAGGCCCAACCTGGCATTGCGGCGATTCTCATGTCTCTTGTGGCGCCGATGCTGCTTATCGCGGCAGCGGGCGCGGTGCTCTCGTTTTTCCTTGCGCGCCGCGAATCCCGTGCCATCATCGCGCCGCTGCAAGAGGTCGATCTGGACCATCCGCGCCGCAGCTACGAGCATGCTTATGCCGAGATGGTTCCCATGCTCGAGCGCATTGAGTCGCAACGCCAGGAGCTCAAGCGTCAGATGGCGGTGCTGGCGGACAACGACCGCATGCGCCGCGAGTTCACGGCCAATATCACCCATGAGCTCAAAACCCCACTTACGGCAATCTCGGGCTATGCCGAGCTCATTGCAAACGGTATGGTCGAGGGCGAAGACGACCTGCGCAACTTTGGCGGCCGCATCTACCGCGAGGCGGGCCGCCTGGCAGCGCTCGTTAACGACATCCTCACGCTTTCCAACTTGGACGAGGCGGAGCGAGCATCCGAGGGCGAGGCGGTGCCCATTGGGTCCACGGAGCCCATTGAGCTCTCTCGTGCCATTTTGACGGTGGAACAGCGTCTTGAGCAGGTTGCCCGGCAGTCGGATGTGACCATTGGGCACGAGACGAAGCCCGTGGTGATCGAAGGTGTGCCGCGCCTGATCGACGAGCTGATCTATAACCTGGCAAGCAACGCCATTCGTTATAACCGACCTGACGGTACGGTCACACTGTGCTGTGGGACCAATGATGAGGGTCATCCGTATCTGTCTGTTGCCGACACGGGTATCGGTATTGCGCCCGAGGAACAGGGTAAAGTGTTCGAGCGTTTCTACCGCGTGGACAAGAGTCGTTCTAAGGCGCGTGGCGGCACCGGTCTGGGTTTGGCGATCGTCAAGCACGCCGCTCTGTACCATCACGCCTCGATTGACCTGTCGAGTGAGCCGGGCGTGGGGACCACCATTACGGTAACGTTTCCCGTACAGCAGGACGAATCATTTGCGTAGCAATGCGGCAACCGTGTTGTTTTGACGCCGCACCGGGGTTGCCGATGCGGCGTTATTTTTGCGCAACATCGCCGTCTGTGCTGTATCTTATGTATAGAGTTCGGGCATGGCAGGAAAGATGAGATAACATAGGAAAAGTTTTGTCGATATGAACTTGGGAAATGAAAGGCAAGCTGCATGACCCTTCTCGAACTGTTCCAGCTGCTCAAAAAGCACCTCAAGCTGGTTATCGCCCTTCCGGTGGTCTGTGCAATCGCCATGGGCGTGGTGTCCTTCACTATGATGGACAACACCTACACCGCCACGACGAGCATGTACGTTCTCGCCAAGACCGACGATAGCGGTCAGATGAGCTACAACGATCTTTCGGCGAGCCAGATGCTTTCCAACGATATCGCCACGCTGCTCGATAGCGATAGCGTTAAGGGCGGTGCTGCCAAGGATCTGGGCCTCGCCGATCTGGATGACTACAAGATTTCCGTTTCCTCCGAGACCACGACGCGCGTCATCACGCTTTCGGTGACGGGCACCGATGCCGAGGAGACGGCGGAGGTGGCAAGGGCCATGGCCAGCTCGGTGAGCACGGTCGCCCAGAATGTCGGTGCCGCTCAGAGCATCAACGTTATCGATAAGGCTAAGACCCCCGAATCCCCCAGTGGTCCCAAGCGCACGCTGTACGTCGCCGTTGCGTTCCTCGCCGGCGTCTTTATCGCAATTGCCTATGTCGTTTTGGCAGATATGCTCAACACGCGCATCCGCGGTGTCGAAGAGGCAGAAGAGCTCCTTGGTATTCCCGTTGTCGGCCGAATTCCGGCTATGAAAGGTGGTAAATAGGCATGGCTAGGGCTAAGAACACTGATAAGCTCGTTGTACAGAATGCCGCCAAGACCCTTCTGGCTAACATTCGCTTTGCGAGCGTGGATGACCCCATCCGCACCATTACCGTTACGTCCTCGATTCCCAACGAGGGTAAGTCTACGGTTTCCATCAACCTGGCCCAGGCTATCGCCACCAGCGGCAAGAGCGTCCTTCTGGTCGAGGGAGATATGCGTCGCAGGTCTCTTTCCGACATGCTTGATGTCCGTTCGCGTGGTGGACTCTACGCCGTCCTGTCCGATCAGATTTCCATCGACCAGGCAATCGCCGAGACGGGTCAGAAGAACTTCTACTTCCTCGATGCGGAGCCTCATATTCCCAATCCTGCCGACATCATCGTGTCTCACCGTTTTGCCAAGTTGGTTAAGGCGTTGTCTGCCAAGTTCCAGTATGTCATCTTTGACGCTCCTCCGGTCGGCACCTTTATCGATGCTGCCGAGATCGCCAGCCTGACTGACGGCACATTGTTCGTGGTGCGCGAGGACTTCACCAAGCGCGAGGAGGCGCTCAACGCCATCGCTCAGCTTAAAAAGTCCGAGAAGGTTAAGCTCATCGGTACCGTTATGAATTACTGCGAGACCGAGACCAGCGAGTATTACTATTCTTACTACACTAAGGACGGTAAGAAGGTAAAGAACGGCCCCGCTGCCCAAGGTGCTTCTAAAAAGGGCCCCTTTACCAACCGGGCAAATGTTTAGTTGATTAAGGTCGACCTATGCGCGACATTCATTGTCATATCTTGCCGGGTGTAGACGACGGCGCCGCCGATCTTGATGAGAGCTTGGCGATGCTTGCAGCTGCCAAGCAGGCTGGCGTAACCAGAATTGTCTGCACCCCGCACTGCCGTGATCCCTATTTTGACTACGACAAGATGTGGGATGCCTTTGAGCTATTGCGGGATAACGCGGATGGTTTTCCGCTTCAGATGGGCTTTGAGGTCAACCATCGAAAGCTCGTCGAGCTGGGCATCGACACCGCGGAATACCTGCATTTCGATGGAACCAATGAGTTCCTGCTTGAGCTTTCGACGCATGCTGACGCTTATGCGTTTAGAGAGTACGAGAGTACGATTTACGATTTGCAATGCCGCGGCTACCAGGTGATCATCGCTCATCCCGAGCGATATCGCGCTGTTCAAAAGGATATAAGCGTGGCAGAGCATCTGGTCGATATGGGCTGCAAGCTGCAAGCTTCGGCGGACTTTATCGCCGGTGGCCGCTTTGGCCGCGAGAAAAAGCCGGCGCAGCGTCTGTTCGATCAGAACTTGTACAGCTTTATTGCGAGCGATGCTCATAACGTGGGGCACTACGATTGCTTGGCAAAAGCTTGCGCGCAGTTTAGCGTTCGTGGCGCTCATTTTCGCTAAAATCTATCCCCAACGTTCGCATCGAGTGAAGGGGCTGCTATGGATATCCAACTTAAGACGGGTTGCTTTGAGGACGCGGCGCTGGTGCGCCGCGCCGTTTTTATGGACGAACAGGGCTACGAAAACGAGTTCGACGCTATCGACGAGGCTCCGAGTTGCATCCACGTGACGCTCTACGTTGGCGGCGAGCTCGCTGGCTGTTCGCGCGTGTTTCCCGAAGAGCTGGAGCGTGCGGCAGATGCCGAAGCCCCGGTGTCGCCGGCGTGCGACATGGACGAAGGCATTGCGGCGGGGGAGACCTACATTATGGGGCGCGTCGCCGTGCTGCCGAGCATGCGCCGTCGCGGTTTGGCGAGCAAGATTGTCGAGGCGAGTGATACGTGCGCGCGTGATGCCGGTGCCAAGCTCATAAAGTTGCATGCACAGGAATACGTGCTGCCGCTCTATGCCAAAGCGGGCTACACGCAGATCGCCCCAGTAGACTACGAAGACGAAGGCCAGCCCCACGCTTGGATGGCCAAGCACTTGGGCGACAGATAGGGACGTTCGTTTTCTGCCGGCAGTTTGGGACACTCCTTGGCAATCGACGCATGGGTGTTCCAACATACAGTTTTTCGATTCCGTATGTATATATGCGCGTTAATAGGTTATAAAATCTAAGTCTGAACATAGCAGGTCTGCGATGCGGCTCGGGCAACCGGGCCGTTTTGGCGGGCAGGGGTAGCGCGAAAGGACTTCACATGCGTCAATTTAAGACCGAGAGCAAAAAACTGCTCGACCTCATGATCAACTCCATCTACACCAATAAGGAAATCTTCCTGCGCGAGCTTATCTCCAATGCGAGCGATGCCGTCGACAAGCTCAACTTTAAGAGCCTGCAGGATCCGAGCGTCAAGCTCGACCAGAGCGACCTGGCCATTCGTGTTTCCTTTGATAAAGACGCCCGCACCATTACCATCTCGGATAACGGTATCGGCATGACCGCCGAGGAGCTCGAGCGCAACCTGGGCACCATCGCCCATTCCGGCTCCGAGGAGTTTAAGACCGAGAACGCCGAGCAGCAGGGCTCTGATGTCGACATCATCGGCCAGTTTGGCGTGGGTTTCTACTCCGCCTTTATGGTCGCCAGCCACGTGAAGGTCGTCAGCCGCGCCTATGGCGAGGACACCGCTCACGCGTGGGAGTCTGATGGTCTTGAGGGCTACACCATCGAAGACGGTGAGCGCGCCGAGCACGGTACCGATGTCGTCCTGACGCTGCGCGAGAACGAGAAGCTCGACGCCGACGGCGAGGCCGAGACCTACGATCGCTTCCTGACCGAGTGGGGCCTCAAGAGTCTGATTCAGCAGTACAGCAACTATGTGCGTTACCCGATCCAGATGATGGTGTCCAAGAGCCGCCAGAAACCCAAGCCCGAGGACGCGCCGGATGATTACAAGCCCGAGTACGAGGACTATCAGGAGCTCGAGACCGTCAACTCCATGACGCCGATCTGGAAAAAGCGTAGCTCCGATGTCGAGCAGAAGGACTACGACGAGTTCTACAAGTCCACGTTCCACGACTTTGACGACCCCGCGCGCACCATCAGCTTCCATGCCGAGGGTACGCTCGAGTATGACGCCCTGCTGTTTGTGCCGGGTCGCGCCCCGTTCGATCTGTACAGCAAGGATTACGAGAAGGGCCTGGCGCTCTACAGCTCCAACGTGCTGATTATGGAGAAGTGCGACGACCTGCTGCCCGATTACTACAACTTTGTTCGCGGCGTTGTGGATTCCGCCGACGTGTCGCTCAACATTTCGCGTGAGACGCTGCAGCAGAACCGTCAGCTCAAGGCCATTGCCAAGCGTGTCGAGAAGAAGATCACCGCCGATCTCGAGGACATGCGCGACAACGACCGCGAGGCATATGAGAAGTTTTTTGAGAACTTTGGCCGCGGCCTTAAGTACGGCATCTACTCGAGCTACGGCATGAAGGCCGACGAGCTCGCCGACCTGCTGCTGTTCTGGTCTGCCAAGGAGCAGAAGATGATTACCCTAGCCGAGTATGCCAAGGGCATGCCCGAGGGCCAGAAGGCAATCTACTACGCCGCCGGCGATTCGCGCGAGCGTCTGGCCAAGATGCCCGTCGTGAAGGGCGTGCTCGAGCGCGGTTACGACGTGCTGCTGCTGACGCAGGACGTGGATGAGTTCACCTTCCAGGCTATGCGTGAGTACGTGGCTGCCGATATGCCCAAGGTCTACGAGGATGACGCTGCTCGCGAGGCTGCCGAGAAGGCAGTTGCCGATGGTGCCGAGCCTGAGGTCGAGGATCGTCACTTGGAGCTTAAGAACGTCGCGACCGGCGATCTTGACTTGGCGACCGAGGACGAGAAGAAGGAGGCCGAGGACGCCACTAAGGAGAACGAGGACCTCTTTAGCGCTATGAAGGAGGCGCTCGGCGACAAGGTCGAGAAGGTTGCCGTCTCTGCGCGCCTGACTGACGCTCCCGCCTGCATCACCACCGAGGGTCCGCTTTCGCTCGAGATGGAGAAGGTGCTTCAGAAAGGTCCCGAGGGCGCGCCCGACGGTATGCCCAAGAGCCAGCGCGTGCTCGAGCTGAACGCAAAGCACCCGGTCTTCGCCAAGCTCGTCGCTGCCCAGAAGGCGGGCGACGCCGAAAAGATCAAGCAGTACTCTGGCCTGCTCTATGACCAGGCCCTGCTCGTCGAGGGCATCCTCCCCGAGGACCCCGTAGCCTTCGCCGCGGCCGTTTGCGAACTCATGTAACTAAAGTTACGCGGTTCTACGAACCGCGTAACGGTTCGACGCTGCCCTTCGTTCCGCCGTTCTAACGAACGGCGGACCAGCCGACGCTGCAAACGCCCCTAAGCGGCAATCTGACGTTCAATCGTCGGTCGCGTACCGAAGTACGCTTCCCTCCTCTTTCGCGTCACCTTGCTCGCTTGGGGGCGTTTTCGCTGACTTATGCTCAACCTGGGACGCTTTCGTGGTCCAAAGTAGTCATTGGGGACGTTCTTAAATGACTAGTCGTTGGGGACGTTCTTGTTTGACTGGTCGTTTAAGAACGTCCCCAATGACTATTCGAACTGCTAGTTTGTGCGGGTTGTGGTTTTGGGAACTGCGGGAATTTAAGATACTGTACATCTGTACGTTAACTCATCTTCGTAGTATATTGCTACCCGCAAAACTCAGCACCATTGTGCCGCGAGATGTTAGCGTGCCTCCGTACAATGGTTGTTAATAGCATGATTCGGCTAAACGATAGGATGGATGGTCCAAGCGTGAGTCTCGGCAACAAACTATCCGATGCAAAGGTTTCCTTTGCAATCTTTAAACGCGACATCAAGCGATTGATCGTGAACCCCGTCGCCCTGGTGGTTACCCTGGGCGTGTGCGTCATTCCCTCGCTGTATGCCTGGTACAACATCGTTGCCAACTGGGATCCGTACGGAAATACCCAGGGCATTAAAATCGCCATCGCCAACAACGATCGGGGCACCCAGAACGACCTAGTGGGCGAGCTTAACGCAGGCGATAAGGTGGTCGACCGGCTCAAGGAGAACGACCAGCTTGGCTGGACCTTCGTCGACTCGGCGGCAGATGCCAAAGAGGGCGTCGAAAGTGGCGAATACTATGCCGCCATCGTGATTCCCAAGAACTTCTCCGACAATCTCGTCTCGATGCTCGACGGCAATTACCATCAGCCGAAGCTCACCTATTACGTCAACGAGAAAAAGAGCGCCATTGCGCCCAAGGTTACCGATACCGGTGCCAACACCATTGAGGAGCAGATCAACTCGGAGTTTGTCTCAACGGTGGGCGAGACCATCGCGGGCATTGCCAAAGATGCTGGCATCGACCTTAAAGACAAGGCAACCCAGACCCAGGATTCGCTGGCGGGTTCGGTGTCCGAGGCGTCTGATACCCTGGGCGAAGTACGTGATTCCATCGGGGACATGAACACCGCCATCGACAAGACAAGCAGCTCGATTGCTTCGGTCGATGCCGCGTTGGCGGGCCTGCAGGGACAGACGCCTTCGCTAACGCAGGCAATCGCTCAAGGTAATGATCTGCTGGGCGAAGCTCGCACCACGGCTGGCAAGTCCATCACCTCGCTCTCCAAGGCACTTTCGGAGGGCAGCATCGTGCTGAGTAAGACATCGGCTTCTGCAAACGCCGCGATTGGCAGACTTACCGGTACGGTTACGTCCACGACCACTCGAATCGACAACTCGCTCGAGTCTCTCCAAGCGACGATCGATCACAATAAGGCCGTTATCGGGCACTTGGAGATTCTCGTCAATGACACGTCGACAGGTTCCGAGGAAATCGACGCGCGCATTGTATCGACCATCGATTTGCTTCGAGAGCAGAATGAAAAGCTTCAGAGCATCAAGGACGGTCTGTCCGCGCAATCGAGCGCCATGGCGAATGACGCCGCGGCCGTCTCGGGTGCCAGTGACGCTATCAATAACGCAATTCAGACCGGTACGGCCAATCTCGGTCAGGCCCAGACGAATCTGGGTCAAAACGCTCTGCCGAAGGCCTCGAGCGCGCTTGACTCCTTTGCCGCCGTCTCGGGTGATCTGACCGGCATTGTGTCGGGTATGACCCCCACGATAGCGAGCGCGCGCGGTACGCTGGCGCAGCTCGACGCCACGCTCAAGCAGGCGAAGACCACGCTGTCCCAAACCGACGCCTCCCTTGCCAAGGTTCAGGGCAAGCTCGCGACCGCCGCCAATGACATTGCGGCGCTGCAGACCTCTGAGTCTATGGGCAAGTTAGCCGACCTCATGGGCGTCGACGTCAATGACGTGGCAGATTTCATGGCATCTCCGGTTGAGCTGACGTCCAAGTCAATCTATCCGGTCAAAAGCTTTGGCTCGGGCATTGCTCCCTTCTACACCAATCTGGCGCTATGGGTAGGCGGCTATGTGCTCATCGCTATCTACAAACTCGAGGTCGACCGCGAGGGCATCGGTAGCTTTACGGCGCGTCAGGGCTACTTTGGCCGCTGGCTGCTGATGGTGATCCTGGGCGCGTTGCAGGCCATTATCGTTACGGTGGGCGACCTGGTCATTGGCGTTCAGTGCGTCAATCCGCTGCTCTTTGTGCTGGGCGGCATCGCTATCTCGTTCACCTACGTCAACATCATCTATGCGCTGTCCATCACCTTTAAGCATATCGGTAAAGCCATTGGCGTCATCCTCGTCATTGTGCAGATCCCCGGCTCGTCGGGCATGTATCCCATCGAGATGATGCCCGGCTTCTTCCAATGGCTGCATCCGCTGCTTCCCTTCACCTATGGCATCAACCTGCTGCGCGAGACCGTCGGTGGCATGTATTCGCTCAACTACTTGTTCAACCTGTGCATCCTGGGTGTGTTCCTTATCATCGCGCTCTTTATCGGTCTGCAGCTGCGCCCGTTGCTGCTCAACCTCAATCTGCTCTTTGATAAGCAGCTTTCCACGACGGGCCTCATGATCTGCGAGTCCAACGACCTGCCACGCCAGCGCTATTCGCTGCGTACGGCCATGCGCGTCGTGCTCGATTCCGATTCGTACCGTCGCGAGGTGCTCGACCATGCGGTCACTTTTGAGCACCGTTACCCCTACTACATCAAGGGCGGTTTTGCCGCCGTGGTGGGCGTCCAGGTCCTGCTCTTTGTGCTTTCGACGGTGCTCGATATCGACAATAACGGCAAGATCATCCTACTGGTTGTCTGGATTGTCTCGGTTATCGCCATATGCGGCTGGCTCATTAACATCGAATATATCCGCGCGAGCCTCAACACCCAGATGCGCATCTCGGCGCTTTCGGATGAGGATCTTCGTCGCGAGATGCGCGAGCACACGGCTGCCATCCCTGCCGCCCGTCGTATGTTTGGTCTCAACGCCAGCGAGCGGGACGCCAAGGACAGCGAACAGCCCACGAGCCGTCTGCCGCATATCGGTGTGCATCGTAAGGCTCAAGATGCCGACGGCGTTGATAACGTAAACGGAAACGACAGGGACACCGCCCCGCTTGGCAAGCACTCCAAAGGAGGTGAGGCATAAATGAAGAACATCCTGCATCTGTTTAAGCGTGATGTCCAAAATGTGTCTCACTCCGTGATCGGCATGATCGTCGTGATGGGCCTGATCATCGTGCCATGCCTCTATGCATGGTTTAACATCGCCGGAAGCTGGGATCCCTACGGCAATACCGGCAACCTTAAGATTGCAGTGGTCAACACCGACGAGGGCTACGAGAGCAATCTGATTCCCGTCGAGGTCAACGTGGGCGAAAACGTAACCGCCACCCTGCGCGGCAACGAGAACTTCGACTGGGTCGTCCTCAACGACCGCGATAAGGCGATTGAGGGCGTTAAGTCGGGCGCGTACTACGCTGCCGTCGTTATCCCTAAAACGTTTAGCGCCGACATGATGACGCTTTTCTCGACCGAGGTGAAGCACGCCGATATCGAGTTCTATGAGAACCAGAAGGCCAACGCCATCGCACAGATCGTGACTGAAAAGGGTTCAAGCGCTGTCCAGAATCAGGTCAACGAGACCTTTACCAAGACCATCACGAGCATCGGCCTTAAGACCGTGTCCAGCCTGCTCGACTATATGAGCACCGACCAGGTGAGCAACTTTATCGCCAATCTGTCCTCCACGCTGGGCGATTCGGTCGAGGACCTGCACGACGTTCAGGCGAGCGCGACGTCGCTCGCGGGCATGTTGAGGTCTACGTCCGATTCACTGACATCGGCGGGCGGCATGCTCAAGCAGACGGGCACCGTTGATGAGTCGACGAAGCAACTGATGGAGCACGCCAAGAGTGGTATCAGCGATTCCGAGGCAGCGCTGAAGGCCGCCAACGATGCCATCAACGCCGCGATTGACGGAAGTGCGGGTTCGTTCGATAACGTGTCCGCCGCGCTTGAGAAGGCATTCGATGCCGCGAATCAGCATGTTGACCTTACGGTGTCTCAGCTCAACGAAGCCGCAGCGGCGCTCAATACGCGTGCTGACGATATCGATGCGATGGCCGATAAGCTCCGCAACCTTGCCGACCAGGTGAGTAATGACAAGCTCAAAGACGGCCTCAAGTCCGCTGCGACGTCGCTGGGCAGAATTGCCGTGGAGTACCGCAACAATGCGAAGGACCTGACGGCGACCGCAAAGTCCCTTTCGGACAGCATGGCGGAGATTAACAACTCGCGTGCCGAGGTCGACCAGGCTATCGCCGATGCCAAGGCGGGTATCTCGGGTGCCAAGTCCGACTACGATTCTACGTTCTCGGTTAAGGCCAAGGAGCTCAAGAAGACCATTTCGGGCGTTCTGGATTCCCTGGACGGTATCTCGGGTGACTTGGATAGCGCCGTGAGCGGTTTGGCCGACGCCTCTGGTTCGCTCGCGAAGGGTCTCTCCAAGGCTGCCAGGCTTGTCAACAAGGCTTCCGATCAGCTGGGCGAGGCGTCGGACAAGATCAGTGCCTTTAAGGACGAGCTTGATAGTGCCCTGATGTCGGGTGACCTGGCCATGATTAAGACAATGATCGGCAGCGACCCCGAGGGTCTCGCCGCGTCGCTTTCCGGCCCTGTTGCGCTCGATCGCAAGCCGGTCTATCCGATCCGCAACTATGGCTCGGCCATGGCGCCGTTCTATACGATTTTGTCGCTGTGGGTGGGCTCGATTGTTCTGGCGGCCATGATGAAGGTCTCGGTGAACGACGAGCTCATCAACGAGCTCATCCCCGTGCGCCTGCACGAGATCTACCTGGGCCGTTACCTGTTCTTTGGCGGTCTGGCCTTGCTGCAGGCAACGCTCGTGTGCGCGGGCGACATTCTGTTCTTTGGCATCCAGTGCGACAACCCCCTGCAGTTTGTGCTTGCCGGCTGGGTCGCGAGCCTCGTATTCTCCAATATCGTCTACACGCTTACGGTATCGTTTGGAGATATTGGCAAGGCCCTCGCCGTCGTGCTGCTGGTCATGCAGGTCGGCGGTTCGGGCGGTACGTTCCCCATCGAGATGACCGGCCCCGTGTTCCAGGCGATCTACCCGTTCCTGCCGTTTACCCACGGCATCAACGCCATGCACGCCGCCATGGCCGGTGCCTACCATATGGAGTACTGGATTGAGCTGGGTGTCTTGGCGAGCTACCTGATTCCGTCGCTGGCCCTGGGTGTCGTCTTCCGCCGCCCGGTCATCAAAGCCAACGACTGGATTATCGAAAGGTTGGAGTCGACCAAATTAATCTAGTTACGCGGTTTTACCAAACCGCGTAACGGCTCGACGCTGCAAACGCCCCCAAGCGGCAATCTGACGTTCAATTTCAAGGGCGCGACCAGAAGGTCAGCGCCCTTTCATTTCACGTCACCTTGCTCGCTTGGGGCCGTTTTCGCTGACATTGCCGGAGCATCGAGGTTATTCAAGTCGGTACTTTAGTGGACTGGATTGCGGTGCAACACTGGTTGTTGCTACAGTAGCGGGGCGTGCCGGGGGTCCGGCGCGTCCCGTTTTTATTTGACCAGGAGGCGGCATGCGGTCACGCGCGTGCGGACACCACGCCCAGATTGAGCGCGAGGATGCCCTATGGCCCAGCATACCAGTGACAATATCGAAATGATGCCCGATGGCCCTGTTGCTCGCGAGGACCTGGGTGCGGGCGGCACCTCCCGCGGCGCCGGCGCCCGCTCGCCGCTGTTCTGGAAAGTTCTACTGCTTTCGGTGGCGATTATCTGGGGTTACTCCTTTACCACTATGAAGGACGCGCTCGACACCATCCCGGTGTTCGAACTGCTTTACGTGCGCTTTTTGCCCGCGGCGTTGGTCATGTTTGTCATCTTCCACAAGCGCATCATCGCGCACCTCAACGCCCGCAACCTGATTGTTGGACTGGGCATGGGCGCACTTATGTGGGCCGCCTACGCCCTGCAGACAGTCGGTCTGGCGCACACCACGGCGGGTAAGAACGCTTTTTTGACGGGCACCTATTGCATTCTGGTCCCGTTCGCGAGCTATTTCCTAAGCGGCGAAAAGCTCACTCGCTACAACTTGGGTGCCGCATTACTCTGTCTGGCGGGCATTGGCCTGGTGGCGCTCGATAGCGTCGAGTTCAACATCGGTGATGCCATTACGCTGGCGGGTGCGGTCTTTTTCGCCATCCAGATGGCGGTGACCGCCAAGTACGGTCGCAAAATGGACATCAACGTCATCACGTTTTGGATGTTTGTGGGCAACGGCGCGCTGAGCCTGGTCTCGTCGTTGTTGTTCGAGACCCAAGCACCTCTGTCCGTGTGGACGCCGAGCTTTATCGGCGTGATGGCGTTTCTCTCGGTGGGCTGCACATGCGTGGCCCTGCTCGTCCAAAACGTCGGCCTGGCGCATGTCCCGGCCTCGACGGGCTCGCTACTCCTTTCGATGGAGTCGCCTTCGGGTGTGCTGTTCTCGGTGCTGCTGATGGGGGAGGCGCTCACCTCGCGCCTGCTCGCCGGCTTCGCGCTTATCTTTCTGTCGATTATCTTGAGCGAGACGCATTTCGACTTTTTGCGCAAAAAGCCGCGAGCGTGATTGTAAACAACTTATTGCGCCGCCTCCCGGGGCGGCATTTTTTATGCGTCGCCTTTAAAGTTGTATCTTGCACTTTACGCTATCAAAGTGCTTGCTGCAAAAACGTTACTGGAGGGCATCTATGGCACCAGCTCTGTCCGATCTTCAACCGCAATCAGCGCCTCAGGCCACTACGGTGGCGCAGGCCGCTATCGGCAATGGCCTGGTCACAGAAGCTCAGGGGTTTGCCAATGAGCTTGCCGCATGGCGCCATGATCTCCATCAAACGCCTGAGCTCGGTAACAACCTTCCGCAGACGTCCGCGTATATCCAGGCGCGTTTGGACGAGATGGATATTCCCTATGCCGTGCTTGTTGACGGCTCCTGTGTCGTTGGCCTCATCGGTGCCGGCGCGGCAGCTGCTGTTCGGGGTAACGGTACGTGCACGGACGAACAGGCCGGTACGGTCGTGATGCTGCGTGGCGACATGGACGCCCTACCCGTTGCCGAAGAGTCGGGCGAGCCTTTTGCCTCCACCAACGGCTGCATGCACGCATGCGGACACGATATGCATGCGACGGCGCTGCTTGGTGCGGCGCGCCTGCTCAAGGCCCGCGAGTCCGAGCTTGTCGACGCCAATGCCACCGTCAAACTGCTGTTCCAGCCGGGTGAGGAGACCTTTGAGGGCGCTCGCGCTGCCATCGCCGATGGCTTGCTCGAGAACCCGCGTCCTCAAGCGGCTTTTGCCATGCACGTTAATAGCCAATCGCCGCTCGGCCTGGTGCTCTATGGGAGTCCGGCGCTCTCGGGCGTGTACGGTTTCCGCATCACGCTGCAGGGCAAGGGCGGCCATGGCTCGAGCCCTGAGATCTGCATCGACCCCATCACGACGGGTGTGCATGTGCATCTGGCACTTCAGGAGCTCATCTCCCGCGAGGTGCCGGCGGCCAAGGAGGTCGCACTGACCGTGGGTAAGTTTGCCGGTGGCCAAGCGGCCAACGTTATCCCAGATACCTGCGTGCTCGAGGGAACGCTACGTGGCTTCGATGTCGAGCTCATGGAGCATCTCAAGACCCGCATCGCGGAGGTCGTCAAAGGCGTTGCCACGACCTATCGTACGCCGGCGACTATCGAGACGCTCTCGGATGTTCCCCCGCTCGTACTCGATGACGACATGACCCAGGCTTCGCTTGGCTATGTGGGCGCGACGCTTCCCAAGGCCGCCTTCTTGCCGCTGTTCCATGCCATGGCGAGCGAGGACTTTGCGCTTATCTCGAGCGAGATACCGAGCGCGTACTTTACGATCGGCGCTGCTGTGACCGATACGGATGAACACTTTGCCCAGCATCATCCCAAGGCACGTTTTAACGATGCCGAGCTTCCCCTCGGCGCCGCGGCTTATGCCGCCGTCGCTCTCGGATACATTGCGGACCACCGGTAGCACCCAACCTTGCCTTTCAAGCCTGCGGGCATGGCCATAAGGCCTATGCCCTTGTCTTTCAAGGCAATCTTGGGCACTACCGGCGCCCGGCGCAGACTATTCGTTTGTTTAAAAGGAGCAGTATGTCCCAGCAGCATAAATTCTTCCCCGGCTGGCTCGTCGTGGCCTCCGGTTTTGTCATCATGGCCACGTGTTACACGATTTTTGTTAACTGCATGAGCCTGTTTCAGCCGCTCATCGTCAGCGACCTCGGGATCACGCTTGCGCAGTACAACATCTCCAATGCGATCTCCACCGTGGTGAGCGTTATCGGCTCACTTGTGATCGGTCATGTTGCCGATAAAGTAAGCGGTCGCGTTTTGGGCTCCCTCACTGTAATCGCCACCTCTGCCGTTCTTGCCGGCATGAGCTTTGTCGGTGAGCTGTGGCAGGTCTACGTGCTCTTTGCCGTCTCGGGCTGCTTTGCCGTCGCCTCGACCCGCCTGCTCATCAGCCTGGTGACCGCCAACTGGTTTACCGCTAAGCGCGGCCTTGCCATCTCCATCGCGCTTTCGGGCTCGGGCTTTGGCGGGGCCATTCTCTCGCCGATCGTGAGCTCGCTGATCGTGAGCGTTGGCTGGCGTTCCGCCTTCCTGGTGCTGGCGGCTATCTGCATGGTGGCGGCGCTGCCCATCACGGCCTATTCCTTCCGCACCAAGCCTTCCGAGATCGGCCTTGAGCCGCTCGGTGAGAACCCGGGCGATCCGTCCGTCTCGACGGCTGGCGACAGGGACGAGCACACGGCGCCCGAGGTTAACGTTGGCTGGCCTCGCATCAAGAAGAGCCCGGCGTTTTGGCTGCTTGTCGTTGCCTTCCTCTTTATGGGTCTCGTCAACGGCGCCATCCTGCCCAACCAAGTTACGAACATGACGAGCGTTACCGTCAACGGTGCCAAGATCGTCACGGGTGGCCACGACCCCATGTGGGCTGGTACGGTGCTATCTGCGTACATGGTCACGGTCGTTATCGCCAAGATTTCGCTCGGTGCCATCTACGACCGCTTTGGCCTGCGCTTTGGCAATATCCTTGGCTCCGTTGCGTGTATTGTCGCCTGTGTGGCGCTGTGCTTTCCGACGACGGACCTCGGTCCTATTGTGGCCGCTGTGAGCTTTGGTATCGGAACGTGCATGGGCACCATCACGCCTACCATTGCCGCGTCCAAGCAGTTTGGCATGGCCGACCTCGGCAAGGTCACGGGCACCATTACCTCGCTCGAGATGGTCGGCGGCACCGTGGGCGCCATCGTCTCGGGCGTGCTGTTCGATGCCACGGGCTCCTTTGCGAGCACCTGGATTGTGTGCCTGGCGTGCTCCGTGGTCATGCTCATGTTTCTGCTGGCATCCGAGCCCATCGCCGCCAAGCTGCGCGCGAGCGTGGCGGGGGAGTAGGGGTCCGTCGCTCTTTTCTGTTCGCCCCGTTCTGTCCGTGGCTGCCCTGGAAGTCGAATGGATGCTCGTGCCATCATTCGGTTTCCGAGACGGCCACGGGCCTACGAAATGATCCGTTTTCCTCCGTCCCTAAGGGATCGCGTGATCCGAGGGGGACGGAGGAAAACGGATCACAAGCAGCGGCGGCGCGTCTGGCCGAACGAGTCCCCATACCCTCGTTCGGCCAGACGCGCCGCCGCTGCTTGTGTTTGTGCCGTATAATGTCCACTACCTATGACGCGATACTAAAAGAAAGGTGTTTGCCCATGCAGGCACAGAAGGCGGAGGGAACCCGCGACCTTATTGGCGCCGAGATGCGCGCCTGGCAGAAGATGCAGCAGATCGCTGCCGGCGTGTTCGAGCCGTTTGGCTTTAAGCCCATCGAGACGCCCGCGATCGAGCAGGTAGACGTGTTTGTCCACGGTATCGGCCAGTCGACCGACGTCGTTCGCAAGGAGATGTTCCGCGTGTTTAGCGGCGCCAATCTGGAGCGCGTCTTTACCGAGGGTTCCGATACCAAGCTCAAGCCCAAGCAGCGCCTGGCCCTTCGTCCCGAGGGCACGGCCGGCGTGGTGCGCGCCGTCGTGGAGAACAACCTGGTGCCCCAGGGCTCCACGCCGTTTAAGGCCTATTACGCCGAGGCCATGTTCCGCGGCGAGCGTCCCCAGAAGGGCCGCCTGCGCCAGTTCCACCAGGTGGGCATCGAGTGGCTCGGCGCTCCCGATCCGGCGGCAGACGCCGAGTGCATCATCATGCTCATGGAGTTCTACAAGCGCCTTGGTTTCGATCTTTCCAAGCTCCGTCTACTCATTAACTCGATGGGCGATGCCCAGTGCCGTCCGGCCTATCGTGAGCAGGTCAAGCAGTTCATTCTCGATCACGCCGACGAGATGTGCGACGAGTGCCGCGAGCGCGCCGAGCTTAACCCGCTGCGCGCCTTCGACTGCAAGAACGATCATTGCCGCGAGATCATGGCCGAGGCCCCGCTGATGGGTGACAACCTGTGCGACGAGTGCCGCGAGCACTACGAGCAGGTCAAGCGCTATCTGGATGCCGCCGGTATCGCGTATGTCGAGGATCCCACCTTGGTGCGCGGCCTGGACTACTACACCCGTACCGTCTTTGAGGTCGAGGCCCCTGGCGCCGGCGTCGGCTCCATCGGTGGCGGCGGCCGCTACGATGGCCTGGTCGAGCTCGAGGGCGGCAAGCCCACGGCAGGCGTCGGCTTCGCTGTCGGTTTTGAGCGCGCCCTGCTGGCCCTGCAGGCCTTTGGCAGCGACCTGGGTGCGGAGGAAGTCCCGTGCGTCTACGTTGCCAACGCCGGAAAGGAGCTGCGTCAGAACGTCTTTACCATTACGCAGCAGCTTCGCGCCGCAGGGATTGTGACCGAGGCCGACTATCAGGGTCGTTCGCTCAAGGCCCAGTTTAAGCAGGCCGATAAGGTGGGCGCCAAGCTCATCCTGGTCCTGGGTGACGACGAGCTTGCCGCCGGCAAGGTCAAAGTGCGCGACATGGAGAGCCACGACGAGGTCCTCGTCGATCTGACCAACGTGGTCGAGGCGGTTCACGAGCGCCTGTAGCGCATCATTTTGAACTGCGGGTCCGCCAACACGTCCCGCTCGCGGCGCACGATTGTTACGGGGGCGTTTCGCTTTTATGCTGAATGCCCCCGTTTGTGTATGCCGCCCACCGAGAAATACGACCATTTGGGGCAAAAAGCCTTGCAATGCAGAAAATACTTTTGTGTGGTAAAGCGCAATCAGCGCCGAAAGTTTTTGCCGAGTGCCTATAATGAATACCGCATGTTACGTGCATAGAAGGAGGAATGGGAGGAAACGTGGCTGAGAACCTAAGCAACCAGTCTGTACCCGAAGCCGCGGCGCGTGTCGCTGCCGTGGTCAACCGCCTCGTTAACCGAATCGGCTCGAATGCCGAGTCCAAGGAGCGTCTCGCCGAGATCGAGATTCCTGAGGAGCTGCGCGACGATCTGGCGCTGTTCTTGCGCCTGGAGCGCCGTGTGCTTAGCGAGTATGATCCCGAGATCGCGGACCTGTTCGACAAGATTTTGACAGCCGAGATTGTGGCCAACGCCGGAAACCCCGGCACCCGTGCTGCCGACGAGTCCGTCGACGAGCAGGGCGTGCCCACTGCCGACGAGCCCACCGCCGTGGCGTTTCGCGAGGTCGTCGATCTGATCGACAGTCTGCCGCTCGATAAGCAGCAGGTTATCGTCCGTGCCTTTACGAGCTTCTTCCATCTGGCAAACCTGTCGGAGGAGAATTACCGCGTGGCGCAGCTGCGCGAGCGTGAGGCCGGCGCATCGACCGATACCGAGGTCGATCCCGCCAACGAGCTCACCGTTGCCTATCACCAGCTGGTGGATGAGATGGGTGTCGAGGGCGCCAACGAGTTGCTCGGCAAGCTTGAGTTCCACCCCGTCTTTACCGCGCATCCCACCGAGGCCCGTCGCAAGGCCGTCGAGGGTAAGATTCGTCGTATCTCCAACCTGCTGGAGGAGCGTCCGCGTCTGGGCGGCTCCGACCTGGTGGAGAACGAGCGCCATATGCTGCAGGAGATTGACGCCCTGGTTCGCACGAGCCCCATCGCGTTGAAGAAGCCCACGCCGGTCGAGGAAGCCGATACCATCATCGACATCTTCGATAACACGCTGTTCGACGTTATCCCCGTCATCTATCGTCGTTTTGACGACTGGGTGCTGGGCGACAAGGCCGGTACCGTGCCGCCGCTGTGCCCGGCGTTCTTCCATCCCGGCAGTTGGATCGGCTCCGACCGCGACGGTAACCCCAACGTCACCGCCAAGGTGAGCCGCGAAGTCGCCGCCAAGTATTTCACCCATATGGTGCTCAAGCTCGAGGACAAGTGTCGCCGCATCGGTCGCAACCTCACGCTCGAGGCCACCTACAGCAAGCCGTCTGCCGAGCTCATCAACCTGTGGAACCATCAGGTCGAGATGAGCACCCAGTACACCGCACGTGCTGAACTGATCTCCGAGCACGAGCCGCATCGCGCCGTCATGCTCGTCATGGCCGATCGTCTGAACGCCACCGTGCGTCGCATCACCGACACTATGTACCACAGCGCCGATGAGTTCCTGGAGGACTTGCGTGTCGTTCAGCGCTCCCTGGCCGCCTGCGGTGCCGTCCGTGCTGCCTACGGCCCGGTGCAGACCATCATCTGGCAGGTCGAGTCCTTCGGCTTCCACATGGTCGAGATGGAGTTCCGTCAGCACTCCGTAGTGCACGCCCGAGCCCTCAAGGATATCCACGAGAACGGTATCCATGGCGATCTGCAACCCATGACGCGCGAGGTCATCGACACCTTCCGCGCTATCGGCTCCATCCAAAAGCGCTACGGCAAGAAGATGGCGCACCGCTACATCATCTCGTTCACCAAGAGCGCCCAGCATGTGGCCGACGTCTTCGAGCTTGCCCACCTGTCCTTTGCACACGAGGAGGATGTCCCCGAGCTCGACGTGATTCCGCTGTTCGAGCAGCTCGAGGACCTCGAGGACTGCGTCGACGTGCTCGACCAGATGCTTACGCTGCCCGTGGTGCAAAAGCGCCTTGCCCAGACCAACCGCCGCATGGAGGTCATGCTGGGCTATTCCGACTCTTCCAAGGATGCCGGTCCTACCACGGCCATGCTCGCGCTGCACTCCGCGCAGGAGCGCATTGCCAAGTGGGCCGAGAAGAACGATATCGACCTGGTGCTCATGCACGGTCGCGGCGGTGCCGTGGGCCGTGGTGGCGGCCCGGCCAACAAGGCCGTGTTGGCGCAGCCCAAGGGTTCGGTCAACTGCTTCTTTAAGCTCACCGAGCAGGGCGAGGTCATCTTTGCCCGTTACGGCAACCGCACGCTGGCTCAGCGCCATGTTGAGTCCGTTGCCGCCGCAACGCTTTTGCAGTCGGCCCCGAGCGTCGAGAAGACCAACACCGAGACCACGCAGAAGTTCTGGGACATGGCCGAGAAGCTTAACGCCGCAAGCCACGAGCGCTATCTGGACCTGCTGAACACCGAGGACTTTACACCGTGGTTCTCGACCGTGACGCCGCTGACCGAGGTCGGCTTGCTGCCGATCGGCTCGCGTCCCGCCAAGCGCGGCCTGGGCGCCAAGTCACTCGATGACCTGCGTACCATTCCGTGGATCTTCAGCTGGAGCCAGGCGCGTATCAATCTGGCCGCTTGGTACGGCCTGGGTACCGCCTGCGAGCAGTTTGGCGATCTGGACCAGCTTAAGGCTGCCTACCAGGAGTGGCCGTTCTTCCGCACGTTCATCGACAATATCGAGATGTCGATCGCCAAGACCGATCAGCGCATTGCCAAGATGTATCTGCATCTGGGCGACCGCGATGATCTGTCCAAGAAGGTCTTTACCGAGATGCAGCTCACCCGTAAGTGGGTCCTTGCCATCGTCGGTGACGAATGGCCGCTGCAGCGTCGTCGCGTGCTCGGCTGCGCCGTTCGCGTGCGTAACCCCTACGTCGACGCCCTGTCCATCGCCCAGGTCCGCGCCCTTCGCGAGGTGCGTATGAACCAGGACGAGATGGCCGAGGAGAAGAAGGCCGAGTACATGAGCCTGATTCTTTCGACTGTGACCGGCGTCTCGGCAGGTCTGCAAAACACGGGGTAATCGATAGCCCTGGAGTCGGTCGGGTCCGCCATAAGTTTACTTTTAGGCACGTCCTCGGACATGCAAGAAGCCCTCGCTGCGCACTTCGTGCGGCGAGGGCTTCTTGCGTCCTGCGGAGTGTGCCTAAAAGTAAACTTATGGCGGACCCTGCGATGTCCGGTCTTCGGCGGATTACTGCTGGGGGGGGGATAATGGCGCGCTTCGCGCGTTTTGGATGGGGTCTGTCCCGGCGGCGCATTTGGCGCTTCGCGCCTCGCGTCTTATCGATCGGGATTGAGATGCATGTGGCGCTTTTCGCCTTACGACTGTAGCGGCCGTGGTCCCGTTTGGGTTCGCGGCCGTTGTTTGTGGGTCAAATATGAACGTTGTGTTAATGAGTCAGTGGACGGTGATGTTTTTCGGTGAGCGGCGTATCCTTCCAACGGTTTATCTAGTGTGTCAGTTGAAAGGAAGAGGGCGCTCGACATTGTTTGAATGTGAACTGCCGTTTGACCACAAGACGTTGCATCTAAAGCTCGAGGATAAGAACTTCGCGGGTGTGATGGAAGGTCACCAAAACGAGTTTAAGACTACAAAATCTCAGGAAGAGCTGGTAGAGGAGTCGCTTGCCAACCCTTATGGCTCGCCTTCGCTCGAGGAGCTTTGTGCTGGCAAGAAGGATATCGTCATCATCAGCTCCGACCATACGCGTCCCGTTCCCTCGCGCGTTACCATGCCTATTCTGCTGCATCACATCCATACTGCCGCGCCCGAGGCTCGTGTGCGTATTTTGGTTGCGACGGGTATGCATCGTCCGTCGACGCACGAGGAACTCGTCAACAAGTATGGCGAGGAGATCGTTGCCAACGAAGAGATCGTCATGCATGTTGCGACCGATGACAGCATGATGAAAAAGATCGGCACCCTGCCTTCTGGTGGCGAGTGCATCATCAACAAGGTTGCCGCCGATTGCGATCTGCTGCTCGCCGAGGGCTTTATCGAGCCGCACTTCTTTGCCGGTTTCTCTGGTAGCCGCAAGTCCGTGCTGCCCGGCATCGCCAGCTATAAGACCATCATGTACAACCACAACGGTCAGTTTGTAAACGACTCCCATTCACGTGCTGGCAACCTGTGCCACAACCACGTGAGCGAGGACATGTTTGCCGCTGCCGAGATGGCTCACCTCGCCTTTGTGCTCAACGTGGTGCTTAACGGCAAGCACGAGGTCATCGGCTCCTTTGCCGGTGACATCCACAAGGCGCACGAGGCCGGATGCGAGTTCGTGAAGAGCCTTGCCGGCGTTGAGCCCGTCGAGTGCGAGATTGCCATCACCACCAACGGTGGCTATCCGCTCGATCAGAACATCTATCAGGCCGTGAAGGGCATGTGCGCTGCCGAGGCCACACTTCCCGAGGGCGGCGTGATTATCGATGTCGCCGGTTGTGCCGACGGTCACGGTGGCGAGGGCTTCTATCACAACATCGCCGACAATGATCCGGCAGAGTTTGAGCGCGCCTGCATCGACCGTCCTAAGGACGAGACCCTGCCCGACCAGTGGACGAGCCAGATCTTTGCCCGCATCCTGGCGCATCACCCTGTGATCATGGTCACCGACCTGTGCGATCACCAGATGCTCAAGGATATGCACATGACGCCGGTCAACACTATCGAGGAGGCACTCAAGCTTGCCTTTGAGATGAAGGGTGCCGATGCCAAGGTTGCCGTCATTCCCGATGGCCTGGGTGTTGTCGTCGCGCAGCACTAGTGTGCGGCCCAAACGAATCGTTTGTAACTGACAAGAAAGATAAGGTTTTATGCTTACCAAACTCCTTTGCGAATTCGGCGCGACGGCCCTCATGATCGTCTTTGGCGTGGGCGTACACTGCGATACCGTGCTTAAGGGCACCAAGTATCAGGGTTCTGGCCATATGTTTGCCATCACCACCTGGTCTTTTGGCATCTCGGTTTGCCTGTTTGTCTTTGGCGGCGCCGTATGCATGAACCCTGCCATGGTGCTTGCGCAGTGCATCGTCGGTCTGGTGCCGTGGGGCAACTGCATCCCCTTTATGCTCGCTGATATGCTCGGCGGCTTTGTGGGCGCCGTGATCGCTTGGTTTATGTATGCCGATGAGTTCAAGGCCTCCGAGGGCACCGTCGACCCCATTGCACAGCGCAATATCTTCTCGACCAACCCCACCACCGAGGGCACCAACTATGCCCGTAACTTCTTCTGCGAGGCTATCTGCACCTTTGTGTTCATCAGCGCCATCCTTGCTGCCGCTAGCCGCGCCGGCGAGAATGTTTTGATGCTCGCTATCTGCGTCGGTCTGATCGTTTGGGCTGTTGGTATGGGCATGGGCGGTATCACCGGCTTCGCCATGAACCAGGCTCGTGACCTTGGTCCTCGCATGGCCTATCAGGTGCTGCCGATCAAGAACAAGGCCGACAACAACTGGAAGTACGGTCTGCTTGTTCCTGGCATCGCTCCGTTTGTCGGTGCCGCTCTGGCTGCACTGTTTGTGCACGGTTTCTTGGGCATGTTCTAGTCCAAGGCTACATAGTTGTCCGCTGGCCGTATGGGGTAACTTCCCAGCGCGTCCTCGGACATGAAAGAACCCCCGCTGCGCACTTCGTGCGGCGGGGGTTCTTTCGTCCTGCGGAATGCGCTGGGAAGTTACCCTCTGCGGCCAGCTGCGGGATCTTTGCTGCGCTCGAACAAGCAGCCCAATATATATATCTGAAATTGGATGGGAGGGGCTTGTGGCTGTTAGGGGTGTTGAAGTGTGAGTGACACTTTGGGATGCGTGGTGCCCTGGGTTGGGGCGATGCTTTGGTATGAGCTTCTTACTTAGCTAAAGAGGGGCTTTATGGCCGAGAGGTAGTCTTTGGCGACGTCGGCCTTATCTGCTTGGAAGTTGTGCCAGGCCCACCATTGAACCATTCCTACGAAGCTTGAGGCTATGTGGTGTAGCAGGAAGCTTCGGTCCATGGTGCTAGCGGGGCCGTTTGGGTCGGTAGGGACGGTCTCGGCTGCTCGTGACATGATGGTCTTGCGTAAACAGTCGGCGAAGACGCGTGAGCCGGCGCCGGCTACGAGGGCTCGAACGCCCTGGCGGCGCTCCCAGAGGTTGTTGAGGATATGCTCGACCTGTATGAGTGGATCGTCGAGCGGTGTACCATCGTCGTCGAGGGCGTGGGTGCAGATGTCGTTCACGAGCTCGGACAGCAGGTCGTCTTTGCTCTTAAAGAGGCCGTAGAATGTCGCGCGCCCTATGTGAGCGCGCGCGATGATGTCACCGACGGTGATCTTGCCGTAGTCCTTCTCGCGTAGGAGCTCGGAAAACGCCGTGACAATAGCGGCACGGCTTTTGGTTTTGCGGGCATCCATGGCTATGCATCTACGTGAACCAGCAGGCAACGGAGCGCGCCGGAGCAGCCCTCGTAGGGGCGCTTACCGGCGCCGTAGCCAACGGCCTCGATGCGGTAGCGGGCCGGCAGGTACTCGGACGTGCGCAGCGCGGCGACGATGGCGGCGCCCGTGGGCGTCACGAGCTCGCCGGCGACCGGTGCGGGCGTGAGGGCGATATTGCCTGCTTGGCATAGATTGACGACGGCGGGCACCGGGATGGGCATAAGGCCGTGGGCACAGTGGATGGTGCCGTGACCCTCGGAGAGCGACTCGACGACAATATCCTCGATGCCCAGGTCATCGAGGCAGATGGCGACCGAGCAGATGTCAACGATGGAATCGATGGCGCCTACCTCGTGGAACATGACGGTCTCGGGCGTTTTGCCGTGGGCCTTGGCCTCGGCGGCGGCAAGCGCGGTAAAGATGGCGAGCGCGCGATGCTTGGCACCATCGCTTAGCTGCGAGCCGTCGATGATGTCGGTGACGTCTGCCAAAGAACGGTGGTGATGATGGTGGACGTGATGATGGCCCTCGTGCTCATGGGCGTGGCCCTCATGGTCGTGCTCATGACAGTGCTCGTGTTCATGCTCACCATGATCATGGTGGTGGTGCTCATGCTCATGTGTGTGCTCGGCAGCTGCTTCGTTGCCGTAGAGCCAGGCCATGTCGTGGTCGTGGTTCTCGAGCTCCTCTGCCAGCCGAACGTCAAAGTCGCAGGCGTCGATGCCATGCTTGTTTACGCGTGTAACGGCAATCTCAAAGCCGCCGACCGGAAGCGTGGCGAGCTGCTCGCGCAGATGCTCCTCGCTGGCGCCCAGGTCGAGCAGGGCCGCGACAGTCATGTCACCGCTGATACCCGAGGTGCCGTCGATGACAAGCGTGTGCTGATGGTTGAACATGAAATGCTCCTTAGCAGGCGCAGGACGTGCCGGCGCTCAGATGATTGATAAGACTCGCCTGATAGGCGGCGCCGAACCCGTTGTCGATATTGACGACCGAAACGCCGCTGGCACAGGAGTTGAGCATGGCGAGCAGTGCGGCCACGCCGCCAAAGCTCGCGCCATAGCCCACGCTGGTGGGGACGGCGATGACCGGACAGCTCACAAGGCCTCCGATGACGCTCGCCAGGGCGCCTTCCATGCCGGCGATGGCGATGATCACCTGCGCCTGGGCTAGTTCCTCAGCATGAGCGAGCAGGCGGTGCAGGCCGGCGACACCCACGTCGTAGAGGCGATCGACCTCGTTGCCGTAGAACTCGGCCGTCAGCGCCGCCTCTTCGGCGACGGGCAGGTCGCTCGTGCCGGCGCAGGCGACGACAATGCGTCCGTTGCCGGTGGGGGAGGGCTTGCCACCAACCAGGGCGAGCTGGGCGTCCGGGACATATCCCAGGTCAATGTCGTTGCCGAGAAGCTCAGCGGTGCGCGCGGCTTTTTCGGCATCCAAGCGTGTGACCAGGATGCGCTCCTGGTCTGCATCGAGTAATGCTTTGATAATGGCGGCAATTTGCTCGGCGGTTTTACCGGCACCGTAGACAACCTCACCGGCTCCCTGGCGCACTCCGCGCGAAAGATCGAGCTGCGCAAAGCCCAAATCGGCGGTCGGAGCCGTCTGGATGCGCGTAAGGGCGTCGGCAGGGGTGACTGATCCGCCGGCAACATCGCCCAGCAGCTGCTCAAGATCTCGCTTATCCATATATGTTCCTTTCGACGGTGCAAAGTCTAGCACGAGAAAGGTAGTTTCCGAACACTAAGACAAAATTGTTCGGAAACTATAGGACAGACTGATTCAATTGTTAGACGGATCGGCTAGTCACGCAGGATGATGTCCATGGCGAGCATCAGGTTGCGCTCGTCGATGGCAAACGGAGCGGCTTCGCGCGTCTTGGGCTTGGCGCAAAACGCGATGCCTGTGCCCGCGGCCTGGATCATGGGGATGTCGTTTGCCCCGTCGCCAATAGCGACCGTGTGGGCCATGTCGACGCCGCACTCAACTGCCCAGTCCAGCAGCTGGATGAGCTTGGACTCCTTGGTCACAATGTCGGCGGCCAACTTACCGGTGAGCTTGCCGTCCACAACTTCCAGGCGGTTGGCCAGGCAAAAATCGATGCCCGCGGCGGCCACGATCTTGTCAGCGACCTCGTGGAAGCCGCCGCTCACCACGCCGACCTTCCAGCCCTTGCTGTGTGCCGAGCGCACAAGCTCCAACGCGCCGGGGGTAAATGTCACGCGCTCAAAGGCGCGCTCGAACACGCTCTCGTCCAGGCCGGCGAGCAGCCCCACGCGCTCCACGAGCGCTTGCTTAAAGTCCAGCTCGCCGCGCATGGCGCGTTCGGTGATCCGCGCAACCTGCTCGCCCACGCCGGCCTCCTCGCCCAACAGGTCGATGACCTCCTGGTTGATGAGGGTGGAGTCGATATCCATAACGATGAGGCGTGCAGTCATGACGGGCCTTTCCAGGTACTGTTTTATTGGGGCACATTGTCGCACGTGACGAGCGCGGGCGGGTGCCGCGGCGCGTCAATTGTTTCGTCTCCGTCAAGTCTTTGGGCGGGAGCCACTTTTTCGCGGCACATCGGCACGGGTGCGATAAGATAATACGCCATGTCTGGCTGCGCGGTTTACGCAGGCTGGGCAAATCTGTACGACGCCGCCCGGAACGACACGGGGCGGCACAGATCCATAAAGGAGGATCACTGGTATGAGCCAGACCCGTCCCATCGACGAGCATTCCATGCACACCCGTACCTGCGGTGAGCTTCGCCGCGAGAACGTGGGCGAAGAGGTTACCCTCACCGGTTGGGTGAGCCGTCGCCGCGATCACGGCGGCCTCATCTTCTGCGATCTTCGCGACCGCGAGGGCATCACGCAGCTCACCTTCGACCCCGAGCACTCCGACGGCGATGCCTTTAAGATCGCCGAGACCATGCGTCCCGAGTGGCCCATCAAGATCCACGGCGTCGTGCGCGCCCGTGGTGAGGAGACCACCAACGCCAAGCTCGCGACCGGCGAGATCGAGGTCCTGACCGACCATGCCGAGGTGCTCAACACGTCCGTCACCCCGCCGTTCCAGATCGAGGACGGTATCGAGACCAGCGAGGACACCCGCCTGCGCTATCGCTATCTGGACCTCCGTCGTCCCGAGATGATGGCCAACCTCAAGCTGCGCTCCGACTTCACCTTTGCCATTCGCGAGGCACTGCACAACCGTGAGTTCATGGAGGTCGAGACGCCCTCCCTGTTCAAGTCTACGCCCGAGGGCGCCCGCGACTTCATCGTCCCCAGCCGCATCCAGCCGGGCAACTTCTACGCCCTGCCGCAGTCCCCGCAGCTCCTGAAGCAGCTGCTCATGGTCGGTGGCGTCGAGCGCTACTATCAGGTTGCCAAGTGCTTCCGCGACGAGGACCTGCGCGCCGACCGTCAGCCCGAGTTCACCCAGGTCGATATCGAGATGGCCTTCGTGGACCAGAACGATGTCATGAGCGCGCTCGAGGAGGTCCTGTCCGATGCTTTCGGCCGCATGGGTGTCGAGATGCCCACGCCGCTGCGTCGCATGAACTACTGGGAGGCCATGGACACCTATGGCTCCGACAAGCCTGATACTCGCTACGGTATGCACCTGGTCGACCTGACCGACGTGTTTGCCAACTCCAAGTTCAAGGTCTTTGCGACTGCCGCAAACGAGGAGGGCTCTGTCGTCAAGGCCATCAACGCCAAGGGCGCCGGTGCCTGGGCACGTGCCAAGATCGATAAGCTCGCCGGCGTGGCCTCCACGTTTGGCGCCAAGGGCCTGGCCTGGATCGCTTTCCGCGAGGACGGCTCCATCAACAGCCCCATCGTCAAGTTCTTCTCGGACGAGGAGATGGCCACTCTGCGCGAGCGCATGGACGTCGAGCCCGGCGACCTTGTGATGTTCGCCGCCGGTCCGCGCCTGCTTTCTGACGAGATCCTGGGCGGCATGCGTTCGCACATGGCCAATGCGCTCGAGATCAAGCGCGAGGGTCACGACTTCCTGTGGGTCGTCAACTTCCCGCTGTTCCATTGGGACGAGGATCGCAAGGCCTATGCTGCCGAGCACCAGCCATTTACCCTGCCGACCGAGACCGATATTGCTAAGATCGAGTCCGATCCGCTGGCAGCCGGTTCGTGCACCTACGACTTTGTCATGGACGGCTTTGAGGCCGGCGGCGGCGGTATGCGTATCCACAACGCCGAGATGCAGATGTCCATGCTCAAGCTCCTGGGCTTTACCGAGGAGCGCGCCGAGTCGCAGTTCGGCTTCCTCATGGAGGCGCTCAAGTTTGGTGCGCCCCCGATGGGCGGTTTTGCTCTGGGTCTGGACCGCGTGTGCATGCTGCTTACCGGCTCCGACTCCATCCGCGACGTCATGGCGTTCCCCAAGACGGCTAGCGGCTCCGACCTTATGTCGGGCGCCCCGAGTGCCGTAAGTGGCGCTCAGCTCAAGGACGTCAGCCTGCGCCTGATGTAGGCAAGCGGCTACATAGTGCCTGTAACGAGGGAAGGACGTGTGCCTTCCCTCGTTTTTTTATACGCCGAGATTGTGAGGGCATGGGATGACCGGGCGTCGCGGAAAGTGCGTCCCGGAATCTGCGTCCAGAATGGGTCGCGCTTTCCCAAAGGGGGTCCTCTGGGAAAGCGCGACCCAGAATTCGGCAAAATAATGGGGCGCAGTTTCCGGTTGAGCTGTCTAACGGAAACTGTGCCCCAGAATGAGCGCTCAAAACGGGACAGGCTTTCCGCAACAACTGTCTGGCGGAAAGCCTGTCCCAGTTTCTTATAGTGAGTCTCTCTGGATCAGCTGCATGTGCATCACGGAAGTGGTGGGCTCGGCACCCTTGATCATGTCGAGCGCAATGTTGGCGGCCATGTGGCCTTCTTCGCGCAGGGGCTGGCGGACGGTCGTGAGCGCGGGGACGCAGCGCGCCGCAATCTCGTGATCGTCGAAGCCGACGACAGAAACGTCCGCCGGAACGGAGAGACCTGCCTCGTTGAGTGCGGTGATGACGCCAGCTGCGATACGGTCCGATCCGCAGAGCACGCCATCGAAAGCAATCTCGTGCGCGAGGATCTGGTGCATGGCCTGATAGCCGTCTCCGTTGTTCCAGCCGGTATAGATAACGTTTGCGTCTGGGAGGTCTTCGCCCAAGATGGTGCGGTAGCCGCGCAGGCGGTCGACAACAGCGGGGTTGTCTTGCGGTCCCAACACGGCGACGATATCTTTGCGCCCGCGCTCCTTCATGGCGAGTGCCGCAAAGCGTCCGCCCTCTTCGTCGTCAGAGTAGACCGTCGAGAACACATCGCGATAGGGGTGGCCCTCGAGCTGACCGCACAACACGGTGGGTACGCCCAGCTCGCGCAGCACCTCGAGCAGCTCGCTGCCCTTGTAGGGGGAGACGTCGATCACGGCGTCGAACGAGCGGCGCTCAAAGTGCTCGCGTGCGCGGTTGCGCTCATGCATAGAAGACGCCTGCAAGATTACGGGCAGATAGGACGACTCCGACAGCTCCTCGGTAATGCCGCTCAAAAACTCGCTATAGGTGGGGTCGCTGAAGAGCTCACTCAGGGGCTCGGTCACGAGCACGGCGATGATTTCCGTGCGCCCGACAGCGAGCGCTCGGCCACGAGCGTTGGGGACAAAATTGACTTCCTTGGCCGCCGCGCGGACGCGCTTTTTGGTTTCCTCGCTAATGCGGGGCGAATCGTTGAGGGCGCGCGATGCCGTGGAGCGCGACACGCCGGCAGCTGCGGCAACCTCGGCAAGCGTAGGTGCGGTGCGAACTGGTTGGGTCATGGCGTCTCCTGGAAAATGCGGTCGATGTTGTCACTGATACGGGCTGGTGTGGATACAGCTTACTATAGTGCACCTGAACAGCGTTTATGATATCCGGCCACTGGTGGCATTCCACATTCAAGCTGCTGTCGAACATGGCTTGCAAGGGTGGGGGATAGATGGGTGCGGCCGTTGTCCGCTGCCCGGGAATGCTGTTTTGCGCTGAGTTTCGATACTCAGGGTGACATAAGTGTCGCGGTTGTACAACCGGTTGCACCGTTAATCCGGCCAAATCGACCGTTCAGCGGACAACCGGTTGCACAGTTTTTTGCATCGCCCGTAAGATAAGGACAACCGGTTGCACAAGAATCACTACGATGACGAAGGAGCATCACCATGGACTCCATTAACGATTGGGAAAACCAGGCGCTCACCCACAGGAATCGCCTGGCACCCCATGCGTACTTTATGGGTTACGAGACCGCCGATCTCGCTGCAACGTACAGCCGCGAGCTGTCGCGCGGGTTTGTCCAGCTGTCCGGCTCGTGGCAGTTCCGTCTCTTTGAGGGGCCTGCTGCCGTCTCCAACGAGGAGCTCTCCACGTACGAGCCCGAGTGGGACCACGTGGAGGTTCCGCACCTGTGGCAGGTGGATGGCTATGGCAATCTTGCCTATACCGATGAAGGTTTCCCATTCCCGGTTGATCAGCCGTTCGTTCCCTCCGACGATCCCACGGGCGTGTACCAGCGCATCGTCAATCTTCCCGCCGTTCCTGCCGGTGCTCGCGAGATCATTCGCTTTGACGGCATCGAGAGCTATGGCGAACTGTACGTCAACGGCAAGTTTATCGGCATGACCAAGGGCTCGCGCCTGTCTGCCGAGTTCGACGTGACCGACGCACTCGTCGAGGGTGACAACCTGTTTGCAGTCAAGGTCCTGCAGTACAGCGATGGCAGCTATATCGAGGACCAGGATATGTGGTGGGCCTCGGGCATTTTCCGCGATGTGTACCTTATGCAGCGCCCCGCCGCGCGCCTGGTCGACTTTAGGTTCCGCACGCACCGCGAGGGCGATGCCGCTCTGATCACGCTCGATACGGTGGCCGAGGGCGCTACCCGCGTTGTGTATACGTTCAGCGATGGCGGGAACGTGGTGGCTACGGGTGAGTGCGTCGATGGCCATGCCGAGTGCAGCGTGACCGATGCCCACTTCTGGAATCCCGAGGACCCCTTCCTCTATGACCTTACGTTTGAGGTCTACGACGGTGACGAGGTCAGCGAGTACGTTCCGCATCGCCAGGGTCTTGCCGAGGTGACGATCGAGGGCAATCATATCTACCTCAACGGAACTTACTTTAAGATGCATGGCGTCAACCGCCACGATCACGACGATCACAAGGGCCGCGCCGTGGGCCTCGATCGCATGCGCCGCGACTTGGAGCTCATGAAGCGACACAACATCAACGCGGTACGCACCTCTCACTATGCCAATGACCCGCGCTTCTACGAGCTGTGCGATGAGTATGGCATTATGCTGGTCGCCGAGACCGATATGGAGAGCCACGGCTTCGAGAATATCGGCAATATCGCCCTGGTCACCGATGACCCGGCATGGGAGCCAGCCTATGTCGACCGCATTGAGCGCATGGTGATGCAGGAGCGCAACCACGCCTGCATCATTATGTGGTCGATGGGCAACGAGAGCGGCTATGGCTGCAACATCCGCGCGATGTACACCAAGGCTCACGAGCTCGATGATCGTCCGGTCCATTACGAGGAGGACCGCAACGCCGATACCGTCGATGTCATTTCCACGATGTACTCCCGTGTGTCGCAGATGAACGACTTTGGTGAGCATCCGTTCCCCAAGCCGCGCATCAACTGCGAGTACGGACACTCCATGGGCAATGGCCCCGGAGGCCTGTTCGAGTACCAGGAGGTCTTCGATCGCTGGGATTGTATCCAAGGCCAGTTTATCTGGGAATGGTGCGACCACGGTTTGGCTGCTGTGACCGAGGACGGCGTTGCCTACGATATGTATGGTGGCGATAACGGCGATTACCCCAACAACAGCAACTTCTGCATCGATGGCATGGTGTTCCCTTGGCAGCAGCCGAGCCCGGGCCTCACTGAGTATGGCCAGGTCATCTGCCCGGTTCGCATGGCATACGATGACGAGGCGGGCGAGCTGACCGTCACCAACAAGCGTTGGTTTACCACCCTCGAGGATGTTTGTCTATCGGCGGAGACCCTGGTGGACGGCGACGTGGTTTGCCGCAAGACGCTCATGCCCGGTGCGGTTGCCCCCGGCGAGTCCGTCCAGCTTCCGCTGGTGATTCGCGAGGCCGCGGTAGGCGAGACCCTGCTGACCGTGCGCGTCTACACCATGGCCGCTCACGTCTGGTGCGAGCCGATGTTCCAGCTGGGCGCAATCCAGTTTGCCATCGCAAACCATCCAGCGCCGGCCATCGCGGCCCCCACTCGTCCTGAGCTTACGGTCGAGGAGACCGAGCAGAAAATTCGGATTCACTCCCTCAACGGTGAGCTGACCTTCAGCAAAGTCAACGGTACCGTGAGCGAATGGAAGGCATCCGGCCGCGACGTCGTGGCCTCTGGTCCCCAGGTTGGTTTTTGGCATCCGCTCGTCGATAACCACGCCCAGGAGTATGACTCGCTGTGGAAGGACAACTTCATCGATGTGATGCAGACGTCTACCCGTAAGGTTTCTTGGAGGCAGGACGGCAATGCGGTCGTCGTTACCGTGAGCCAGCGTATCGCTCCTCCCGTCCGCGCGTTCGGCATGCGTGTCGAGCTCGTCTACATCGTGCTTCCGATCGGTCGCGTCGACCTCAAGGTTTCCGGCGAGCCCTACGGCGATTACTCGGATATCATCCCGCGCGTCGGCATCTCCTTCGAGGTCCCCGGTTGCGATCGTGCCGTCGAGTGGTATGGCCACGGCCCGGGAGAGAACTATCCGGACTCGCTGCGCGCCAACCCGGTCGGTCATTACCGCACTACGGTCGACGATATGTTCACGCCCTATGTTATGCCTCAGGACTGCGCCAACCGTGAGGGTACCCGCTGGGTCGCCCTGCGCTCCAGCCACGGTGACGGTCTGGTCGTGACGCGTCCGAGCGACGCTGCCTCCAACCCGTTCTCGTTCTCGGCATGGCCCTATAGCTGCGAGGCCATCGATAACGCCAAGCACGTCTACGACCTTGTCAAGGGCGATACGGTCACGGTCAACATCAACGACCAGCTGCTCGGCCTCGGCTCGAACTCTTGGGGTTCCGAGGTACTCGATTCCTATCGCACCCGTTTTGAGAGCTTCAGCTTTGAGGTGTCCCTGCGACCGCTGACGTCTGCCGATCTGGCTCAGGCGCTGGCACCCATTAAGGAGGCATAAGTCATGCATGTCTTTAACTCGCGCGCCGATTTCGACGCCCAGATGGAGTCTGTCAAGAAGTGGATGCGCACCGGCCAGGCGCTCGATGGCATTGCCGACCTGCAGCACGACGTGGCGTACTCCATCGGCGACTCGCTGGTGTATTGGTGGGTCTATGCCCGCGAGGCCGCAACCGCCGACCTGGTCGGTCACCGTCGCTACCATGCCGTGCTCGCTCCGCTCGACGGCGACCTGACCGTCGAGGTTGCCCCCAAGGCAGGCCTCACCTGCACCCGCGCTTACAGCGATATCGACGATCGTGAGCGCTTTGAGGGTACGGGAGAGATCGTGACGATTCCCGCCGGCGGCGTTGCCGTTGTCGAGATCGACGAGGCGTATCGCGTCCTCGCCGACACTACGGATCCCCGCGTCGTCGTACTGCACGTGACGGTCGAAGGTTATTCCTTCCCCAACAAGTAGTATTCGTCCGCCTGGACGTTTGCTTCGCGCCGTTAAGGGGGATGGCTTTGTTGACTCCCTTTTCCCCATTCCCCTTAGCAGGTGCACCGTCCGTGTTTGCACTTGCGGCCCGGACGGTTTTAGATGAGATATAACGGATGATTGGGAGGGCTTATGAGCTCTGAAAAACGAGGAACGATTGGTTCGTTCGCCCTGCTGGGCATGACGGTCGCCGCTGTGTTCGGTATCAAGAACATCATCAACAATAATGCGGCTATCGGCTTGGCAGCAGCGCCGTCGTTCTTTTTCGCCACGCTTTTGTACTTTGTCCCCTATACCCTGGTTACCGCCGAGTTCGTCGGCCTCAACAAGGACTCCGAGTCGGGCGTGTACGCATGGGTCAAGACCTCGATGGGTGGTCGTTGGGCGTTCCTGACGGCATTTAGCTACTGGTTCGTTAACCTGTTCTACTTTGCGTCCGTCCTGCCCAACGTCATCATCTACGCGAGCTACGTGTTCTTTGGTGCCAACGTCGAGCTTTCGCAGCTTTGGATCACCATTATCGAGATCGTCGTCTTTGCTATCGCCACGTGGGTTTCGACCAAGGGCGCTAAGTGGATCGGCTCCATTTCCTCCTTCGGTTCGACCGCGGCTCTCGGCCTGACTGCCGTGTTCATCCTGCTGTCCCTGGCTGCTGCCTTTGGCGGCGTTGAATTCGCTACGGCTCCTACTCCCGCTAACATGGCTCCCGATACGAGCAACTTCGCAACTACGTGGGGCTTCTTCGGTACGCTTGCCTGGATCATCCAGGGCGTTGGCGGCGCTGAGTCTGTCGGCGTGTTCCTTAACGACCTCAAGGGCGGCGTCAAGGCCTTCGTGCGCACCGTTGTTATCGCCGGTCTGACCATCGGCCTTCTGTATGCAGGCGCTTCGCTGCTGGTCAACCTGTTCATTCCCGAGGGCAGCGTTGCCATCTCCACCGGCATCTTCGATGTATTCGGCGCTGTCTTTGCCCACTTTGGCATTCCCATGGAAGTGTCCACGCGCGTCATTGGCCTGATCCTTCTCGCTGCCACGCTGGGCTCCCTCATGATGTGGACCTCTGCTCCCATCAAGGTCTTCTTCACCGAGATTCCCAAGGGCGTCTTTGGTAGCAAGATCGTCGAGCTCAACGAGCATGGCATTCCCGCCCGCGCTGCCTGGCTGCAGTTCGCCATCGTCGTCCCCATCCTGATCATCCCAGCTCTGGGCTCCGGCAACCTTGACGACCTGCTCATGATCGTCACCAACATGACTGCTGCCACCGCTCTTCTCCCGCCGCTGCTGATTCTGCTTGCCTACTTTATGCTGCGCAAGAACTTCGACGCTGCGCCCCGCGACTTCCACATGGGCTCGCGCAGCTTTGGCCTGGTCGTTGCCGTATTCCTGCTTGTGGTCTTCTGCTTCGTGCTTGTCTGCGGCACCATTCCGCTCGATCAGCCGCTGTGGCTGACGCTGGTCTACAACGTTGGCGGCGTGGTTGTCTTCCTGGGCCTTGCCGTGATCTGGTACAACCGCTATATCAACCGTCTGCGCGAGACCGATCCCGAGGCTGCCGAGAGTGAGCTGCGTCCCTCCGTCCTCGACATGATGGAGTAGCGGCTAGGATTAATCTACGGCTGTGGAATAAATCGATTCCCTTTCCTAAGGAGGGGCCTTACGAGGCTCCTCCTTTTGTGTTTTGGGGCATGGTTTTGGACCCTGTGGGCAAAAAATACTAAATATGAGTACTGTTGCAAAATGAGTGCCATATCTATCGGCCGGTTTTGAACAAAAATGGACGCAAAATCAATTTATCTAACCCCCTTTAAAGGGCATTTGACGGCTTTCAACCTCTTCGAATCGCTCAAAGTAGGCAATTTGCTCCCGATTTTGCTGCTACTAAATTGGTGACAGTACTCATATTTGCCACTTTTTGCCCACGAGGTGTTCAGAGGAGCTCTCGACAAGCATCTAACGGTACAATAGCTACCACGTGGCTGGGTTTGCCGGCCGAATGTGCGATGTCGTGGGAGGGGATATGGTCGAGTTCACGAAGACGATTAAAGATCCGTTGGGACTGCATGCCCGCCCGGTCGCGCTGCTCTACGACATCATCGCCAAGCACCGTAGCGACGTGTCGGTTTCGATTGGTGATCGCCATGTCGATGGCCGCGACGTTATGGGCCTCATGGCTCTCTATGGCGACTGCGGCGAGGACATCATCTTCCGCGTTTCGGGCGTAGACGAGGCTTCCTGCGTAACGTCGATCAGAAACCTCTCACTTTAACCGCAACAGTATGGCAAGGGGACAGTCCCTTTGTCACATTCATTGGTATCAAGAGGCGCCGCAAAGAGATGGTCTTTGCGGCGCCTCTTTTTGTTTCATATAGGAAACTTTTTCGAAATCTGAATGGGGACCCTTTCCAAAAAGTTAACCACGTGCTAGTTTACTAAGGCGAACATAGATGTGGTTAACTTTTGCTGCGTCGATGTGGTAGACGTACCGATGTTAGGAGCCAAGTCATGTCTAGCGGACCGCAGATGCCGGCCATGCCGCTTTCGATGGTGAAAGCAGGCGAAACGGTGCACGTGTCCCGTGTAAAGGGCAACGAGGATATGAAGCACCACCTCAAGGACCTCGGCTTTGTCGAGGGCAACGAGGTTCACGTGGTGAGTTCGAGTGGCGCCAACATCATCGTCACGGTGCTGGGCGCACGCTTTGGCATCGATTCCAAGGTGGCCATGCACATCATGACCGTCGGTTAGTCGACGGTATTTCTGTACGCACTGAAAGGGGGACAAGTAAATGAAGACGTTGGGTGACGTTAAGGTGGGCGAGAGCTCTACCATCGTCAAGCTTCACGGTGAGGGCGCGCTTCGCCGCCACCTTATGGACCTGGGGCTCATCAAGGGCACTTCGTTTAAGGTCGTGAAGGTTGCACCGCTCGGTGATCCGATCGAGATCAACGTGCGCGGCTACGAGCTTTCCATTCGCAAGGAAGAGGCAGCCGTCGTCGAGGTTCAGTAAGGGCTCCGGCGTAAATTTCTGCAGATAAAGTTAGGTTTTTCTAACTTAATGCAGCAACTTTAAAGCACATTATCCAGCCTGCGCGGAGAAAGCAGCGCAGGCACACAAGGAAGAAGGATTGAATGGCGGATTCTCAGATCCATGTCGCGCTGGCGGGTAACCCCAACTGCGGCAAGACCACGCTTTTCAACCTGATCACCGGCGCCAACGGCTACGTTGGCAACTGGCCCGGCGTCACGGTTGAGAAAAAGGAGGCCAAGCTCCTAAGCGACAAGAACGTTACCATCACGGACCTCCCCGGTATCTACTCGCTTTCCCCCTACAGCCCCGAGGAGCAGTGCTCGCGCGACTACCTCATGAGTGGCGAGCCCGATGTCGTTGTCCAGGTTGTCGACGCCACCAACCTCGAGCGCAACCTGTACCTGGCGCTTCAGGTTATCGAGACCGGCCTGCCCGTGGTCGTTGCCCTCAACATGGCCGACTTGGTCGAGAAGAACGGCGATAAGATCGACACGAACAAACTCTCCAAGAAGCTCGGCTGCCCGGTCATGATGATCTCCGCTCTTAAGAACAAGGGCATCAACGAGCTCTTCGAGCAGGTCAAGAAGTCCGCTGCTTCCAAGGGCGAGGTGCCGGAGCACAAGTTCGACTCCTCCATCGAGGACGTGCTGGACCACATCGAGAACAACCTTCCGGCGAGCGTTTCCGCCAACAAGCGCCGCTATTACGCCGTCAAGCTGTTCGAGCGTGATGCAGACGCCTGCAAACTCATCAACCTCACCAAGGAGAAGGCCGCTCGCGTGGAGGAGCTGGTCGCCCAGTGCGAGAAGGACTGTGACGACGATGCCGAGTCCATCATCACCGGCGAGCGCTACGGCGTGATCGCCCATATCATTGACGAGTGCCTCACCAAGGCTCCGGCGAAGATGAGCACCTCCGAGAAGATCGACCGCGTGGTTACCAACCGTATCCTTGGCCTGCCGATCTTCGTCGTCATCATGTTCGCTGTCTACTACATCGCCGTGTCCACGCTCGGCGGCACGGTGACCGACTTCACCAATGATCAGCTCTTTGGTACCGATGGCTGGTTCGTGCTGGGCCAGGGCCGCGATGCATATGACGAGGCTGCTGGCGAGTACACGCAGGCTCAGGCCGAAATCGCCGCGTTTATCGACGCTGCCGACGCCAAGGGCATCGACGTTTCTGCTTATAACGCTGCCGTCGACGCCGAGGACGGCGACGCTGCCGCCGACGCGCTCAAGACCATCGCAGCCGAGCCCGAGGCCGCGTCCGTGAAGGGCAAGGTCGAGGAGGACGAGGACGCCGGTACGACTGCCGCTACCGTCACTGCGTCTCAGGCGGTTAAGGACCTCGACGTCACCGAGCCCGACCCCGCCGACTACGGTCCGTTCGTCCCCGGCATAACCACCGCGGTGCATAATGCCCTTGTGGCGGGTGGCACCGAGGACGGAGGCCTGGTCGATTCGCTGGTCTGCGACGGCATCGTCGCCGGCCTGGGTGCCATCTTCGGCTTTGTCCCTCAGATGTTCCTGCTCTTTGTGATGCTGTCCTTCCTGGAGGATTGCGGCTATATGGCCCGCGTCGCCTTTATCATGGACCGCGTGTTCCGCCGCTTTGGCCTGTCCGGTAAGTCCTTTATCCCCATGCTTGTGTCCTCGGGCTGCGGCGTCCCCGGCGTCATGTCTACCAAGACCATCGAAAACGAGAAGGACCGCCGCATGACGGTCATGACCACCACGTTCATTCCCTGTGGCGCCAAGCTGCCGATCATCGCCCTGCTCATGGGCTCCATCATCGGCGATTCTTCCACCACCGCGAAGTGGATCAGCCCGCTCTTCTACTTCCTGGGCGTCTTTGCCGTCATCGCCTCGGGCCTCATGCTCAAGAAGACCAAGCTCTTCGCCGGTCGCCCGACGCCGTTTGTTATGGAGCTTCCTGCCTACCACTTCCCGGCGATCCGCTCTTGGGCGCTGCACGTGTGGGAGCGCTGCTGGGCCTTTATCAAGAAGGCCGGCACGGTCATCTTCGCCTCTACCGTCGTGGTGTGGTTCCTCTCCAACTTTGGTAGCTATAACGGTGCCTTTGGCTTCCTGCCTGCGATGGACGGCATCCCCGAGGAGTATATGGACTACTCCGTGCTCGCCATGCTCGGTAACCTGGTCGCTTGGATCTTCGCCCCGCTCGGCTTTAGCACCTGGCAGGCAGCTGCGCTGACTTTCTCTGGCCTCGTCGCCAAGGAGAACGTCGTCGCCACCGCCGGCTCGCTGCTGTCCGTCGCCGATGCGGGCGAGACCGACCCGAGCCTGTGGACTGCATTTGCCGGTATGTTCCCGACCATGGGCGCTTGCGTGGCCTTCGGTGCCTTCAACCTGTTGTGCGCCCCCTGCTTCGCCGCAATTGGTACCATCCGCAACCAGATGGACTCGGGCAAGTGGACTGCGATTGCCATCGGTTACGAGTGCGCCTTCGCTTGGGTTATCGGCCTGTTCATCAACCAGTTCTACAACCTGTTCGTTCTGGGGCAGTTTGGTATCTGGACGGTTGTAGCCATTGTGCTGCTGGCTGCGATGCTCTTCCAGATCTTCCGCCCCATGCCCAAACATGCATGGACCGACGAGGATGAGACCAACACTGCTTCCGCCACAGTTTCCGCTTAAGTCCGAATAAGGATTAACCCCTTTCCACGAGCCCGAGTGTCCTAGCGACATTCGGGCTTTTTGGTGCATAGGGACAGGTCGGTACAAAAGTAATCTGTCCCCCATGCATCAATTAGTTGCGGTGAAATAGTTCCTGCCTGAGGGCGTTAGCGGCATTTTTAGGTACTATTTCACCGCAACTTTTTTGGTGAGGGGAATGTGGCGTTTCTGCAGATAAAACCGACCAAAATTAACCTGTCCCTTTTTGGCGGGTGGGAGTTGGAGTAAAGTAAGTGGTGGTTAACTAGAGGAGGCTTGTTATGGCACCTATCGATATTGTTGTGCTGGCTGTTATTGGTATTGCGTTTGTCGCGGTATGCGTGCGCATCCACCGCAAGGGCACCTGTGCCGACTGCGCCCAGGGTGGCGTTTGTACGGGGCACTGCTCCAACAAAAAGACCTGCGCCGCACTGAAGGGCGTGGACAAAATCGCCGAAGACCTGGGTCGCGGCGTCAGGTAACCCGGTCGCCAGATTCCCGGCCAGTGGGGGCACCGCGTACTGTCCTTCCGGCGTGGCAACAAAATGTTGCCACCTCACGCGAAGGGCGGGGGTGTATAGCCGTGAGACCAAGCAGGATCGCCCGCGATCGTGTGGACTCACGTCTGGCTCGCCGCGGCGTGGACGATACGGGTCGTCGCGATGCGGAATTCATAACGACTTAGTCTGCCCTGCGCCCGCCCGGTCACGGTACCCCCGATTGCCCCATAGTCTTCATTGCGGTGAAAGTCTCGCGTGCCGTGCTACCGGACACGTCCCCTCGTGCGGTGAGGGCCCGTTAGGTCATATAATTGGATCATTCCAGAGCCGATATCCAGAATGACAATAGAGGGGAATCGCGTGGCTATCCACATCGTTGAGGAGGCACATCGCTGCCTGGGCTGCAAGAAGGCGTTCTGTCAAATAAAGGGCTGTCCGGTGCAGACGCCCATTCCGCAGGTTATCGACCTCTTTAAGCAGCGCCGTCTGCAAGAGGCGGGCGAGCTGCTGTTCCAGAATAACCCGATGAGTGCGGTCTGCTCCATGGTGTGCAACCATTCGGGCCAGTGCGAGGGCGCGTGCATCCAGGGCCGCAAGGGCGCGCCCGTGCATTTTTCGAGCATCGAGAACTATATCTCTACGGCGTATTTGGACCGCAAAGAGTGGAGACCCGCGCCGTCGTGCGGCAAACAGGTCGCCGTGGTCGGCTCCGGCCCTGCCGGCATTACCGTGGCTATTAAGATGGCCCAACTGGGCTGCGCCGTCACGGTGTTTGAGCAGCGCCCCGAGATCGGTGGCGTGCTGGAGTACGGTATCCCCGAGTTCCGCCTGCCGCGCTCGCTGGTGCAAAAGTACCGCCACGTGATGTGCTCGCTTGGCGTGCGCGTGCGCCCCTCGACCACCATCGGCGGCGCGCTGCATATTGATGATCTGCTGCGTGACGGTTACGACGCGGTCTTTGTGGGCACCGGTACCTGGCGCGCCCGAAAGCTGGGTATTCCCGGCGAATCGCGCGGCAATGTACTGTTTGGCATCGACTATCTGGTCGATCCCACGAGTGTGGCGATTGGGCAGAACGTGGCGGTTATCGGTGCCGGAAACGTTGCTATGGATGTTGCCCGTACCGCACTGCGCTCGGGCGCTCGCAAGGTTACCGTGTATGCCCGCTCACGCCACATCTCGGCAATTGACGATGAGGTCGAGCTGACCGAGCTCGACGGCGCCGAGATCGTGTGCGGCAAGGCCATCTGCGCCATCGATGACAACGGTCCGGTGTTCGAGACGGCCATCTTTGACGAGAATAACAATGTGGTGGGCTACGAGGAAGAGCTCGACCACGCGTCCGCCGACACGGTTGTGATCGCGGCTTCGCAGGTGCCCAAGGACAAGCTTGTGCTTACGACGGGCGGTCTGGAGACCGACCATCGCGGCCTGCTTTCGGTCGACGAGAACGGCATGACAACGGTGCCGGGCGTCTTTGCGGCGGGCGATGTGGTCAACGGCCCGCTCACCGTGGTCCACGCCGTTGCCGGTGCCAAGCTGGCCGTCGAAGGCATGACATCCTACCTGGGCCTCTAACCCATCCCACCCTTATCAGTTGCGGTGAAATAGTTCCTGCTTGGTGCCCCAAGTGCCTCATTCAGGAACTATTCCACCGCAACTTTTTTGTGGGTCGAGCGAAAGGTAGGGGAGTGCGTGCGGCTGTGTGCCAGGCTGGTGCTGATACGATAGGTACATCAGCAACCGCCGCCGAGCGGCTCAAATGAAAGGAACCCTGTATGGAGTCCTCCGCCTACCCGATGCTCTTTAGCCCGATCAAGGTCGGTACGACCGAGGTCAAGAACCGCGTCTTTATGCCGCCGGTATCTACCAACCTTGCCGATCATGGCTATGTGACCGACGATTTGGTCGATCATTACCGTGCTCGTGCCAAGGGCGGTGTGGGCCTCATCATCACTGAGGTCGTGACGGTCGAGCCCACCTATACTTATCTGCCGGGTGACATGTGCTGCTACAACGACACGTTTATCCCCGGCTGGGAAAAGCTCGCCGCGGCCGTCCACGAGTACGGCTGCAAGATCATGCCGCAGCTCTTCCACCCCGCCTACATGGCCTTTAACATTCCGGGCACGCCGCGCCTGATCGCCCCGTCCTTTGTGGGGCCGTCCTATGCCCGCGAGGCGCCGCGTCCCATCACGGTCGATGAGATCCACGAGCTCACGCATCAGTTTGGCGACGCTGCCGTGCGTATGCAGAAAGCTGGCGTCGATGGCGTCGAGGTCCATGCGGCCCACGCTCACGGCATGCTCGGCGGCTTTTTGACTCCGCTCTATAACAAGCGCACCGACGAGTACGGCGGCTCGCTCGACGCCCGCATGCGCTTCTTGCTCGAGGTCATCGCCGAGATTCGCGAGCGCTGCGGCAAGGACTTTATCATCGACGTTCGCATCTCGGGCGATGAGTACACCGATGGCGGTCTGACCCTCAACGACATGATCTACGTCTCGCGTCGCCTGGAGAAGGCCGGCATCGACATGATTCATGTGTCGGGCGGCACCACCATCAAGCGCGGCTCCGCCATTCCCGCCGCCGGCACGCAGCAGGCCTCGCATGCCGCCTGCTCGCGTGAGATCAAGAAGCACGTCAACATTCCCGTCGCCACGGTCGGCCGCATCAACGAGGCATGGATCGCCGAGGAGCTGATCGAGGACGGCGCCGCCGACATCTGCATGATGGGCCGCGCCAACCTGTGCGATGCCGAGTTCTGCAACAAGGCCGCATCTGGTAATGCCGACGAGATCCGCCCCTGCATCGGCTGCCTGCGCTGCCTGAACGGCATCATGTTCGGCAAGCGCATCTCCTGCACCGTCAACCCCGATGTTGAGCGCGACGAGGCCGGCTACGAGCCTGCCGCCGAGGCCAAGAACGTGCTCGTTGTGGGCGCCGGTCCCGCGGGCATGGAGGCTGCCTACATTGCCGCCAAGCGCGGCCATAACGTGGTGCTCGTGGATAAGCAGGACGAGCCGGGCGGCGAGATGCGCATCGCGTCCGTTCCGCCGGCAAAGCAGGAGCTCACCCGTGTGATCAAGTACCAGTACCGTCGCCTGGCCGAGGCCGGCGTCACGTGCGTCTTCGGCACCGAGCTGACCGCCGGGGACATCCAGCGCGACTACGCGGGTTACGAGGTTGTCCTGGCCTATGGCGCCGAGCCCATCGCCCCGGCCTTTATGCAGGGATTTAAGCAGGTTATGACGGCCGACGACCTGCTGGGCGGCAGGGCTTTCCCGGGCAAGAAGATCGTCATCGTGGGCGGCGGCACCGTTGGCTGCGAGACGGCCGATTACCTGGCCCCGCTGGTCAACGACCTCTCGCCGGCAAACCGTGACGTCACCGTCATCGAGATGACCAAGACCCTTGCTGCCAACGAGGGCGGCGCCGGTCGCGCGGTGCTCATCACGCGCATGCTCTCCAAGGGCGTCCACGTGCTGACCGAGGCCAAGGTGACCGAGATTACCGAGGACGCTATCAGCTACGAGAAGGACGGCGAGGTCCACACCATCACCGGTGCCGATACGCTGGTGCTGGCCATGGGCTATCGTCCCAACACCAAGTTGGCCGACGACCTTGCAGCTGCCGGCGTTGCCACCCACGTGCTGGGCGACGCCAACAAGTGCGGCAACATCCGCGACGCCATCCGCGACGGCTACAAGGTTGCCTGCGAGCTCTAGTCAGCCCCTTTTGCGCCGTTTGATGTAGAGGGACCTGTCCCGAGGCGCCAATCGATAGCGAGCAAAAAGCGGCCGCCGTCCCGTATACGGGGCGGCGGCCGCTTGCCTTGGCTGCAATAAACCGTGAGATTAGAGGCCCAAAAATCTCCTTGACCTTGGCGATGCCGTTGATGTGACACGCTTCTAAGTGGTGTGCTGGTTGGCCAAAAAACGGCTTCTTTCAGCGGGTGGACTTCTTGCTGGATTGAAAATGAGCTTACCGTTGAATGTCGAATGTTCTGGGTTCCAATTTGTTCTGGGCGAGCATGCTTGTGCCCGAATATGGTGCCTGGGCGCTCGTTGCCATACACGGCAATCGTTCAATTGCGCGCATTTTGTCTGACCCCACGCCATATGACCAGCATGACCAATATGGCGACCTGCGTGAGCACGATGGTGCCGCCGGGCTTAAGCCCCCAGATATAAGAGATAGTGAGTCCTGCCACGACAGATATAAGCCCCACGGTGGAGCTCACAATACATGTCTGCCGCCAACTACGGGCGACGACAAGTGCACAGGCGACTGGTACCGTCATCATAGAGCTCACGATCAGGGCGCCTACGGTGCGCGCTGCGATGGAGATGGCGAGTGCGCAGGCGAAGATAAAGCTCACGTTGATAAAACGCGTGCGCACGCCGGCGATACGAGCCGCACGCTCATCAAGTGCCACCCAAAAGAGCTCACGCGAAAACAAAAGGCAATAGGCGATAATACCTAAGCCGACGACCATGACGCCTGCAAGCTCGGAGTTGTCGACCGTGACGATACTGCCAAAGAGAAAACTCGAGAACGTAGACGAGTTCGGCACAAATCCGGACAATACGCCGGCAAGTCCGACTCCAGCGGCCATAACAATGGCAATAGCAAGGTCTCCGCGGCTTTCGAGCCGCTTGCGAATCATCTCGACGAAGCAGGCAGCTGCAAGACATGCCACGGTGGCGCCCGCGACGGGGTTGATGCCGGCGATGAGGCCGCCCGCCACGCCAGCAAGCGAGGCATGACTCAACGTATCGCCGATCATCGAGAGGCGCTTGAGCACCACGATGACTCCCACAAGCGGAATCGCGACACCCAGTACGATGCCGCTCAGAAACGCCCGCTGCATAAAGGCATACTGAAGCATGTCAGGCATGGTGGATAACTCCTTGGGATAAGACAATGCGGTCGGCCTCGAGACCCTCAAGTCGTTCGAGATCATGGCTCACCATAAGAACGACACGCTCGGGGTCGCGCATGAGGGTGGCCATGACCTCGATAAACTCGTTGACGCTCGAACGGTCGAGCCCGCTGGTGGGCTCATCGAGCACGAGGAGTTCTGGATGATTCACAAGAGCGCGAGCCAAAAGCACCCGCTGCTGCTGGCCACCCGAAAGCTCGCCAATTAGTGAGTTAGCATGGTCGACGAGCCCCACGAGCTCGAGAGCTTGCAGCGCGGCAGCGCGAGACCCTCGACGTTGGCTGTGCCCGAGTGCATAGCGGTTGCTGGCAACAATCTCGGCCACCGTCGCGGGAAACCGGTCGTAGGAGCCGCCGGCGCGCTGGGGGACGTAGCCAACGCGATGCCAATCGGTAAACGAGTGCGCAGGCGTCCCAAAGAGGAGGGCATCACCTTGCTGGGGAACCAATTCGCCAAGCACCAATTTGAGGAGCGTGGACTTGCCGGCTCCATTCTCTCCCGAGAGAATCACGGCTTGACCAGGGGCAATGATCAATGAGCAATGGGCAAGAACGGGGGCAGGGCCATACGAAAACGAAAGATCGCGAATCTCAATGGGCGTTTCCATAGTTAGTCCCTCGCGCCTGGCGTTGCATTGGGGTCGGTCTCGTTTGCGGCGGTTTGCTTGTGCGCCGTAAAGACGGAGCCACCGTGGTCGAAGAGCTTGCGGTACTGCATGCGCTCCAGGCGATCGTCGGCTTCGTGCAGTTTGCTCGGCATGTTCTCGGCTTCGGGGACATGCCACGTGCCGTTTGCATCCTGTTTGCCGACCACATTGATGCTTGGCATGTTCTTGCGATTCTGCAGGCGCGCACGTTGATAGGCTGTGAGTGGAGCTCCTATGGCGTTGAGGGCGAGTGCTCCAACGTTATCGATGCTTGTATCCAGCGTTTCGCTCGTCTGGGCGTTGCCGGCGACGTCGTAGTTCGCCCACACCACGTAGCGCGTCTGCCAGATGCGCTCGGTGTGCGTCGCCTCGTCCTCGTCGGTGAAGTAGAGGTCGTTATAGCGGTCGGTAAAGAACGGCTGGTGGTCACCGTACATCACCACGACCACGGGGCGGTCGAGCTCGCGCAGCTGGTCCAAAAAGTCGGCGAACGCTTTATCCGAGGCATCCATAAGGGAGCAATACTCGTTTGTCCACGTGACGACTTTATCCTCGATGCCGTTGAGGTTTAGATGCACTTGCTGGTCGGCGGGCACCAGTCCGGTGTCGTAGGCCGAGTGATTCTGCATGGTTACGTCATGGATAAAGATGGGCTCGTTGTTCTGTCGCAGCACCTCGAGGCACTTGTCATATGTCGCCGCATCGGTTACCTTGCAGCAGAGCTGAGGTGCGCCAGCGAAATCCTCGATGGAAAGAAACTCATCAAAGCCCATGTCGGTAAAGACGTTCTCTCGGTTCCAGTTGCTGGCATGGTTGGGGTGCATGGCCACCGCGCGATACCCGAGCTTCTTGAACTGACGTGCGAGGTTCTCGGTGGGGGCTAAGTTATACGTCATGAAGGGGTACACGCCGGCGCCCAGGTATGCCATCGAGTGCCCGGTCAAAAACTCAAACTCGCTGTTGCAGGTGCCCGCGCCAAAGGCACTCATGTAGCTCACACCCTGCATGATCGCGTCATCGATAGCCTTGAAGCGCTCGGGTCCCCGATAGTCGCAGCCCAGGCCGTTGAAAATCGAGAGGTCGGCGAACGACTCGTTCATGATGCAGATGACAGATGGCTTGAGCTGCTCGAACTGCGCCACGGCGGCGGCGCGGTCGACGTTGGCGACACCGTGGATGCCGCGGTTCCAGCGACCGGCCATGCGCTTGATGAGCGCGGCCGTGTCGCGTCCGTCGTAATGCTTGGGTTTGGGCGGGATCATCTTCTGCGCGCTAGAGATAAAGGTGGGCAGGAATCCTTGGCTGTAGTAGCTGTCGAGTGGCTTCCACGTGTGCAGCTTGATGCCGAGGGTATCGTAGTAGCTGATCATGGCCTGCCCCGCCAGCGCAGCGCCGGCAACGAGTGCGGTGCGGCGGTCGACCGAGAGCGGCAGCTTGGTTTTGCGCTCGGATTTCTCGGTTTGGTCATCGCGGCGGGGCGGACGTTCGCATATGGCGCGCGGGATGCGGGCGATGAGCACAATGCCGATTGCTGCCGCGGCAAGTCCCAAGAAGCAATAGCCGCTCAGCTCGTAGGTGTAGCTGCCGGCGACCGTAGCGGCCGTGGAAAGCGCGAACAAGTCGCCCGGTTGGATGGGCATCGATTTGAACGTGATGACGAAGTATTCAGCGATACCGATGGCGGCAAACGCCACAACGCCAAGGATCGCGGGGGTCTTCCGGCGACGTGGCAGATAGAACAACAGACTCAGGAAACAGAAGATGAGCATGAGCTCCAAAAGAGCCGGGCCGGGCCGCATGTTCCACAGCTCATGGTTGGACGGAAGTTCGAGGGCGAGCGTCGAACAAATCGATGCTCCGGCGATTGCCGCAAGCGTACGGGGGTAGGGATGCTCGGCCATCCAGCTCTTTAGGTTCTTCATGCTCATCTTCACAGTGCTATCCCCTTACTCTTGATTAAGTGCCTTGACGAGCTTGTCAAGGTTATCCCGCATGACGGTGAGGTAGTCCTCGCCAGCCTCGAGCTGCTTATCCGTCAAGCCCTCGACGGGGTTGAGCTGCACACACTCAGCGCCGGTTTCGTCGGCGATGGTCTTGGCGACCTTCTGGGAAACCAGGTCCTCGCCAAAGACCGTCTTGACGTTGTTGTCCTTGATGAACTGGACGATTTGCGCCATGGTCTTGGCGTTGGGCTCGCCCTCGGCGTCCATGCCGGTGATGGGCATCTGCGTGAGGCCGAACTCATCACACAGATAGCCGTAGGCCTCGTGCGAAACGACGATGGAGCGGCCTTTTACCTTGCTGAGTTCATTTTGGTACTGCTCGTCGAGCTCGTCGAACTTCTCAGCATATTTTTTGTAGTTCGCCTGGTAATCGGCCTTGTTGTCGGGGTCGGCCTTAATAAGCGCCCGCTCGATATTCTTGAGTTCGGCCTTGGCGTTTTTGGGGCTCAGCCACACGTGCGGGTCGTGCTCGCCTGCGTGTTCGTGCTCGCCTGCGGACTCGTCTTCTTTGGCTGCCATGCGCAGCGTGATGCCGTCGGAAGCCTTGCAGACGGTCGTTTTAGACGTGTCGATTGACTCAAGGGTGTCATCGACCCAGCCCTCCATGTCGGCACCATTGTAGATAAAGACATCGGACGCCTGGATTTGCCTGACATCGCTGGGGCTGGGCTCCCACTCGTGCGGCTCGGTTCCCGCGGGAACCAGGTTGGTCACCTTGACATGGCTTCCTCCGACTTTTTGCACGAAGTCTGCCATGGGATAAAAACTTGCTACGACGTTGACGGTGTCGGAGGCGGTGTCTGCGCCGCCGGTCTGTGCTGAGGTGTTGCCGCCGCAGGCAGTGAGTCCTAACACGGAGAACACGAGTGCTGCTCCGATACACGTCATAAGACAGTGGCGACGGGTGGGGCGACGCCGAAGGCGACGCTTAAAGATCCGATTGTACATAGGTTTGCTCCAAAACAATGGGGTGTGAGCACATGCGGCTAGCGGCATGCGCTCACGAACGTTCAGGCGTGTTCGATTGTTTTAGGGGTCGTTAATCGTCCAAGCGCACCTTAAGAGAGACGAGCGTGACGGGGGCATATGAGGCATACTCAACGCCGATGATGGCGACGGCATATATCATCAAGAGCGATGCGATGGCTATGGGGTTGTGGGGCACCGATCCGTGCTGCGCGAGTGAAAGGTTGCCGGCCATTTCTGCGCACGTTACGCAACCGACGCCTGTGCAGTTGTGGTGCATTTCGTGCGCCACGGCAATGGGGGAGAAGATGCAGGCGAGGGCAAGCGCGATGGCGAGTGCCAGAGCAAGGAATCGTGTGCGCAGCGGGGGCAGCTCATCGCTGTCGCAGGTTAATTCGGTTCTTTGAAGGTAAAGACTGCTCTCCATGGCTGCCCCCCCTGCCGAATATAGGTTCAAATCAAAAATCAAGTGCCATTGTAATTTTTGATGTGACACGTCACATTTTTGACATACCAAAATGTGGCACGCGCAGCGAGCTAGGGGCCTTTTTCGTCTTGCAGAGCGCCGACCGCTTCTACAGCTCAGTTTCCAGTTCGGCTTTGTGATCGTTGAGATAATCATGCATGTAGGGGATGGCGAACGACACCTTGCCGTACGAGATTTGTTTGGGCACGTCGTGCCAGTTGCCATGCGTAGCACCCAATGAGCTGAATTATAAAAGGATGGCCTTGCGTTGCCTCGGCAAGTTGGCCGGCAATGCCGGGCTTGAGCTCCATACCGGATGTTTCGATGGTTTCCTCGAGGGAGTATGAGACCTCGGTTACTGCTACCGCTTTGAGGTCAAAGGGGAGCGCGCGGCGTAAGAACGTGAGTGTCTTTCCGTTGATGACGCTTTCGATCATCGAGGGCGATGAGCAGCCCGTTGCCATTCATTCTTGGATATTGCCTGACTCATCGCGTCGCGTAAAGAAGGGCCGATGCGTTTTATGTCTATGCTGCCAAGAGGTAGCAAGGTATGGCAACGTATGGCGCCGCTCGTGGGTGGTGCAAGCAGCCCCTATTCCACCGCAGCCTGGGGATATGTCGATGCGATAGTATTACGTGGTGACATCGACAAACCGTGGGCTTCATCCGAGGGCTTTATGGAACAGCAACATTATCAGAGTCTGCAAGACCAGGCGTACAACGCATTGCGGTCCAAGATCATCTATGCCGAGCTCAAGCCCGGCACGCGTCTTTCGGCGATTGGTCTGGAAAAAGAGACGGGAATCGGGCGAACGCCCATTCGCGAGTCCTTTGTGCGTCTGCGCGAGCAGGAGCTGGTGGAAACGCGTCCCAAGAGCGGCACCTACGTCTCCAAAATCAGTATGGAACGCGCCGAAAATGCCTGCTTTTTGCGCGAGAAGCTCGAGAGAAGTGTGCTCATAAAATGTTGCTCGGCTGCCACGCCCGAGCAGAAGCGTCAGCTAGAACAGGTTCTTGCCGAGTCCGAGTCGCTCGACCATAACGAGACGCGTCGTTTCTTTGATCTGGATAACCTGTTTCACGAGACGTGTTTTGAGATTGCCGGCCGCCATATGCTGTGGGATTGGATGAAGAGCGTCAATACGCATTTTGAGCGGTATAACTGGCTGCGCGCGGTATCTCAGGACCTGGATTGGGAGCCGATTCGTCGGCAGCATCGTCGGATTCTGGAGGCCATTAAGGAGGGTGACACCGATACGGCGAGCTATCTGGCAGAGACGCACCTGCACTTGATGCCCGAGGAGCAGGGCCCGGTTATCGCCTTGCATCCCGACTATTTTGAGCTGCCTAAAGACTCGTCTATCTAGTCCATCATCGCATCTGCTCGAGACGCAAAAACGATGCTGCTCACCTACAACGTTTTGCAAGCGAGATTTTTAAAAAAATGCCTAAAATGGCTCAGGCTGCTGACAATTGGGAAACGGGGTGCGCCATGGCGCAGATGAGGATTAAGGACATTGCCGCCGAGGCGGGCGTGAGCCCGGCCACGGTCTCGCGCTATCTCAACAACCGCCCCGGGCAGATGACCGAGGAAACCCGCGCTCGCATCGCGGCGGTTATCGAGCGCACCGGCTATCGCCCACGTGCCGCCGCACGCAATCTGCGCAGCTCGCGCACCAACCTCATCGGCGTAATCTTGGCCGACATCGCCAACCCGTTCTCCAGCGCCATGCTCGAAGGGCTTTCTACCAGCGCTGCTGCGCGCGGCTGCTCGCTCATGACGGCAATTAGCGGCAACGATCCCGCCAAGGAGGCCGAGTCGCTCACCAGACTTATCGACGCCGGCGTGGACGGCCTGGTCGTCAATACCTGCGGAGGCAACGACAAGGCGATCGCCGCGGCCGCGGGGCGCCTGCCCGTTGTGCTGCTCGACCGCGATGTTGCCGCCGGTGGCATCGATCTGGTGACCTCCAACAACCGCGAGCTGGTTACCGGCCTGGTAGACGCCTTGGCTGCTGCGGGCAGCGAGCGCCTGTGTCTGCTCACCGAGGCAAGCGACGACAGCCCCGTGCGTCGCGAGCGCGCCGAGGCGTTTGCCGACGAGCTTTCGCGACGCGGCCTTGCGGGCGAGGTCGTCACTCTGGCCAACGGTGGGGCCTCGGGCGTCGGCCGCTTGGACGAGACCATCCGCGGCTATGCGGGCAAAAAGCTCGGCCTCATTGCCGTCAACGGCCTGGTCTTTCTGCGCCTGACCGAGGCGCTGGCACAGTTGGGACCCTCGTTGCCGGCGGGCCTCAGGATCGCGACGTTTGACGATTACCCCTGGAACCATGTGCTCTTTGGCGGTGTGACCACGGCCGCGCAAGACACCCTCACCATTGCCGAGCGCGTAGTCGAGCGTCTGTCCGAGCGCATCGATGTTGCCACCACCACGGTGGGCGATGCCGCAAAGCTCGCCCCTAAGCGCATCGAGGTCCCCGGCCACATCGAACACCGCGCCTCGACCTCACGCTAGTCTGTGTGATAATATATAGACAATGTCATACAGGAGGTATCCATGGCTGCGTCTGTGTTGAGTGTGCGAGTGGACTCGTCAATTAAAGATTCATTTGCCGAGCTGTGCGAAGAACTTGGCATGACTTCGTCTGTTGCGGTCAACATGTTTATGAGGCAGATGCTGCGCGAGCGCTCGCTGCCGTTTGTTCCTTCACTTGGTAAAAGCTATGCGAGCGGAAGCGCCTCGGCGGGCATTTTGGACCCTGCTCAGATTGAGTCCGCCGTTCGCGAGGCGGCCAGCACGATTCCTGCCATCAAAACCGTGATTCTATTCGGTTCGTATGCCCGTGGCGAGGCGCATGCCGATAGTGATATTGACTTGCGTCTCGAAGTCGATCGCGAGCATGGCTTTGGCCTTTTCGCGTTGTCGGCGTTTGGTGAGGCGGTGCGCAAAGAAACCGGGAAGCAGGTTGACCTCGTCTCGAGCGACTATATTGATGACGATTTTGCCGCGGTAATCGAGCGCGAAGGAGTGCTCCTTTATGATCGCGCGTAAGTCAGACGGCCTCCGCGCCCAAGAGGTTTTGGAAGCCATCTCTGAAACGAACGAGCGCATCAAGGCTTTTGATATCACCGAGGACCAGTTTCTGCATGCGAATGACGTGCGGACGAGGGCGTTGACGGACTCCCTTTTGATGTGCGCGCTTAGGGTGACGGAAGAAGCGGGCAAGTTGTCGGAACGCTCGCAGCGGCTTCATCCCGAAATTGAGTGGCGTGGAATTATCGGCATGAGAAATTATCTTGCGCATGATTACGGCAATGTCGACCGCCCGGTTGTTTGGGATGCAGCGACGATGGAGTTCCCTGCGCTGGACCGAGCCTGTAGGCAAATTGTTTCCGAATCCGAACGATAGCCGCTTGCCATATCTGCCTGTTCGCACACGTTTTTTGAGCGCTTGATACGCTTTAACCCTGCGGAAACATTTTTCTGCGATAGTATCTGCGATATAGACCAGTCGAAACCCGCCCGAAAGAAAGGGGAGCGACATGAACCAGCAGAACATCGATTACGTACTCCGCTCCGTAGAGCAGCGTGACATCCGCTTTGTGCGTCTGTGGTTTGTCGACATTCTCGGCCGCCTCAAGAACTTTGCCATCAGCCCCGAGGACCTCGAGGTCGCTTTTGAGGAGGGTATTGGCTTTGACGGCTCCGCCATCGAGGGCTTTGCCACGCCCGAGGAAGCCGACATGCTCGCGTTCCCCGACGCCTCGACCTTCCAGATCCTACCGTGGCGTCCGAGCCATAACGGCGTTGCTCGCGTGTTCTGCGATGTGTGCACCCCCGACCGCAAGCCCTTCGCCGGCGATCCGCGCGATGCCCTGCGCCGCATGTTCTATAAGGCCGAGAAGGCCGGCTACCTGCTCAACGTGGGCGCCGAGCTGGAGTACTATTACTTCCCCGACGAGCACACGCCCGAGCCGCTCGACAACGTGGGCTACTTCGATCTTTCGGTGAGTGACGCCGCCCGCGACCTGCGCCGCAACACGGTCCTCACGCTCGAGAAGATGTCCGTGCCCGTGGAGTACACCTTCCACGCCGCCGGCCGCTCGCAACACGGCATGAGCCTGCGCCATGCCGAGGCCCTGAGCATGTCCGACGCCATCACCACGGCAAAGCTCATCATTAAGCAGCAGGCCTACGAGAGCGGTTGCCACGCATCCTTTATGCCCAAGCCGTTGGCGGGTGAGGATGGCAGTGCTATGTTCCTGTGCCAGTCGCTGTTCGACCACGACGGCAACAACGTCTTTTGGGGCGAGGACGACGAGAAGTACCATCTCTCCGATATCGCCAAGCACTACATGGCCGGCATCTTGGCGCACGCGCGCGAAATCAGCGCCATCACCAACCCCACGGTCAACTCGTACAAGCGCATCACCACGGGCGGCGACTCCGTGCCGCAGTACGCCACGTGGGGCCTGCGCAACCGCGCGAGCATGGTCCGCATTCCGGTCTACAAGCCCGGCAAGCAGCTGTCCACGCGCATCGAGCTTCGTAGCCCCGACCCCATGGCCAATCCGTACCTGGTCAACGCCGTCACGCTGGCGGCTGGTCTGGACGGCATCGAGCGCAAGCTGGAACTCCCGCCCGAGGCAACGGCCGAGACGCTCAAACTTACTGACCGCCAGATGCTCGAGGCCGGCTACACGCCGCTGCCGCGCTCGCTCAAAGAGGCGCTCGACGTCTTTGAGGACTCGCAGTTTATGAAGGATGCCCTCGGCGAGCACATCCACAGCTTCTTCCTCAAAAAGAAGCGCGACGAGTGGCATAAGTTTGAGTCCACGATCACCGAGTGGGAGATCAAGCACTACCTGGCAAACTCCTAATCGCGCTGGTTTGTTCCAGTACGATTGAGCTCATTTCTTTGGAGGCCGATATGTCCGAAAAGAGTGCCCTGTTCATGGCGCGCACGACGCGCTTCCACGAGTTTGCCCGCAGCTTGACGACCACCCTGGGTGTCGAGGTGAGCCTGGCCACCCCCGATTCGCCGACTGCGGCGCACGACTTTGACCTGCTGATTCTCGACTCCGACGGCATCCGCAGCGACCGCATCGATCAGATTGCCAAATGGCTCGACGACCGCGGCGGCGTTCCCATGCTGGTGATCGTCGACGATGAGGCGCTCGGTACCTTGCGTCTGCCGAACCACGCGCATGCCGACTTTGTATGCCCCACGGCGACGCCCAACGAGCTCAAGGCTCGCGCGCAGCGCCTGATGGGCGAGGAGGAGACCGTCGCCGCCGACGATGTGCTCAACATCGACAACCTTGAGATTAACCTGGCAACCTACCAGGTGACGCTCGATGATGAGCCCATCGACCTGACGCTGATGGAGTACTCGTTGCTGAGCTTTTTGGCGACGCACCCCAACCGCGCCTACAGCCGCGAGGTACTGCTGCACCGCGTGTGGGGCTTTGAGTACTGCGGCGGCACGCGCACCGTCGACGTGCACATCCGACGCATTCGCTCCAAGGTGGGCCCGCAGATTGCGGCGCACATCACCACCGTCCGTGGCGTGGGCTATCTGTTTAAGGACTAGATTTCCACCACAAAGGGGACAGGCACCTTTGTGGTGGTTTTGCCGCAGGTGAGGGTTCCTCTCGAATCTGCAACAGAACTTAAGCCTTCCTAAAAGATTGCGTTCTCATACACGTGCGCCCGCATATTGGGGTACAACTCAACGTGAACAATGATGGCCCGCCACATGTTTGGCGGGCCTTTGGTTATTTGACGAAAGGATCGCAGCTATGAGCGAGTACGATTCCCAGCGTCCCCAGGATGCGGGCAACGCCGGCGAGACCCAGCAGCAGCCGCGCGTGCAGGTGGAGTCGACGCCTGCCGACAGCAACATTCCCTACGTGCAGGCCTACGACACGCAGACCGGAAAGCCGCTGGGCAGCCAGCAGGTTGTAAACAAGCACACAGTGGTCAAGACCAAGACCAAAAAGCTGCCGATCTTTATTACGGCGCTCGCCGGTTGTGCCTGCGGCGCCCTGCTAGTCATTGCGCTCATCATGAGTGGCACGCTCGATATCGGCGGCGGCAAGAACGCCGTGACGGCGGGTGCTTCGGGTTCGTCGACGCAAAAGATTACGATTGATTCCGAGGACACCACGCTGGCCGAGGCCGTTTCTGCCAAGGCCCTGCCCTCCGTGGTTTCCATCACCGCCACTTCGAGCGGTAGCCAGAATGGCTCACTTTCGCAGTCTGCCGATGAGTCGGACAACTCGGGCAGCGTCGGTTCGGGCGTGGTGCTCGATACCGAGGGCCACATCCTCACCAACAACCACGTGGTCGATGGCTATGACCAGTACGTGGTGACCATGGACGACGGCACCACCTATGAGGCCGAGTTCGTGGGCAACGACGCCTCGAGCGACCTGGCCGTTATCAAGCTCAAGGACGCCGATGCCTCCAAGCTCACCCCGATTGAGATCGGCGACTCCTCCAAGCTCAACGTGGGCGAGTGGGTCATGGCGATCGGTTCGCCGTTTGGCAACGAGCAGTCTGTCTCCACGGGCATTGTGTCGGCGCTGTATCGCTCAACGGCCATGAGCTCTACCAACGGTAACACCATCTATGCCAACATGATCCAGACCGATGCCGCCATCAACCCGGGCAACTCCGGTGGCGCGCTCGTCAACGACAACGGCGAGCTCGTGGGTATCAACTCGCTCATCGAGAGCTACTCGGGCTCCAGTTCGGGCGTGGGTTTTGCCATTCCCGTTAACTATGCCAAGAACATTGCCGACCAGATCATCGACGGTAAGACGCCGGTGCATCCGTACATGGGCGCTACGCTTTCGAGCGTCAATGCGCTTAACGCCCGCACCAACAAGTTGAGCACCGATAGCGGCGCGTATGTGGCGAGCGTCGTTGAGGATGGTCCTGCCGCCAAGGCCGGCATTCAGGAGGGCGACGTCATCACCAAGCTGGGCGACGATGAGATTTCGAGCGCCGACGGCCTGATCATCGCGCTGCGCAGCCACGAGGTGGGCGAGAAGGTCGAGATCACGCTCATGCGCGGCAAGGAAGAGAAGAAGGTCACGGTCGAGCTGGGTTCCGACGAGGAGTTGCAGAACCAGCAGCAGGACGACAGCGCGACCGACACCGGCAACGGCGGCATCACCGACGAGCAGCTGCGCCAGTATCTGGAGGAACTGCTGGGCCAACAAGGCCAGGGTCCGAGTCAAGGCTACGGCCAGGGTTACTAACGAGCCACTCCACACATATCGAAGCCAGAGGGGGCTGTCCCGCCAACGCGGGACAGCCCCCTCTTTTCTTATTAATCCGTTGGGAACGGAGGAAAACGGATCACATGGAGCTGACAAGAGGCCTGGTTCGGAATGGTCCGGACAGTTAGTTCAGATACGTATAAATCTGGGGCAGCTTGGGATGCGTTGTGAGCATTTTTTGATTGAGATGGGGCTCGAATTGGTGCTTGGAAGGGAGAGTGGGACGTTTACATGGTCTCGAGGAGCCCAGATTAGTTGAAACAGAGGTGTTCGCGCCTGATCCAGCTCTAGGATTTATACGTATCTGAACTAACTGTCCACCCCAGTCCGGCGGCTGCCGATTCGGTGCGGTTTGAGACCGCTATTCGGCCCCGTTGCGACCGGTGGTACTCTTGTATCCGTTTGAAATCGAGCGAAGGAGTGCCGCTATGGAGCAATCGAGCCTGTTTGGTGACGGCGTGGACATCGATACCAAAACGCCCGCGACCGCGGAAGCCGCCGCACCGACCGATGCCAGTGCCCAGGCGGCGGCGCGTGCGGCCGAGCTACGTCACGAGCTCGATTACCACGCCTATCGCTACTACATGCTCGATGCGCCCGAGATCACGGATGCCGCCTTTGACAAAATGCTTGTTGAGCTCCAGCAGATCGAGGCGGCCTATCCCGACCTGGTGACGCCCGATAGCTATACCCAGCGCGTGGGCGGCTACGTGAGCGAGCAGTTTACGCCGGTAACGCACATGGCACGCATGTATTCCATGGACGATGCCATGGACCTGGACGAACTCGACGCGTGGCTCCAACGAACCGAGGATGCGCTCGGCGCCGGTAGCGTCACCTATACCTGCGAGCTTAAGATCGATGGTCTGGGCGTGGCGCTTACCTACCAAAACGGCACCTTCGTACGCGCTGCCACGCGCGGTGACGGCACCACGGGCGAGGACGTATCGCTCAACGTGCGCACCATCAAGGATGTGCCCATGCATCTGTCCGAGGCAGCACTCGCCCACATGGGCGCCGACCGCGAGCGTACCATCGAAGTACGCGGCGAGGTCTATATGCCCAAGGGCAGTTTTGTTCGCCTGAATGAAGAGGCTGATGCCGAGGGCCGCGACTCCTTCGCCAACCCGCGCAACGCTGCCGCCGGTAGCCTGCGTCAGAAGGATCCCAAGGTCACGGCGCGACGAGACCTGGCCACCTTTATCTACGCCATCGCCGATACCGACCCGTTGCACGTTCACAGCCAGCGCGAGTTTCTGGACTGGCTGCGCAGCGCCAGCTTTAGCGTCAACCCTAACGTGGCACGCTGCGCCACGCCGGCCGAGGTTCACGAGTTCTGTGCCCAGGCGCTCGAGCACCGTGGCGACTTGAACTACGACATCGACGGCGTGGTCGTAAAGGTGGACAGCTTTCAGCAACAGCTCGATCTGGGCTTTACCGCCCGCGCGCCGCGATGGGCCATCGCCTTTAAGTTCCCGCCCGAGGAAAAGCAGACCGTCCTGCGCGAAATTCGCATCCAGGTGGGCCGCACCGGTGTGCTCACGCCGGTCGCCGAGTTCGACCCGGTGACGGTCGCCGGCTCTACCATCGCGCGCGCCACGCTGCACAACATCGACGAGATCCGTCGCAAAAACGTGCGCGAGGGCGACACCATCATCGTGCACAAGGCGGGTGACGTGATTCCCGAGGTCGTGGGCCCAGTGCTCGATAAGCGCCCGGCCGATTCGGTTGACTGGCACATGCCCGAGGTCTGCCCCGTGTGCGGCAGCCCCGTGGTTCACGAGGATGGCGAGGTGGCCTACCGCTGCGTGTCCATCGATTGCCCCGCGCAGCTCAAGGAGCGCTTGCTCCACTGGGTGAGCCGCGGCTGCATGGACGTCGACGGCCTGGGCGACGAGATCGTCGACAAGATGATCGCCGCCGGTCTGATCCACGATGTCGCGGACTTCTACCAGCTCACAGTCGACGACATCGCAGGCCTGGACACGGGGCGCGTGTACGCCAGCTCCAACAGCAAAAAGGGCGTTAAGAAGGGCGACCCCATTCCGGTAGGCCTTAAGACGGCTGAGAAAATCATCGCCGAGCTCAACAAGTCCAAGAGCCAGCCGCTCGGTCGCGTGCTGTTTGCCCTGGGCATCCGCCACGTGGGCAAGAGTGTGGGTGAGGTCATCGCCGAGCGATTCCTGTCGATTGATAAGCTCATCTTGGCGAGCGAAGAGGACATCGCCGAGTGCGAGGGCATCGGTCCCAAGATTGCGGCGAGCGTTAAGCAGTTCCTGGCCGTGCCCGAGAACCTTGCCGTGCTGGAGCGCCTGCGCCAGTCGGGTCTGTCGCTTGAGGTCGACTTGGGCGCCGCTCATGCGCAAGCCGCAGCCGACGCTGGCGTGGCGGGCGAGCTCGCCGACGCACAGCCACTCGCGGGTCTGACCTTCGTGCTCACCGGCACGCTCGTCAACCGCACCCGCGACGAGGCGGGCGCGGCGCTCAAGGTGCTTGGCGCCAAGGTTTCGGGCAGTGTGTCGAAGAAGACGAGCTACCTGGTTGCCGGCCCCAAAGCGGGCTCCAAGCTTACCAAGGCCGAGCAGCTGGGCGTACCCGTGCTGGATGAGGACGCGCTTGAGCAGATTCTTGTGACCGGTGAGGTGCCCCAGGCTTAGCGCATTGATAGCCAAATTGAAGAACCGCCCGGAAGCACGATGCCTTCCGGGCGGTTCTTACTTTGCTGGGGAAACCGGCGCCGTGATCTGCGTCACGTAGGTTGCGGGGTCGTCGCTGATGATGTCATCGATAAGGGCGATTTCGCGCGAGGGCCCGGCAGGCGCCAGGTTGTGTTTGCACATATAGCCGAGCAGCTGCTCATAGCGCGGGGCTGCTTGCCCGTGCGTACCGCGAAAGCTAATGGTCAAACAGCGTGCGGCGGGGCGTATCTCGACGTCGCCCTGGTAGTCATCGGTATCGTCGAGCAGCAGGAAGACCTCGTCGTAGCCGTCAGAGTCACCGGCGGCCAGGCGCTCGGCGCTAATCCCAATGCCCAAGTTGCCCAGAAAGACAAAGGTCTCGTGCTGGCCCTTCTGCAGTTGACGAATCTGCCACTCCAACGCATAGGCGTCGGTAGGGTTGACGCGTTCGCGCAGCACGGCGTAGCGAAGCTCGGGGACACAGGACCGCTCCTTTCAATGGGTGGGGAAGGGCGCCAGGCTCGTGCCGCCCTGCTACGCCACCAGCTTGTCAAAAGCTCCGCGCCGGTCGAGCACGGTAAACGCGACAACACAGATGACCGCCGACAAAATCGATCCACACGGCGAGGCGATGCCCATGGGAAACAACGTATCGGAATAGGCATTCGACAGCAGCCACGCACCGGGCACGCGAATGAGCGCCACGGCCAGCACGTTGTGCGCAAAGCCGATGTAGCTCTTGCCGTACGCAGTGAAAAAGCCGCTAAAGCAAATGTGGATGCCGGCAAAGATTGCGTCGAAAATATAACTGTGCATATAGCCGGTACCGGCTGCGATCACCGCTGGGTCCTTGGCAAAAAAGCCAATAAACGCCGGTGCCACCAGCCACATCGGCACCGTGATCAGGCAGCCGTACACCACCGAGATCGTCATGGCGCACCTGAGCACCTGGCGTGCGCGAGCGCCCTTGCCTGCGCCGGCGTTTTATGCCGTGAGTGCGCTGACGGTGGCGCCCATGGAACTCGGCACAATGAACAAAAAGCTGATCATCTTCTCGACCAGGCCCACGAGCGTCACGGTAATGATGTAGAGCGTCTGTGCGCCGTTGCCCACGGCGGTGATGCCGGCGGCACCGCTAAACTGTCCCATCATGTACAGGTCGGCCATGCCGTAGAGCATCTGCAAAAAGTACGAGAGCATATAGGGCAGGGCAAAGACCGCGATGGCCTTAAGGATATTGCCGCGTGTGAAGTCGTGTTCCATGGGTGGGGCTGTCTGGCTTGGTTCGCTTAGCTACCAGTGTAGTGAAGACCCTACAACGATTGTAGAGTCAAGGTTTGTGTTGGCGGCGGGGCGAAAAAGTCACGCACGCGTTCATTTCCAATTGAATACAGGGGCGCGCCCTGCGAGCATGAAGCCTACGCTAACCTTGCAGAAATCGATTTCGTAACACTTGACACCGCCGCACGGCGCGCCATAATACGTGGGTTTGCGAACAACGTTTGATGGGGGATGAACCTACGTGCGCAATCTCAAGATTCTGTTTTCCTATCTGGGGGCATACCGCCGCGATGCCATACTCGGCATGCTCTTTGTGACGGCCGAGACGGCGCTCGAGCTGTTTATTCCGGTCATCATGGCAAATATCATCGACGTGGGCGTGCCTGCGGGCGACATCAACTACATGCTTTTGCAGGGTGCGTATATGCTGGTGTGCGCCGCATGTTCGCTGGCACTTGGCTTGGGCTATGCGCGCACGTCCGCCCGCGTTGCCTCGGGGCTGGGCGCCAACCTGCGCGCCGCGGAGTACCGCAAGATCCAGATCCTCGCCTTCGGCAATCTCGATGAATACGAGACGAGCTCGCTTGTCACTCGCATGACCACCGACATCACCGTGATTCAAAACGCCGTGGGCAACGGCTTCCGCCCCATGGTGCGCGGCCCGGTAAATCTGGTCATGGGCCTCGTCTACGCTTTTGCGCTCTCGCGCGAGCTCGCAGCGGTCTTTGCCGTTATTCTGCCGGTGCTCGCCATCGTGCTCGGTATCATTACCGTGCGCGTGAGCCCGCTCTACCGCCAACTCCAGACCTCGATGGACCACCTTAACGGCGTGGTGCAAGAGGACCTTACCGCCGTGCGCGCCGTGAAGGCTTACGTGCGCGCCGAGCACGAGTGCGACAAGTTCGACACCGTCAATACCGAGCTCGCCGGCACGGCGACCAAGACCTTCGGCACCGCCGTGCTCAACCTGCCGGTGTTCCAACTCTCGATGTATGTTGCCGCGGTCTCGATCCTGTGGATTGGCGGCCGCATGATCATCGAAGGGCGCTTGGGCGTGGGCGCGCTCGCGGGCTTTATGAGCTACGTGCTGCTGATCATGAACTCGCTTATGATGATTTCCAACGTGTTTTTGCTGCTCACGCGCGCTCTCACGAGTGTGGGCCGTATCGCAGAGGTGCTCGATGAGGTGCCCTCTATCGCCAACCCCGCGGGAGACCTCGCGGCTGCGGCGCCAGCGGACGGCAGCATCGAGTTTCGCGACGTTTCCTTTAAATATCGCGCTGATGCAGCCGAGGATGTGCTCGAGCATATCGACCTTCGTATTGAGGGCGGCTCGACGGTGGGCATCCTCGGCGGTACGGGCTCGGGCAAGAGCTCGCTTGTGCAGCTGATTGCGCGCCTGTACGACGCCACCGAGGGCGCCGTGCTTGTGGGCGGACACGACGTGCGCGACTACGATCTCGCGACCCTACGTGACGCCGTGGGCATTGTGCTGCAAAAGAATGTGCTGTTCACGGGCACCGTGCGCGAGAACCTGCAGTGGGGCAATCCGCAGGCGTCGGACGATGAACTTCTCGCGGCTTGCCGCGCGGCGTGCGTGGACGAGTTCCTTGATCGCATCGGCGGGCTGGACGGCGAGCTGGGCCAAGGCGGCGCCGGTGTTTCGGGTGGCCAGAAGCAACGCCTGTGCATCGCGCGCACGTTGCTCAAGCATCCGCGCGTGCTCATTTTTGATGACTCCACCAGCGCGGTCGATATGGCGACCGACGCTAAGATTCGCGAGCACATCGCTCGGATTCCCGATACGACCGTGCTCATCATCGCCCAGCGCATCGCGAGCGTCATGGATGCCGATCGCGTTGTGGTGTTGGACGACGGCCGTGTCCACGGCGTGGGCACGCATGAGGAACTGCTGGCGGGCGACAACATATACCAGGAGATTTACGCCTCGCAGATGGAGTTTGCGGGGAACGCGGACGCCGGCGACGGCAGCGACGATGGCTGCGCGAATGATCCGTTTTCCTCCGTCCCCAGCGGATCGACCTTGGAAGGGGGTGAGCGCCATGCCTAAGACCGCAGCCCAAGCACGCCCGGCCGACCTCAAGCGCACTGTGCGCCGCTTGCTTTCCTACATGGGGCATGCCAAGTTCTCGTTGCTCGCGGTGGGCGTGCTCGCCTCCGTCGCCGCCATCGCGAGCCTCGCCGGCACCTACATGGTGCGCCCCATCGTTAACGGTTTGGCCACGGGCGGGGAGGAACTGCTCGCCAAGCAGGTCATCCTGACGGCGATCATCTACGCCGCGGGCGTGCTCTCGGCCCTGGGCTACTCGCAGATCATGGTGCGCGCGGCCCAACGCGTGGTGTCCGATATTCGCCGCGACCTGTTCGCGCACATTCAGACGCTGCCGCTCAGTTATTTTGACAGCACGCGCTCGGGCGACATCATGAGCTTTTTCACCAACGACGTCGACACCGTCTCCGAGGCGCTCAACAACAGTTTTGCCAACGTGATTCAGGCCGCCATTCAGGTTGTGGGCACCACGGCCATGCTCATCATCCTTAACTGGCAGCTCACGATTATCACGCTCGTGTGCGATGCGGCCATTGTGCTGTATGCGCGCTACTCGGGTGCGCGCTCTAAGCGCTTCTTTGCCGCCCAGCAGGCATCGCTTGGCGACCTGGACGGATATATCGAAGAGATGGTCTCGGGCCAAAAGGTCATCAAGGTCTTTAACCGCGAGGCAGCGAATGTCGCCGGCTTCACCTGCCGCAACGACGAGCTTCGCCGCACCGGCACCGCCGCCGTGAGCTATGCCAACTCCATGGTGCCCATGACCGTCGTGATTGGCTACGTCAATTATGCCATCGTCGCCGTGGCGGGCGGCGTGCTCTGCATCAAGGGACTCGCCGACGTAGGTGCGCTCGCGAGCTACCTGGTCTTTGTGCGCCAGGCGGCCATGCCCATCAACCAGTTTACGCAGCTCGGCAACTTCTTGCTCAACGCGTTGGCTGGTGCCGAGCGCTTGTTTGCGGCTATGGACCTTAAGCCCGAGGTGGACGAGGGCTGCGTGGAACTGGTGCAGACGGGCGATGCCGCGTGGGCGTGGAAGATTCCCGAGGGCCAGGGCGTGGGCGCGTACGGGCACTTGCATGATGTGGCTGCCGTTGATGAGTCGGGCCGCGCGGTGGCCGCCGACGGCACCGAGCTCACGTGCGGCTTGGTCCCGCTTGCCGGCGATGTGCGCTTCCATGCCGTGGACTTTTCCTACGTGCCGGGCACCCGTGTGCTCACGGACCTTAACCTGTTTGCCAAGCCGGGGCAAAAGATCGCGTTTGTGGGCTCGACGGGCGCCGGAAAGACGACCATCACCAACCTCATCAATCGCTTCTACGAGGTCGATGACGGCGAGATCACGTATGACGGCATCGACGTCAAGCACATCGCCAAGGCCAGCCTGCGCGGGTCGCTCGGCATTGTGCTGCAGGACACGCACCTGTTTAGCGGCACCATTGCGCAGAACATCCGCTTTGGCAAGCTCGACGCGACCGACGAGGAGGTGCGCGCCGCTGCCGAGGCCGCCTGCGCGGATTCGTTTATCCGCCGCCTGCCTAGAGGGTACGATACACCGGTCACGGCTGACGGTGCCAACCTGTCGCAGGGCCAGCGCCAGCTGCTCGCCATCGCACGCGTGGCCGTTGCCGATCCGCCGGTGCTCATCCTGGACGAGGCAACTTCGAGCATCGACACGCGCACCGAAAAGCTCATCGAGCGCGGTATGGACCGCATCATGCGTGGCCGCACCACCTTTATGATTGCGCACCGCCTGTCCACCGTCCGCGACGCCGACGCCATCATGGTCCTCGAACACGGCCGCATCATCGAGCGCGGCACGCACGAAGAGCTGCTCGCCCAGCACGGCGAGTACTGGCAGCTGGCGCATGGCTTAAAAGAGTTGGATTAACCCGTTCGAGCACGATGCTTTGACCCCTCCGTGCGCCTCACTTCGCCTCAAGCCATCACAACATTCGACGGTTTTTGCCAAAATCGGGAAAAGCATCGAATGTTGTGATGGTTTTTCTGCCGCTCGACCGGGCGGAAACGCTTTCTTGCGCACGAAGGTGTGCGGACCCGTGGGCAGGGGAATAAGGTTGGTTATCTGACTCCATTGGAGGGCTCATGGACCTGCCGATCGTCCTATCTCATAAGACCGCCTGGCTGTACCACAACGTGGTGCGTCCGTCCGAGCCTCTCTCGCGAGCAAGCAGCCTATACGATGAGGACTCGCTTGCTAACGAGGCGGAGCCGACCGCGAGCCTGCCCAAATTGGGACTCGATGCCAAGGGGCTGAGGGCTTCAACGGCAGTCGGGATCGTTACCGACTATCTGGTTGTGCTTGGTATTCCACGAGAAGAGCTCGATCATATCGACACGCTCGTCAACTTCGATTTTGAGCGCTCGACGCCGGCTGGATTTAGGTGCCACGTGTTTGGAGCGCCGGTACCTCCAGGCCATCTTATCGAGGTGGCAGAGGACCTTCTAGTGGTTGATGAGGTCATGTGCTTTGTCCAAGCGGGTTCGTGGATGAGTGAGCCCGAACAGCTGGAATATGGCTACGAAATCTGCGCCCGATACCATCTGAATCATCTGTCGACAGGCGATTATATCGAGATGGGGCAGAGGTATACCGTTGCCGACTTGATTGCTTATTGCAATGAGAACCGATCTCGTCAGGGGGCTGTACGCGCGGCCGCCGTGCTCAAGCGCGTGCACGATGGCGCGCGGTCGCCTATGGAGACGGCCACCGCAATCATGGTCGTAGCAAAACGTTCCCAGGGAGGGCTGGGATACGCCAAGATTGAGCTCAACCATAGGGTCGATGTTCCCAACGAGTTCAAGCATCTCGCAAAGGCCGGGTATTTCGAGATCGACGTATATGCGCCTGCAAGCGGTACGGGGATTGAATACAACGGCTCGGACCATCTTGATAAACAGCGCAGCGCGTCGGACGCGGAGCGCATGACCGTGCTGGGCGCGCTGGGCTTTAGGATGATCGTCCTCACCGGGACTCAGTTTGCCCATCAGCTGCAATTGCATCGGGCGATGAACGCCATCGCGCTCGCTATGGGCCTCAAGTGCGACCGAAGCGAAGCGTTCCAAAAGCGGCAAAACGACCTGCGAGAATTTGTGATTCGGCACTGGGACGGCGGCCTTTAGGGACGTTCCGGTCCTTCTACGGGGTGCTGTGGGCAGGCAAACCATCACAACATTCGACGTTTTTTGCCAAAAACGGGAAAAGCATCGAATGTTGTGATGGTTTGTATGCTGAGGATGGGCTTGGAAAGTCCGTTTTGCTCGAAGCGACCTGTCCTGTCGTACGGGTGTCGGCATGATTCTCGCGTGGGGTATTATGTTTTCCGAAGAATAAAACGCCGCGTGAGGGGAGGGCCGTGTGGACGGGCGCGTGCAACATGACGGCTTTGGCCGCGATATCAACTACCTGCGCATTGCCGTTACCGACAAGTGCAATTTCCGCTGCATTTACTGCATGCCGGCCGATGGCGTGGCACCCCGCGCGCACGACGAGCTGCTCAGCGCCGAGGAAATCGCCCGCTTTGTGCGCTTGGTAGCAGGGGAGGGCATTCGCCGCGTGCGTCTGACGGGTGGCGAGCCGCTGGTCAGCCGCCGCATCATTCCGCTCATTCGCGACATCCGCGCGATTCCGCCGATCGAGGATATCTCGCTCACCACCAACGGTGCCCTGCTGCCCAAGCTGGCGCCGCAGCTCAAAGACGCGGGGCTTAACCGCGTTAACATCTCGCTCGACACGCTCGACCCCGCGCTCTTTGGAAAGATTACGCGCCTGGGTCGACTCGATCAGACCATGGCTGGCATCGACGCGGCACTGGCTTGGGGCTTTGAGCCCGTTAAGGTCAACTGCGTTGTTGTGCGCCGACTCAACCAGGACGTGGCGGCCCTCGCGCGTCTCACGCTCGACCGCCCCATCCACCTGCGCTTTATCGAATACATGCCCATTGGCGACGAGCACACGAGCTCGCATTGCGCTGTGGACCCGCATGCACCCGCGCTCAATCCCGAGCTGTGGGACGCGAGCGATACCGTGCCGAGCGACGAGCTGCGGGCGCGCATCAATGCCGGGGCCACCGCGGCGGGGCTGGGCGAGCTCGAACCGCTTGACAATACCGACGCTCCTGCCGGTGCGGGCCCCGCGCGCTATTGGCGCTTTCCGGGCGCGGCGGGAACGGTTGGCTTTATTAGCGCCATGTCCAACCATTTTTGCGCGAATTGCAACCGTCTGCGCCTGACGGCCGATGGCAACGTGCGTCCGTGCCTGTTCAGCGATGCCGAGTATTCGGTGCGTGAGGCGCTGCGCCGTGGTGATGATATGCAGGTACTTTCGATTTGGCGCGATGCCGTCGCCCACAAACCGCAGGAACACGCGATAATTGAGGGCACGCAACGATTTATGTCCCAAATCGGAGGATGATCATATGGCCAAGAGCAGGTACGCCGATGCCACCAAGGCCGCTCGCAGGGCCGCGATATCTGCCCACAAAGTCACGGCTGCGGCGAATGCTGGCAACGCCGACGCGTCCGCGCAGCCGACTTCCAGCGCTGCCACCGAGCCCGCCCGCGATGCCCGTCGCGACGAGCTGACGCACGTGGACGCCAAGGGCGAGGTGCGTATGGTCGACGTGTCCGACAAGGCCGAGACCCATCGCATTGCCATCGCCGAGGGCACCATCCTCATGCACCCCGAGACGCAGGCCATGGTGCTGCAGGACCACACCAAAAAGGGCGACGTACTCGCCTGCGCGCGCGTGGCGGGCATTATGGCCATCAAGCGCACGAGCGACATCATTCCCATGTGCCATCCGCTGCTCATTACCAAGAGCAAGTGCGACATTGCGCCCATCGCTCCGGCGGGGACGCCGGCCGAGAACGTGCCCGAGGGCTGGGTGTCGGCGCGCGCAGACGGACAGGTTGGCTTTCACGTGCTGGTCACGGCCGGCGTGACGGGCAAGACGGGTATCGAGATGGAGGCGTTGACCGGCGCGAGCGCCGCGTGCCTAACGATCTATGACATGTGCAAGGCGGTCGATCGCGGCATGGAAATCGTCGACGTGCGCCTGCTGCACAAGGAGGGCGGCCGCTCGGGCGTGTGGGATCGTGCGGAGCGTCAGGCCGCTGCTGTTGAGGCTGCGGGCGTCGACGGCAGCGCGCCCTCAATCGCGCCTGCTTCGGTCGCACCCGTAGCTTCCGCCCCGGCCGTCCCCGCGATCGCGTTTATCGGCTACCAAAACTCGGGTAAGACCACGCTTGTCGAGAAGGTTATCGCCGAGCTCACCCGCCGCGGCCTGCGCGTGGGTTCGCTCAAGCATCATGGGCATCACGGCTTTGATATCGATGTGCCCGCTAAGGACACCTGGCGCCATCACCAGGCCGGATCCAAACACGTGGGCCTCATCTGCGCCACGCGCTGGGCGGAGTACGCCGACACGCGCGAGGAGGACGAGATGCCCGCGCGCGAGCTGCTGTCGCGTTACAACGATGTCGACGTGGTGATCATCGAGGGCTACAAGACCGAGGGCTTCGACAACATCGTCGTCGCGCGATCGGGTGTCGACCGTCTGCGCGGCAAGAGCTCGCTCGACCTGGTCGACGGCCGCACGCTGGCGCTCGCCTGCAACGAGGCCCTGGCACGTCAGGCTTTCGACGCCGGCTTTGCGACCCGAGCCATAAACATCAACGACGCTCGAGCCATCTGCGACCTGATCCAAGACCATCTGGCCTAAAACCTGCTAAAAAGGGACAGGTTTATTTTGGCAGGTTTTATCTGGGCAAACGTCATTTCCGCCACAAAGGGGCCAGGCACCTTTGTGGCGGTTTTGGCCAAAGAGGCTTTGACTTAAACCTACCTCTAGGTGTAATAATCGCTGACAAACGATTGCGATTACGGAGGTCTCATGCCAAAACTGTACTTTATGCGTCACGGCCAAACGCTCTTTAACTTGCTTCGTCGTAAGCAGGGCTGGTGTGACTCGCCGCTCACCGAGCTGGGAATCGAGCAGGCTAAAACTGTCGGCGCGACCCTGCGAGAGCGTGGCCTTGCGTTCGACCATGCGTACAGTTCCACGTCCGAGCGTGCGTGCGACACGCTTGAGCTTGCGTTTCCTGATCAGCCTTACGAGCGCGTCAAGGGCCTTAAGGAGTGGAACTTTGGCAAGTTTGAGGGTGCGAGCGAGGATTTGAATCCGCGCCTGCCGTACGGCGATTTTTACAAGCAGTATGACGGCGAGGGCGAAGACGAGTTTCGCGAGCGCATCATGGCTACCATCATCGAGCTCATGCAGCGCCCCGGACATGAGAGCGTGTTGTGCGTGAGCCATGGCGCCGCAGCGGCTCAGGTCATGCGCGGTGTGGGCGTGGAACCGCTCAAGATGAAGAACCGCATCGGCAACTGCTGTGTGCTCGAACTCGACTTTGATCCTACTACCAGCACATTTGCTCTCGCAGATTTGTACAACCCCTACGGCACTCCGCGCGAGTAACATCGGGGCATCAGCCACAACCACCACAAAGGGGACAGGCACCTTTGTGGTGGTTGTGGCTTTGGCTGGCCGCGTCCGAGCCTTGGAAATGCGGCAATCGGGGACAGTCCCCCTAGACAATCCGTCCTAAATCGTCGTATTTGCGAAACGAAAAAGGGGGGCGTGCCCATGAGGTTCGCCCCCCTTGCTTTTGACGATCGCGCTAGTCGCCGTCCACGACAGCCTGCGTATCCACGCCCTCCCATAGCGAGTCACCGCCGGTGGCGCAGACCTGCTTAAACCAGTCGAAGCTCTTCTTGCGCGAGCGCTTGAGTGTGCCGTTGCCCTTGTCGTCCATGTCCACATACACAAAGCCGTAGCGCTTGGCCATCTCGCCGGTGGACAGGCTCACCAGGTCGGTGCAGCCCCACATGGTGTAGCCCAGACACTCCACGCCGTCGATGCAGATGGCCTTGGCCATCTCGCGCAGGTGGTCGCGCAGGTAGTCGATGCGGTACTGGTCGTCGACGGTGCCGTCGGGTTGCATTTCGTCGATGGCGCCCAGGCCGTTCTCGACGATAAAGATGGGCTTGCGGTAGCGGTCGTAGATCTCGTTCATCACGATACGCAGGCCTACCGGATCGATCGGCCAACCCCAATCGGTGTTGGTGAGGTAGGGGTTGTTGGTGTCGCCTCCCAGACGCTTGAGCTCGTCGCCGGCATGGATAATGGCGCTGCGGTAGTAGCTGAAAGTCACGTAGTCGAGCGTGCCCTCGGCCAGGGTTTGCTCGTCGCCGGGCTCCTGCTCGAGCTTAACACCCAGGCGGCGGAAGATGTCCTGTGCGTAATAGGGGTAGTAGCCCTGGACCATCACGTCGCTAAAGAGCTGCGTCATATGGCGGAACTGCATGCGGCGCATGATGTCTGAGGGGTTGCAGGTGGCCGGATATACCTCGGAGCTTGCGTACATGGTGCCAAACATCGGGCCCGGCATCATCTCGTGACCCATCTTTACGGCGAGCGCGCTAGCCAGGAACATATGGTGGACGCACTGGTAATGCGTCTGCGGGTCGGTCTTGGGTGAGCCCGTGGCGATGTAGCCGGCGATGGCGTTGATCTCGTTGAACGTGAGCCAGTACTTGCACTTGGTGCCGATGCGCTCAAACAGCGCGCGGCACAGGTTGAGGTAACAGTCGATGGTATGGCGGCTCTCCCAGCCGTTGTACTTCTCGGCCAGATATGCCGGCACCTCATCGTGGCAGATAGTGATCAGCGGCTGGATGTTGTGGGCGAGCAGCTCATCGACCACATCCTCGTAGAACTTGAGACCTTCCTCGTTGGGCTCGGTCTCGTCGCCGGTAGGGAAAATGCGCGTCCAGGTGATGGAGAAGCGGAAGACGCTAAAGCCCATCTCGGCCATGAGTGCGATATCCTCGCGCCAGTGATGGTAGAAGTCTACGGCCTGATGGCTGGGATAGTACTGGTTGTCAAAGATGGTGGGCTTGGCACCCTCGGGGAAGGGCTCGCACATAAAGAAGCTGCTGTTGACGCTCGTACGGCTGCCGTCGGGCATGGTGAGCGTGATCTGACGCGGCTGGACCTGGTTGCCATCGGTCTCGTAGTCGCGGGTCAAAAGACCGCGGCCGCCCTCGCCAAAACCGCCCTCATACTGAAAATCGGCAGTGGCGCCGCCCCAGAGAAAGCTATCGGGAATGTGCAGGTTGCTCATGTGCGCTCCAATCATCGGAACATGCGGGACACGTTTATTTAACGACGAGCGCATCGGTTTGCCCGTTTGGTTGGATTCCCCTCTATTAGGGAAATAGAATAAACGGTGGGGAAGTATGCCGAGAAAGGGGCCGGGATGCTCACGCAGCGACAGATTCGCCTGCTCATGTTGCTCGCGGCAGCGGATGGATGGGTTACGGCGCAAGCGCTCTCGAGGCGTCTTTCGGTGAGCGACAAACTCGTTAAGCAGGAAGTCGCGGCCTTGCGCACGCAGCTGGGCGAGCTCATTGAGATCGAGTCGAGCCCGCGCCAGGGCTACGTGCTGCGCCACATGGATGATGGCGTTCGCGCCGGCCTTGCGCGCGATTTCGATGCGCACGCGGGCCACCATAGCGTGCGGCGCCGCTACGCCCAGGTGTTGCTGATGCTCCTGTGCGCCGAGGGGCCTCTTACCATGGCACAGATTGCGGGACGCCTCTATATCGCCAAGGCGACGGTTGTTGAGCAAATCGAGACGCTGCGCTACCGTCTGGGGCGCCTTCCCAACCTGGAGCTTACGATGTCACAGAGATGCGGCATCGCAATCGTGGGTACCGAGCTCGAGCGCAGGTACGAGGCATCCAAGTGGATCGGACGCGACCGGCTCGATGCCCTGGGTCTTGAAGGCGAGTCCGCCGAGCGATTTTGGCGTGAGCGCGAGCGGGTGGCGCGCGTGCTCGGCGAGAGCCTCGCGGAGCCGATGGAGGCTGGTCGCATCTCGGGCGAGGATGTGGGGCGTATTGCGAGTTGGTGCGTCGTGTCCGCGCTCAGAGATGGCGCGGGGCACGAGCTTGTCGGGGCGCTGCCGCAGCAGACAGATGCCGATGCGCAGGCGTGGGCGCAGCGCGTCAGGCCGCAGTTGGGCCTTGCGCTGAGCGAGCGCGACGAGGCCGCCCTCGCCCAATTGTTTTATGAGCTCGTGGTGCCGAGTGATCCCTCGACCGTCGCACGCGCCCACGCGGCGCAGTTGCTTGCCGAGGTGCAGCTTGCGGCTGATTGTCCCTTTGGGGGCGATCAAGCTCTGAAGCGCCAGCGCATCGCGGCGCGCATCGAGGGCGTGATGCGGCGCACCGCGGCGGGCCACAATGCGCTCAACTGGCACGCGAGCGAGACGGTGGCACGCTACCCGCTCGAGAGCTACCTCGCTGTGGGATATGCCGACCGCATGCTCGAGTGGCACATCCCCAAAAGCGAGGCGATGCTGATCGCGCTCGGTATCGCCGGCACCCTCGAGCGCGTGCGCGACAGGGCGCATGTGGTGCTCTATACCGACGAGAACGCCGCGGTGATCGGGCATATCAGGGCACAGCTCAGGGCGCACTGGGGCGAGCGCCTGCGCATCGAGCGGGTGTTTTCGCCCTCGGCGACCCCCGTGCTTGTCCCGGGCACGGTAGAGCTTGCGACCGACCCTTCCGCAATCATCTGGCACCCGCGTGTCATGGTGTTGCCGGCGCTCCCCAGTGCCGAGGACATCGCCGAGGTCGACCGCGCGCTGCTGCGGCGCCGTGCGCAAACGCTGAAAGAACTCAGCGATCGCTTGGTCTTGACGCTGACCGCTGCGCCCGAGCTGCCCCGGGGCTCTACGACCCTGACGTGCTATCGCACCGTCTGCGCTATCAGCGAAGTGCGCGGCGCCGAGGCGTCCCGGATCGAGGTGTGGCCCCTTAAGCCCGAGGCACTTTATCGCGCAAAGCGCTACCGCAGGGCCATTTGTGTGCGCTGGAACAGGGAAGAGCTGGGTGCCTTCGAGTTTTTCGAGGTGCTTGCGAACCTGCTCTCGCAAGAGCTCAAAGACGCACGCTGATGAATCGCGTATATACCCGATGACCCGCGAACGGTATATATCCTTCCGTGAACGGTAAAAATCGAAACGACAGCACTGACCCTCCATAGAGGTGCTATATTCATTCTTGCCGAGACGGTTGTTACTCCTTTACGAGGCAAGGCGTTCGCACTACATAGTGTCCCTGATGGGTTCTTTGTCAGCTGCCGACCATGTTGCTATCGAGAGGAGTTTTTCATGCTGATTACCAAGCGAATCAATAATAACGTGGCCATGGCCGAGGACGCCGAAGGCAACGAGATGGTCGTCTTTGGTAAGGGCCTGGGATTTCGCAAGCCTCCCTACGAGATGGAAGAGACCTCTCAGATCCAGCGCGTGTTCCGCAACGTCAACGACGACCTGCTCAAGACCATTAACTCAATCTCTGCCGAGGTCATCGGCGTTTCCCTCGATATCGTGAGGCTGGCCGAGGTCGAGCTCGACTGCTGCCTCAACCCCAACCTCTATCTCACGCTCGCCGATCACCTCCAGTTTGCGGCCGAGCGCTTTGCCGACGGCATCGTGATGGATAACCCCCTTGCCGCCGATATCCCGCTGGTCTACCCGGCCGAGTATGACCTGGGCAAGACCGGTCTCAAGTTTATGGAGACCATGACCGGCATCACACTCCCTCAATTCGAGGCCTGCGCGATCGCGCTGCACATCATCAACGCCGAGGGCCGCGGTAGCGCGCACGGCGACCAGATGCGCACCGTCCAAAAGACGCTCGGCATTATCGATGATGTCACGGATATCGTGCGTAAGAAGATGTTTGCCGGCGAGGAGATCGATAAGACCCAACACTCTTACGTGCGCTTTGTGACGCATCTCAAGTTTTTGGTCAAGCGGCTCATGGGCGAGGGCGAAAAGCAAGAAACCGAGCTGCCCCTTCTCATGGACATCGCTAAGAACTATCCGCGTGCCGATAGCTGCTCCAAGGCCATCGCGCGCTACTTCAGACGCAGCCACGGTTGGAAGCTTACCGACGAGGAACGCTTCTATCTGTTGATGTATCTCATGAAGCTCCGATAGCGGAGTTCCCTTATATCCCTTTGGTAACAAACGCGGATGGCCTCATGGCGCCGTGGCCCTGCGTTGTTCACTTTTTGTGCCATTTCTTTTGGAAAAGGAGTTGACATGGCAAGCAAGTACGACGGTCTCGCCCGCATCATCATCCAGAACGTGGGTGGCAAGGACAACGTCAAGAGCCTCGCGCACTGCGTGACGCGTCTTCGTTTTAAGCTCAAGGATGAGTCCCTCGCCAACGACGAGGTACTCGAGAACACCGACGGCGTTATCAAGGTTATGCACGCCGGCGGCCAGTACCAGGTTGTTATCGGCCCGCACGTAACCGATGTCTACGATACCGTGCTCGCGATTGGCAAGTTCCAGGCCGGTGGCCTGGTCGACGAGGAAGGCAACGCCCTCGAGGAGGAGAGTGCCGACGACGGCACCCCCAAGAAGCCCGTCGACGTCATGATCGACCTGGTCTCGGGCATCCTTCAGCCCGTTTTGCCCCTGCTTGCCGCTGCCGGCATGACCAAGGGTCTGCTCTCTCTCGCCACCTTCCTCGGTCTCATGACCGCGGACTCGGGCGCCTACCAGACCATCTACTCCTTCGCGGACGGCTTCTTCTACTTCCTGCCCATCTTCCTGGGCTTCACGTCTGCCGAGAAGTTCGGTATCAACAAGTTCTTGGGTGCCGCCATGGGTGCCGCGCTCGTCTATCCGAGCATGGTCGCCATGAAGACCGCCGACCCCATCGGATCGGTCTTTTCCGGCACTGCCTTTGAGATGAGCTACTCCAACACCTTCTTTGGTCTGCCCATCGTCTTCCCGTCCTCGGGCTACACCAGCTCCGTTATCCCCATCATCCTGGCCGTGTTCTGTGCCGCCAAGTTCTACAAGGCGATTGATAAGCACATGCCCTCCCCGGTGCGCTTCTTCATGACGCCGCTGCTGACGCTCGTCATCTTTGTGCCGCTGACCTACCTGGTCATCGGTCCTGTCGCCGGCATCCTCACCAACGCCCTCGCCCTGTTCTTCAAGACCATCTACGAGATCCCCGTCGTGGGCGGCCTGCTGTGCGGCGCTGCCCTGGGTGCTCTTTGGCAGGTGCTCGTTATCTTCGGTCTGCACTGGGCCGTCGTCCCCATGTACCTCAACAACCTTGCCGTTTTGGGCTATGACGCCGTGTTTGGTGGCCGCCAGGTGTGCTCGCACGCCCAGACCGCAACCGTCTTTGCCATCTATCTCAAGTCCAAGGACAAGAAGGTCAAAGATGTTGCCCTGCCCGCTGCCATTACCGGTATCTTCGGTACCACCGAGCCCTGCATCTACGGCGTGACCCTGCCTAAGAAGAAGCCGTTTGTGATCTCGTGCATCGGCTCTGCTATCGGCGGCGCTTTCGTGGGCCTCATGGGCGCCAAGCAGTTCATGGCCGGCTACTCCGGCGTGCTGGGCCTGCCGGTCTACATTGACCCGACGGGCGCCGAGGGCATCAGCAACCTGATTATCATGCTGATCGGTATCGCCATCGCCGTCGTGTTCTCCTTCGTGGTGACCTATATCACCTACCAGGATGAGCCCAAGAAGGCCAACGCCTAGCATCTGCGTTGTTTGAGCCGGCGCCTACATACGCTCAAAAGGTCTATGCGGCCGCCTGGAACCATCGTATTCTGGGTGGCCGTTTTGCGTATGGGCGGTGTGGCGGCTTGGATTTGCCTGACGAGGGCGGGCTCGGCGGTTTGACGTCCGGGTTTCCATCTTGGCTGGAGACGCTCACTTTGGAAGAGCCTATGCCGAGCGCGTAACGTATATGTTGGATTGAGATTTTGATAGCGGGGAGGTGCCGCGTGAGTCTGTCGATCGGGACGACGATGCCCGTCATGGTTACCCAGATCGTGGCGATGTTCATGATGATGGCTGTGGGTGCCGTCTGCTACAAGGTGGGCTTCATCACCAAAGAGGGCTCGCGGGTCCTCACCAACATCGCCTGCCATGTATCGACCCCGGCGGTGATCGTGCGCGCGCTCGCCACCAAGTTCGACCCCGCTATTGCTGTCAACGTCGCGGGCGTGGTCGTTGTCATCTGCGTGCTCATGGTGGTCTCCATCGTGGTGGCGCGCGTGGCCTACGGCATCAATGGCAGCCGCGTGGCCCAGGTGGGCATCATCGTGTCCAACATGGGCTTTGTGGGGATTCCGCTGGTCGAGCATGTGGTGGGTCCCGACTACGTCATCTACATCTCGGCCGTGATCGCGGCTCAGATTCCCTTTGTGTGGACCTATTGCGTGTGGCTGATCAGCGGCGATGTCAAAGACGTCTCGGCTAAGAAGGTCATCACAAACCCCACGATCATCTCGGTCGTGGCGGGGTTTGCCATGTTTATCTGCTCCTATGAGCTCACGGGCGTACTCGAGTCGTTTGTAGACGGCATTGCCAACCTCAACACCGGCGTAGGCATGCTTCTTCTGGGCGTCTTTTTGGCGCAGTCCGATATCCGTTCGCTGATCTGCACGCGCTCGATCTACAAGGCAAGTGCGCTGCGCCTGTTGGTGGTGACGGGTGCATCTGCCGTCCTGCTCGCGCCGCTGCCCATGCCCGTTGCCTGCAAGGCTGTGGAGCTCATCGCCTTTGCCGCCCCGTGTGGCACGGTCTCGTGCATGTTCTCGCAGCTCTTTGGCGGCGACTACCGCTATGGTGCCGGCCTGGTCACCATCTCGACGCTGCTCTCCCTCGTCTCGATGCCCCTGATGCTCATGCTGGGGCTCGCCCTGTTTAGCCTTTAGCGCCGTAAGACAAGAATCGTCAGACTCATTTTGCCTTACGGCTGTGTCGGGCTCGCCCGGCCTTCTCGCCCCGTATCTGTGATACCGATGATTGGAGTTAGCATGTCAGTATTTCCCGATGGTTTTTTGTGGGGTGGCGCTACGGCCGCCAACCAGTTTGAGGGCGCTTGGAACGTTGACGGCAAAGATGCCTCGGTTGCCGACGTGGTGACCGGCGGCGACGTCAGCACGCCGCGCATGATCGACCCCTCGCTCGCGCCGGGCAAGTACTACCCCAACCACGAGGGCATCGACTTCTACCATACCTACGAGAGCGATATCGCCCTTATGGCCGAGATGGGCTTCAAGACCTTCCGCATGTCCATCGCCTGGACGCGCATCTTTCCCACGGGGATGGAGGAGGAGCCCAACGAGGCGGGCCTGGCTTTTTACGATCGCGTCTTCGACTGCCTGCTCTCCCATGGCATCGAGCCGCTTGTGACTATCAGCCACTACGAGATGCCCTATGCGCTTGTCGAGCGGATGAATGGCTGGGAGAGTCGCGCGTGCATCGAGCATTTTTGTCGCTATGCGCGCTGCGTCCTCGACCGCTATCACAGCAAGGTCAAATATTGGCTCACCTTTAACGAGATCAACTGCGGCCTTGCCCGCGGCGGCGCCTCTACCTCCACCGGCACCTTCCAGGGCTATACCGGCCCGCGCTCCGAGCTTCCCTTTAATCTCTCGGTTCGATACACGGCGGTGCACAACCAGTTTGTGGCGAGCGCCAAGACCGTGATCTATGCGCATGAGCGCTACCCCGAGCTCAAGATGGGCGATATGTGCATCTACATCCCCATCTACTACCGCACCTGCAATCCCGACGACGTGGTGCATGCCCAGCAACTCATGCAGCGCGTCAATTGCTTCTGCTCCGACGTGCACGTGCGCGGCGAGTATCCGGGCTACATCAAGCGCCACTTTGTCGACAACGGCATCGAGGTCAAGACGGAGCCGGGCGACGCCGAGCTGCTACGTGCCGGCGTGGTCGACTTCTGCACGTTCTCCTACTACATGAGCAACTGCGCCTCAATCGATCCCAATGCGGAGCGCATGCCGGGCAACCTTTTCGACGGCGTCAAGAACCCCTATCTCAAAGCGAGCGACTGGGGATGGCAGATCGACCCCAAGGGCCTGCGCTGGGCGCTCAACGAGATGTGGGACCGCTATCAAAAGCCGCTTATGGTGGTCGAGAACGGCATGGGCGCCTTCGACAAGCCGGGCGAGGACGGTGTGGTGCACGATGACTACCGTATCGAGTATCTGCGCCAGCATATCGCCCAGATGCGTGAGGCCGTGGCCGACGGCGTGGAGCTCATCGGCTACACCATGTGGGGCTGTATTGACCTGGTGAGCGCCTCGACCGGCGAGATGGCCAAGCGCTACGGCTTTATCTACGTCGACAAGCACGATGACGGTACCGGCGATGGCCACCGCGCCCGCAAGGACAGCTTCCACTGGTACAAAAAGGTCATCGCCACCAACGGCGAGGACCTCTCGTAACCTTCCTTCCCAAGGACGGACTGGGGGCGTTGCCTGTTAAGCCGGAACCGGCCGGCATAACGGGCACCGGCATCCAAAACGAAACATGGAATCGTGGGGCAAACGTACCCGACACGTTTGCCCCACCGACACGAAAGGAAAACGGACATGGCAGCATTTCCCAACGGTTTTCTTTGGGGCGGTGCCCTTGCCGCCAATCAGTGCGAGGGCGGCTACCTCGAGGACGGTAAGGGCCTTTCGGTGCCCGATATGATCAAGGGCGGCACCGTGAGCACGCCGCGCATGATCACCTCCACGGTGCACGAAGGCGAGTACTATCCCAGTCACGAGGCCATCGATTTCTACCACCACTACAAAGAGGACATCGCGCTGTTTGCCGAGATGGGCTTTAAGTGCCTGCGCGTCTCCATCAACTGGGGCCGCATCTATCCCACGGGGGAGGAGGCAGAGCCCAACCAGGCGGGCGTCGCGTTCTACCGCAGTATGTTCGAGGAGTGCCGCAAGCACGGTATCGAGCCGCTCGTGACGCTCAGCCACTACGAGCTGCCGTTTGCCCTGGCCAAAAAGTACGGCGGTTGGGCCGGCCGCGAACTCATCGCCCTGTTTGAGCGCTACGCTCACACCTGTTTTGAGGAGTTCCGCGGCTTGGTCAAGCTGTGGATCGCCTTCAACGAGATCAACTGCCTGTGCGCACCCTTTGGCAACGTGATGGGCGGCGGCATCCTGCCGCCCGAGGACAACACGCCGCTCGACTACACCAAGCCTATGGAGTGGGACGATGAGCAGCGCCGCTATCAGGCGCTCCATCACCAGTTTGTGGCGAGCGCCCTGGCAGTCAAGGCGGCACATGAGGTCGATCCCGCCAACAAGGTCGCCTGCATGATCGCGAGCCGCGCCGTCTATCCTTACAGCTGCCGCCCCGAGGACGTGCTTCTCGCCCAAAAGATGGAGCGCCAGGCCAATAACTACTGTGGCGACGTGCAGGTGCGTGGCGCCTATCCGAGCTGGGCGCCCCGCCTGTGGCGCGAGAAGGGCATCCACATCGTACAGGAGCCCGGCGACGCCCAGATCCTTGCCGAGGGAACGGTCGATTTCTACACCTTTAGCTATTACAAGAGCTCGACCGTCTCGAGCGATCCCGACGTGCCGGTGGCGAGCGGCAACGTGTTCTACGACGATGCCAAGAACCCTTACCTCGAGGTTTCCGAGTGGGGTTGGCCCATCGATCCCAAGGGTCTGCGCTGGCATCTCAACGAGATGTATGACCGCTACCAGATCCCGGTCATGGTGGTCGAGAACGGCTTGGGCGCTGTCGACACCGTCGAGGAGGACGGTTCCATCCACGATCCGTACCGCATCGACTACATGCGTGCGCACATCGAGCAGATGGCCGAGGCCGTGGACGATGGCGTTGACCTCATGGGCTACACCATGTGGGGTCCCATCGACATCGTCTCGGCCGGTACCGGCGAGATGAAGAAGCGCTACGGCTTTGTGTACGTGGACAAGCACAACGATGGCACGGGCGACCTGCACCGTTCGCGCAAGGACAGCTTCTTCTGGTACAAGAAGGTCATCGCCACCAACGGCGCCGATCTAGCCTAGCCAAGTCTCAACCACCACAAAGGGGCCAGGCTCTTTGTGGTGGTTTTTGTTTTAGTAGATGTGTGGGACATGCCTTACAATCTACCAAGTAGTTCATGACGGGCGAAAAACGGAGAGAAGGGTCCTGATGCGTCCTTAATATTTCATGCGGATAGATTGATTTGACAGACGGTGGCGAATGTCCACCGCCCGTATTCGTATGAAACAAGGAGTCTCCATGCTCGCATCTCTTTTTTCAAAGCCTCAATCATCGCTGTCCGTGCAGGCCAAGCGCCTGGTGGCGATGCGCTTTCTCATCTACACCGGTTTTCAGACCAGCTACTTTATCGGCGTCATCGGAACGCTCACCTATGCGGACGATGCCTCGGTCGTCGCGACATCGCTGGCCGTCCTGTTTATGAATGTATTTGTGATCCTGGGGTCCTTTGCGGGCGGCGCGGTGCTCGATGCTTGGGGTCCGTGCCGGCATTTCCGGGCGAGTATCGTCGGCACGTTGGCAACCGGCGCGGCAATCCTCGCCTGTGGCAGCGCGACCAGCACAGTCCTTGCCGGCGCGGTGCTCCTGGGCTTTGTGATGGGATTCGCCCAGCCCATCGCCACGTCCTATCCGGCGTATCTCACCGACGACCCCGTCGAGCTCAAAGACATCAACTCTGCCATCGCCATGTTCTCAAACGTGAGTATCGTCGTTGGCCCCACGCTGGGCGGCTTTGTCGCGGCGGCTGCGTCGTCGCGTGCGGTGTTTTTGCTCATGATGCTCTTTACCGTCCTGGCGCTCGCCGCCGGTTGGGACTTTAGGCCGCAAGCAGGTCGCGCCGTCGCGCGCGAAAGTGCTCCCGCGGATAGCAGCACAACGGCAAGTACTGCCAGTCAAAGCTCCGATTCCAGTAAATCCGCCCGCGCAACCTTCGCGACCAGCATCAAGACGGTCTTTACCAACAGCGTCCTCGCCCTGCTGTTCTGCATTATTTTCCTTTCGAACTTTGGCTATGGCGCCTTCGATCCACTGGAGTCATTCTTCTACCGTGATGTTCTGCATGTCGGTGTCGAGTGGATGGGCTGGCTCTCGTCTGCTTGCGGCGTGGGCGCGGTGCTGGGCGCCGTGGTCGCGCTCCGCTTGCCGCCGCACCTGGTCAACCTTAAGACGCTGCTTGTGGCGCTTCTGTCCGTGGGCCTGGGAAGTTTGCTCTATGTGGGGACACCGTACGTGGGCGTAGCCCTTGTCGGCCAGATTGTACTGGGCGTAGCTTGGGGTGTCGTCAACCCGCTCCACAACACGATCGTGCAAACGACGGCACCGCTCGAGCAGCTCGGTCGTGTGAACTCGGTCATGGGCTTTGGCAACATGTTCGCCGGCGTGGCCCCGCTGGCGATTGCCCCGTGGCTGGCGGCGACGTTTGGCGTACAGCAGACGCTCGTAGGGGCGGGCATGGTCGTGACGGCAGTTCCCGCGGCGTTGCTGTTGTTTGGGCACCGGCATTTTGATCGTTCCGCACGGCAGTAAAAACCATCACAACATTCGATGAAAATCTCGATTTTGCCGAAAAACGTCGAATGTTGTGATGGTTTGCGTTGTGGACAGGACGGTTTTCGCTATAGACGGTGCGGTTTCGCTGTAGAACCGCCGGGCCACGCCCTGCCAACCGCCTCCCTCGTTACGTTTTCGCTGCATTTGGGTAAAGCGCCTGCTCCAAGCCGGCGTTGCCCTGTATACTAGAGCAGTTTAACTGTTATGCGGAAGGGAGCGCCTATGGCACTCAGCGAGAAAGACGTGCGCGGCATCGCCGAGTACGCAAAGATCGCACTGACCGATGACGAGCTCGCCCAGATGACGTCCTACATGAACGATGCCGTCCAGATGCTCGAGCCCGTCTTGCAATATGACTTGCCCGACGTGGAGCCCACGTTCCATCCCATCGGAAGCCTGTCCAACGTGATGGGCGATGACCTGCGCGAGCCCGAACGCGATCTGCCGCTCGACGTCGCGCTTAAAAACGCCGGCAGCGCGCGCGACCGCTACTTCCGCGTGCCGTCCATTTTGGGAGAGGGGGAGAGCGAGTAATGGCGCAGAGCTTCGATTCCCTTACCGCCGCCCAGATCGCCGCAGGCGTTGCTGCCGGCGACTTTACCGCTACCGAGGTGGCCCGGGCCTCCCTTGCCGCCATCGAGGCGCGCGAGGGCGGGGTCCAGGCATTCCTGCAGGTGGCGCCCGAGCTTGCGCTCGAGGCCGCCGCGCGCGTGGATGCCGACCGTGCCGCAGGCAAGCCGCTGCCCCCGCTCGCGGGCGTGCCGCTGGCCATCAAGGACAACATGAACCTCGTGGGCACGCGCACTACCTGCGCTTCCCGCATGCTCGAGGACTACCAGAGCGTTTACACTGCCACCTGCGTCCAGCGCATGCTCGATGCCGGCTGCCTGCCCATGGGCAAGGCCAACATGGACGAGTTTGCCTTTGGCAGCTCCACCGAGAGCTCGGCGTTCCACCGCACCAACAACCCCTGGGATACCGAGCGCGTGCCCGGCGGCTCCTCGGGCGGCTCCGCTTCCGCCGTCGCCGCGGGCGAGGTCGCGCTCTCGCTGGGCTCGGACACCGGCGGCTCCATTCGCCAGCCGGCGA